>Ga0222714_10000596_pt1 | contig 41553 bp, 40 predicted proteins | sample C33_3DmetaG_FD_165048 | JGI IMG/M metagenome (GOLD analysis project Ga0222714, IMG submission 165048) | Estuarine water microbial communities from San Francisco Bay, California, United States - C33_3D | ecosystem: Environmental > Aquatic > Marine > Unclassified | place: USA: California...
CAAGCAAGTAAATAGTTTTTTCATTTTCAATAGTTTAATTTCATTTCTAGTAAGGATCCAAATTAATTGAAAAATTTGAAATATGTATCTTTATCAAATGAAGAGGTTCATATTCCTTGCTTTTGTATGCTTCAAGCTAAATGCCGCTGTTTTTGGACAAGAAATTATAAAAAGTTGGAATTTCCCACCTTATGAAGTTCAATTAATTCGCTATGAACAAGTTAGAGAAAATGGCGGGATAGATTTTGAACAGATAAAACACCAAAGAGAATGCGCACCAAATTACCACACAACATTTAGAGTATTTCAAGATGGCAAAGCAATCAATGGTGCAGCTCACATTCGGGTGAGTAAAGACTCTTGCGAGCTTAATTTTATTGACCTAGGCGCACAACGAAACCTAACAGGAGTCCTGGGGCATGACATTTCATTGAATATTTGTACCAAAAATATAATTGACAAGCTCATTGAAAAACCCTCTTGGCTCCTGATTTCCATTGATTCAGCTTTTATTACAGACCTGGTTAGTGATTCTGTGCAAAAATGCCATCCAAAAATGAATGAAGCCCTAAAAATTTTTACGACAAATAATTATACAGTATTAAGGAATATTTACATACCATCCGAATGGCAAGCGCCATACAAACCGCGTTACCAAATCATCTTATATCAGGGCAATACACAACATGAGATCTTGCTTTATTACGACAGATATATTATTGACGGATATGTTTATTCAGCAGGCAATAATCAAGGTACCCAAGCTGAAGATGTGCATTTTTGGAAAAGTAACCTCAAACTAAATCAAAGAGAGCAACTTATTGAACAAAACAGTACAGGACAACATTAATGGATATAAATAAAAATATAGGGATAGGTCGATTGGAAAGGTGGCTTAAATGGCTCCAATACAAATTAAATAAAAAACAATTCATTATAATCGCAAGCATTCTAGTTGGATTGAGTGCCGGAATTGCCGCGGTTATTCTAAAAACATTTGTGCACTATATTTTTCTTGCAGCTACCTATGACAAACTAAGTGATTTTCGATTTCTATATTTAGTGCTCCCTGCAATAGGTTTGCTTTTAACAGTATTATTATGCCGTTACTTTCTTAAAAATAAACTCACAAAAGGACTTCCACAAGTACATGCGGCAATTGCTAAAAAAAATAGTTCTATGCCTCAAAATCTCATGTATGATCAAGTCCTTACTAGTTCGCTAACAGTAGGTTTGGGCGGGTCTACTGGTCTAGAGGCCCCCATTGTAGTGACTGGTGCGGCAATAGGAGCAAATTTTTCAAGAAAATATAAATTATCCATTAAAGACCGAACCTTATTATTGGCATGTGGTGTGGCTGGCGGAATTGGTGCCGCATTTAACGCGCCAATTGCAGGAGTATTATTCGCATTAGAAGTGCTACTTCTCGACATTAGTATAACTGCCTTCATTCCATTAATCATCGCCGCTGCCACAGGAGCACTGGTTACAAAAATTATTTTACACGACGGTATACTATTGTCCTTCTCCCTAAAAGAAACTTTTGACTACACTAATGTTCCTTTTTATGCACTAATGGGAATTTTAGCAGGGCTAGCTTCTGTTTATCATATGCGGACATTCATGAAAGTTGAGGGTCTAATGAAACGGCTCAAGGGTGGTGTTATGAGTAAAGTTTTAATAGGTGGTATTCTACTTGCCGTTTTGATATTTATTTTCCCTTCTCTTTTTGGAGAAGGTTATCAAAGCATTAAAATTCTTGCAGATAAAGACCCAAAAAGTTTAATGGATAATAGTTTATTCGAAAATTTCAATGGCCACCCATGGGTTGTTTTAATTTTCACTTTATTAGTGATGTTTGCTAAACCATTTGCCACAGCATTGACGTTAGGTGCAGGAGGAAATGGTGGAAATTTTGCACCTTCTTTGTTTGTAGGCGCATATTTAGGTTTTACATTTTCTGCCGGACTTAATCTTACAGGATTTTTCCAAATTCCGGTCAATAATTTTACAATTGTAGGCATGGCAGGCATTTTAGCTGGTATCTACCATGCTCCCCTAACGGCAATCTTTTTAATCGCCGAAATTACAGGAGGCTACACGCTCATGATTCCTTTAATGCTTGTGGCATCAATAAGTTATGCTATCTCAAAGTATTTTGAGCCTTTTGCCATGGATATAAAACGTAGTGTAGAAAAAGGTGAAGCCCTTACCCAAGACAGAGATAAAAATATTCTTTTCTCCTTGAATACTGATGAATTTATTGAATCCGATTATCCAATGCTTAAACCTACAGATCACCTCGAGGACCTCATCGAAATACTGGCCCAATCTTCGCGAACTGTCTTTCCGGTAATTAATGAACGCAAAGAACTTTTAGGAGTAGTTTGGTTAGATAATGTTCGTACCTTTATTTTCAAACCTGAATTGTACCCTGATCTAACAATTTCCGATTTAATGACCAAATGCACACATATTATTAGCCCACAGGATCAGATGGAAAAGGTCATGCAAGTATTTGAAAATTCCAATCAAATTGTGTTACCAATCGTTGAAAACGGCTATTATCGTGGATTTATAAATAAATCTACTATTTTTTCAGCTTACAGAAAATCTTTAAAAATAAATACCTTAGGTTAATATGGAAGCAGAACTTATTATTCTTTTATGCGGTATACTTCTGATTTCATATCTCTTGGATTTGAGTTCCAAATTTACGCGTATCCCCACTGTTATTTGGCTTTTATCCATGGGATGGGGGCTTCGGCAGTTTAGTATTTATGCACAAATAAAAGTTCCTGATTTATCTGGCGTGTTGCCCATATTTGGAACTATAGGTCTAATTTTAATCGTTTTAGAAGGATCCCTAGACCTTAGACTAAATAAAAAATCTCTTCCGCTAATTGGCAGTGCTTTTATTATGTCACTCATTCCCTTTGTCTTATTTACCATTGGATTTTCATGGGTTTTGGTAGAGGTAGAAGTTTGCCATTGGCGTGAGGGACTACTCAACGCCTTGCCTTTTGGCATTATTAGTAGTGCTATTGCAATTCCAAGTGTAAAAAACTATAATGAGCGCGTTCGTAATTTTATCACCTATGAAAGCAGTATTTCAGATATTATTGGCGTATTGATTTTTAATTTTTTTCTAATTACAGAGATTTATAATTTCAGCTCTATAATGGGCTTCTTTGGCGAGATTTTAATTGTCGTCATTATTTCTATTGGCATAACTATCCTACTGTCATTCTTATTGAGCCGAATGAATCATCATGTTAAATATGGTCCTATTCTTTTGTTAATTGTAATGTTATATGGATTGAGTAAACTTTGGCATTTACCTGGACTCATTTTTATTTTGATGTTTGGTTTGGCCCTGAGCAATCTATCTTACTTTGGTGAATGGCGTATAGCCAAATATTTTCGGCCAGAAAAAATTACTGCTGAAATTAAACAATTCTCTGACATTGTTTCAGAAGCAACCTTTTTAATACGTTCGTTATTCTTTGTGCTGTTTGGGTACATGATTCAAACCGAAGATCTTTTGAACTTAACGGTACTGCCTTGGTCAATAGCAATTGTTTTTTTCTTATTCTTGTTAAGGCTTCTCTTTTTAATGCTGACCAAGCAAAATTTAAATCCCCTTTTATATGTGGCGCCAAGGGGTTTAATCACCATTCTCTTGTTTTTAAGTATTCCTGCACAATTCCATTTAAAAACAGTGAATCAGGCGCTCATTATACAAGTCATTTTAATGAGTATACTATTAATGATGTTGGGCTTAATTTTTTATTCAGAACGAGAAACAATAAGTATTGAAAATGAGGAAGACTAAATTTCTAATTCTTTGCTTATGGTTTTCTTTTCAAGTTTCGGCTCAAATTAATCAAACTTTTGAAAGTGAATACGAAGGTCAAGATATTAGCCAAGAAGATTTAGACATCCTTTATCATCAAAACCCTAAATTATCCTTACTCAATATTCAGACCAATGAAAAATCTTTAGTGCTACCAGATTTCAAAGAATTAAATATTCTCTCCATTACAAGTGATTCATTAACTCAACTTACATTACCCGATACACTTCTCCAACTTGGACTCATCGACTTTCAACTACCAAAGTTAAACTCACTAAATGATGCCGTATTGCCAAATTTATATGAACTAATGATAAGTGCTTCATTGAGCTCATTTCCAAATTTTTATTGCAATTCTTCAACACTAACCTTGGTAAGTATTAAGAATTTCCAAAAAGTACCTATTGACACTTGCTTCTCAGAGCGCTTTTACAATGGTGATTTTGAACTTTCTGATTGCATGGTAGTCGATGAGGACAACCAAGAAATTTTATTGAATTTATTTACCCAAGACGATGAGTATCCAGATGCTTGGTCAAATGAAGAGGATCCATTAAATAATATGGAATTGAAAGATCTAGAAAAAAAAATAAAAAAAACAGGGAGGAAGTTAAAAGTTATAAGATTTGCCGGTAGGTTTGTTTTTGCAGGAATAATTTTTTTAATTATTAAGTCTTAATGAAAAAGTTAGTCTTTTTTAGCTTTGTTACGCTTGTAGTTTTTGGTTGCCACAAATCAGTTCTCAATTATTCTGTCTTAAAAAAAATTGCAAAAACAGCAGGTATCATTTCCGAATGTCAATTAAATGGCCAAAAGGTTTATCAGGCGGGCATTAATGCCTATGATGCAGGGACGATTATCTACAGTTATAATGGTGAAATTCTCGGCGTTTGTAATTATGCATGGGGAAATGTAGATACAATTTGTAATGAACTGCTTGACTGCAATATTATTTATTGTGTTAAAAATAACATCTGGGGGCAACCCGCTGTGGATATTTATGGATTAAACTAAAAAAGCACCACCTTAATGGCAGTGCTTTTTTTGTGATCCCGTTTGGATTCGAACCAAAGACCTACTGCTTAGAAGGCAGTTGCTCTATCCAGCTGAGCTACGGGACCAAATCAATTAAAAAAGGGGGATGATTGCTCATCCCCCTTGTCGGGGCGGCAGGATTCGAACCTGCGACCTCCTGGTCCCAAACCAGGCGCGATGACCGGACTACGCTACGCCCCGAATTAAGTTCGATACGGTCTAAATTAGTGGCGGTGGGAGCGGGATTCGAACCCGCGGTACGGTTACCCGTACGACAGTTTAGCAAACTGTTGGTTTCAGCCTCTCACCCATCCCACCAAGTGTTCAATGAACGGATGGCAAAAGTACAAAAACAATCTGTTTTTAAAAGTATTTTTTAATTTTTTTTAGCCATCATAGCTAAAGTTTCCATGCTCACTAATAATAGTGACCTTTTTATTATTAGACTCCTCAACTCTACCAATTATTTGGGCGGCAACCCCCCACTGTTCAGAAATTTGTATAATTTGAGGAGCAATGTTTTCACTCACGTATATTTCCATACGGTGCCCCATGTTAAATACCCTATACATTTCATCCCATGGCGTATTTGATTCCGACTGAATCATTTTAAAAAGCGGGGGCGTTTTAAATAGGTTATCTTTTATTACATGTAAATTTTCAATAAAATGCAACACCTTTGTTTGTGCTCCCCCTGAACAATGAATCATTCCGTGAATTTGATCTGCAAAAACATCCAATATAGATTTTATAACTGGTGCATAAGTACGCGTAGGAGAAAGAACCAGTTGGCCGGCATTAAGTTCACTATCCTCGACCCTATCTTCTAACCGTTTAGAACCACAATAAACCAAATCTAATGGCAAGGAAGAGTCATATGTTTCTGGAAAATCTGAAGCGATTGAATGGTGAAAAACATCATGTCTGGCACTCGTTAGGCCATTGGAGCCCATTCCACCATTGTATTTATTTTCATAGGTGGCTTTTCCAAAAGAAGCCAACCCGACTATCACATCACCAGATTTAATTCGATCATTAGATATTACCTTATTTCGAGGCATTCGACAGACAACAGTTGAATCAACTATAATTGTTCTAACAAGGTCACCAACATCAGCTGTTTCACCACCCGTTGAATAAATTTCAATTCCGAATCCACGAAGTTCCTCTAAAAGCGCTTCGGTTCCATTTATAATTTCGGATAAAACTTCGCCCGGAATCAATAATTTGTTCCTTCCAATTGTACTGGAGACTAAAATAGGACCAGTGGCGCCGACACAAAGCAAATCATCAATATTCATGATTAGCGCATCTTGGGCAATACCACGCCAAACAGAAAGGTCTCCAGTTTGTTTCCAATAGGCATATGCCAATGATGATTTAGTTCCGGCGCCGTCAGCATGCATTACTACACAATAATTGGGGTCACCCGATAAATAATCCGGAATAATTTTACAAAATGCTTTAGGATAAAGGCCTTTATCTATTTTAGAAATCGCCTTGTGAACATCCTCTTTTTGTGCGGAAACACCGCGTTGTTGATAGCGCTTATCAGACATTATTCATTTATTTCATGCCGCGCCGCTTTTTAATAGCTTCATAGGCATCTTGGATTTGTTGAAATTTCTCTTTCGCACCTTTTAGGTATTCCTCTCCCATGTGTGCAACTTTATCTGGATGATGGGCTGCTGCCATTTTGCGATATGCTTTTTTCACTTCATCGTCAGTTGCATTTTGATCGAGACCTAAAATTTTATAATCTGAATCTACATTTCGATAGAACATATTGCGCAAACTTTCAAACTCAACTGCAGGTATTCCAAGCATGGTGGCTATCCTTGAAATCACATTTAGCTCAGCTGTACCAACATCACCATCTGCTTTGGCAATGCCAAATAAGTAGTGCACCAACTGCACACGCACCTCAGGTGTCATGCGCGCACGGATATCATGACAAATTTGTTGCAAGGGTATGTTGGGCGCATCTAAAAACTGTTTTAATGTCTGAAGATGGGTTGCATTAAATTGACGTCCAAACTGAGCGGCAAAAAAACTTTTTACAAAATCGAGTTCTATTCTTAATACTTTACCATCTGCTTTCATAACAGCAGCTGATAAAGCCATAAGCATAGTGGGTAAATCGTAGCGAGAACTTTGTTGTCGGTAAAATTCAAAAGGGTCCTGACCAAAACCTTGACCCGAACCAGCACTCCCATTCTTGGCAGTCTGTTGGAATTGATCTATCAGTGAACCAATGGCAAAACCTAAAATTCCTAAACCTATTTTCCTAGTTAAAACAAGGGCCAATATGCCCAAAATCCATTTGTACAAAACCTAAATATTACGCTAGCTCAAAGCTACACATTTATGCTATATGTTCGATATTTCTACTAATGAAAGCATCCAATGCTTCTCCTTTGAGTAGGCCTTGGGCCAACATGGCTAGATCAACTAATTGTTTGGCACTTTGGACTTTTTCTTTTTTCTTCAGTGTAAGCAATTTACTAATCGCTGGATGATTGGCATTAACGGTTATATTGAGCATCTCTGGAAATGCGCCATAGAAACCGCCGCCGCCGCCTAATTTTTGCTGCTCCATCATTCTGCGAATAAACTCAGGCTGAGTGATAATTATTGGTGCTTCTTTTTCACTCATACTTTCAAATTGCACAGTAAATTTTTCCTTATTTACCTGCTCTTCAAATAACGGTTTGAGTTTTTGTTCATCATCCTTGCTTAATTTTGATGGAATTTCTTCTGTTTTTTGAATTAACTTATCCATACTATCGGCATCCACTCGTGCAAAACTTATGTTTTCAAAAGATTGTTCAAGTTTAGATATCCAATGTGGTGCTAATGGACCCTCGAGCTCAAGTACTTCATAACCCCGTTCTTTTGCTTTTTTAACAAAGGCATATTGTTCTTCTTTATCGTGGGTGTACAATAAAATTGTTTTGTCGTTTTTATCTGTTTGAAGCGGTTTTACTTTATCAATAAACTCCTGAATGGTATAGAATTGTTGATCAGTATTTTTAAATAAGCTAAAATCTTTTGCTTTTTCAGCAAACTTATCCTCTGATAACATTCCATACTGGACAAAAATTTGTAAATCTGGCCATTTTGCCTCGAAATCTGACCTGTCCTTTTTATACATTTCAGCAAGTTTATCTGCCACTTTTTTAGTAATGTGGGCTGATATTTTCTTGACATTTCCATCGCTCTGTAAATATGATCTAGAAACATTTAAAGGAATATCAGGAGAATCAATGACGCCATGTAAAAGGGTTAAAAATTCTGGGACAATTTCTGCAACGCTATCTGTGATAAAAACCTGATTACAAAAAAGATTAATTTTATTTCTTTGAACCTCTACATTTTCTTTAATTTTTGGAAAATACAATATGCCAGTAAGATTAAATGGATAATCTACATTGAGGTGAATATGAAAGAGCGGTTGCTCAAATGTCATTGGGTATAATTCGCGATAGAATGCGTCGTAGTCTTCTTGTTTAAGATCAATTGGTGCTTTTGTCCAAGCTGGGCTCGGATTATTGATCTGATTTGGCACCTCAACTGCAACACGTTTTATATTTCCCTTGTCATCTTTTTCTCCTTCAGGTGAATCGATATATTCAGTTTTGTCTCCGAAAAAAACAGGTATAGGTAAAAATTTACAATATTTATCCAGGATTCCTTGAATACGCTGTTTGTCAAGGAATTCTACAGACTCCTCATTGATATACAAAACAATATCTGTTCCCCGGCTGGATTTATCAATATCTTCTAGCGTGAATTGTGGTGAGCCATTGCTTTCCCACTGTACCGCTTGCGAACCCTTAATACGAGATAAAGTGCGAATCTGGACTTTCTCTGCTACCATAAATGCAGAATAAAACCCTAGACCAAAATGCCCAATGATTTGCTCTGCTCCTTCTTTTCCTTTATACTTTTCAACGAACTCTTCTGCTCCAGAGAACGCAATTTGGTTTATATATTTATCTATTTCCTCTGCGCTCATGCCAATCCCGTTATCGCGAATGGTTAAGGTTTTGGCATCTTTATCGAGCAATATTTCAACTTTTAAATCCCCAAGTTTATCTTTGAATTCTCCATTTTTTGCTAAAACATTTAATTTCTGTGTTGCATCAACTGCATTAGAAACCAGTTCACGCAAGAAAATTTCGTGATCAGAATATAAGAATTTCTTAATTATCGGAAAGATATTTTCCGTTTGAACATGAATTTGACCCGTTTTCATTGTATTTGAATTTTTAATTACGAATGCTATCTCAATAAAAATGCCAATTCATAAAAACTGCCAATTTGACAAGCAAAGAGATTTTTTTGTCAATTTTGCAGTATGAAATATGCTATCATTACAGGTGCGAGTTCAGGATTTGGCGCCGCCATTGCCAAACGATTGCAACATCAAGGATATGGTTTGGTCTTATTGGCGCGCAGATATGATAGACTTTTGGCACTTCAAAAATCACTTTTAGCAACACCTGTCGTAATTGCAAAAGTGGATGTTTGCAATGTAAATGAAGTGGAAAAAGCCATTTCTAATTTGGGGGCAGAAGTAGCAGATAACATCTATATATTAGTCAACAACGCGGGCTTAGCTGTTGGTCGGGGCCCTATTGAATCTGGAATGATAGATGACTGGAATCGCATGATCGACACCAATGTCAAAGGATTATTACATGTAAGTAAAGTAGTGATTCCGCTGCTTAAAAAGCACCCAAATAGCCATTTAATTAATATTTCATCAATAGCTGGTAAAGAAACTTATGGAGGAGGTAATGTATATTGCGCAAGCAAGCATGCCGTTGATGCTCTTTCTAGAGCCATGCGCATTGATTTAGTAGAGCAACAAATAAGGGTTAGTAATATTGCCCCAGGTGCTGCAGAAACAGAATTTTCTCTTGTTCGATTTAAGGGTGATAAGCAAACGGCCAAAAGTGTTTATAATGGTTTTGATGCATTACAAGCAGATGACATTGCCCAAGCTGTAGGCTTTATCGTTTCAAGGCCACCACATGTTAGTATAGCAGACCTTACCATTATGCCAAGTGCCCAAGCCAATGCGAGCTTAATTCATAAAAATTAATTCAATGAGCACATTTTCGACTTTTCGCTTTGCATCCAAAAGAGCTATTGTTCGCGTGGATTTTAATGTGCCTTTGGATAAACAATCCAATAAGGTACTTGATGACAAGCGAATTCTTGCAGCCATTCCAACCCTCAAGCATATATTAAATGCAGGTGGTAGTGTGGTGCTACTATCCCATTTTGGCAGACCTAAAAATGGACCAGAACCTCAATATTCTCTTTTACAGATTAAAGACAAAATAAGTGAAGTTTTAAAAGTCCCGGTTCAATTTGCAGCAGACTGTATTGGTCAAGAATCCATGCAGCTGAGTGCAGCTTTAAAACCCGGACAGGTATTGCTCTTAGAAAATATTAGATTTTATAAGGAGGAAAGCCAAGGTGATATGGCTTTTGCAGAAAAACTTGCCAAACATGGTGACTGTTATGTAAACGATGCTTTTGGTGCGGCACACCGTTCGCATGCAAGTACAACCCAAATTGCCAACTTTTTTCCGGATGCAAAAATGGCAGGTTTATTAATGCAGGCGGAAATAGAAAATGCTCAAAAGGTGCTGCACACTGCAAAAAAGCCGTTTACCGCAATTGTTGGTGGCGCAAAAATATCAGATAAGGTTTTAATAGTGGAGCATTTATTAAATATCGCCGATCATATAATTATTGGTGGCGGTATGGCCTATACGTTTTTCAAAGCAATGGGAGGGCAGATTGGCAACTCCTTGTGTGAAGATGATCGCCTTGAAACATGTAAGGACATTCTGCAGCGAGCAGCGGCCATTGGTGTTCAAATACATCTTCCACAAGATGCAATTGTTGCCGATCAATTTTCTCAAAATGCCAATACCCGAATTGATGATTCTAATTTGATTGAAAATAATTGGATGGGATTAGATATCGGGCCAATGGCATGTGCTTCTTTTAAACAAGTCATATTAAAGAGTAAAACCATATTATGGAATGGCCCCATGGGTGTATTTGAAATGCCAGCCTTTGAACAGGGCACAAAAACGATTGCTCAAGCTGTTGCTCAAGCGACAAAATTTGGTGCATTCAGTTTAATTGGTGGAGGCGACAGTGCGGCTGCAATTCAGCAATTTGATTTATCAAACCAAGTAAGCTACGTAAGCACAGGTGGTGGCGCTTTACTTGAATACTTTGAAGGCAAAACTTTACCAGGAATAGCTGCCTTATCTAACTAAAAGCGGTGCACGACATCGACCAAACGGTTTGAGTACCCTGCTTCATTATCATACCATCCTGCAACTTTAATTAGCCCATTAAAAACAGTAGTTAGTCCGGCATCAAAAATAACGCTATGTGGATTACCAATCACGTCCACTGATACAATTGGATCTTCTGTATAATAAAGAATCCCCTTAAGAGCGCCTTCTGAAGCTTTTTTCATAGCCGCATTGATTTGCTCAGAAGTTACGTCAGTTTTTGTAACAAGTGTCATTTCGGTAACGGAACCATCCGATACTGGAACTCTAAAACTGCCGCCTGTTATTTTTCCCTTTAAGTCAGGAAATATCCTTGTAATAGCCTTTGCAGCACCTGTGGAGGTTGGTATGATGCTATTTGCTGCCGCTCTGGCCCTTCGCATATCTTTGTGAGGAGCATCATGCAATCGTTGGTCCGAGGTATAGCTATGAACCGTAGAGATATAGGCCACTTCGATATCTAAAATTTCCTTTAAAACTTTCACCAAAGGAGCCGCATTATTTGTCGTACATGAGGCATTTGAAATAACAGGACTTGACCAGTCGATCTGATCATCATTAACCCCCATTACAACAGAAGGTATATCCTCACTATTCGCTGGAGCGCTAATCACAACATGTTTTGCTCCTCCTTTAAAATGTTTGGATGCAGCCTCATGAGTTAAAAACAAACCTGTTGACTCAATTACAATGCTTACGCCATAGGAAGACCAGTTAATTTGCTCTGGATCACGTTCACTGATGAAAACTATTTTTTTGCCATTTGTAAAATGCAGTGTATTTCCTTCTATGACAAAAGGTATAGATAAAGGACCATGAATGCTGTCATATTTCAATAAATGAGCCAAGGTAGCAACGTCAGCTAAGTCATTGACAAGTGCCACATTTACTTTGGGATCTTGCAATGCAATCCTTGTAAAACATCGACCAATTCGGCCAAATCCATTTACACCAACTGTTTTCATATTTAGTAATTGTGAATTGTACAAAAATAACAATAAAAAAGAAAAAGTGTTCAAATGACACTATGAACACTTTAATTACTGAAAATCAATGATTTACATATTTATCTTATCAAAAGATTCTTATTCAAAAAACAATAAAATAAGTAATTATACTACTATAGTTTTAACTTATTTTTGACACCAGAAGGGATGCCATCTTTGTGTAAGTAAATATTAATGGTTTTGTATTTGAAATAATTTTCTGAAACATAGAGATATCCTTGCGGAAGATTACCAGTTCCCCATGAATTTTTTACCAAAAAATATCGCGTGCCATTTTGATCCTTATATAAACCTACAATGTGCATTCCGTGATCATCGGTTGTAGTTTTATTATCGTAGGCTGCTTGACGCAATTCTTGAGTAATATTTAATTCTTTCATTGGCTCAAAAAAAGCATTAGAAGTGCGCTGTGCTCCGGCGTCATTAAAACGCTTATCATCTTTACCGTTCACTTCAATCATGCTCGGATCAGCAGGAACAATAGCTAAACCATTAGAGAAACTGAATCCTTTTTCTGAGACATCTGCACCCCAAGCAATAGTGAAACCATTGTTTAAGGCCCAGACTGCAACTTCAACTAAATCATCCATTGCCACATTATAGCTGGAGCCCCAAGCCCAATTATCTGGAATTTCCAGCATACATTGGCTATACACAGGATGATTTGTAAAAGATGTAAGCGAAACATAATTTTTCATATCCAATCCCAAGGAAGCAGCATAAGATTTTGGAGTATATTGCTTGCCGTTATATTCAAAAGAAACTACGTCCTTACCAATTCCAAAATCTAACATTTGATTAAATTTCCTTTTCCATTCATCTGTAATACCCTCTGTCGAACCAATCCTAGAAACGATATCTGTCATCACCAAATTTAGTTGTTCAAACATTTCTCCATGATTATAAGATTTGCTACTTTTTAATCCCGTATAGACTTCATAAGGTACAATTCCAAATTTTTCAATTACCAAGGGTACGTCGTGAAAGGCTCCTCCTTCTCCAAAATTGATTTTACCGTCCATTCTGATAAATTTTTCAGCCTTCATTTCATAAGCTTTTCTAACGACATACATTTCAGAAAGCACCACGGGCTGCTTGGCTCCTAATCTTTGAATTTCAGACTCGAAGAAACTCGTAGCAGAAAAAGACCAACAAGTTCCAGTCTGACCTTGACTTTGAACAGGCGTTGCATCTAAACTAACTACTTTTTTAAATTGGTATGAACTACCCTCTACATTCGTGGTTTGGGCATAAAAATTTGTGGTAGCGATCCCAACACTTAGGATATAACCAAATACTGCTTTCATAATAAAATTTAGTTTTTATAAATCCAACCCCGCATTCCTAAAGAATCAGCTTTTAGTCGGATTTGTTGTAAATCATTGGGGTTTTGTCCGTTGCCCGCACTAACTTTGGTCAAAGCTCCACTCTCAATTAGCACGGCATTGAAACCGTCGCGCAAGAGTTTGCTTTGTAAATTCTTTGCGTTCTGATAATTTGAGAAACAACCCACTATGTAGTGATAACGCGTAGAAAACTTCGTGTCATTTTTTAGTTGCGGAATTAGTTGTGATTGCTCTTGGGGTGAGGCAGGAATTTTTACATTGAAAACAAAACCAGGTTGCCATACATATGTTTCAACATGTTCTTTTTGTGCTTTTTCAAAAGATAAAGTTGGCTCAATTGTTTCAAGAGTTTTAAACTCACCAATAGTGGTTTTTTTATAAAGGGGTGCTTTGAGCTCGTAAAAAGGATTAAAATCTTTTGAACTAAAAAGGCCCGATTGCAAGGCAGTTGTTTTTGTTGGAATCCAAAATGAATAAAAAGCCAATGGGAGTAAACATGCGGCAGCGGCAACGCGGGCCCATTTAATTTGCCTTTGTGGTTTTTCTTCCAGTGTAATTACAGGTGCTTGCGCCTGCTCTTTGTGCTCAAGGGCCACAAAACTAAGCGTACCCAAACCGTAGGAAGACATCAATAGATTAAAAAACCGGTCTTGTTCAAAAATAATTTGACCATCAGAATGACGCGTAAAGGAGCCCAATTTGGCAAATTTAATGCGCTGACCCGCCAAAAGCTCACGTTGAAGGTGGTCAGTATATTGCTCGAGTTTCTTTTTTGCCTCTTCATAAAATAGGCCATGAGTTCTTGCATATTCTGCTAACAATAAGCCATCATCAGTTAATAAAAATCGATTAAAAAGTAAGGCTTTTTTGGGCGGGTGTATGACTCCATTTTCAATGTCTAAATTGGCTGAAATTTGTTTTGCAACAAAACCACCAAAACCCGGGACGACAACACAATTGTGTCGAAGCAAAAGTTGAATGATAATTTCTTCAATTCCCTGCATCTAACAAATTTACAAAAGTATGTGTAGATTACAAAAAAGGCAATACTTTTTCTACATCTTCAGCAACATCTATATTAGGCGTTTCAATCGTTGTATTTATCAATCGAATAGGGTAACCATAATATAACCATCTGAGCTGTTCCAAAGACTCTGCCTGCTCTAGATGGCAAGGGTTTAGTTTTGAAATAGATTTTAAGGTTTCTGCCCGATATGCATAGAGGCCAATATGACGCAACCATGGAAAGATGCTATCTTTTGCATAATGCATATTTGGTAAGGGGCTACGAGAAAAATATAGTGCATTGCTGTTGATATCCGATAACACTTTAATTCGATTGACATTTAATAAATCTTCGCTACTAACATCTTCATTTACCAAGGTGGCAATTTGAACACTTTGATCTTCAAATGCATCTAACAATTGGGAAAGTTGCAGCGCTGATACTAATGGTTCATCTCCTTGTATGTTGAGAATTACATCGTAATCTGGGAACTGACTCAACACCTCTGCGCATCGCTCAGTGCCGCTTTGATGCGTAGATTTGGTCATGATAACATTGCCGCCAAAACGCTTAACCTCATTATAAATTCGCTGGTCGTCTGTAGCTACAACGAGTGTGTCAATTTGTTTAGCTTTCGCGGCACCTTTGTAAACACGCTCAATCATCGTCTGACCTTTCAAATCAATTAAAGGCTTGCCAGGAAAGCGGCTAGAATGAAAACGGGCTGGTATTATGGCTAATGTTTGCATTAAAATTTGGCTTGAAGTTGAAAAAGAAAATTCCGAGGCGCTTGTATGTCGCCAGGGCGTGAAGAAACTTCAGCATTCAACACATTATTTACTATAAATGAAAAACGATAATTTTCAGAAAATAAATAGGCCAATCTGGCGTCCAAAAGCAAATTGCCTTGATTATATTTTTGACGATAGGCTTTTAAACCAGGTAAAATATACACCTCTGAGTTCAGGGCAGGATCGAGATCATCTTCAAATACACGATCAATATTGCGCATAAAACTATTATAACGCAAAGAACCACCAATACTCCAAGATCGAAAATTAGCCTCGATATCCGCTTTTGCCAAATGCTTAAATCTGTATTTTAACATATTGGTAGTGGTATCTGAAAAGTTTGCTAAATATTCGGCATTGGTATTTAATGATATCGGATTCATATACGTATATCCAAGCAGGGAAATCAATTCAATTTTTCCCAAATTACCTTTTGAATTAAATGAAAAATCAAGCCCTGAAATTCTTGCTTTCTCAGAATTTTGTGCTTGAAAACCTATCCAATCAGATACATTATATTGACCACTCGTTAAAAATTCAATATCTTCTGCTGAGGGATTTATTGGGTTGAGTGCTTGTTGAGTAATCGGATTGTAATAAATGAAGGAGAATTCCATCATATTGCTATACTCATTAATAAAAAATGCGACATCGAGCATTGCTTTCCAATCCCCAATTTTAAATCCTTGCTTGAGTCCTAACTCACCGGCCCAGCCCTTTTCAGGTTGCAATGTAGGATTGGGGAAAATATTGAGTGCCCCAACAGAAGTTCGTGTATATCTTTCGGCCACACTCGGATAGCGAATGCCTTGACCTAAACTTGCACGCAAATGCGTGTATTCCTTGAGTTTATAATGTAGTCCCGTTCTTAAAACAGGATATATTGGTACAGCAATTTCATCCTTTGTTGGAATTTGAAATTGAGAATCGGGTTTATTGCCATCCATTGCAAAATATTCAAAGCGCAGACCTCCACTAATATCTAATTTGTTTTTATGCAATTCTAATTGGCTGTAGGTAGCAAAGTTTTGAGATTGATGATTACCAAAAAGTTGTGAGTGAACGACATTTTCAATGGCCGTGACCCCAGCACTCAGCGTGCTTCCCGACCCAAACTTATGCTGAAAAGTATAGTCAGCAAAATAAATGGTAGCAGCATTACTCTGACTTGCATTACTGATATTCCCATTATTAACCCAATACAATCTGGTTTTGAGTTGATGGAGATTATTTTGAGCATCTATAAATTTAACATAAGGATCAATGAAAAGTCGCTGACCCAGATTATAAACCAAAGTAGAAGCACCACTTGTTGTATCTCCATATCCACTAGGTGTGTACGCTAAAGAATCACTTTGCCAAATTAAAAAATTGCCGGTTTTTTGAACTTGAAAGTTATATCCCAAGCCAGCTTTGAGACGTTTGTCTAATATTGCTTTGGCATAAATTGTACCCGAAACGCGAGCCCTATATTCTGATTCTCCTTGCCTGTATCCATCATTGTGAAATCCAGTTGTAGAAAAAGTATAACCCATGCGCTTTTTAAGTTCACTATGGAATACTTCAAGTTGCTGTTGCATTGGTGGCGAACTCCACCACTTTAGTGATTGACGACGTGGTGAACCGTAAAATCCCGTCTGAAATTTAACTTTAGTTAAAGGAATTAATTGAGGTTCTTTTTCAGACAGGGCAATTACTCCATTGAGCGCACCGCTACCGTACAACACCGAGGCAGCACCCTTCATTATTTCTACTTGACTTGCTTGCTCCATTGGAATGGCATTCCATTGGGTATCTCCTGCATAACCCGATAAAAGTGGCATTCCATTCCATAGCAATAAAACCCGGCTTCCTGTACCATAGGCAAATCCAGATCCACCTCTAATCGAAACTTGGCCATCCATAGTATAAACACCAGGAGTTTGATCGACGGCTTGTTCTAAATCTGTTATTCCTTTGTTATCTATAAGTTCGGGGCGTAAAATCTCCATCGAAACGGGAACATCCTCAATGGCTTGTCTTCGTTTTCCCGCACTAACCACAACAGTCTTTTGATCCTTAATTTGCACTTGCAACATACAAACAATTGGACCTTCAGGTGCTGTATTCAATTGAATTGTATCTGCAATATAAAATGGCGCCCTAATAATAATAGATAGAGGATATTTAGCCGGACTTAATAATATCAATCCATTTTGACTTTTTATTGATTTGCCGCCATTAATGAGATAAGATGCATCCTCGATGCGCGCATTTGTTTGTGCGTCTAAGACTTCTATTTGTAGATTTTGAGCCAAAAAATTTTGACAAATAAATACCGAAAAAAAAACTATTAGTCTCATCATTAGGACGGTCATTTAAGCGAATTTAAGTTTTTTCATTGACTTTTCATTCCGGTATTTTTCTAATTCACAGGTGAATTAAGTACTTAGAATCACATTTCTTTTTATCTAAAACACCAGCGAAATAAAAATTACGGTATTCTCAGAATAATTACGGATGTCATCAAGCTTGAATTGCAATAATTTTAGTCAATTTCAAGTTAAAGAAAATGAACAATTCCGACCTACTCTATAAAATAGCATTCTCTCAACTTTATGGCATTGGGCCGGCACGTGCACAAAAAATTCTAAAAAAAATAGAACATCCAAAGGATTTTTTCTTTTTAAATTTTAAAGAACTTCATCGAATTACAGAAATACCGTTACAAACGCTTCAAAATACAAATCCAAAAAGGGCCTTAATCAGTGCTCAAGCACAACTAAATTTTCTAAATCATTATAAAGTCAATTACCACTTTATAAGTGACCCATTATACCCTAAAAGATTGCGCCAATGCCCGGATGCGCCAATTGGAATCTTTTTTCGTGGTTGTGGCCCATATTGGAATAGACCAAAATGCATTGCCATAGTTGGCGCAAGAGAAAAAACAAATTACGGAACTCAAATCGTAGATGAATTAATTTCCAAGCTACCTAAAGACATTATTGTTCTTAGTGGACTGGCAAAAGGTATTGATGCATGTGTGCATCAAAAATGCATAGAATTTGGTTTGTCAACCTATGGAGTTCTGGGGCACGGCCTCGATCAAATATATCCAAAAAGCAATGGGCAAATTGCCAATTTAATGCTAGAAAATGGCGGGCTTATTTCTGAATTTTTAATTGGAGTAAAACCAGAAAAAATGAATTTTCCCATGCGCAACAGAATCATTGCTGGCATGGCAGATGCTGTCATTGTAGTGGAGAGTAAAAAAAATGGAGGCTCATTAATTACTGCAGAACTCGCCAATGACTATAACCGCGAAGTATTTGCTTTTCCTAACCAAATCTTTAAAATTGAATCAGAAGGTTGCCATCAACTTATTGCAAACAACAAAGCACATCTTCTCTCTAATACAAATGACTTACTTAAGTTTATGAATTGGTCTTTCAATACAAAACAATTAAGTACCTTAAATAAGCCACAAACCAATAATCTAATCGAAAAAAAAATAATCTCGTGTTTTCAAATAAAACCAACCTGGAGTATTGATGAACTTCTTATTGAGATCAATCAACCCGTTTCTCTAATAAACGGAGCTCTTTTTGAATTGGAACTACAAAATTTAATTAAAAATATAGGGGCAAATAGATACAGTTTGCCCTTGTAATTTGTAAAAGCTATGTACCTTTGCAATGGTTTTCTTACCAAAAGAAACTTATAAAGAAAGGTGGAGGGATAGGCCCATTGAAACCTTGGCAACCTCACCATAAAAGTAAAGGTGCCAAATCCAATCCCTAAAGGGAAAAGATAAGTTGAAACGCATTGTTTCTGCCTTTCTAAAGATTAATATTATGATTAATGCAGCGCTTAAACATGCGATAGAGCATCGAATTCTAGTCCTAGACGGAGCAATGGGTACTATGATTCAACGCTATAAGCTCGAAGAAATTGATTTTCGAGAAGGTGCTTTTGAGCAACATCCATTGCCACTTAAAGGCAACAACGACCTATTATCAATCACTAGGCCACAAATTATAAAAAGCATTCACCGCGAATACTTAAAAGCTGGTGCCGATATCATAGAAACCAATACTTTTTCGGCAACCACCATTGCCCAAGCCGATTATCACCTCGAAGATGCAGTGTATCAGATAAATTATCAAAGTGCAAAGATTGCCAAGGAGGTTACACAAGAATTTAATGACAAACCGCGTTTTGTTGCAGGATCTATAGGGCCGACCAATAGAACAGCTTCGATTTCTCCCGACGTTAATGACCCCGGATTTAGAGCAATTAACTTTGACCAACTCGTAGTATCATATACACAACAAATTGATGCGTTAATCGATGGTGGTGTCGATATTCTACTGATCGAAACCGTTTTTGATACGCTCAATGCGAAAGCTGCGCTATATGCTTGTAATATGGTTTTTGAAAAACGTCAAAGCACTTTACCAATAATGGTTTCAGGAACGATTACAGATCAATCGGGAAGAACTTTAACGGGACAAACTACTGAGGCGTTCTTAATTTCATTATCACACATGCCCTTATTGAGCATTGGTCTAAATTGTGCTTTAGGTGCTTCTATGATGCGTCCATATTTACAGGTTCTCAATGAAAAAGCAACTTTTGCGGTGAGCGCCCATCCAAACGCCGGTCTACCCAATGAATTCGGCCTTTACGACCAAAGCCCTCAAGACATGGCTATTCAAATAGAACAGTTTTTGCAAGAAGGTCTAGTCAACATCATAGGAGGCTGTTGTGGCACAACCCCTGAGCATATCGAGGCAATTACAGCAATTGCAGCTAAATATTCACCTAGAAAATGGAAACACTAAGATGTTGAAATTAGCAGGATTAGAGGCTTTGATTCTCGATGAAAATAGCAATTTCATCAATGTGGGTGAACGCACCAATGTTACTGGTTCTAGGGCTTTTTTACGAATGATAAAAGAAGGAGATTTTGAGTCTGCACTAGAAGTTGCAAGAGAACAAGTTGAGGGGGGCGCACAAATCCTAGATATAAATATGGATGAAGGGATGATTGATGGCAAAACTGCCATGGTTCGCTTTCTGAATTTATTGGCAGCAGAACCAGATATAGCAAGAATTCCCGTAATGATTGATTCATCAAAATGGGAAATTATTCGAGCTGGTCTCAAATGTGTTCAGGGTAAATGTGTTGTCAATTCAATATCATTAAAAGAAGGCGAGAAAGTTTTTATTGAGCAAGCTCGTGAGATAAGGCGCTTTGGAGCTGCCGTAATTGTCATGGCTTTTGATGAAAAAGGTCAAGCAGACAACTATAAACGTCGAATAGAAATTTGCGAACGATCTTACCAAATTTTGGTAAATACTGTTGGTTTTCCTGCCGAAGACATCATTTTTGATCCCAATATTTTTCCTGTTGCAACGGGTATGGAAGAACACGCAAACAATGCACTTGACTTTTTTGCTGCTACTAAATGGATTCGTGAAAATTTGAAGGGTGTGCACGTTAGTGGAGGGGTTTCAAATGTCTCGTTCTCTTTCCGTGGCAACAATAAAGTTCGTGAAGCCATGCATTCTGCATTTTTATTTCATGCCACTGCACATGGAATGGACATGGGAATTGTTAATCCTAGCATGCTAGAAATATATTCAAAAATTGAGCCCAATTTATTGAATCATGTTGAGGATGTTTTACTAAATCGGCGAATTGATGCTACTGAACGTTTGTTAGAATTTGCAGCAACGGTAAGTGGAGAAGTCAGACAACATACAGCGGATCTCAGCTGGAGAAATCAAAGTGTAGAAAAAAAACTTGCCCATGCACTCATAAAAGGAATCGTTGAATTTATTGATCAGGATGTAGAAGAGGCGCGTTTATTGGTTGAACATCCCATTCAAGTTATTGAAGGCCCGCTTATGGACGGCATGAATCAAGTAGGTGATTTATTTGGTTCTGGTCAAATGTTTTTACCTCAAGTAGTAAAATCGGCAAGGGTAATGAAAAAAGCCGTTGCTTATTTACTGCCGTTTATCGAGGCAGACAAAGACGGTAAAAAAGAAGCTGCGGGGAAAATTTTAATGGCCACTGTTAAAGGTGATGTTCACGACATTGGAAAGAATATAGTTGGCGTTGTACTGGCTTGTAATAACTATCAAATCATCGATTTAGGGGTTATGGTGCAAGCTCAAGAAATCATTCAAACTGCGATTGAACAAAATGTTGATGCCATCGGGCTAAGTGGTCTAATTACACCTTCGTTAGATGAGATGGTTCATATTGCTAAAGAAATGCAGCGAGCTGGGCTAACAATACCTTTATTAATTGGAGGTGCCACCACTTCAAAGGTTCATACTGCAGTTAAAATAGAAGAACATTATCCCTCTGGAGCGGTAATTCATGTGTTAGATGCTTCGAGGTCTGTAACCGTTGTTGAAAGTTTATTGGGATCTAAGAAAAATGAATTTTTAAGCGCACTCAATATTGAATATTCAAAAATCAGAGAACACCATGCCAAACATCAAGCAACAAAGCAACTGATCAGCTTAGAAAAGGCTAGGGAAAATCGTTTGAAACTTACCTTTGATGAAAATACTATTTCAACACCAAAATTTTTGGGCACCCAACTACACCAACCCAATATTTCTGAATTAATACCTTTTATCGATTGGACCCCATTTTTTCAATCATGGGAACTACACGGAAAATATCCTGCAATTCTAGAAGATTCTGTTGTTGGCAAAGCAGCCACAAAAGTATTTGAGGACGCCCAAAAAATGATACAACAATTAGCGAGTGATAATATTTTAAAATGTAAAGGGGTTAGTGGAATTTTTCCTGCCAATTCGATTGGTGATGACATCGAAATCTACCACCCAAAAACTGCCGAATTATTGCATAAGCAAATTACACTTAGACAACAAACCAAAAAAGTTTCAGGACAACCGAATTTGGCATTGGCCGATTTTATTGCCCCAAAATCATTGAATATAAAAGATTATATAGGCGCTTTTGTTGTTTGCGCAGGCATAGGTATTGAACATTACACAAAACTTTACGAAGACAACCAAGATGACTATAACTCAATTTTAGTCAAAGCAATTGCCGACCGTTTAGCAGAAGCATTTGCCGAATACCTCCATGCTTTTATTCGAAAAGATCTTTGGGCATATGATCCCGATGAACGACTTGAAAATGAAGCCCTTATTTCAGAAAAATACCGAGGAATTCGCCCAGCACCAGGATACCCTGCATGTCCTGACCATCAAGAAAAGCTTGGCATTTTTAAGCTCCTCGATGCATCCAATCAAATAGGAGTTTCATTAACAGAGACCTTGGCCATGTGGCCTGCTTCCTCAGTCAGTGGTTGGTATTTTGGACATCCTCAAGCCAAGTATTTTGGCTTAGGAAAAATAAGCGAGGAGCAAGTTTTGGACGTTGCCGCACGAAAAGAAAAAGCATTCAAGGATATTGAACGTTGGTATCGTTCAATTTTGGTCTAAATCAATTTGGATTGGCTTCAAACCATTCATCAATATATGTTGGCGTTTCTGTAGCGGCACTTACGGCAAGTGTATCGCAACGCTCATTTTGAGCATGACCCGCATGCCCTTTTATCCAGATAAATTCTAAATTAAAATGTGGATGTAATTCTAGATAGCGTTGCCATAAATCGGGGTTTTTTTTGCCTTTAAAACCTTTTTTTGCCCAACCAAATACCCAACCTTTAGTAATTGAATCAATTACATATTTAGAATCCGTGTGAATAACAACCGTATAACTGCGATTCTTAATCTTTTCTAGAGCAACAATCACCGCCAATAATTCCATTCTATTATTTGTTGTGTGTCGAAATCCTTGGCTGAGTTCGGTTTGCTTGCCTCCAAAAGATAAAATAATACCATAGCCTCCAGGACCAGGGTTTCCTCTTGAAGATCCATCAGTATATACTTTTATTTTTTTATCGCTCATTTTTTTAACCTATCCGGGTTTTGGGCCAAAAATGCAGTCCAGCTATCGCCTTTAGTTTTGTTGTGTTCACCTTGTCCTTTTGAAAAATGATGGCAAACGGCGACTGCCAAACCATCTGTGGCATCGAGATGTTTGGGCAAATCTTTAAAATTAAGCAGCTTTTGGAGCATCGCGGCAACCTGTTCCTTGGAAGCACTACCGCTTCCAGTTATGGCTTGTTTTACGCGCCTTGGAGAATATTCTTCAAAAGGCATGTTATGATTTAATGCCGCAGCAATCGCCACCCCTTGCGCTCGGCCTAATTTGAGCATTGATTGCACATTTTTGCCAAAAAAAGGCGCCTCAATAGCCATTTCATCCGGTTTGTATTCTGCTATCAAACCATTTAATCGTTCGAGTATTCTTTTAAGTTTGTCTGGATGGGTTGCAAGTTTATGCAATTGTATAACTCCAAAATTCAATAGCTGAAGTTGTTTATTTTGAATATGAATCAAACCATACCCTAAAACAGTTGTTCCTGGATCTATTCCTAAAATAATTTTGTCATGACTCATTGCACTATAAAACTACATACTATTGACCTTTCATGGATTAAAAAACTTATATCTTTGCATTTTAAGGGTGATTAGCTCAGTTGGTTTAGAGCACTACCTTGACAGGGTAGGGGTCACTGGTTCGAATCCAGTATCACTCACAAATAATCATGCCAATTTTAAAATAAAGACGCATCACTGCGCCGTGCTTGCTGAACTAATATTGCAATCCTCAACGAGCGTATTGCCATTCAGACGCAAATAAAGTTGAATTAGTGCAACAACATCCTTTTCACAATAAACCATAATCCTCTCAAGGTCTTTGTCTTGATAATAAACACGCGCTACATCGGCACCCGAAATATCATCTTTTGGGGTTGGAATTCCCATAACATGACATAGCAATGCGAGCGATGTGTATGATTTATAATCTCCGAATTTCCACATTTCCATGGTGTCTATATGATTGATTTCCCATGGTTTTTTACCTGAAATTTGCAAGATATTTGGCAATGCCATTCCATGAATCAACATCCTACGGCAGATATAAGGGATATCAAATTCTTTGCTATTGTGTCCGCAAAGGACATGAAACTGAGTGTTGTAATGGTCGTCGAGTAATTGCTTGAATTGCCTTAAAAGCGTTTGTTCATCATCATGATAAAAAGATTTTAACCGTATGGTTTTTTCGCGCGAATTCTCCCTGAGCATCCCCACTGAAATACAAACTATTTTTCCAAATTCGGCTAAGATACCACCTCTTTCGTCAAAAATTTGTTCAATAGACTTTTCTTCACTGATTTGAAATCTATTTTTTGCCTCAAATAAAATTTTAGATTTATCATCTAATGTATCGTAATTGAATACCTGAGGAACCGTTTCTATATCTAAAAAAAGTATTTTTTCGTACTGAATTTGTTTGATCATAGCTGAAATTTACAAAGTAAAAGATTGTCAATCATTTTAAAAAACGTGAAATTTGTAAAACAATTATGGCCAATCAACTTTTTTTTAATTCCAATAGTAAATCAGAGCGTTACATTGCGCTGAGACAACAACTCGAAGCACTCGTCGGTAAAGAAAAGGATGAAGTTGCCAATATGGGCAATATTTGCGCGGCACTCAAAGAGGCTTTTGATTGGTTTTGGATTGGCTTTTATATTGTTCGTGAAACGCAACTTGTTCTTGGGCCCTTTCAAGGCCCTATTGCATGTACAAGAATAGGTTTTGGGAAAGGGGTTTGCGGAACAGCTTGGGCACAGGCCAAAACTCAAATCGTACCCGATGTTTCTGCATTTGAAGGGCACATTGCATGCAGTATGTTTTCAAAAAGTGAAATAGTCGTGCCTATAATCAAAAACAATAAAGTTTGGGGTGTGCTCGATATAGATAGTTCAGAACTCAATAGTTTTGATCAATTGGATCAATTAGAATTGGAAAACATGATGTTATGGTTCGCTGGGCTATTATAATTGTATTATTTTGTGGTGCTTGCGCTCAAGTAGGATCCATTTCTGGAGGGCCCGTAGATGCTAGTGCTCCTCGAGTTTTATCACAAACAATTACGGATAAACAATGTAATGTAGCGGCAACGGAGCAGGAGCTAATTTTCGATGAGTTTTTTAAATTAGACCAAGCCCAACAAAAAATCCTTTTGATGCCCCCAGACAGTCGATTAGAATTTGTGCAAAAAGGCAAGCAATTGCGAATTATATTTAAAGATGCTTTAAGTAGAAATACAACTTATACCCTGACAAGTAATGGTGCAATTAAAGATATTACTGAAGGTAATGATTCCTTAATGACTTGGACTTTTTCTACGGGCCCAATTTTAGATTCTTTAAAGATTGTCGCTTTTGGACAAGAATGTTTACCAAATACCAAAACAAAAAATATGTTTTTTGGACTTTATTTAAACGATACCATCAAAACGCCACGTTATATTGGCCGATTTGAGCAAAATGGTCAAGTTCTTATCAATGGACTAAAAGAGGGTAGCTATTTTGCAAAAGCATTTATTGATGAAGATCAAAATGGAATTTGCTCAATTGCCGAAAGCCAAGATCAGTATTTCAATCCTGTAATTATTGAGGCCAATAAATTAGACACCCTACATTTTAGGCTCTCAAAACCCAAAATCAATTCAGACAGCACGAATCTATTGCAAACGCAAAAACCAATTTTTAATGACTCTATAGAAAACTCAGCAACCCTGAGCACAATAATCATCAATTTAGATAAAATTGAGCAATCATTAATTTTAGAATTATATGATGGCGAAAAATTGTGTAGACAAGAACCCGTTTTGAATTCTCAAATTACAATCGATAAACTAAAGGCAGGTAATTATACACTTAGATTAGTATTTGATAAAAATAATAACCAACAGTGGGATGCAATAGATTTAGTAGAAAAAACCAGGGCAGAAAACTTAATTTATTACCCTGAAAAAATCAAATTAAGAGCCAATTGGGAGCTCACAATTGATATGAACATCTCAGGATATAACTTGTTTAATAATTAAAAAAAATGAAACATACCATTCTCACCATCGCCATACTAACTGCTCAATTTTTAGGAGCTCAAGTAGTTACACCAAAGGCAAGTCCCGTTGCTAAAATTCAACAAAAAGTAGGTTTAGCAGATATTCAAATCGATTATTCTAGACCAGGAGTTAAAGGTCGTGCAATTTTTGGAGAACTTATTCCGTTTGGTCAGTTATGGAGAATGGGGGCCAATGAAAACACAAAGATTACTTGCTCGGAATCCTTGATTTTTGGACAAGACACTTTGGCCGCAGGTACCTATGCACTTTTTGCTAAGCCAGGAAAAACAGCATGGGAAATATATTTTTATTCTGATTATTCGAATTGGGGCCTACCGGCAGTATGGGATGAGAATAAAGTTGCACTCAAGGTAATTGCAGATGTCATTAAGATACAAGATATTCAGGAGAGTTTTTCTATATCTATAGATGAACTTAAAAACAGTAGCGCAGTCATAAACTTAGTATGGGAACAAACCAAGGTGCGCATTCCATTTTCATTAGATACCAAATCAAAAGTGCTTTTTAGCATAGAGAAAACAATGAATGGCCCAAGCGCCAATGACTATCATAATGCCGCAGCTTATTATTTCAATGAAAATATCGATTTAAAAAAAGCTTTAGAATGGTCCACAAAAGCCGTTGAATTACGCGGTACGAATGCCTATTGGATGACCCGCCTTTTGGCTCAATTACAAGCAGCAAATGGCGACTATAAAAATGCCATAAAAACAGCACAAGTGTCTATTGAAGCAGCTAAATCTGATGGAGATAATGCCTATGTTCGCGCTAACGAACAGTCTATAGCAGAATGGTCCAAAAAACAATAATTTATTAAAAGCGAATTTTTGTTAAAGCAATATCGACACCATTTACTTCTACACCTCATCATATTCATGTGGGGCTTTACTGGTATTTTGGGAAAGCTCATAGATTTAGATGCCCTTGTAATCGTGTGGCATAGACTTTGGATTGCTGCAGTGGCAATCGCAATTTACATGCTATGGATCAAAAAATTTGTTTTACCGCATGGAAAAAATTTAGTTTGGGCCATAATGATTGGATTAGTTGTGGCGCTCCATTGGCTAACCTTTTATACTGCTATTCAACTGTCAACTGCCTCTTTAGGAATTTTATGTTTATCTACTACCACGCTTCATGTAACTTGGTTAGAACCTCTAATTTTGAAAAAAAGATTTTCTTGGATAGAATTTTCTATGGGTTTATTGGTAATTGGGGGCATTTATTTTGTAGCCCAAGATTTCAATACCAATGAACTTAAGGCCCTTTCAATAGGTCTTGTATCAGCATTGTGTGCAGGTATTTTCTCGGTTTCGAACGCAAAACTTGCCCAAAATACAGCAACACCAAGTCTAAGTTTAACAGAACTTGCTACTGGATTTATAGCCTTAAGCTTATTTTTTGGATTTACAGGAAAACTCAATTTTGAACTTTTTGAGATGCGTAGTTCTGATTTTTGGTGGCTATTATTTTTAGGCATTCTTTGTACTTCCTTTGCTTTTATTGCAACTATTGATATAGTAAAAAGGCTTGGTGCATTTAGCGTTTCTTTAAGTATCAATCTAGAACCCATATACACCATTATTTTGGCAATTGTTTTACTTAAAGAGCACAAATTACTACAATCCACCTTTTATTGGGGTGCAGCCGTAATTCTATTGATCGTAATAGCCAATGGAATTTGGAAACATAAACTACGTAAAATAACAAATACAACATATGGAAATGCAATATAACAATCTGGGAAAAAGTGGCTTGCAGGTAAGCAGGCTTTCCTTAGGTTCTTGGCTTACTTTTGGTAAACAGATCTCTGATGACAGTGCTGAATCTTTAATGGATTATGCCTACAATAATGGCATTAATTTTTTCGATAACGCGGAAATATACGCCCGTGGAAAAAGCGAGGAAGTCATGGGCGCCATTTTAAAGAAAAAAGCATGGTCTAGAGATTCATATATTGTAAGTAGTAAAGCATTTTTTGGAATTGGCGGTGAACTTCCGACACAAAAAGGGCTAAGCCGTAAGCACCTTTTTGAAGCCTGCGAAGCGGCACTCAAACGCTTTCAATTAGATTACCTCGATTTATATTTTTGTCATCGTCCAGATAAACAAACCCCCATCGAGGAAACAGTCTGGACCATGCATCAATTAATTATGCAAGGTAAAATCTTATATTGGGGTACTTCTGAATGGTCTGCTCAAGAAATCATGGAAGCGCACTTATTTGCAAAACAAAATCATTTAATTGGACCTATTGTAGAGCAGCCCGAATACAATATGTTTGCTCGAGAAAAAGTAGAGGTCGAATTTGACCAAATTTATAAAACAGTTGGACTCGGCACAACAATATGGTCTCCATTGGCTTCTGGGATTTTAAGTGGAAAATACAACGATCAATTCCCTAAAGGCACGCGCTTAGGAATGGAAGGTCTAGAATGGCTAAAAGAACGCAGCTTTACCCAAGAACGCATTGATGTGGTGCTTAAACTTTCTGAATTATGTAAAGAACTTGGACTAAGTCTTCCTGTATTGAGCCTGGCATGGTGCCTTAAGAATCCAAATGTTTCGACAGTAATATTAGGTGCTAGCAAATTAGAGCAACTACAAGAAAATTTTAAAGCCTTGGAAGCTCAACATTTGCTAACTTCCGACGTAATGCATAAAATAGAAGAGATACTTCAAAATAAACCCATTTTCCCTGCTTATTAATTAATTAAAATGATTCAAACAGATATAATTATTATTGGGGCTGGCCCTGTTGGCTTATTTACTGTATTTGAAGCAGGGCTGCTTAAATTACGCTGTCATCTTATTGACTCTCTTGGGCAACCAGGTGGCCAATGTTCGGAAATTTATCCCAAAAAACCGATTTATGACATTCCTGGGTTTCCAACTATATTAGCTGGTGAACTTATAGACAATCTTATGGCTCAGGCTTCGCCATTTAAGCCCGGATTTACGCTTGGGGAGGCAGCAGTGTCTATTGATAAAGACGATGAAAATCAGTTTATAGTTACCACGATTAAAGGCACCAAACATCGTGCTCCGATTGTAATGATTGCCGGTGGCTTAGGTGTATTTGAACCCAGAAAACCCCCTATTGATAACATCAGTTCCTTCGAAAATAATGGGGTTGAATACATTATTCGCAACCCTGAAATATACCAAGATAAAGTTTGTGTTGTTGCAGGAGGAGGAGACTCGGCATTAGATTGGTCCATTTATTTGGCTGAGAAAAAAATTGCTAAGCGCGTAATATTGGTACATCGCAGTAGTTCATTTCGAGGACATTTAGATTCTGTTCAACGCGTTATAGATATGGCAGAGAAAGGAGAAATCGATTTAGTAACAGAGGCAGAAGTTACAGGTCTAGTTGGTTCCAATTTTCTCCAAGAAGTAATTATCACTCATCAAAAAGAAGGGGAACGCGTTATTAATGCTGACCATTTCATTCCTCTTTTTGGTCTGAAACCTAGTCTTGGGCCCATTGCAGATTGGGGGCTTGAATTAGAAAAAGGAGCAATTAAAGTCAATACCTTGGACTATTCGACAAACATACCAGGGATTTATGCTATTGGTGATGTAAACACCTATACCAATAAGCTTAAATTGATTTTATGTGGATTTCATGAAGGCACCCTCGCAGTTCAATCGGCCTTTGCACGCATACACCCCGAAAAGAAAAATGTGCTCAAATACACTACCGTAAATGGAGTTAATGGTTTTTAAACATGCAGAATAAAACAGTCAATGCGGTTGCTATTTTAGGGATTTTTTCAATCTTAAGCATCCTTATTGTACAGTATGTTTGGATCCAAAATACGCGTCAATTACAACAAGAATATATCGCTATTCAACAACGAGAGGATAGTCTAAATTTAAGGGAATTTGCTCAGCAAGCTAGAGCTGCTTTGAGAAATGTACTCACTTCCATAAACAAAATGGATGATCCTAGCCAAGTTTATGGGGCGGTGAAGCAAGTAAATTATAAACATTACACCGTAGAGGTAACAGACGAATTACAACCATTCTATCTTGAGACCTTACTCAAAAAAGAACTGTATTTACAAGACATACAACAAGATTTTTTATTTGGGATTTATGACTGTTTTAAAGATTCAATTTCACTTTCTGGACTTTACATTTTTGACAGTGACTCGATTTATGCTAAAAAACCTCAACCCCTTGTCGATATTACGGCAGAAAGCTTGAATTTAACTAAAGACGGACATTATTTTACAGTTTATTTTCCTCACCTAAAATTAAATCAAATTCAATCTACTTCGAGCTTTTCACCGTGGATGTATTTGGTAATTGTTGTTGTTTTTGTCGGTGTGTTTTTTGCCTTTAGTTTAGGTATTATTATTAGACAAAAACGCCTGTCGGAAGTTAAAAATGACTTTATTAATAATATGACCCATGAGCTCAAAACACCCATTTCAACTATTAGTCTTTCTAGCGAGATGTTACTGAGGTTAGAAGATGGCGTTGAACCTGATAGAATGCGCAAATATGCAAGTATCATTTATAAGGAAAATAAGCGATTGGAAAAACAAGTAGAACGCGTGTTAAATATTGCAAAATTGGACAAAGATAAAGTTAGTCTGAATAAGGAACTGATACGTATTGAGGATATCTTATCGGATGTTCAAGAAAATTTTGAATTCAATCAAGCAAAGGAGGGGGGTAAATTAAATATTGTTAATCAAAATCCAGATTTACAGATTTTTGCAGACCCCATTCATTTAACCAATGTGCTTTTCAACCTTGTGGACAATGCCATAAAGTATTGTAAAACCACACCGCAAATTTCAATTATCGTGAAAGCTGAAAAAAACGGTTTTAAAATAGACGTAGAAGATAACGGAATTGGCATTAAGAAAGAAGACCTTCAAATTATATTTGATAAGTTTCATCGCATTTCAACAGGTAATGTTCACGATGTGAAAGGATTTGGTCTAGGACTCTATTATGTCAAACTCATAGTTGAAGCCCATCATGGTAAAATTGAAGCAAGGAGTATCCCAGAAAAAGGAACAACCTTCAGCTTGTGGCTACCTTCGAGGTAATTTAGCTTGCCGAACTAAAAGTGCATCTGGTTGTGGATAGAGCCCTTTTCTTGTCAATGACCTTGTTTTACAATCAATTATTATTTGCTCGGTTATTCCAGAATTAGGTCTAATAGCGGTAAGATTTATCGTTTTCTTTAACACATTAAGCTCAAAAGGGCTGGCATATTTGTAGGTATCAATCTCAATAAAAACACTATCCCGATCGAGGTAAATGACTATATTACACGGAGCAACATTTACTTTTTGCTCTCCGAAAAAAAGCTCATATGTGCCTATTTTACCTTGATAAATTCCTCTGTACCTGCGTTTGAGGACTTGGGCATTTATCTGTGTAAAACTAATGATAAAAAGGAGGGCTAGGAGGGCTTTTGTGCACTTCATAGGGCTAAAATAATTACTATTTTCGTAGCCAAGCAAGTTTTTAAATGAAACAATATCACGATTTACTCTCGCACATACTTGAACATGGCGTACATAAAGAAGACCGAACGGGAACCGGAACTATCTCTGTTTTTGGATATCAAATGCGCTTTAACCTCTCAGACGGCTTTCCTTGTATCACTACTAAAAAATTACATTTACGTTCTATTATTCATGAATTACTTTGGTTTTTAAAAGGTGAAACCAATATTACTTATCTCAAGGAAAATGGTGTAAGTATTTGGGATGAATGGGCCGATGAGAATGGTGAACTCGGACCAGTATATGGCTCGCAATGGCGTAGTTGGCCTACTCCTGATGGAAGGCAAATCGATCAGATCACTCAAGTTATCAATCAAATTAAAAATAACCCAGATTCGCGTCGCATGATTGTTTCGGCATGGAATGTCGGTCTAATTGACCAAATGGCGCTCCCGCCTTGTCATGCATTTTTTCAATTTTATGTGGCCAATGGAAAACTAAGTTGTCAGCTCTATCAACGCAGTGCAGATACCTTTTTAGGTGTACCATTTAATATTGCCTCCTATGCATTGCTCACCATTATGCTAGCGCAAGTCTGTGGCCTACAAGCTGGGGAGTTTATTCATACTCTAGGTGATGCTCACTTATATACCAACCACATAGAACAAGCCAAACTTCAACTATCAAGAGAATTTCGTGAACTACCAAGCATTTCGCTAAACCCAGAAATCGATAACCTTTTTGATTTTAAATTTGAGGATATCGAATTGCTCAATTACGATCCCCATCCACATATCAAAGCACCAGTTGCCGTATGATTTCAAATCTTTCGTTGATTGTCGCAGTAGATTCTCAAAAAGGTATTGGGAAAAACAATGATTTGATGTGGAATCTTCCTGCAGATATGCGATTCTTTAAAGCAACTACCAAAGGACATGTCGTAATCATGGGAAGAAAAAATTATGAATCCATCCCAGAAAAATATCGTCCTTTAGACGGCAGAACAAACATTGTTTTAAGCCGACAAGCAGATTTCAAAGCACCTAATTGTCTTGTGTTTTCGTCACTAGAGGAATGTCTCAATAAATTATCTTTGCTACCTTCTCAAAAAGCTTTTATAATTGGAGGTGCACAAATCTACAAATTGGCCCTTGAATCAAATTTAGTTGATGAAGTATTTATTACCCAAATAGATAAAGCCTATGGTGCCGATACCTTTTTCCCGGAGTTTGACACTTCATCCTTTCATAAAGAGCTTTTATTTACTCAAAATGCCGATAACCAACACAATGCAAGTTTTGAAGTTTATCGATTTATAAAAAGCACCTAGCGGATAAGCGCTGTGGTTGCGAGTAGAGCCGCGGTTTCCGTTCTCAACCTGTAGGAGCTCATGTCTACTGCCTCGTAATGTTGAATCAAGGCTAAATCAATTTCTTTTTGAGTAAAATCACCTTCGGGCCCAATTAAAAACGGCCGATTATTGTCTAAGGACTTTAATCCAATTTTTGGGCCGTCATAACAATGACCGATATATCCATTTGGATATTTCTGAACAAATTCATCAAAGGAATCAAGCGCAAAGATTTGTGGCAAATAAAAGCGTTTTGATTGTTTGATGGCTGCAATTGCTATTTTCTCAAGTCGAGCTAAATTAAGTTGTTTCCTTTCGCTGCGTTCACACCTTATAAAAGAAAGTTTTGTCATGCCAAGTTCAGTAGCTTTTTCAACGAACCATTCCAATCTTTCGGCATTTTTAGTTGGCGCAAGTGCAATGTGTATATTCTGTGTTGGAGGGTGTAATTCCAATGCCAGAATTTCAACAATAGATTTTTTAACATGCGCCACCTTTAAAACCGCATGTGCTTGAAGCCCAATCCCATTAATCAATTCTAATTCAGCACCCGTTTGCATGCGCAAAACTTTGATACAATGCTTGGATTCCTCTTCACTAAGCTCGTAGTGTGATACCCCTTTTTGTAATTGCGGTAAATAGAAAATACTCATGTAAAAAGAATTTGAAATACCAACTCATTGAGCAGCGCCGCATTACTCATTTGGCTGTTGCCTACCCCTTTGGATTTTAAATCATATTCATGCAACAATGCAATTACAGATGCGATTTTTTTAGGATCATAATTTTGGGCGGCAGAGAGCAATTCTCCAGCTACAAAAGGATGTACACCTACATGCTTTGCAATGTTTTCTCTCGATTTATTCGCAGTGAAATGTACGCGCATCAATTGGGTAAATAATTTAAATAAGGCAGCTATGATTACCACGAGCTCTCCAGCTTTTGGGTTGTACTGAAAATACTGAACTATTTTGAACGCTTTTTGGGTGTGCTTTTGAGAAATTGAATTTACCAATTCGTAAATATTATAATCCTTCGAAATACCGATATGCATTTCAATATGTTGCTCATTGATATTGGTATTCTCACCAAGAACAATTCGCAATTTTTCTAATTCATTTGTTATTCTACTTAAATCTGAACCTATAAATTCGGCTAACATCATGGTAGCTTTTGAATTAATTTGCATTCCATTATTACGCACATATTTTGAAATCCAATCTGGTAATTGGTAATCGCGTATTTTCTCGGACTTAAATACAAGGCCATTTTTGGCTACATTTTTTAATATTTTTTTTCGCGCATCATAGGATTTGTTTTTAAAACAAATCACAAAAATTGTTGTCGGCGTTGGCGATTCAGTATAGGATTCAAGGGCATCAATTTGTTTGAAATCTTGAGCCTCTTTTAAAATCACTAAACGCCTTTGCGACATCATAGGATAGGATTTTAGCTCACTTTGTAAAGTCAACAATTCGGCATCTTTGCCATAAACAATGGTCTGATTGAAATCTCTTTCGTGTTCTTCTAAACACATTTCTTGTATGGTTTGTGAAACCTTGTCGATGTAATAGGATTCTTCTCCATGCAGAAAATACAGTGGTGAAAATTTCTTTTCCCTTAAATCTTTAATGATCAAACTTGCGTCCATGGATGTCTTTGCCAAATTTGAACGAGTTCGACCAATGTATCAATTGCCTTGTTCATATCTTGAACGCTCACGTATTCTAATTTTGAATGAATGGCCATTTCACCCGTAAAAATATTGGGACATGGCAAACCCATAAATGAAAGTCTTGAGCCATCCGTGCCTCCACGTATAATCGCTCTTTTGGGTGTGAGGCCTGCTTTACGCATTGCTTCTTCAGCATAGTCAGCTACAAATGGAACATCTTTCAAAATTTCTTTCATGTTGCGATATTGCTCCTGAATATGAATTTGATAACGAGAACCTGGATTGGCTGCAACAATTTGCTTTGCTAATGTATCGAGCCTTTGATGATATGAGTCCAAAAGTTGTGTATCGTGGTCTCTTATTATAAGATTAACAGTTGCTTTTTCCAAAAAGCCTTCTATTGAAGTAGGGTGCACAAACCCTTCCCGATTTTCAGTAGTTTCTGGAGACCAACTATCTTTTGGAAGCAATGAAACAAAATCACTAGCCAATTTAATAGCGTTAATCATTTTCCCTTTTGCATATCCGGGATGTGCACTAATCCCAAAAAATGTAACACTCGCTCCATCGGCTGAAAAAGTTTCATCTTCTATGTCTCCAAGCGGGCCGCCATCTAATGTATACCCGAAATCGGCATTAAGTTTTTCCATATCTAGCCGCTCAACTCCTCGGCCCACCTCTTCATCGGGGGTAAATAAAATACGAATATCGCCATGAGGAATTTCTGGATGATTCGTTAAATAAGCTGCTAATTCCATGATAATTGCCACACCCGCTTTATCATCTGCCCCAAGCAAGGTATGCCCACTGGCCGTGATAATATCGTCACCGATTTTTTGAAGCAAATAAGGATGCTCTTTAGTGCTTAAAACTTGAGTGGGGTCATCGGGTAAAATAATCGGTTCACCAGAATAGTTTTGATGAAGAATGGGTTTCACATTGGTGCCACTGCAATCTGGTGCAGTGTCAATATGAGAACAAAAACAAATGGTTGGGGCTGCATGGCTAACATTAGCCCGAATAGTTCCAATAACATAAGACCATTCATCGATTTGTACATCATCGATGCCTATTTCCAAGAGTTCATCGTAAAGTTTTTGTGCTAAATGACGTTGTTTTGCACTAGAAGGAAAGGTGATTGCAGACGGATCTGAGGCAGTATCTATTTGGACATAACGCATAAAGCGTTCAGCCACATTGTATTTTTCAGACATGAAATGGTTTTAGTCAAAAATACAAAGAATAGCTCAATTTTATCAAGGAATGAGCCCTCTTAACTCCATCAATTCTGAAACTTTCTGTGCTGAACCTGCTTGCTGAAATGCAAAGATAAGATTGGCTAGCATACGTTTTAAAATTGCAGAATTAGAACATGGTTCAAAATGACTACGCTCGGGCTGCATGTGGATACCTTGAATAAAAGATTTTATTTCATTGCCATCCAATATACTACCCTTAGAATAGGCATTTATGTAGAATAGTACGCCATATTCATCATAAGAAGAAAATTTGATGGCACTATGTTTGTCGTCCATATAAGCCAAGATAAAATGATTTGGCAAATTAACACCATATATCGGTATATCTAAGGATTGTGCAATAACACTATAAATGAGACAGAGGCTTAATGGGTTGCCTTTTTTACGTTCTAAAACTTGATTAATAAATGAATGGGCCGGTGTATGATAATTTTTTGAATCGCCCTTAAAACCATGCATGCCAAAAAATATACGATTGAAAATTTTAACTTGTTCAAATGCTGTTTGGTGATCATTCAATTCTAGCCAAATATCGCGTCGTATGCTTTGAATTTGTGTGAATATTGCCTCTTCGTCTAAACTTGGATATTGATATTTAGCAATAATTAATGCCCCTTGTAAAAGGTCTTTTTCGGATGAATCCAACCATGTTTTGAGTTGATTTTTTATTGCTTCAAACTGAATGTCGTGTATGATATTCTCAATCCTATTTTGAAATAATAATCCAAAAAAGTCTTGTTCCCATGATTGCTCAAGCACAGGAACTACATCTGGACCATACTTCATTAACTCCCCCCGAACCTGCTCATAAACCTGTTCATCGGGATCTTCAATTAGCCGAACCAATGCCTTAATAGTAGACTGATTATTCATCTACTACAAAAATAGATGCTGAGCATAACCCGTGTTGGCAGGTAAAATAACTTTTTCAAGGGTCGCATGTTAATTTTATGAAACCTTTTTGAAAATACTTCGTTGAAAAAGAAACTAAATTAACTTTGCTACAGGTTGATTTTAGAGGCCCTTCGGGGCCTCTTTTATTTTACAGATGCACAAAAATCTCTTACCAGATAACTTAATGCCTTACCAACAATAAGATCTTCGCGATCATCTAAAGGCGCGGCTTCTGTAAGATTGAGGTAGGCAAACTTTATTTCTGAATGGCCTAAATGTAGAACCATACTCCTTATTTCATCCAAAGACCAACCCGAAGGGCTAAAAGCCGAACTAGGCATAAATGCAAGAGCATCCATATCCAATTCAAGACCAATATGCTGTGGATTATCTTCTAGAAAATTCAAAACATCCTCTTTTAAACTAAATTTTCTAGTTAAGTAATCTTCAAAAAAGCGATAGTGGACATTTTTTTGTTTGAGCTGGGTTCTTATAATTTCATTATTGAAAGCTTCGTGAAGACCAAATACTGCATAGTTTTTAAGAAGCCCCTCTTCTAAGGCGAAGGAAAAAGAATTACCACTATGACGTTTATCAGTATCGCGTAAATCTGCGTGCGCATCAATATTCACTACACTTAATGGATTTTGCTTGGCAGCCCATCTCATCAATGGCAAGGCATTGTTGTGCCCTCCACCAACGATTATTGGAATTTGATTTGCTGCAACATTATCAGAGAGAATATTATAAAGCATCGTATCCAATTGCTTTACATATTCACATGCTTGTGGCCGATCGTTTGGTTGTGCAATTTGATTGATTTGTCCTAAAAAGGCTAATTGATCAATTTTTGAGTCAGGATAAAATTGTGTGTTGAAAAAGACTTTAGAAAAAGCCGCAAAAGCATTTTCACTTCCAGGGCGGCCTAAATTTGCTTGAGGGCCAACATTTTCAGATATGCCAATAAGAACAAATTTGGCAGATTTTAATTGTTGATTTTTGATTTGATCGCCCACCCGTTTTTCTCCATTTCTGATGAGATACGGTAATTTTCTTTTTAAAGGATCGTATGGTTGAAATTCAAAAACACTCATTTTCTACACGTTAGCTTCTCAATTATTTCTACAGGTATTGCCATAGGTTTTTGATTTGCGGCACTTACAAAAACCAATTGCGTGTATGCCTTGTTTAACAATTTTCCCTTTTGATTAATTGTTTGATATTCAAATCCAATTCTTACACCCTCAAGCTCAACAATTTTTGTTTTAATTTTTATAAGCTCATCATAGAAGGCAGGAGAAAAAAAACTGACCTCAAATTTGGTAACTGGCAATAGTATACCGCTCTTTTCTAATTCACTATAAAGAATTCCTGTTTCTCTGAGCGCATCTACTCGCGCAACCTCAAAAAAACTTGCATAATTGCCATAATAGCAATACCCCATTTTATCAGTTTCAGCGTAGCGAATTCGAATTTTTGTTGAAAACTCTAAATCGATGATTTTCAAATTATTTGGCATATAATTAAATTAATATGAAAATAAATTGTTTAAGAATTTCATGTAGCGTAAATTTACCAAGGACTTTGAGAATTTAGATAATATTAAAAAAAATTTGCATACATGTATTTTTTTTTAAAAATGCAATAGTTAAAACACTTTTTTTTTAACTTTTTTATGTAAATATTTGTTATCTCGTTATTTCAAAACATTTTCGTGATTAAACGAAAGATTACTAAAAACGCGAACAACCTAAAAACTATGAATAAAAGTCACGAAAGTGCATGGGAGTCATGCTTAAAAGTTATTAAAGATAACATTTCGTTACAGGCTTTTAAAACTTGGTTTGAACCAATAGTACCTGTTAAATTAGAAGGCTATGTTCTAACTATCCAAGTTCCATCGCATTTTTTTTATGAGTGGCTTGAACAACACTACATTACTTTATTAAGAAAGGTTATTAAAAAGGAACTTGGATTAGAAGGTACTTTGGAATATAGTATTGTAATGGAAAACAACACGCAATCGAGAAGTCCTTATACTGTTAAGATACCAACCAGCAATTCTAGCAACCTTAAAAATGCGCCTGTCAATATTCCCATCAATGTTGACGAGAAGCAAATACGCAATCCATTTGTTATTCCAGGTCTTAAAAAAGTAAACATTGAATCAAATCTGATTCCTAATTTTACTTTTGAAAATTTCATTGAAGGCGAGTGTAATCGATTGGCTAGAGCATCTGGCTTTGCGGTAGCCAACAAGCCTGGAGGTACTGCATTTAATCCACTTCTTTTATATGGCGGTGTAGGTTTAGGTAAAACACATTTAGCACATGCCATAGGAATATCTATCAAAGAAAATTTTCCTAACAAGACAGTTTTATATGTACAATCTGAAAAGTTTGCGCATCAATTCATAGACGCGATTAAAAATCAAACAACCAATGATTTTGTTCATTTCTATCAAATGATCGATGTTTTAATCATAGATGATGTTCAATTTTTTGCAGGGAAGGAAAGAACACAGGATGTATTCTTTAGTATTTTCAATCACCTACATCAAAACGGCAAACAAATTGTATTGACTTCAGACAAAGCACCTGTAGAAATGCAAGGCATGGAGCAGCGTTTACTTTCTCGTTTTAAATGGGGTCTTTCTGCCGATCTTGGGACACCAGATCTAGAAACACGAATAGCTATTTTAGAGAAAAAAATGTACGGAAGTGGTATTGAATTGCCACGTGAAGTAGTAGAATATCTTGCCTATTCAATTAATACCAATGTCCGCGAGATTGAAGGTGCACTTAATACATTACTAGCACAAGCATCGCTCAATAAAAAAGCCATTACGCTTGATTTAGCAAAACAAATGGTAGACAAATTTGTACGAAGTACCGCTAGGGAGGTATCCATTGAATACATTCAAAAAGTGGTTTGTGACTATTTTGATTTGCCAATTGAAATGCTAAAATCTAAAACCCGTAAACGTGAAGTAGTTCAAGCGCGGCAGATATCGATGTATTTTTCTAAAAAAATGACCAAATCATCGCTAGCAAGTATTGGGGCCCACTGTGGAGGCAAAGATCATGCAACGGTTCTTCACGCGTGTCGGACAGTTGTTAACCTTTCTGAAACTGACAAACAATTTCGTCATTATCTCGAAGAACTCGAGAAAAAATTGACTATCCAATAATATTTCATTGGTTGTTCGCATCCTTATGGTTTGCTTAGGTAATATCTGTCGGTCGCCGATGGCAGAAGGATTATTGCTAGCAAAAATCGAAAAATTCAAGCTTAATGCAATTGTTGATTCAGCAGGTACTGCAAATTACCACATTGGCAAGGCACCTGATCGAAGAATGGTTCAAATGGCCGCGTCAAAAGAAACACCAATTGATTTTTTACGAGCAAGGCAATTTTCAGAGGTTGATTTTCAAAACAACGATTTGATTCTTGTCATGGATCATTCTAATTACAGAGATGTTTTGCGCTTAGCTAGATCCGAAAATGATAAGGATAAAGTTAGATTTTTACTTGATTACCTATACCCTGAGCAACAAATGAAGGTGCCAGATCCGTATTATGGCACAGAAGAAGATTTCGAAGAGGTATACAATTTACTCGATAAAGCAACAGATGCTTTGATAAAACATTTATTTAATGAGGGATAAAAATAAAGGGTGTATTTATCTAATTCCCAACACATTAGGTGGGGAAAGCATTTCAGATATAATTCCACAAGATGTAATTACAAGCACTACACGACTGCGTGTTTTTGCCGTGGAAGAAATAAAAAGTGCGCGACGGCTCTTGCGAAAAATGGACAGAAATTTTCCAATAGATGACTGCACGTTTAGAATCGTTAATAAAAATACCAAGGAATCGGAACTCATGGACCTTTTGCTTTTCTTGATTAAGGGAATAGACATTGGGATTATCTCAGAGGCCGGATGTCCGGGAATTGCAGACCCAGGTGCCTCACTTATTCATTTAGCACATACCCAATCTATTGAAATTAAACCTTTAGTGGGGCCTTCATCAATTTTACTGGCACTTATAGGCAGTGGTTTTAATGGGCAACACTTTACTTTTCATGGCTATTTGCCTAAAGATCGCAAAGAACGCATAAAAAAATTGCGCGATTTTGAAATGGATACAAAACGCAATGGGTCAACCAATCTTTTTATGGATACTCCATTTCGCAATATGAATGTTTTAGAAGATTTATTAAATGAGCTTGGCGATCATACACAACTTTGCATTGCCTCCAATCTTACTCTCCCATCTGCATCAATTAAAACCATGAATGTCATGGACTGGAGAGAAAACGCATATGACCTATCTAAAATTCCTGCCATTTTTGCCATAGGAAAAGGACAATAAATATTTTAAGCCAAAAAAAAAGCCTCACAGACTGTGAGGCTTTAAAAATCGGCATCGACTTACTCTCCCACGATCAAAACCGCAGTACCATCAGCGCAAGCAG
>Ga0222714_10000597_pt1 | contig 41550 bp, 45 predicted proteins | sample C33_3DmetaG_FD_165048 | JGI IMG/M metagenome (GOLD analysis project Ga0222714, IMG submission 165048) | Estuarine water microbial communities from San Francisco Bay, California, United States - C33_3D | ecosystem: Environmental > Aquatic > Marine > Unclassified | place: USA: California...
TCGCTGTACGTCAGCAGGTTGTAGCGCGAGCGCAGGTGCGGGCGGGCAGGAGTGGAAGTCTGGTAGGCGTGGTTGCCGTCGAGGAGCTTGACGGAGATGTTGTCTATGGAGCCGACAAAAGCCGTGGTGCCCTGCACATATATCTTCGCGTCTGTCGTGCCACCTTGCAGGTAATAGCTGTAGGTGCCATTGGCTGTGAGAGCTGGGGTAGAGTTTCCAGTTCCGCCAATGCCGCAGAAGAACGTGACACCTCCTGCGGAGTAGTCGCTGATGGTGAACTGTACAAAGTAGGTCTTGCTCGCGGTCACCACGTTGGCAACCGACACAAGGTTTGCACTGGTTCCAGCAGTCTTGCTGGCCTTGCCGCCAGCAATCGTCCAGCCAGTGCCCTTTGTCCAATCGGTGTCCGTTGCGAATCCACCATTCGTGACCAACTCACTCCCCAACGCCAGCCCCTTCCTCCGGTCCAGCATCAGCCCCACAGGCTGCTCGACCTCGGTGACCGGGAGCGTGCCTTCAGCGTTCTGAAACAGCAGCGGCTGGGCCTGCACCGTCGAGAGGTAGGTGATCTCGGGGGTGATGATGCGCTGGTAGGAGGAAGCTGCGATTGCATCAGCTTCTAGTTGCGCTCCCCACAAGTAGATTCCGCTTGTGCCGTCGCCAGTATAGGACGCTGAGTTATCGCCAGACGCGATGCGGATCAGACCAAAGTTGTTGGATGCTGTTGCCGTTCGCGTGATTTCGCACCTATACCAACCATCCGGCAGCGCAACGATGTTTGGCGTGTTGCCTGCTGCGTTTACTCCAACCCCACCAGCCCCAGCCGTCACATTGAAGAAGGTGTAGTTGCCTTGAATGCTAATGGCGATCCACGATCTTTCGGCGGCTTTGGCATACACGGAATAGGTGTAAGGCACCGCAGCCAAAGAAATCGCGGCATGATTCACTTCGTGGGTTACGTTGCTGACATCAGAGCTTTCGACAAGCTTATCAGCCGTAATGGTCCCATCCGGTGCCGTTGTTGCGTTGGCGATTGAACCGCTGCCGAACGCTAGAATGTTGGTCTTACTCCACGCCGCGTTGTCGAACTCCTGCGTGTAAGTCAGCCTGTTCCGCCGCCACGTCGTGTTGTTCCCCGACGGGTCGTACCACGCGCCCTGCTCGCCGTTGGCAAACAGGCCAGCGACAAGCTGCTCCAGGGAGATGCCGCCGGGGCGGGTCAGGGAGAGCGAGAGGGCGGAGAGGTACATGATTAGAACAGGGCTACGATGTTGGCGGGGCTGGCCGAAGCGGCAGAAACCTGCCTGCAACGCACCGGAAGGATCGTTCCGGCTAGGCAGTTCTTGAACTGCACCGGATCGTTGTCGGGCAAGATCAGCGTGACATCGCCAGCCGCGCCAATGTAGACGGCCCTGGCAAACTTGGCCGATGCCGTAAAGTTCTGGCCAACCGTAGCCGCCACGGCCTCAAGGGCCGGGTTCGGTGTCGTAGATACAGCTTCGTTGGAAACAGCCATGGTTACCTCATTTTAGCAAGCGTTTGCGCTAGGCATAACTGACCTGAACGTAGCTCAGTTCTGCGATCCAGCGGATGTTCTGACCCGAACCGCCTTCGACCTCGACCTTCAAGGCGTCGTTGGTGTCGTCTGCGGTGATGTAAATCTCCCACGCGGCGTCCGTCTCGACATCGGTCCCGAGCGTCTCCACCGTGCCTTCCAAGGCCGTCGTGCCAGCGATGTTGTGGATGCAGCATCGGCGGTGGTACGTCGCATGGTTGGCCCCACCTTCCTCGCGCGCGACCACGCGAAGCTCGGCGAACCAAGTACCGCCGCTGGGAACCGTCGCTCGAATGGATGCGCCATCCACGAACATCTCCGTCTTGGTGCCGTCCGTTGTCTCAGCCGTGAGCAGCGTCGTCTTGGTCAGCCCGTTGGTGCGGCTGATGGACAGGCTGGCGTAGGTAACGTCATCGTTGGCCCCAGGAACGATCACCTCGGGCGCTGCGGGCGGGGAAGCCCAGGTGCCATCCCCGCGCAGGAACTCAGCCGTGTTGCCCGTGGCGGCTGGCACAAGGCCCGAGCTGGCCTCGCTGACATTAGGCACCGAAACGCCCCTGGCCCACTCGATGATGCCGCGCATCGCGCCCCACCAAGGTTCGCGCGAGGGCGTCAGGTCAAGGCGCGGCAGCTTGTACGTCACTAGGACACCTCGGCATAGATGTCCTGGACGGCAACCTGGGCCGTGCCGATGGCCTCGATGGTCAGGCTGAACTCCTGGCCAACCGGCAAGGCTCTGGTAAAGCCGTAGTCGCGGCTGCTGCCGTCGCTGTAGCTCTTGCCCAAGTAGTCAAACGTGTCCACCGTCGTGACCGCCGAAAGGCTGACATCGTTGGTCGGGCTGGGTGTCGAAGTTCCGACAGCCGACCGCTTGTTGACCCGTGCCGTCGCGCGTGCGAACGCGGGAAGCTGGTCGCCCGTGCCGATAGTGGTGAGCTTGCTGCGAAGGCTGTAGCGCACGCCGATGCGCCGCACCGAAGCGCGGTCTGAATGACCCTTCATGTTCAAGTAGTTGGTGGTCATCCTCATCGTGCGTGCGCCCAGCACCAGCTTGTCACCCGACACCCACGAGAAAGCGCCCTGGTCGGCCACTGGTGCCCACAGGGTGATCTCGTGATTGCCGAGATTCCATTCCTTGACGGCCAACCGGCCCTTGAGGACCGTGCCCGTCGAATCCGTAATGACCGCTTCCATGCCCGCGCGCAGGTACTCGTTGCTCGCCCATTTGGCGTAGGTCTGGCCCGGCGATCCGCTGCCTGGGTCAAACGCGACCACGGCTTCGGTGAAGCTGTTCAGCGTGGTCGTGCCAGCCGCGTTGATGTTCAGCGTCAGGCCGTCCACGTTGGCGTCGTTGTTCTCGTCGATGAGCGCGTAGATGCGCCCGTCCGCCTGCATGGCGTAGACGCGCTGGGTGCCCGTGCTGTCCGGGCCGCGAGCCATCCACAGGATTTCGGTGCTGCCGAAGTAGGTGCTGGAGTCCGGGTGGATGCGCGTGGCCGGGTAGTACACCGACCAGGCGTTCGAGCGGTACGACCAGATCAGCACCTCGTCGCACGGGAAGAACGACTTGGCTTCGTCGCTGGCCGTGTCCCACTCGACCGTCGTGCCACGGAAGCTGATGTTCAGCGTCTTGTAGCCCAGCGTCTTGTTGCGGTTGGAGAACAGGCCGAAGTAGACCAGACCGCGCTCGGGGTCATGGCACGCCCACGAATGGCGCATCATGCCGTTGCTGTCGCGCTTGTACTTCGCGGTCTCCCCGAAGAAGTCCGAAGCGAGGTCGCGGCCAATCCATTGTACCCCTTCGCCGGTCATGGCAACCGGACCACGGTCACTGATCCAGGCGAGGCCGCCATCAAACTCGACCATGCTGTTGGCGGCGATGCACCCGAACTCAGGGCTGGCGATTTCCGGCGGCACCACACCAACATCGGTGATCGGCGACCCACTCCAGCCTACCGTGTAGGTACGCAGGCGACTGCACAGGATGGCCTGACCGCCATACTGCCCAATCGCCTCTATGTCGTCATCGTTCTCGTTGTCGAGGAAGCCCGTGTTCGTGGCGGGCGTGATCGACGGGAAGCCCTGCTCGGACACTTGGAAGCGCCCGCGCGGGAGCTTGATGTACGCCTTGCCCGTGCGCTCGTAGGACTCCTGGCTGCTCAGGAACGGGCTGTTGGTGATCTTCCAGCGCGGCCATGCGTGTGCCGCACCCTCGCACCGCGGAGGCTGGATGCCAGCCGCAGGCGTGCTCACGATGTCGATGTTGACCAGCCGGTCCAGCTTGCTGGTCTTGGACGGGTACGGAAACATCCCTGGCGTCAGGAAGTCCAAGCCCGCGTAGCTGGGCGGGATGATGTCCTGCGCGCACAGGTACGCATCCGATCCGTTGGCCGAAGTCGGCAGCCGGTACTGGCTGTTGATGACAGGCGACGGCCACGGCTGGGTAGCCACCTCGTCTTGGTACAGCCAGTCGTACTGTTGCAAGCCTGGGTTCGGGTAGCTCTCGTTGTCGTAGGCGGCCACAACGTCCACGGCCAGCATCTCGCCGTTCTCACCGCAGTTGCCCTGGCTACCGCCGTAGAACGTCCAGCCGCGGATCGTCCGCACGGCCTTGGCACCGCGAGGCATCTGGTTGAGCACGGGCGGCGCGGTCTCGTTGAGACCAAGCTCCGTGTCGTTGATGTACTGGATGTTGTGGATCGTGGCGAAGACCGCAGGCGCGTCATCGTCGGAACGCTCTGTGGATAGCAGCGCGGAGTCCGGCGTCGGCCAAGCGATGGACAGACCGTACTTGCCGTTAGACTCGTACTTGGCGCAGTCCTCGCTGATGAGCTTCACGGTCAGGTTGCGAACCGTGATAACCTCAGTGGATTGCATGTTGGCAAAACGCAACGTGTTGCTAGTGGCGTTGGTTGCCTTGAAATACATCGTCCAAGGAACGTAGCTCGTGCTCGTGATCGTCGGACCTTGGATGGTTGCGGTGGTGTTGACGGCGATGTTGACGCTGGCTCCAGCACTGACCTTGGCTTCGCCCGTAACCTTGTACCAGCGGTCTACGATGAGGTCGGAGGTCAGGTCGCCAGCGGCGCTCAACGCGGCGGTTGCGCCCTCAGCGTTGTTGACGTAGGTAACGATGACTTCGCCAGAGGTGCCCGTGACCGTGTTGCCACTAAGCGCCGTCCAGTTGGCGCTTTCGTTTAGGCCCTTGCCAAGATCGCGGCCAAGCTGGTCTGCGCCAAGGTCGTAGTACGGACCACGGATGGCGAACAAGTTGGGATCAAACGATTCCTGCTGTCGCCCGTAGCTGTACTCGCCCATGAAGTACAGCGAGTCCAGCGCGTCCTTTTTGCTGCGGTAGACGAGCAGGCTGTAGGCGGCGCATTCGGCCATCAGGTAGCCGGGATACAGCACGCGCAGCGTCACGCCCCACTCGCCTGTGTTTGGCGTCTTGACAATGCACGACTCGCTCAACAAGCCGACTTCACCCGTGGCTTCGTCCTTGTAGGCAACGGCGAAGGCGTAATCGCCCCCGCGCGTAGCGCCTGCGTAGTTGTTGCCGGTGTGGACCGTGTTGTAGGAATACTCCTTGGCCGACAGTCCCTTGATGGCCACGTTGCGGCTAAGGTTCATCGACTCGACCTTGGTGGCCGAATCCTTGTTGCGGAGGTCGCACTGAAGGATGGCCTTGGGAACGCCCACGCAACGAATGATGTTGTCGCGGTCGTTGGTCAGGCTCGGCTGGCCTTCGGGCTGCGAGGTCAGCGTCGGGTCGATGGGGTAGACCGCAGGCGACTGGAACACACATCCGTATCCTGGCGCTGCGATGAGCAAGCGGTCGCCGCTGATCGTCGGCACCGGGCGGTACGGGATGCGCTTCTGGCGGCGGCGGCTAAAGCTGTACGGGCCAGAGTCGAGACCAATACGGTTGACGGCGCGCTCACCGCCCTCCTGGCGTCCGTAGCTAAGGATCTCAACGGTGCCAGTGCCGGTTGTGCCCCAAGTCGGGTACACCGTTACCTTGGCCCTGTTGCCGTGGATGGTGAAGGTGCCGGTAGGATTAGGGCTGATCGCAGGGTTGAAGCTGATCTGCGAGGAAGTGTTGGCAACGATGCGGCTGAAGCCGTTGTTCGTCTCCACCACGCGGTCCACAAGGTTCAATCCGGTCCACGGAGTTCCCGTGACGTTGATCGTCGTGGTCGTAGAAGTGCTGACCGTTCCGGTGATGTCCTCGTTGTCGGTAGCGCTACTGCCAAAAATTTGGCGCATCTGGACGTTGCCGCCGATGGTCAGGCGAACGTAGTAGTGGTAATCGAACCACGAGAACGCGCCCGCGGGAAAACGGTTGGCGTCGGCCAGCGTGATGTAGCCGTAGCCGCCATCGTTGGTTGCCGTGCCCGTCGTGGTCACCAGCTTGCCAACGCCGCCGAAGTCGCGGATGCGGTTGGCCACGTTGGCTTGGTACGAGGTCTTGACCGGCACGGACAGGCTGGGGCGGTCGATCAGCATCCACGAGGTCAGCGCCTCGGGGTCGTCCACCGCATAGCTCTCGACCGGCTTGAAGTTGACATCGGTGTCGTAGTAGCCGACGCCGGTCGTCAGGCTGGTGCGGTACTGAGCCGTGCCTGGCCTGCATCGCCAGATGGCGACATCAAGACCCGTGGCCGGTGCAGCCAGCGTCGTCACCGTCGTAAACAACGTGACCGTGTTGCCAATCTGTGATTCAACCGCGTGGAACTTGTTGTTGAGGTCCGCCTGCACCGTGGAACCAGCCACGGCAGGGACGTTCTCAAGATAGATCCAAGCACCACGGCCAGACAGGACTCCGTAGGTCGGGTCCGTCAAGGTCGCGCGCTCGCGCCCGATGCCGTTGAACTCCCAGTCCTCCGAGCGATAGCTACCGCTCAACGTCAGGATGGTGTTCGCGCCAGACTTTGCAATCTCCGTGACCGTGCGCTGGATGCCATCGGCGCTGAAGATCGGCTCCTTGCGGAAGTCCGACTCGCCAAGGATGACCATCCTGCCGCGCACAAAGTGGAACGAGTGGAAGCGCGTCGGATTGGTCCAGCAGTACAGCTTGTCGGCCTCGGCCACCGTGCTGCTGGCCACGGCGTTCAGGTACTTCGAGGTCGCGCTGGTCGTGTAGTCAGGCCGCATCGCATCCACGAAGTTGCGGCGGTAGCCCGTGTCGCGGCTCTCGGGCAAGGTCTGCAAGTCCACGACGCACCGCATCCCAGGGAAGGTGCGGATTTCGCTGCCGTCCACGTTGACGTAGCAGTTCTCCAGCTTGGCCAGTCGGCGATCACCGCGCTCACTTGTCGTGAGCGTGGTCATGCCTGACCATGCGCCTTCGCCGCGAACGGAAACGATCTGCGTGCCGGTTTGCATCAGTAGTACATGTCCCTGTTCCAGTCGCTACCAGGCGCAGGCTCCTGCGCGCGATCCTTGAGCACCATCGGTCCAGCACGGCGGCGGTCCTGGATGTGCGCCTGTCGCCAAGCGCCACGCCACAGCCGCTGCATCTCGCCGCCAAGGATGGCAACCTGATCCTGATGCCCGCCGGTCTGGGCCAGCCGCATGGCAGCCATCACCACAACCAGTTCGGTGTACTCGTTGGGGATCTGCGCCAGTTCGCTGTCGTCCGTGAGGTCGGTCGGCAGGCAGACAAAGTGGACATCAAAGGTGCCACCGGGGTCGCTCAACAGCCGGATCTTGATGCGGCCCTCGTCCGTGTACCCCATGTGGTCGAACGTGATGGTGCGACCGTAGTTGATGGGGTTCTCGATGGCCAAGATGCGGTTGACCTGGCGTGGCAGCGTGACCGGCGTCTGGTAATCGCTGGTGATCGTGAACGACTCTGTGCGCCGCAGGAACCACGCCGAGTCGCCCAGCGTGTTGTAGATCTCGCGCAGGCTGTCGTTGATCGCCTGGTTGATGCGCTCGTCCGTGGCGTCGTTGTCCACGGCGTTGCGCTCGTAGCGGCGTTTGACTTCGGTGCGAAGCTGGCCCAGCGTCTTGCGCGATGCAGGGTAACGGTTCGCGTCCTGCTGGCGCTTGCTGACCCGCACCCACTCGTCGTACAGCCGCTTGCCAAACGTCACCTGACCTGCGGCGCTGTAGTGCGCTTGGTCGGTCAAATCGTTGTTAGGCAGGTCGTCGGTGTTGACGTAGCCGCTGTACGGGTCGTCCGTAGCAAGCTGCTTGTATTGCGTGTTGACCGTGCCAGCGTAGGTCCAAAAACCCTTGTTGCGGACGCCGCCGATGACGAACGGGATGTTCTTGCCCATCGTCTGCGACAGCCCAGCGCCTTCAATCTTGGACCGCATAACGTCGCGGACCATCTGCATGTTCTGGCCCGCGATGGCCGCGCGCTCGGCGAATGTGCTGTCGGTTTCGCCAAGCATTCCGAAGATGCCGCGAACGTCGAGCGTGTCGCCAGGCCGGTTAGCCGCGATCCACGCCGTAGCCTTCTCGATCAGGATCTTGTCGATCAGCATCCCAAACAGGCCGTAGCTGTAGTCGTTGACCGTCCAGTCGGCGTTGAGCGCAGGAGGCTGCTTGTCGGTCTCCGCAGGGTGCCAGCTATTGTGGCGAGCCGGGCGGAACCACGCCGTCTCGGCGAAGTACGACGAAGGAGCCAGCGTGCCGCGGTAGCGGCTGAGAAAAGTGCTGCCGATGGACAGCTTGATGACCCAGATGTCCTCGTCGAAAGCGTGCTGAAGCTGCCACGTTGCTTCGAGGTCCGGGCCGATCTGGCCGACCGTGCCCTGCTGCGGAGTCTGACGCGGAAAGCTGTACCACGAGCAGTACTCGTAGCCGGTCGTGTAGGTCTGGGTGCCATACACAGTCAACTGAAGCGGCTTGAACGACCCCTTGTAAGTTGCGACGTTGAGCGTTCCCGCACGGTAAACCGTGTAGGTCGAAGAATCGCTAGGCGTCACCGCCCACGGCTGCGTAAGGTTCAGCGTGTGGGAGCCAGTAACGCTTGCAACATTGCGAAGTTGACCAATCGCCGCTACTGGAGTTCCACCAGTAATAACCACCTGTGCAGGCGGCATATTGTTGAAGTTTGTTCCGGTATCGACAAGCGTGTCCACCGTTGCCGACGTTGCCGTCCCGCTAATCGGCGCATGTTCGCCGCCGACATAGTTGGTGGACGGCATCTGTGCCATCCAGTAGTTGATGCCTGGAGCCTGCGTGATGCCCGGCGAATAGCTACCTACGCCAAACCAGCGAGACAAGTTGCCCGCAAGGTCGAACCCTGCTTGCCCAAGGTTGCCAGCCCCTTCCATGTTGGACTGGCCAAAGAAGATGAAGCAGGGGAGTTTCGCCATCGCTACCTCTTACCCAAGTACAGGCCCTCGCGCACAAGCGCGCGTGCGCCTTCTTCCTGCCAGTAGTTCGGGTTGCCCGTCTGCCGCCGACGCATCTCGAACAGTTCGCGCGGGATCGAGCCGATCTTGCGGAACGTGTTGTCGTCCTTGCGGCCAAGCGACGAGTCGCGCTCGTGCGCGCGGCGCTGGTGCTCGGCGATGACGTTCTTGTAGATCGCCTCCTGCTGCTCAGGAGTGCGCCCAGCCTTCTCGACGCCGATGCTGACGCAACCGTGCTTGGGATCAAAGTCCCAAGCACGGTCTTTCACTAGCACCTGCAAACCTTCTCCCACATCGCTGTCGGACACGAAGTTGTACATGACCTTCCACCAGGTCGCCTGCTTCCCGCACTCGGGGCAGTCAACGTCGGTGGGGATTGTGCCAACGGCCTCAAACTCAGCCGGACAACTACGACAGCGATACAGGATTAGGTTCATCAGGGAGCCAGCAGGTTGGTGCCACCGCAGAGCGCGATGGGATTCAAAACGATAAGGCCGCCTTCGGTGATAACCATGAACTGGTCACGGTCACCGTCAGCCGCCAGAGGCCGCATGTACGCACCGCGGAACACACCGCGACGGATGTACTTGGGCATCATGAACACGAGCGATTCAGCCCACGGCACAGCCGTGCTGGTCACGCCGGTAAGCGGGCTTCCAGCGGCGCTGGTGATAGCCGTGGGAGAAACCGTCGTGCTGCCAGTACGGTCAAACCACCGGTTCCAGTTGATGTACACCGTGCCAGCAACCGTCTGGTAGGCATCGACAACGTCGATGAACATGCGGTCCTGGGCGTCGATCTTGCGCTCGTTGATGGGACCGTTTGCGGTCAGACCCATCTCGGTAAACAAGCCCTTGACCTTGTAGCTCGCCATGCCGACAGCGCCATCGGCGATGAAGCCGTTGCTCACGGCCGTGCCGAGGATGCTGTGCGTCAGAATCGAGCGATCAAGGTTCGTGCCCTGAGCGTTGAAGAACGTGCTGAAGTACGCCCTGGGGATGACGTTGCCAGTCCTGTCCTCAATCGAAGCGGTTGGGTCAACCGCGTTGAAGTCAGGCGAGAAACGCTGGAGGCCGGTCATGGCCGCCCAGGTCAGCAGACCCTGAGTCGCGCGGACGTTTGCCGCAGGATTGGCCACCGTGCCAACGCCAAACAGCATGGCCTTTTCGGCCTTCTGCACAACGCGGGTCAACGTCTTGTACGCGCGGTACTCGTAGGGTTCATCGATACCAGCGTGCAGCGATGCGCGGTCAGTGCCGGAAACCGAAGCCGATTCCCAGTTGATCTGCATCACCGAGCGCAGGCGAGTCGGATAGATTTCCGGCTCATCAACCGCCGCAGCGCCTTCCGCCTTTGCTTCCTGGAGCGGAGTCTGCGAGGTGTAGTCCACGCCGAACGTGTCCACGCCGTACTCAACAAACCGCGACTGGACAGGGTGCGGAGTGAGGACCGAGTGCAGAGGCGCATCGGTCGGATCCATAATCGAAACCCAGTCCTCAAGCTGCTCACGAATGAGCACCTCGTTGACGGTTCCGCCTGCATTAGTGACGTAAGCCATTTGAGTTATCCTTGAGAGAAGAAACGAGCCAGTTGCATCCGAAGGCCCTCTTGGATCTTCGCCTGACGCTCGTTACCAGAGACGGCGTTGCGCGCAGTCTTCTTGATGTCTCCGAGAGTAGACTGAGTCCTTGGACCTCCGCCCGAGGCTGGCAGTATGCCGGGAACAGATTGCTGCCTCGAACTGGTCTGTTGCCTCTGCTGCGGGAACAACTCTGGTTGCCTGCGACGAACCAACAACTCTGCCTCGTCCGGCGCAATATCAGCGTACTGATCCTGCACCGCACGGATGGCTTCCGCCTGGGGCTTGGTGTAGCCCTTGGACAGAGCGAGGTCCGCAGCAGCCAGTTGTTTCTGGAGCGGTGCAACTTGTTCTTGCACCGTCTGACGAATCAGGTCTGCGATTGCAGACTTGGTATCGTCGTCCAGATCGCCAGCTTGCCACTTATCCAGTTCCGTGCGTACCTGAGTCAACTCGTCCATCGCCTCGTTGCGCTGGGCAACAAGTTGATGAATGCGCTGCTCGGAACGCGATCCCTTCGGCTGCACAGCCTGGGGATCATTACCTTCAACGTCGGCTGGTGAGTCCGTCATAACACCTTTCGCTTTTTGAGAGTGCGACTCTGTTGGTTAGTAGCCGAGACCCGTCATGCCGCGCATGCGGCGACGGAGCTTGACTCGATTGCTGCCTTGGCCGCCCTGATTCAAAGACCCACCGGCAAAGCGGCGACCACGCTTCTTGCCCATGAGTTTGCCAGCCACGCCGAGAGTGGCGAGGTTGGCCGCCTTGCTGCCAGCCTTGAGGGCTGCGCCCCCAACCTTCTTGGCAGCCTTGTTGACCTTGCGGCCCATCTTCTTGAGTTTGCTACCCAGTCCCATGTTGTTCCTCGTAGTAAGGGATTAGCCCATCCCGCCGATTCCACCCCACGGGCCAGGCTTGGCCTTGGCTTTGACCTTGGGCTTCTTGAGACCCTTGGCCTTTGCCTTCAGTCCTGCCTTTGGGGCCTTCTTGCCCTTCTTCTTGTGCATCCAAGAGGGCATTGGATTACTTCTTGCCGCCCTTGGACTCGAAGCACTTGACCGCCTTGACGGGCAAGCCGTGCGTCGTGGACATGCGGCCCTTCGGGTTCCAAACCTTGTCGCCCGTGGAACGCTGACCCATCTGGCTAGCAGCCGTCTGATGACGGCTGTCGAGCTTGCTGGCGTGAGATTCTGCCATGTTCAATCACCTTGCAGCGAGTTGGTGAACTGATCGACAGGATCCATCTCCGCTGCGTTGAGTCGGTCCTGTAGTGCGTTGGCTTCTGTGCGAAGCTCGGCAACGCGGGATGCAAGTTGCGCCACATCATCGTCGCCCATGAGGGTCGCGCGCGTGATGGTGCGAAGGATGTCGATCTGACCTTGAAGGTGACCAAGGCGGTGCGGGGTCATCTCGCCCGTGGTCAAAAGCTGCACCTTGTCCGCTTCAATCTTGGACATTTGCTCGGCAACCCTGGCCCAACGGTCATCGTCCACGATGGACGACAGCGCGGTGCGGTAGTCGAGCACCTTTTCCCGAGCTTGAAGCTCGGACAACACCTGCTTGAGACGCAGAGCGATTGCTTGTGCGTTGGCCATCAGATCCGGTTCTCCGTCTGCGGGATACCATCAGGCGCGCGACCGCCACGGCCCACGACCGCGGAACGCGCTGGCCCAGGCGTCTCACCCTGTGGCGTAACCGCCGGGCCTTGAGAAAGTGCCGCCGACATTCCACCACGGAGAGGAGACTGACCGTTCGGGCCGACCGATCCCCCAGCTTCAGGAGGTAGCATGGCTCCGCGCTGTTCGGCCATCCTTTGCCGCGCCTGCTGCTGCGCGGCTTGCTGTCCCATGAGCGTCTCGTGCTTCATGTAATGGTTCATGATTGCAGTGCGAACTCTCGCATCCACACTGCTGTCCATCACTCGATCAAGCAACCCCATGCTGATCATCGCATCGATATGCTGCTGATGATCGTCAAGCTCGGAAACATCTACCTCTTGCCCGGCCAGAAGCATCAAGTTCTCTTGCTCCTGCGGCAAAACGTCGGCGGGATCCTCGTAGTCCTTGATAATCGAATCCGCTTCGCTGGGACCAACCGTCAAGGAAATGAGCTGGTGTGCCGCGGCAAGCATATCGACCTTGTCGGGATGCTGCATCAAGATCGGCATGGTGGTTTGCAGCGCATTCTGCAGCGCGGTCGCGCGCAGATCGTAGCTGTGGAGGTTGCTGAGTCCAACGAACTCGAAGTCAACATCCATCATCAGCGTGTCCGGTCCAAGCTCGACGTATTCGGTCAGTCGCTTGGCTCGTTTGCCCATGACCCGGAACGCAGTCTTGCCGGTCGTGAACTGCTGGTTCATGTTGTGCATGATCCGCAGCGTCTGCACCCACAGGTCTGAGTACGAGCGGATCATGGCTCGGATGCGACGGTTCGCTTCCTTGACCTTGCGCTCCATCTCGGTCGCGGTAGCCGCGCCTTCCGTGCCCTGGAACACGCGAGGCGATCCCATGATCTCCTCGATGTCGTTCTTGTAGACCGTCTCCACCACGCTCCAGGCATCAAGCGTGTTGGGCATACGGCTCATCTCGACCTTGCCGACGCCCTTGAAAATGGTGCCAGGCTGAATCTCGTACACCGTGTCCGGCAGCGAGCTGTCGATCTCGGTAAACACCAGCGGGTTGACCGACAGTTCCGCCGCGCGCGTGGCGTGCTTGCGGATGCGGTCGAGGTCTACGTTGACGCGCACCGCGTTGTCCACGATGCCGGTGCCGTAGAAGTTGTGGCCGTTTTTGGCCACGCGCCCGGTCGCGTAGGGACGCACCTGCGAATCGAGGAAGTTCTCCTGCGCGCGTAGCACTACGCGGCCATCGGCCACGGTGAACACGCACTCGCGCTCGACGCCGTCGTTGTAGAGGTCAAAGAGGCACCAGACCTCCATGATCCAGAACTTCTTGGCCTCGCCCTCGCTAATCGAGGAGTACTCCTTGCCCCACGGGGTCGCGGGGTCACGAGCGCGCTGGCTGTTCCAGATCGGCTCGTAGAGCGAGCGGCTTGGCACGCGGCTGTCCATGTTGCCGCCGACCGGCTTCTTGATGCTCTTGTCGAACAAGCCATCGACGTTGACGAACCAGCCCATGCGCTCGTAGCGCAGGAGGTCGGTGTAGTTCCACAGGCTGAGGTCGCCAACGAAGCTGGCGTTCTGCGGTGTCGTGGCCTTGGGATCGATGAAGAAGCAAAACGGATCGATGAGCTGAATCACCGGGCCGTCAAAGACGACTTCTTCGATCTTCTTCGAGTTGATCTTGTACTCAGGCTTGTTGTTCTTCTGAACAAGCTCGACATCGCGCCGGACGCGCTGCTGCACCTTGCGGTCCCAGCAAATCTTGTGGGCCGCAGCCTGGCAGATGAGCATGTCGCGCACGCCAGGCTGGATGAGGTCCCACGCACGGCACTGGTCTAGCTGCCAGTCGAGATACGCGCCGATCACATCGGATCGGCGCTCGTCACCCTTGTCGCGACCGCGCACGCGGAAAGGCGGGTCTGCATCGAACACGGCTTCTTCGATGCGCGGCACGAGGGCTTCGATGGCCTTGTAGACCTCGGGCACATGCACATCGTATCGGCTGGTCCGGTCCAGCGTGTTTCCCGCCATCATGCGAAAGATGGCCTCCCAGCGTTGGTGGAGCTTGCGCATCCGCTCGCGCTGGGTGGCCATCAGGTCGTTGCAGAAACGCAGCACCCTCTCGGCAATCTCAGGATTCGATGCGTGGTTCGGGAACTCCCCGATCTGCGCCCGAGTCCATTCGATGGCTTCGTCTGGGGTCATCGCCCCAGGCTCGTGAGAGACGCTGGTTGTCTTGCTCATCAGATGTAGCTCTTAGGCGTGTCCTTGTGGATGTAGTAGCCCTCAAGCGTCAGCGAGAAGGTCCCACCGCCCACGAGCGTGCAGAGGATGATGCCTTGGTCTGCATCGCCAAGCAGATCCCACCCGGTCGATGACACCGAAGTGTGGTTGTGGTTGCTGCCCAGATCCGCGGAGTGGATCTTGGTGGGCTGCAATCCGTTCCCGAGCACTGCGATGCAACTGGTGAGGTTGCTGTCGTAGTTCAGCGTGATGCCCGTCACCACCGGCAGGAAGTTGGTCTTCGCAGGCAGGATGGTGATGGGGGTCATCAGCGAAAACGTCTCGGTTCCACCCGGAGCAGACGGCAACGTGTCGATGGTAAGCGTGTCCGCCGTGTTGGAGATGACCTTGCGATAAGTATCGGCAAGCGTGCCGCTGGTGATGCGAATGATCTTGCCAACGTGCGCGTTTACCCCGAACCCAGCGCCGGTAACCGTGATGCTCGTCGTAGTGGCGGAAGTGGCGGTGTAGTTGCCCACCGCAGGCGCAGCCGTGTGATAACGGCTGGCCTGCCAGTGTGCGTTGCCCTTCCCGTAGCCTTGTGCGTAGATGCCCATGATCAGCTACCCCGCACGACGTACTGAGCAGTCTTGTCGCTAACGTAACGACCCCAGATAGTCACGCTTGCCTGATCCCAAGCTGCGCTCACGCCGACTTGCGTCGGAACCACAAGCCCCTTGAGTTCAGCAGAGTTTGCAATCGGCAGACCAAGCTGATCCATCAACAAGTGCGTATCCTTGTTTTCGTAAGCATGGCTGGTGATGGTGATCGGCACTCTGTTCAACCCGGATGTATATCCAAGGGAAAACGCGCTGACGGCAGGAAGAGCCGTTGTGGCATCTCGCACACCAGAGAAGGCATAGCCTTCGATGATGGCATAACCAGGCTTGTTGCTGGGAGTCAGCGCCGCGGTTGATGCCGTAGCAGCTTTGTAGACCCAGAAACGCTCGCCCTTGCCGACAACACCGTTGGCGGTCGTAGGATTTGGATTCACGCCAACGTGAGTTCCGGTTGGATCCCACACATCTGCTTCCTTGACGTAGCGGCCAAGAATCACGATGGAGAACTTCTTGGTCGTGGTCTGGATGCCGGTGACTCCGTAGCCAACAGGGCCGCCAATGTGGCAACCCGAAGTGCCCATGTTAACCAGGTTGGAAAGCTCGCCACGGCGCGACGAAAACCGGAAAATGTTGTAGTTCGTGCCGCCGCCGTTGTCCGCCGACGAGAACCGCAGCGTCATGCTTTCGATGGCTGCGTTGGTGGCACCAAGGCCCACAACGTAGAACGCATCGATGACGAACTGCTTGCCGTCCTTCTTGGGCACAAGCGTCGTGTTGGTGGTTTCGCTGTGCATCGAGGCAATCACGAGGTCGCCAAGAAGCCCGCGCTGGCGAGCCTCTTCGACATGGACGTACTCGCCGTACACCATGATGCTGACAACAGCATCGCCAAGAGCAAAACCGGAAGCAGTGCTAATCTTGGCATTCAGGCCGTAGCCTTCTTCAAGAACCAGCTTTCCGTTGACCTTCCAGTCGATGTTGTAGGAGTGGTAATCGCCGCCGCTCACATCCTCGCGCGCGGACTTGAAAAACAGCTCCTTGGTCGTCGTGCCATTTGAAACGCGAACGGTTACCACCCCGTCATGCGGTGCCGTACTGTTGGCAGGCGCACCAAGGCTGCTGATGACGAGGCGATCAACGACGTACACAAACCCAGTACGAGCGGGGATCAGATTGCTTGCAAAGTAGCTGCCGTCAATCTTCAAAAGACCGGCAGTGATTGCATCGCTTAGACCGACACTTTGCGAGGTGTTCCTCGCCTGGTACGGGTAGAAAGACTTGTTTGCTTGTTCACGAGTCAGAATGGCCATCGAATGCTCCGTTGCTAGATGTTGCCGATCACTTTGTCCCACCAGTCGCCGCCGGAATCGTTCCAAAGATTCTGGCGCGAAGTGCGGACTCGACGCTCCTGAACACCTTCGTAGTCGATACGCGGAGCCTTGCGGTAGAACAACAACCGCGCACCCGTGTTGCCATCGAAAGCATCCATGTCGGCAAGGGCATCAGGGATGTCTCTATACTGGTGTACGGGAAAGCGCACAAACTGCTCGACCAGTTCGCCGCCCGGAAGGCTTGCCCCGGTAGCCGGGTCGATGTACCCCTTGGGGTCCCAAAGTACCCGGTTGCCGCCGATGTCGCGGAACAGCTTGGGTACCGTGTCCACGATGTAGACCGTCCGGTCGTTGAACCTGGCCTCTAGGCGCTGGATGCGCTCGACCTTGCGGTTCTTGATGCCGCGCTTCAGCTTGATGATGTTGAGGCGAACCTTGCGCCTGCGGGCCTCTTCGTGGATCGGGGCCATGAACACGGTGTTCAATCCGATCTCCTCGAACACCTCGCCGATGTGGTTGCACCGCTGTTGCCAGGTCTGGTAGACCTCGAACAAGGTCTGCACGAACTCGACCGGCGGCCACCGGCCCACACGGAGGTCCAGGACGTAAGCGACGTTCCTGGCGTCAAAGCCGATGTAGGCGATGACCGAGTAGCACGCCTTGTCGTCCTCCGATACCGCCGTATCCGTGAGGATGTAGCCCGACAGGCCGCGCATGTCTTCGTCCCAGCGGATGGCTTGGAAATCCTCGCGGCGGAACGGCTGGTGCAAGCCCTGCGGCACCACGTTCATGTACTGGCTGAGGAACTTGTTGTACCCCATGCGGCGCAGCTTGCCGTAGAGGTACTCCTTGTCGTGGTGGCCAAAGCGCGGCTGGCCAGCCAGCTCAAACCCCTTGTCGGTGCGCTCGATGGTTACGCCGGAGTCGAGGCTGAAAAACGACCACTCCTCGTTGTTTGAACGCACACCATAAACATCTTGGTCGTGGTATCTGGTGCCGACCAGGATGAGGTAGCCCGCCGTGGTCAGCAGCGGGTCGCACATCTGGATCATCGACTCGGCCTTCTCGGCGCTGTCGTTGTTGATGTAGTCGCGGTCGTCTACCGGGTCGTCGAAGATGATGTAGTCGAAGTGGCCGCCGGTCGGCGGCGACTTGAGCGAGAACGTGCTGAAGGTCGGCTCCTGCAGGTTCACCTTGGTGCGACCTGCTACGGTGAACTCCAGGTCTTGCCAGAAGTCGGACTTCTGGTCGCCGAACAGGCTGACGATCTCTTCGCTTTCCAGCGACCGCTTGATGGCGCGTGCTTTCTTGAACACCTGGTCATCCGTCCTCATGCCGTAAAGGATGCGGACGTTGGGGTCCTTCAGGATCTGTCGAGTGACAAAACCCTGAAGGATGGTGCTCTTGTACGACTCGCGCGGCGCGAGCATCACCTTGTGGTGCGTGGCCGGGTCGTCGAGGAAGTCCGTCATCATGCGATGAGGACCGTTGTCGCGAACGCCGCCCGTCCCGATGTTGGCCTTGACCTGCTTACCCGACGCCGGGTCCTTCCGCATGTCGTAGTTCCAACCTAGCAAGTTTCGACACAAGTACCCCGTGTCCTTGAGGCACTGTGCGACGAAGTCCTTGTCAGGGGTTGAGGGCGGCATTTTCGAGTTTGCTTTGCAGCATTCTCAGCTCCTTGTCCACGAAAAGCAGGAACTTCCATTCGGACAGAGGGAGCTTTTCGTGACCAGCGGTCTTGGCTTCCTCGAAAAGCTGCACGGCGTCGTTGACGTAACTCAGGATGTGCAGGATCGACGCCGTGTCTTCTCTAGCCATTGGCCTGCCTCACGAGGGCCTCAACTTCCGCATCGTGAGAAATCGTAGGCTCCTGGACTTCCGTCATCGGCTTGAACTTGGGAGCAACCTTGTTCCAGTTGCTCTTGCCCTTGGGTTCCTTGGTTCCCTGGCGCACGCGCGGGCCGCGAGGCTCTTCTGTCACCTCGTAGCGGTTCATCGCAGCCTTGATGACCGACTCGTGGATGCGGCCGTCCTTGGTACGCGCCACGCCGGGTCGCTTCTCAAGCTCGGCGATGACCTTCTCGCGAAGGCTTGCAACCTGCGGCTCGGCAGACGGGACCTCAGACTTCTTGGAGACTTTGGCCACGGCGTCGTTGGTCAGACTGCCCAGGATGGCCTGAAGCTGTTCCTGAACCTTGCGCTCAACCAGCGTGTCGATGGGGTCTGCGTCCTGCTCGCCCACCGTCAAGAACTTCTCGATGCGATCTGCCGCATGCATGTGGTCCTTGGAGGTCTTCATGATGTGGTCGTAGTTGACGCGATCCACCATGCCGTAGAAGTGGCGCTCGCGCTGACCGTCCGCGCGCACACTCCACTTCTTATCGACGAGACCAATCGGTTCGTGGTAGGAACCGAAGGTGATCATGTAGCCTTTGGATTCGAGAATCTGCATCACATAGGATTCGGGGATCATGTCCAAGAACCTAGCGTTGGAAACCATTACCGACAAGGATGGAAATCCAGTTACCCGAGAATGGCTTTTACAAAAGCTCGTCCGGCTTCTCGAAAACGCCGCCGGTTCTGAGGCCGAGATTGATCACCAGGCCGCGGCCAAATACTGCGACTTGATGTCCAAGCTCCTGCCCACCCAGAGCAAGGCGGCTAGGATGACGCCTGAGGATCTTGCGGCGGCTCGGCAGGCTGCTGAGGCTGCAGGGTAGCCTTGGAAAAGTACACCGGCATGGTGTCGCCCAAGTAAGCACCAGCGATGTTGAAGCAGAAGTAGTCGGTAGCTTCTTCTTCGTTCTCGCAGTCCAGCAGCTCGATGACCTTGTCCCGGTCGTAGACCGCGACCACCTTGCCGCAGGTTTCGGCGTACCCCATGAACGCTTGGTCGAACTGATCCGGCAGCATCATGCCGCAGATCTCCAACATTTCGTCGCGCGTGTAGTACATAAAAAAGCGCCCCTGCATCCGGTCAGAGATGCAGGGGCAAGCCGCAAGTCCTAGGGCATGGTGCAAACTAGGAGGGAAGGTGGAGAGCTGGAGTCTGACAGCGGACTCGCGGCAGCCCGAAGCCTAGGGCTAGATGTTTTTGGCGTCAAGGACGAGCTGTCGGATCTTTTCGCGCGCGTCCTTGAGTCTGTAGCTGACGGCAGATTCTGTGACACCTTGGAGCTTGCCGATGTCGGCGAGGCTCAAGCCGTCTCGGTAATACCAGCACACCGCCTGGCGCTGCGGCAAGTTCAAGGTCTTGGTCAGGTCGTACAAGGCTTCGTGCCATGGGTTGGGCTGGTACACCGGCTGTTCATCGTCCGTCCAGCGGGCGTGCAGCTTCCAGCAGCCTTGCTTGAGGTTGTCCAGGATGGCCCCCCTGATTTTGAACGCGGCGTAAGGGTGCCAGGAACCCTTGGCCTCGTCGAAGGTGCGCTCGGCGCACGCCAGGCCCCACCAGCCCCAGGAGGTGAACTCATCGAGCGACCAGTCCTTAGAGCAGTTCCATCGGCGCAGCGCCTTGCGGCAAACTCTACGCAGGAAGGCGTACTGCTCGTCGCTCACGGATAGGTGCGTAGCTCGATGGTGTCAGACGGCCCATAGATGGTCAGCACGCGCAGGTGCCACGTTCCAGGAGGGATCAGCCGCACCGGGATGCGCAGCTCGGCTGGGTGTTGGTTGCTGGGCCGCTCGATGAAGCCGTCGCGGCCTTGGTAGGGCTGGATGATCCACGACCAAATCATGGTTGGCCCGGCGCTGATCTCGACCACGGCCATGGGGCTTTCTGGAAAGATCACGCGCAGCTCAAGCTCCGAGATGCGCGCGAAACGCACCTGCAGGTCTGAGACTCCATCAGAGACAGCCGCCACGCTAAGGTTCTGCGCAGCGGCGCTGACGGTCGAGAGCAAGACGGCCATGGCATGTCGCATGACCGCAAGTCTACCGAAACGGCGGTGGCGTGCGATCCCGCTCGTTCGCCCATGCGCATAGGAAGATTCCTATGATGGTACAAGCGGTAGCGAAGAGTGCCCTGGTGATGGGGTTCATACGGCGCGCTTCTTTCTGTACTCCGTACAACCGTCGCAGTTGCAGGCCGCGGTTCCAAGAGGCATGTTGGGCATGTGGGCTGTGGGCTTCGAGAACGCGCCAGTGGCGGCCTTGCCCTTGACCCAGTCAGCCTTGAAGCCTTGCCAGCCGCGCACGCAGCATTCGGCCAGCACGGCCTCCAGGGACCACCCGGCCTTGGTCGCCTCCGCCCTGAGTTGGCTGAGAGCTGTTGCCGTCATGGGCGCACGCTTCGCCTTCCTGATGGCTATGTAGCTGTTCCACGTTTCCTCTGAGACACCTTCAGGGCGATCCACAGAAGACCGCGGAGCGGTCTCTCTATTCTTACTCTTACTCTTACTCTCTTCTGAGCTAGCATCCTGATAGCCATCTGCTAGCGTCTTGCTAGCATCTTGATAGCCGTCTGCTAGCACGTTGCTAGCATCATGCGTAACCCATTGCTCCAGCCTGACTAACAGCTTCTCAGCCTCTTGCTCCTTGATGCGCAGCCTGAATGCAAGCTGCTTTGTAGGCGGCAACCTACCGTCATCCTCTGCTGCGAGTAGCCAGATCATGACCAGGTGCTTGGCATCATCTCCTGCGAGTTGGTGCCAATCGAGGTCATCGAGCAAGCTACGGTACAGCTTGATCCAGGTTGGTCGGCGGTTGCCGTAGTGTTGGAACTTGTCCCAGTTCTTGACCAAGGTCACTGTTGCTGTGCCTCCGCCTGCTTGAGGGCCTCGCGGACCTTGGTGTGGTAGACGTTGGATTGCGCCTTCTGGCAGGCGATGCAGTTGCTAGAGCAGACGTACCGTTCAGTGCTTCCGCACTTACGGCACGGTTTCCCGTGGAACTTCCTCTGACCAGACTGAGCAGCTTCCATCCTTGGCTTCTTGTTGTCCATGCCAACAACATAGCCACACACAGAACACAGTCAACACTCTCACAGACTTTCCGCTAGATACAATCTAGGTACAAGATTCCGCGACAGGTTGACCCATCGCTTCGGCCACATGCAGATATTTAATGTAGTGCAGTAGTTCAACGAGTGTAATCGATCAGTCAAAGACCGGTCGAGCATTCGAGTCTCTGATGCGCGGACGGGTGCGAGTTGGCTGCAAGTTCCGCCTGGGAACGTGTGTGGCTGGCCGAGCACCAGGACTAACCGCGATCACAGCCAGCAACGCCTTCCGGGCTAGCTTCGTTGAACCAATCGGCAGCAAACCAAACATCTCCAGCCACTGCACATACTGCCTAAAGGTCTTGAACGGCGGGATGTACCGGCGAATGCGCCGATCAATCGACCAACGACAAGCACGCATCGGCACACCATACGAAGCCATGCGCAACCACAGTTTGTGCAACTTGCCACGGCGATGAACCGTCTCAGCATCGTCAAAGACGTATTGCGGACGAACGCCTACATGGGACGGATGGATGGAGTGGGAGGGGACCCTAAATATATCATTTGGGTCCCTCTGACGCGCGGCTGGGTGCGGGGATGGGGGTGCAGGGGTGCGTGGGTGCGTGGCGCGGGACACGCGCGCGCCGATGTCGTCGTCATCCGTGGCGGCCGCTAGGTACGCAACCGCGGGCCGCAGGCCGGGCAGGCCGGGGGCGCCGAGCTGGCCTCGCGAGCCTGCAGGCCGGGCAGCTGGCCACCCTACCGCGGCCGGTAGGGGTGACACGCCCAGCTCCCCCAGGTACAGGCATGCGCGCCCTACGGCCGCCAGTGCGCGGTTGCGCGGTCCACCTGGGCGACCGGGAACGGGACGGCGGGAAAGGCCGGAGAAGTGCTGCAGGTGCATGCCCGGAAGTAGAGCGGCCCGACTTCGCAAGCGCGAGGCCGGGCCGCAGGTGCTGCAGGAGCTGCAGGTGCGAGGCTAGCTAGTAGGCTGGCCAGCCGCCCTCCGCGGCATCCGCGCAACTGTCGCACCGGTAGCCCTTCGCGCGGTCGCGAGGGGTCAGGCGGTCAGGCTGCCCGCAGGTCGGGCAAGGCAGGTTGCGAGGGTTCCGGGCCGTCTCCGGGTGCAAGGCCGAGCTGCCGCCCGGGTCGGCGAAGCGTTCGCACAGGTCCGCCCACTCGTCGGGGCCGTAGTCCTCCGGGCCGCGCCTGCGGGGAGTCACGCGCGCACCTCCGCGGCCTTAGGCCGCACCTGCAGCATGCCCGTCTTGGTCAAGCCGCGGCCGTAGCGTACCTGCACTTGCCGCAGGTTGAGCTGCTGCAGCTCGGGCAGGGCGATGTAGCGGCCGTCCGGGCACCGGAAGTCACGGCCTGCGTCAAGGTCCGCCTGCGCAGCGCGCAGGCTTGCGTAGGTGCGGCCGTAGGCCGGAACAAGGGGCGATACGCCGTACATCACCGCACCTCCTGCCCGTCGCGCCAGTCCGCATCCGGGCATGCATCACTGCGCAGGCCGGGCACCGGCTGCCAGTTGCCGTTGCCGTCCAGGCGCACCACGGGGTGCTGCTGCAGCAGGGTAGCGGCCTCGCGGCCCCATTCCTGCGCAACGTCCAACAGCTCCTCGCGAGTCGCGCGCGAGACACTGCAGGTCTCTAGCTGCTGCAGGGTGTCGGCAAGGGTGGCCACGCGGGTCAGGAACCGGCGAAGGCTGATAGTGTCGGGAGTAGGTTCGGGTTGCGGTTGCATCAGTCGGTCTCCAAGGGTTTCCCGCGCGCGGTATTGCGCGCGGTGGGCCGCAAGGGTAGGGTCGCGCGCTTCCATGTCAAGTCCTAACACTTCCCTCATTTGGTCCGGGCCTTCCCGCTTGGACCGTTCCCCCATCATCCTACTTCTGTCCGGCCTGCGCGAGCCCAGCGGCAACCGTAAGACGGGCAACATGCTGCAGGCGTGGATCCTAGCCCGCAGGCTGGACCCGGTCGCGGCCGTACGCTCGGGTCGCGACCGCGCCGTATGCGGCGACTGCATGCACCGGCACCACCTGCAGGCGAACCCGGCCGCGCAGGCTGCGGCCGTTGCGCGGTTGTCCAGGTGCGGCCCGGGTGGCCTCGCGCAGGCGAGCACTGGCGCCGGTATCGGCCGATGCTACGTGGAACCGTGGCAGGCCCCCCGCTCAGTCTGGGCGGCGTGGCGCGCAGGGCGGACGGGCACGGGACTGCGGCACGTGCCGCATGACGTTCCCGTGCGGCTCGGAGCCTACGGCGACCCGGCGGCCGTGCCTGCGCGGGTGTGGCGCGAGCTGCTGCAGCACTGCAGGGCCGGGCATACGGCGTATACGCACCAGTGGCACCGGCGAGCCTTGACGGGTGGCGCATGGTGGCGCGAGCATTGCATGGCCAGCGTGGAAAGTCCCGCGCAGGCGATGATCGCGACCGCCATGGGGTGGCGGTACTTCCGCACTACCGGCGACCTGCAGGTGCGCGAGAACGAGTTGCACTGCCCGGCCGTAGCGCGAGGCGCGCAGTGTGCCCGGTGCAAGCTCTGCAGCGGCGCGGGCGGCCCGGCCGCGCGTGCGCCATCCGTGGTGATCGCGGCCCACTAGGGGCCGCGCACCTGGCCACCCTTTGGAGTCATTGCGCAGAATGCAATGCACCCAAAGCAGCGCGGCCCGCACGATGGCGGGCCGCTGGCATGCTCCCCGGCGGACGGGGACGGACGGGAAAGGGGACGGTCAGCAGTCGTTATCGTACTGGCCGCTGTACGGGTTGAAGCCTTCGTCGGGAACGTCGGGCTCGGGATCGTGGAGCGGACGGGCCTCGATTGGATCGACGGTGACGCGGAACGCGCGGCCGTCGCCAAGGTGCAGCCAGAACATGCGCTCGAACGTCCGGCCGTCAGGAATGTCGCCGGGTTCGACGATGCACCCCAGAAGCGCGGCGTCCGTGTTGCCGTGCTCGATGACGGCCTGCATGGTGTCAGCGATGTCGGTGGCCAGCACCGCGGCCAGCACATCCATCGGCATGCTGCGCAGCTCGTCGAGACGGGCCAGCTCGTCCTCCTCCCATTCGCGGTCGCTCACGGGCGTGCCTCCATGGCCTTGGCGTAGCCCTGCAGGAAAGCCTCGTAGAGTGCGCGCGTGCTTCTCTCGACCGCTTCAAGGCGCAGGCGACAGTCGGTCAGCATCTCGCGCAGGTCCTCGGTCTCGAAGCGGGCGGCCATGCGCTGGCCAGTGATGGGCGCGGCCGTGTCGATGCGCATCTGCATGTTGCGCTGCTCGGTCAGGATCTGCCCCAGCACGCCGTCCTGCTCATTGATCCGTGCCTCCAGCTCCCGCAGCCCCTGATCGACGCGCTTCTCCAGCACGCTGGCCTTCGACACGAACCGGCCCTCCTCGACAACGAAGACCATGTTCGCGCTGTAGACCTCGGACAGCAGGTCCTCGCCCGCACGGGCCGCAGCGTCCTTCGCAGGCTGGCTGGCAGCGGCACGCATCTCCATCGTCGCCTCGACCTCGGCCAGCCGCCTCTCCAGCTCGCGCAACGGGGTCGGGTTCTGGTTGCTGAAGTGCTGCGCGATGGTCTCACAGGGCAGCTTGGCGGCCACGGCCTCAAGGTTGAGTTCAATCGCGACCCTCGCTGGGTTGATGGCATCGGCCACTTCGCACAGGTCCCACTCGGCCGCTAAGTCGCTGAGATCAACCTTGCGCGCAAGATCGTCGAGGTCCACGCGGGAGGCCAGCTCGTCGTAGTCCAGCTCGCTAGCGATGTCGTTGTAGGCCAGCTCGCTAGCGACCTCCTGCGCCAGCTCGTTGTAGTCCAAAGCCTCGGCCACCGACCGGGCAGATACCTTGATGTTCTTGGAAAGGGCCTCGGCCAACGTCTGCAGTACTGCGTTTGCTTCCATCTGCGTCTCCTTGGTTTGCCTTCGGCACCCGCCGAAGGAGCGCGCAAAGTAGCGCGCGGTGTTGCGCACACAACAAGATTCTGCGGATTCGCGCGTGCGCCGGGCCGCGCGGTCTGGTAAGGGTGCGCCCCATGCGACCGAGTGGTCGCAAGGAGGTATGTATGTGTTGCTGTCCTGCATGTTGTGGAGATGAGGCCGTCGAGCTGGGCCAGCTCGGTGTGCTGTTCTGGGTCCGGTGCCGGGCCTGCGGTTGCGAGTACGCCTGGGAGGTCGAGCAGTGACCTTCTGGTGCGTCCTGGCCTACGTTGTCCTGTCGTTCGTCGTGGCGTCGGCCATCGGGAGGTTTCTCCGTGGCCGACGCTAATCGTGGACGGCGGACGGTGTCCGTCTTGTGGTGGATCTGCTGCGGCCTTGGCATCGCCAGTGCATGGTGGCGCGCATGGTGACGCAGCAGACCGAGTTGACCGAGCTGCTGGGCTTCGATGTCGAAGCAGCGCGGACGGCAGCGGGCATGACCAAGCAGGATCTCTGCAGGGTCGCCCGCGTGTCGCTGCGCCAGTATCACCAGTGGCTGCGTGGTGTGAGTTTGCCTTCCGGCCGGTCCGTGCTCCGGCTGCGTGGGTGGTACAGTGAGCACGATTTTGGAGAGCAAGATGTCTGAGCTAGCGAAAGCGTTAGTGGCGTTCCAGTCCGAGGTGCGTGATCCCGTCAAGGATTCGACGAACCCTCATTTCAAGTCCAGGTACGCAGACCTGCACAACGTGCTGTCGGCAGTCCGGCCGGTGCTGGCCAAGCACGGGTTGGCGGTGACGCAAGTCATCGACAGCTCGGCCCCAGGAGCACACTCGATGCTGGTGACGCGCCTGCTGCACACTAGCGGCGAGTCCATCAGCTCGTCGGTGCCGCTGGCGGTGTCGAAGAGCGGGCCGCAGGAGTTTGGCAGCGTGATGTCCTACCTGCGCCGCTATTCCCTGATGGCCTTGTGCGGCATTGCAGGTGCCGACGACGACGATGATGGCGAGGCTGCCACGCCGCGCAAGGCCGCTGCACCCAAGGCGCAGCCGCAGGGCGAGCTGGTGCAGTTCGAGCTGGTCGAGGAGGCCGTGTCGGCGTTCAAGACCTGCACGACCGTGGGCGCGCTGCAGGTCATGGCCAAGCGTTGCCTGTGGTTCAAGGCAACCGACAAGGACACGGTCGCGGCAGCTTACCGCAGCCGCCTCGCAGAGCTGGGAGGTGCCCAGTGACCGAGACCAACGTGGAAACCAAGGAGGTCGTGCTGTCGGAGAGCTGGGAGCGTCAGGCATTGGCCGCGCGCAAGCGCATGTCGGTGATCCGGTTTGCTCTGCAGCGTCTGTTTCGGCAGGCGGCCATGGATGGCGGCATGAAGCCGCGCGAGTGCGCCGTTGCTGTCACCTGGTTGTTCGAGATGCATCTCGCGCAGTCCAGCTACGAGTACTGGGCGCTGTGGGAATACGCCCAGACCGCCCAGGAGCTGGCGACCAAGCATGTCGAGAACAGGCGCTTCATCGGCATGTGTGTTGATGAAGAGATCGAGGCCGAGATGGATCAGATGTCGAGCCAGAACCTCATCGATGAGCTGGCCAAGAAGATCAAGGAGGCATCCAGTGTCTGAGATCCCCAAGTACATCAGCCCATCGCAGGCCGCGATGTGGCTGCGTTGCCAGGCCCAGTGGAAGTACAGGTATGTTGATGGCCTGAAGTCTCCCCCGAGCGCCGCCCTGGCGTTCGGGAAGGCGTTCGACAACATGTCCAACGCCGTCTACAGCCTGAAGATGGTCACGGGCGAGACGGCCAACGACACGGCCGACCTGTTCGCTGCAGAGTGGGACAAGGCCAAGGTGCAGGTCGAGCTGTGGGAGGACGAGGATCCTGCCAAGCTGCTCGACCAAGGCACGACCTTGGCCACCTTGTGGCGTAACGACATTGCCGTCACCGTGCAGCCTGTGGGCGTCCAGGTGCCTGCAAACCTCATCGCTGATGATGGGACGCAGATCCACGGCATCGTGGACACGGTCGCGCAGGTGGGCGACAACCACAAAGTGGTGCATGAGCTGAAGACCAAGGCCAAGTCGATGTCCGAGGCCGACATTCAGCGCAGCCTGCAGGTGCCAATCTACGCTGAGGCGGTCGGCACCAACCAGGTGCAGTGGGATGTTGCGGTCAAGACCAAGGTGCCCAAGACGCAGGTCATCCAGACGACTGTCACGCCCAGGGATGTGCGCGGCGCGGTCTCGCAGCTTGTCGGTGCGAAGAGGCAGATCAACGCCAGCGTGCAGAGTGGCGACTTCCTGCCCAATCGCCAGAACATGATGTGCAGCAAACGCTGGTGTGCGTACTGGGAACAGTGCGAAAAGGATCACGGAGGGACGGTGCCATCGTGAAGCACATGACCGAAACGGTCAGGCACCTGTGCGAAGAGGTCGAGGCTCGCGGTGGCAACACCGTCGAGCTTCACCTCTCGGCGGTGCGTGAGCTGCTGGACATGATCGACTACCTGCGCCTGCAGGTCGTGGAGTTGGAGAAGGAGGTGAGTAAGTGACGCACTTTGACGAGATGTTTCCAATCGACAGCGTCGAGCCGGAAGAGATAAGGGTGCAGGATGCTCTCAGGATCGTGCGCGACTTCCCTGGCGGCATCGAGGACAACGATGCCATCAGGATCCTGAAGATCCTTGCCATGATGCGCAACACGCGCGACCTCATCGACAAGTGGGATCGCGAGGTGTTGCAGATCGAGAGCATCGACAGCGACGGCTATCCCATGTTCCGTGAGGTGGAAGGCCCAGAGGCCGAAACACAGCAGGAGCAGCGAGAGGCCGACGAGCAGTGGAGGCTCAACTGATGGTCAACAGCCGACAGAAGGGCAAGAGGGGCGAGCTGATGTGGCGCGATGTGCTGCGCGCCACCGGCTGGCCCGATGCCAGGCGTGGCCAGCAGTACGCTGGCAGCCCCGATTCCCCCGACGTTGTCGGTGGGCCAGCAGGATGGCACCCTGAGGTCAAGTTCAGGTCCGTGCTGAACATCCACGGGGCGCTCAAGCAGGCGCAGGACGAGATGCCGGACGGCAGCCGACCCTACGTCGCCTGGAAGAAGAACAACCAAGATTGGGTAGTCGTTATGCGCGCAGGCGACTTCCTTGAACTAGTTCGCGCGCAAGAACTGAGGAATGAATCAGATGCCTAACTACTGTCACGTTGTGATCCTTGGACACTTGGTCAAGGATCCTGAGTTCCGTACCTCGCAGAAGGGTACGTTCTGGGCCTCGGGAACGGTGGCCTACAACACCAAGGTCGGCGAGGAGAAGAAGCCGCACTTCATCGACTTCAGGGCGTTCAGCTACTCGGCTGAGGACTTGAAGGGTGCAAAGCGCGGCAACCCGGTGTACCTGCAGGGCCGCATCGAGCAGGACACCTGGGAGAAGGACGGCGAGAAGCGCAGCAAGCTGTCGCTCGTTGTCGAGCGGGCCAGCCTGCTGATGAAGCCCGAACGCGGCGGTGATGACGCGCCTCCTCCGAAGAAGGCGGCCATCAACCTCGACGAAGCTCCGTTCTGATCACTTCTTGGACGCATCCTGCCGATCAAGTTCAACCTCGGCGGCATCGGATGCGTCCTTTCGCAGAGCGTTGTAGATCAGGTGGATTCGCAAGCCTTGGCGAACCATCTTCTTGGCCTCCTGCTCCCCGATGGCAGCAGGCAACGCATCAGGGAATGCAGCCAGCTTCCTGGAGAGACGCCTCAACGCATCCTGTGCGTCTGCTGAGATGCGACCGTTGGGGTCCTTGACTCTGACCAGATCGCGGACGGCGAGGAACTGAGCGTCCTTCTTGATGTCGTCCACGCTGGTGAAATCCTTCAGCTCCCAAAGCACAGCGGCTTCGTCCAGGCGATTCTTGAAGTCAGCTCGCTCGTCAGGCAGCTTGCCCTTGTAGCGAGGCACGCTGTCGGCCAGGTCATCGATAGCATCATCGTAAGCCTGCAGCTTTTGGAAGTTCTCTACGCCGATGCGGTCTACAACTTTCTTGCGCAGATCAACGGGAATGTCTTGGCCTTCCAAGTTCTTCATGCTGCGAATGGCGGCTCGCAGGTCTTCGCCAACGCCAACCTTGAGGGCTTCGTCTATCTTCTCCATCACCTCGGGGCTGTCTGGCTTCATGCCTCGGCGGAACTCCTTCATGAGGTCCCTGACAGCCCTGTGGAACTCGACCTTCTTCTCGGGGATGGCGCCAGTGATCAGGTACGTCTCCCTGTTCTCGCGCTCCAGCTCGTTCACATCGTTGACGATGCGAGCCACATCGTTGGCCAACTCGTCAACTGTGAAGGACGAGACAAGCCGGTTGACCATTTTGGCAGCGGGCGTGGCTCGCTCCATGGACACGGATAGCTTCTCCCAGAAGTTCATGCCACGGTAAGGACCGCTGCTGTTGAGTGCATCCTTGATGGAGTTCCAGTAGTCGAACGGCAATACGGCCCTGGCTCCAGACTGCACAGGCTGGGATGGATCGAACAGAGATCCAACGGCACCGATGCCTGGACCGGCAAAGGTCTGCGAAACATACATTTTCGCTGAGTAGCCAACGAGGTTGTTAATCCGCGTCACAAGGTCATCGCTAGGATTGCCAACAGCTTCGCGAGCCATCTTCAAAGCTACTTCTTTTGGACTTAGCGTATAAAGCGACTGCATAAGGAACACGGCCAATGCTCCGGTAACAGCCGTTCCAAAATAGTGCGATGCAACAGCATGTGTTGCACCAAGAGCATCTTCCTGATTCTTGCTCTTGGCCACTTCGATCATCATGCGAGCCACGAACTTCATGCGTCCCAGGTAGTAGCGGTTGAATGGCAACGCCAGGTTGATCCACTTGTTGCCCATGACGTAGCTGCGCCTGGTTGTCGTCTGCGTGGCCGTGGCCGCGCCCGACAGGCGACCGATGAACGCCTTCTCAAGGTCCGGCGAGAAGTTGCCAGTCTTGAAGGCGTTGATCTGCGCATCGTTGAAGCCAAGGTTTCTCAGCATGAACTTATCGATGTTGAGGAACTTGCCTTGCTTCCACGAATCGACGGTCACCCGTCCGGTCTCAGCAGCCCAGATCTCGGCAAACTGCTGCGTGTACTCGAAGCCGCCGGAAACGATGGCGCGAAGCACTTCCATCGTCTTGCCGGAGAATCGGTTGGTGTCGAACAGGCGAGTTGAGATGCCGGTCATCACCGCGCCGTTGCGAATGGCAGCGTCACGCACCTCGAAAAGCGCGGTTCGCGTGCCGTTCTTGGCATCTAACGCTGAATCTGCTGCATACTGACCAAGGCTGGTCAACGTGCGCTTCAACGCTTCCATCGTGCGCTTGCTGCCCACAAAGCCAGGCAGCGAACCAAGAGGTTCCACAAGGTTGGCAACGGATGAAATCGTCAGCTCGGCCATGCGGCGCTCGCCTTCAGCAGCCATCAGGAAGCGACTAACCTTGCCTCTTGCATCAACAAACGAAGCCGCAGAAATGTCCTGCACTCGACGAAGCACGTTCTCCAGATTTTGCTTGGAATAGCGAGTAAGCCCTTGGCGCTTGATGGCTTGGTCGAACTTGCTCAACACGGTCGAGCTGGAGAGCACTTCGCGCAAAGACGGGTCTCGTTCGGAAATCTGTCGAGCTTGATCGATGCTGATGTCGTTGCCGAAGTTGTTGACAACTGCGTAACGCAGGCCAGTCTCGTCAGCCATGCGGCTGATAATCGAATCGAAATCGTCAGCCAGGATGTTGACGTTGCTATCCGGGCCTCCAAACTTGTCGGGAATCCTGATGGTTGTCGGGAAGAACCTCAGCGTGCGCGCGAAGTCAGCAGCAATAGTTCTTTCAACGGGCTTGTACTCCACGCGGCCTGAGCGCATGGCCTCATCTGTAGATTGCTTCAGCTCTGGCTTGAAAGCGTCTACGATGCTTTGCTTCAAACCAGCAATCTGCTTGTCGCGAGCTTCAGTTACCTCAGCGTCAGTTGGTTCGCGACCAAGTTTGCTTCTCAGCCTCTCGCGCGTTTGCTCTGGCGTGCGAGCGTTGCCGTTTGCCAGCGCATCGACGAGGGCCGTGAACCGCGGGTCATTTTCCGATCCACGAATGATGTCGTAGAACTCGGGCGTCATCATGCGGATGAAGCGATGACGGTTTGGATCCGCCGTGAACCGATCAAGTCGTCCATCCGCAAACTTCGTGACGAGACCGGCCTCCTGCAGGAACCGACCGCTCTCGTAGAACATCTTGCGGTAGCCATCGACCATGATTTGGAACCCCTTAGGAGGGGTTGCGCCATCAGGGAACGGTATGCCTTCGACGGCCATCTGCAGGCGAGTCGTGAACGAGTTGGAGTTCGGATCGAGCACGCGCTCCTGAGCGAAGTCGCGCACCTCGGCTCGGTTGGGCAAAGCGTCCAGGTCGCGGATGATCTTCACCGCCTGGTAGTGCAGCTCGCCACGCACGCGACGGTCATCATCGTGCAGTTGCTCCATCCTCTGGCCGGTATCGGCGTCGATGTTCTTGATGAACTCAGCATCGCTGCCGAAGAACTGCACCAGGCGGTTTGAGGCATAGGAGATGCTCTCCTTGGCTTTGGCCGCCGTCCTGCGCACAGCACGGTTCCACTCGACCGGGTCGAAGATGATCGTGCCACCAAGCTCGGGGTCGCCAGGGCTGCCCTTGATGACGCGGCCCTTCTTGCCTGGCTTTGCCGCCGGGGCCTTGGCAGGAGCTTCGCCTCCGATGGCGACAGGAATAACCTTGCCTTGCAGGTTTCTGACCGACCACTGGCCGTTCTTGCGTTCCAAAAATACGCGGGGAAATATATGCGTTTTGACTTTGCCGCCGCTCCATTCATTACTGTTTGTGTTTACAATCTCAAAACTAACATCAGATCCATCGTCGTTAGCCGTTCCAATCTCTTGAACAACGTCAACAAGCGATACGACTTTCTGGTCCTTGTTGTCTTTGGCGACCTCTCTGATTGGATGACCTTCGTCCTTTAAAATCTTAAGCATCTGGTTGATGTTTCCCCCCTCAGGAACGACAACCATTTGCGTTAATGGGCGACGAGCAAGCCTTGCGTTATCCTTAATGCCAAGAATCTTTTCTACTGCTGGCTGGATGACTTTATGAGCAATATTGTCAGCAGTTAAATCGTCAACTGGCCTTTGCGTGCCAAAAATACCTCTTTCTTTTCCTTTGGCATCGCTAGCAAAACGCATCGACCACTGGCCATTAATCCGCTCAATAAAGATGTCTTCTTCTTTGAATCGATTATCGCCTGCTTCAACTTCCACTTCGACGCGCATGCTGATGTCCTTGCCGGTGTCCTGATTATTAGGATCTTCGGCATCTATCTGCATGTCATACAAAACGTCGTGAAGATCTCTGCCCTTATGGGTCAGATTAATGTCGCCGCCTTTCAGATCGCCAGTGTAAAGACCCTTGTCTTTAAACTGGCGAACCAGCATGGAGGTGACGTTGTGTTGAGCGATTGGGTAGCTAGCCCTTCTCTTTCGTTCTTCGGGGGTTAGCTCGGGGCCTTGCTCGGCTTCCAGGCCGACTACCGTCTTTTTTTTTGCAGCCTTGTAGCCCGCTGGGGCCTCGATGTCGCCCGACTCCACCATCGCCTCGGCATCCCGAACGTACTCAGGGTTAACCGGCTTGCCTTCCGCTGCCGCGGCGAGCACGCGCTGGTAGTAGAACTTGGTCATTTCCTGTTCGGCTTCAGGATCGACCTCGCCCTTGAGGTTCTGCTGCATGAACTCGTTGATGTCCATCTCCCAGGCCGGGCGATCTTCCATCGACGACTCCATCGGCTTGGCATCCACCAGGTCGGTCATCGACGTAAAGGGCAACTCCTGGCCCTGCTGCGTCTTGACCTTGCGAGTGCGCTTCTTGGTTGGCTTGGCCTCAGCCGGGCGCGGGGCTGGCTCAGGCTCGGCTTCGACAGGGGGCCGCTCTTCGGCCGCCACAGGACCCTCAGTGGGCTTAGGCGTGGGTTCAACAGGCTCCCCGCCCTCATCGGCCGGAGGCTCCTCGGGAGGCGGCTGCTTGCCTTCCTCGGCCGCTCTGCGGATCAGGCCCTCCTGCTCCATCTTGGCCTGGTTCTCCTGAACCGCCTTGGTCATCTTGGCGATGCTGCTTTCCGCATTGCCGCGGCCCATGCCGATGGCACCCATCTCCATGGCAAGGCGATGCATGATCTCGCTGGCGTCCATTCCGCTCTCGCGAAGAGCATCAGCAGGCTCAGGAATGGACTCCAGGAACTTCACCATCTCAAGCACGAAAGGATCGTCTTCTTGGCCGCGCGCGGCCATGTCCATCGCAGCTTCGATGGCCATGTACGGCGACAGCAAAGACTCGTCGGACATCGCGACGTTGCGAAGGTCGCGCGTGACGAAGTTGATCCACAGCTTGACGATTGGGTTGGCTTCCGAGTGCCGGTTCCAAGTCGTCGGGTCCTTGAGCTGGCGATCCAGCAGCTCGTACTTGCCAGGATCGTGGCTGACGAAAATATTATCCGGCTCACTCAGGCGCTTGGCGATTTCAGCCCGCTCCTTGGCTAGAGCTTCGTTCATGGCGGTAATGTCCGCCGTCAACTTCTCGCGAACCTTGGGATCCTGCTCGCTTGCCAAAGTCTGCTGCAACTGGTCGATGCGCCGCACCATTGATTCGGCCACGACGGTCGAATCAAACATCTTCTCTTCGCGCGCATTTCCTGCTGCAGCCCACTTGCTGCGGTATTTGCCGTCCGCGCCGCGGATGTAGCTCTTGCCGTCCAGGACGTACACGCCGCCGCCATACGGAGGCAACGGCTTGATGCCATTCCTCGTAAACGTCGCATGACCGCGCATCTGGTTGGCCATCATCAGATAGTTGATGTCCGAGATGAGCTTGTGCGCAGCATCCCCGGTTAGCGAGAACGTGGCTTGCGTGTCGAGCTTGTTGGCAACAGACGAAAGCTCGTCGTTGGCTTGAGACAAGTATTCAGGGATGTCGTCAGGGAATAGGTCTAGCACATCCCTGTTGATCATCACTTCAAAGTTGTCGCCAGACCCTCGCACGAACAGGCGCTGATCGCCGCCGTTGGGGTAGTACTGAATGAAACCAGTTTGTGGATGGCGCAACGTGGCGAACCATCCGCCGTGCTTCGTCAAGGCGGTGAACGCCTTGGTTTCATCTTCGCCTCTCGGCAAACCTTGAGTCATGGCCATCTTGGCCCGCTCGTAAGCCTTCTCGTTTGAGAGCTTTATCTGTTCGGCCCGTTCCAAACGAGCTTGCTGATCTGCTTGCCACTGCTGGTGAGATGCCTTTTGCCGTTCGTTGGCCTCATCATGCATCTGCTTCAGAGCGTCCATGCTCGTCGAACGAATCATGTCCTCCGAATCTACAAACCGCTTCAGGGCCTGTTCGGCACCACGCAACGCATCCTTCTGCTTGTTGATCTCTTCGTCGATCTGCCGACGCTTGGCCGGATCCGTTTCGGCAGCCCTCAACGCACGCAGCTCTTCGAGCTTGGTGTTGATCGTGCCAGCATTGCCAAGCTGATCGACGTTCACGCCCTGGGCGATGGCAATCTGCGCGCGAGCGTGATCCCACCTGGAGCGCATGTCCGACTGCTGATCGCGCAGCGACTGGTTGAAGAACTCCTTGGCTGCAGACGCAGATTCCTGCACAGCGCGCAGCTCTGCTTCACGCTGAGGCTGGAAGTTTTCTCCGCTCTCCTTCTCCATCCGGTCGTAGCGACTGTTGACCTCCTCAGTCGCGCTAGCCGCTGCAGCATCGATGTTGGATTCGGCTTCGTTGCTGAACTTCTTGGCGCTCCAGGGGCGATCAACGCCTTCCACCTGGAACTGGTTCCGCCACTGCGTGGAGAACAGGCGGTCCACCATCTTGGCACCTGCGCCAAAGATCGTGGTCTGGTGACCAACCAGCGCCTCGGAGCCAAGGCGAGACCGCTGCTCGGGAGTCATGCCGCTCAGGGCGGTGCCAAGGATGTTCTCGCGCGCGACCTGCGTGCTGGCATCGATGACGCGCTGCGACTCGGCAAGCTGCATCTGCGCCTGCTGGTGCTTGTTGAACAGCTCCATGATGCCGCGGTCGATGTTGGCATCGAGCAGCGCCTTGGACTTGTCGCGAGCCAGGGTCAGTGCAGCCACACCCTGCTCACGCAGCTTGGCCTCTTCTCCGGCCGACATGCCCTTGGAAACCTTCTCTCCAAGCTCCGCGTCCATCTCGCGGTAAAGCTCGGTGAAGGTGTTGTCGATGTCCTTGATGCCCTGCTCCCTGGCTGCCGCAAGAGTCTCGCCCGTGGGGCCACCCTGCACCGCCCTGGAGAAGGCGAGATCCATGTAGCGATCTGCAGCTTGCTGGGCTGAGTTGACGAGTCGAGCAACGCCAACCTTGCCAGCGCCTTGCGACTCCATCCATTCGTTCACGCCGATGGCGCGTTCGATGTCGCCTACCAGGGAGCGCGTGTACTCGATGTTGATCTCGCCAGGCTTCGCGCCAAGGCCAATATTGCGGCGCAGCGCGGCAATCTCTTCCGTGGTCCTGGCAATGTTTTCCTGGTAGCCCTGCATACGCTTTGCGTATCGAGCTTCAACCTCTTGCATGTACAGCTTGTTGTCAGCCAGCTCCGGGTTCTTCTGGACGTAATCTGCCCAGACCGGCCTGTTGCCAACGCGACCCCACAGCGTCCCAAGAAAGCTGCCGCCGACGATGCCAACCAAGCGAGACTTGGCTTCTTCAATCTCCTTGTCGGTGTGTTCGTCGCTGTTGTACAGCACGCTCATCGACTTCATCAGTTCGTGCGTGTCCACCCAGGCGTTGCCAAAAGATTCCAGGCCAACGCTCAAGGTCTTGGCTACAACGGGATGAAGGCGACCAACGCCGTTCTTGACGGCGACCCTCATGAGGTCGTCGCCGTTTGCAATCTGCCTGCGAGCATCCTCTGGCAGCTTGTCGAAGATGAACTTGTTGGAGTACAGCTTGGATACGTTGGCGGCGACCTTGTAGCCGGTGTATCCAACCATGCCCATCACCATGCCGTTCCACACCCGCTCCTGGGCAGTTGCCTTGGCATCGCCAAACAGCGAGTCAACAAGAGCCGACGAAAGCCCGCTGGTTGCGAGGTCGGTCATGTTGAGATCGGCAACCTTGGACAGGAACTTGCCCATCGGGCTTGCCTTTGCTGCACGCAACGGCCGGAACGCCTCGCTTGCCATCATGCGATTGAGGCCAGCGCCGAACTTGGATGCGCTGAACGGTTTGACTACAGCCTTTTGCACTCCTGCCTTAAGGAGATTCTCCACAGTGCGCGTCAACAAACCTGGCACGCTTGCAGTCTTGGTGACCGCTCCAACTGCGCCACCCCACGGCGTGGGAGCGTACTGAACGATCTGGCCAGCGACTTCCGTGGCTGCGGTGGCAACCGGGTTCAGCGCCTGCTGCGCGCGAACCGCTAACTGCGTGTCCTTGGGAAGAAGCGAATAGACGCTCAACTTGCCGGTCGTGTCGGTGAAAAACTCCTCGGCCTCGGTCGTCTCAAGCTGAGAATCTGCGATGAGCTGCTGAATCTGCTCAGGAGCCATCTTCTTGAGAGCGGCTTCGTCTCGCAGCGTTTCCTGAGCAGCCCAACGCTTCTGGAGGTTCTCCATCCGGGCCTTATCGCCCGACATCATGACCGATGCGGTGTTGACGTAGTTGGCTGCGTTCGTGGCCCCGTTCGGAACCCACGAGAACAGGGCTTCGGGCGCGGTCATCAGCGCCGTCTTGCCAGCCTCCATCGTTCCTTCTCCAAGTTCGCCCATGAAGTTGGCAAACGTGTCGAAGAAGTTGTCCTCCGTATCCGCCATCGCCCCGGTGATCGAGTCTTCAATCTCCTTCTGCCGAGCCAGCGGGATGTCAATCGAATCCAACTGCGACATTGGGATGCCGTTGTCGATTGCGGTGCGAACGCGCTCTGTGCGAAGAGCTTCTTCAAAACGCTGCGCAAACCTTGGCGTGCCGCGAGTCGCGGAGTTGGACACCCCAGTCGGCGTTGGCTTTGGCTCCTGAACTCCCTGAGGCTGCAGGGCTGGAGCAGCAACCTTCTTCCCTGAAATGACGCCGCGAAGACCTCCGAGATCAACACCTCCTGGTGTAGGAGCTGGCCCAGGAGTTGGAGCAGGTGCCGGAGTCGGCACGCCAGGACCCTGACCGCTAGTAGGAACCGAAGGCAGAGCCTTCTTCTGCTGAGGATCCTGAGCTTGCGGGCTGATAGCCTGCCCAGCATTCAGGACTTCGGTTTCTTCGTTCAGCTCTTCATCGGGACGAATGGGAGCAACGCGGTCCTTGGGGCCTTCAAAGTTAGTCATGTTACCTAGGGTTTGCGTAAGCTGAATCCACGATGCCTTCGAGTTCTTCTTGAGTCAGGCCAGGAAGTTCTTCTTTTAACATGCCAATGGTTTGTGCCCTGTTGGCACCTAATCCATAAAGAACTTTGGCAGAGTCTCTTGCTCGCCTTGAAGGGTTTTGCCAGTTCGCTCGAATCTGCCGGTACAGCCTTTTGCGAGCCACTTCAAAATCACTCAAATCATCATCTTCTGATGGTTCTGCATTGGGGTCAGGGTTGCTTCGCAAGATTCTTACGCCTTCAAGTTCTGCCCTGTATTCAGACTCATAAAGCGATCCAAGCTGCTCCGCAAAGGCGTGATGCACCTGGTTGTTGGCAGGATCCAACCCAAAACTTGCAGCTTCAGTAGGCTCGTCAATCAAAGACTGAGCAAAAATGGCTCCTTGGATTTTCTTTTCGTCGAAAATATTGTTCGCCAACTGAGTGATTTGCTCTGCATCCTTGATCCGCTGTGCGCGGTTTTCAGGAGTTGTAGCAGTCGCTGCCATCTGAGTGGCGATTGAGTTGATCCTAGTTTGAGTTCTCCTGAGGAATCGTTCTTTAGCTGGATCTCCAAGCCAAGTGCCTTCATTAGTTTCTTCAGCCAGCATCGACTTGATCGTTTCGTTGGCAGAATCGACAAGTTTTTGGTTGTAGGTGATGGGCTTGTTGGCGGTCTTCTCCTCTTCGAGCTTCAGCATCCCTTCCTTGATCTTGGTATCAAGGTCAAGACGGCGCTCAAGGACCTGAGTCCTTCGCTCTTCAATGCTGGCCTTTCGTTTGGTCTCTGGCTCCTGAATCTCAGCCTGGCGCTCAAGCACGCGGATCTTTTCGTCCGCAGCCGCGGTAATCCGCTCAAGCTCGGCCTTGCGCTTTTCCGCGTTCAAAGCCTTGTCGGCTTCGAGTTCAGCCTTCTTGGCTTCAAGATCAAGTTTGATCTTTTCGCGTTCGGCTTCAATCCGACGCTCCTGGATTTCCATGCGAGACTGACGAGTCGCAATGCCTTCTTCCTTCGCAGCCTCAGTCCTGAACTTGATCTCCTCCATCGTCATCGCGTGCTTTTCGCGCTGACGAGAGGCTTCCGCGCGCGGACCCGTTTGCTCAAACAGTTGGGCAGCTTCCTTCTTCTGTTCATCGGTGGCCATCTTGGCTTCAAAACCACCAGATGGCGAAGGCGTATAGATGAAGTCACCAGCAACGATGCCACCACTACTAATAGTGGTTCCACGTTCTATGATCGCTTTGAAGATCTGGCCCCTGTCCTGGGCCGACATTTCGCCCCTCTTGGTTTGATCAAGCCTGTATTGGACTTCGTCGTTCTGAAGCTGCGCTGCGCGAGCCTGCTCCTTGATCAGCATCGCCTGCGAGTCCATCACATCGGACTGGCTGAGTCGGTCAGCCATGTCGAGGTCCATCTGCATCTTGCGCCGACGCAGTTCCTCCTGCATCAGGTTTGCACGAGCCGTCTGCGCGCGAATGGACATCTGCTGAACCATGTCCTGCGCTTCCAGGTACGCCTTCGGCGCTCCAGCGATGGTGCCGCCGATGGTGCCACCGCGAGCTACCTCGTACTGGTTGGCTTGCTCACGCTGGCCAAACGCCATCTGCTGGGACTGGATGCCCCAGGAAGAGCTGCCCGTAGGCTTTGCATAACCATATCCGCCGCCGTACACCATGGTTCACCTAGAATGTTCTGCCGCGATAGGCATGCATCAACCTACGGTTGACGGCTGCCTGGAACACATCGTTCGTAGCTGAGTACTCGTCTTCAATGTCGAGCTGCATCAACGCGAGCATTGTGGCTGGATCGTTGGGGTTCGACATGGCCAAGGCCGTCGTGCTGAAGTCGCCGGTAGAGCCAAACGGCGCACCCATCGGGGAGGGTGCAGCACCTTCGCCGCCGTAGCCTGTGCCCTTCTCCATCGGCCCGCCCATGGCGGTGTCGCCGGACAACGGGTAGCCACCAGGGCCGCCCTGCAGGCTGGGAGCCTCGACCGCGCCAGCGCCGCCCTCCGACTTGACGCCTTCGCGCCCGGCATACGGCTGCTCCATGTCGGTCATGCCAGCGCCGCCAGCACGATCCGCATAAGGCATTGCGGCGCCGCCAGGGCCGCCCATCTTGCCCATCTGCGCACCGGCTGCGCCGCCAGCCACGCCTCCCACCGCAGACCCAGCCACTGCGCCCGCTGGGCCGCCGATTACGGCCCCGCCGATGGTCGCCGCGGCCTGGATGATGCCACCAAAGATCTGCGCGTCACGGGCTTTCTTGGCCGCCCGCTCTGCCCGCCTAGCCGCGTCCTCGCGGTAGTTGAACAGCATGTCCGGGGCCTCGATCATGGCCGCCGTGCCAAGCATCATGCCCGCCTTCTGGGCGAACTGACCCTGCGCAAGCTGTGCCGCACCGCCAGGGCGGAAGCTCTCGAACAGGTTCATGCCCTGGCCCATCGTGCCCATGGCACCCTGCTGCAAGGCAGCCCTACGCTGCGCCGCAATCTCCTCGGCGCGGTACTGGTAGCGACCAGCCATCCTTGCCGAAGGCGGACCCTTCATGCCGATGGGCATCCCCGTGTTCGGGTCCCACTCTAGGCTGTACGGGTCAGGCGTAGTGTCGGGAGCGCGCTTCTTCTTCTTGCCGAAGAGCTTCTTGGCAACGGAAGCGTACGCAGTTTCGTAGAACGGCATATCACTGACCTCCCATGTCCACGCCGAAGTTGCCGGTCTCGGCGGCGATGAACGGCTTGTCGGGGCGCTGCACGGCCTCCTGCTCCTTGTTGACCGGGAACGGGGAGTTTTGATTCATCATTGCACGAATGATGGGATTTTTGATCGTCAGACCCCCGAAGTCTGCATTTATTTGCTGTTTCTGAGACCCGGGCTGAGAGTCAAACCAGCTTGCGAAGTTCATCCTTCAACCTTTGGTGCTTCCGGCTGCTGCTTCTTCTTGCCAAGGATCAGAGCCAAGATGGTCCGAACCAATGCTGGCAGGATCGCGCGCAAGGGACCAGCCAAGATCCCAAGACCCGCAGCACCGATGGCAGCGATCACCGCCTCGGTAACCGTCAGCACGATAGCGTCGTCGCCGGGGATGATGCTAGGAGCGTTGGGGCCAATCTGCTCGCCTACGGTCTGGCCGATCTGGGCTGCCGTTTCGGGGCTGATGCAGGCGGCAAAGAGAAGCGGGATGGCAAGGATGCGGTAGTTCATGGTTTAGGTTTCCAATCGTCGTCGAGGTTCCAGGCTCGGCGGTCGGCTTCGTTGAGTTTGCGTTCGATTTCCTCGTGGGTCATGTCCTCTAGGCCATCGACCTTGTAGGTGATGCGCCTGGCGCACTTACGGCATAGGCCGTACCCCAGCCGCTTTTCGGCCCCACACTGAGGGCAATAGCGGCTGGGCATCCAGGTCACTTTATCCCCAGCTTGGTTTCGACCCTGGTCATGCGCTGGAGGAAGGCTTCGGACAGCCCTCGCAGGTCGCCTCGAACAGCCCGGATTTCCGACAGCAGTTCGTCTCGTTCCTCGCGTTCTGCCCGAATCTGCGCGCTTACATTGCTGACTTGATCCTCCAACCTGTTGAGTTTGGATTGGACACGAACCGCCCAAGTCGCCGCGGGAAGGATAACCACGGTGAAGATGGCAGTTACGGCCTTGACGAATATGTCCCAGTCCATGTTTATGGTTGGCCGGTTTGCACCAGCTTGAGGCCCATGCGCTGGAGAGCCTCCGCAGGCTCCTGCGTGGTTACATCGCTGTGCGCGAACAGGTCGAGGATCTGCTGCTGCGTCACCTGCACGCCGTACTGCTGGCACGCGGCGTAGAGTGCCACGGGGTCGCCTGCGTAGCTGTCGGCCAGCACCCAGTCGCCGTTCTCGTCGCGGGCGTAAGTCTGCAAGGGCATCAGCACCTCCCACTCGGGGCCGATGGAGCCTGCGTCCCAGTAGTGCGTCGCGGGCGCGTTGCCGTCGGGCGACACGGGGATAGGCCACATGCCTGCGCCTGCTACGGGCGAAATGCC
>Ga0222714_10000598_pt1 | contig 41441 bp, 47 predicted proteins | sample C33_3DmetaG_FD_165048 | JGI IMG/M metagenome (GOLD analysis project Ga0222714, IMG submission 165048) | Estuarine water microbial communities from San Francisco Bay, California, United States - C33_3D | ecosystem: Environmental > Aquatic > Marine > Unclassified | place: USA: California...
TCCTGTTGACACAACTTTCAGAAGTCCTGCACCAACGTGGCGTTCATTAGGAATGATGCGCGCCTTGTCGCTGCCATCAGCTCGATGAGCCTCAAGTCGATCGGGCATGTTCAACATGCGCGGGATCGAGAACCCCCAAATGTCTGCATCCAATACTCCAACGACATGTCCTTGTGCTGCAAGTGCGGCAGCCAAGTTGACGGTTACTGAACTTTTGCCCACACCACCTTTGCCACTGGCAATCGCAAGCACTCGAGCATTGAGCGGGATTTGTGTTTCGTTCGCCTGCTCGCGAGCATTCCACCGTGCACGGGTCATCACCGCACTGCGTTCGTCTGCAGTCATCTCGCCCCAGTCGATGGTTACCTTGCTCACTCCAGGATGAACGAGCACACGTGATTCGATGTCGTTCTTGATCTGGACGCGCAACGGACAGCCCTTAATGGTCAGTTTCATGCCAATTGCAACAACGCCTTCGGCGCTGACTGTGATGTCGCCTGCCATGCCCAAATCGACAATATTGTCGCCTAGTTCGGGGTCCATGACGGCCCGAAGCAGTTCACGCACCACATCAGCAGTGGGCGGGTGGGCCTTGCTGGTCATAGTTAAAACCTACCGTGATGATCGAAACAATGTTGGGCTGTGCCCTTTACCTTGTGCAAGGTCGGGGGTATCATGAGGAACATGATCACACTTACCGACAACGCAGCATCAAAGGTAAAGCAATTACTCGAGGCTGAAGGCGCAACCGATTTAGCATTGCGCGTTGCAGTACGACCTGGTGGTTGCTCTGGGTTTTCATACGAGATGTTTTTTGATGGCGACTTCACACCAGAAGATCAGACACTTACATTCGGTGATGTGAAAGTTGTTGTTGACCAAGCCTCATCGCAGTTGTTGGTAGGCGCAAGTCTTGACTACCAAGATGGTTTGCAAGACGCAGGTTTCAAGATCAACAACCCAAATGCATCACGCACATGTGGTTGTGGCAACAGCTTTAGCTGATTGATTACAGAACTCCGAGCGCCCTCAGCGCTTCGGTGACTTCAACTGAATCAAAAATTGCGTCAAAGCGTTCAACGATGATGCCTTGTGCATCGGTGATAAACAGCGCAGGCTCATAACTCATTCCCACTGCTTCGACAGCAGGGGCAACAATCGTTGCCGTGTCGTCCGTGTAAATCTCGGCATGCAACATGATGATGCTGTCGCCAAGTGTCTCGCGCAGTGACAACAGCGCGTCTAGTGCGGGTGCACATGTTCCTGTTTGGCAATGAGCAGGTGTGCCCACCAAGTATGCAATCGGTTTGCCACGTTGCAGTGCTTCGTTCAGTGTGATGTCGTGCAGTGGGCATGGCTCGGGTGAACGTGTGCAGATGGGGTTTACGCCACGTGGGTTTTCAGGTGTCGGTGTATCAAAGCCTGGAAGTGCAGTGCCAATGAGTGGCACAGAGATCGAAGCCGGATCCATGATCTGTACTCCTGCTCCTTCGGGTGTTCCGCCCTCGACGATCAGTGAGTAGATACCAACATCTGAAACCGTGATTCGAAATGGCCAGTACGGCGGGTCAATGTTTGCATCGTGTCGTGTGGCGACGGCGTTTTCCACGACGACCTCGCCCGTATCGGAGTTAACCAACGTGGCACGTAACTCGGTAGGCAAATCAATACCACTGGTTTTACCGAGCATCCCTGCTTGATGAGCAAGTGAAATTGGTAGCCGAACTTCACCGGGAACAAGTACTTGAGGAAAGCGCTGTACCACTTGGAAGAGTTCGTCAGTGCTTGCTGACGGGCCAGTTGAACATGCAGTCAGAAAACTCAGTGACCCGCCAAATCCAAATGTTGCAAGTGTTCCGGTGACAAACTGGCGGCGGGAGATCATCTCTTCATCGTATGAGAAGTTTTCAGGTTGCTGGCATCGGCGGATACGATGAAGGCATGGCCACCGCTAAAAAGTCTGCAAAAAAAATCGCGAAAAAAACTGTAAAGAAAGCCGTAAAGAAAGCCGTAAAGAAAACAGCAAAGAAAGCTGTAAAGAAAACGGCGACGGCACCGTTGGGGCCCTATACGCCGGTTGTGCGTGCAGGTGACTGGGTCATTGTGTCCGGACAACTTGGTGTTGTTGACGGCAAAATCGTTGCAGGTGGCGTCGCCAAACAAACTGCTCAGGCTGTGGTCAATCTGAAGGCCCAACTCGCATCAGCAGGATGCAGTATCCACGATGTCAAAAAGACCTTGTGCTTCTTGACCGACATGGACACCTTTGCCACATTTAATACGGCATACGTTGCTGGATTTGACGGAAGCCGCCCAGCACGCAGCACGATCGGTGTGGCCTCGTTGCCATTCGGCGGTGCAGTGGAGATCGAAGCCTGGGCTTTCAAGCCACTACGGTAATCATCATGCCTGGAGCCATACTGATCGTTCTCGCCCTCATCGGGTTTCCTGTTGTTGTTGGCTTGTCCACTGCTGGTCTTGCTGCGTTAATCGGATTTTTCTTGCAGAAAGATGCTGATAAGCGCCACGCGGGTAGCGAACTCATTGACACCAATATCTGACCTTCTCATCCGTAACGCGACGCTTGTCGCAACAGTCGACAACCAGCGCAGCGAGATTGCTGGTGGTTGGGTTTCCATTACCGATGGTCTGATCTCAGGTGTTGGTAAATCGGGAAGCGAACCCGTAGCAACACGAGTGATTGATGCAACTGATTGCTTGGTGACTCCAGGACTCATCAATACGCACCATCACATGTATCAAAACTTGACGCGTGCGTTTCCACCCATGACTAACGCGGCATTGTTCGGTTGGCTCAAGACGTTGTATCCACTGTGGAGCACACTGAACGAAGAATCCGCCCATGTATCGACGTGGGTTGGTCTTGCCGAACTGGCATTGTCGGGTTGCACTACTTCGACAGATCATCTGTATGTGCATCCCGCGGGTGCTGGTGATCTATTGACCGCCTCAATTACGGCAGCACAAGACATCGGAGTGCGATTCCATCCAACTCGTGGGTCAATGTCGTTGTCAGAAAAAGATGGTGGTCTACCACCCGACAATGTGGTGCAGGATCACGATGTGATCTTGGCCGAATCAAAACGAATGGTAGAGCTGCATCATGATCGTGCATTCGGCGCGATGGTACGTGTGGCCTTGGCTCCATGCTCGCCATTTAGCGTGACAAAAAAGTTGATGATTGAATCAGCAGAACTTGCAGAAACGCTTGATGTGCGACTGCACACACACTTTGCTGAAAACTCTGAAGACGATGATTTTTCGATTGCAACGTTTGGTTGTCGACCAACGCAATACCTGGAAGAAGTTGGCTGGCTCAGCAGTCGCACATGGGTTGCTCATTGCGTGATGCCACATCACGACGAGATTCACACGTTGGGTGCTGCGGGTATTGGTGCGGCACACTGTCCAAGCAGCAACCTCATTTTGTCGTCTGGAATTTCACCTGTGGTTGCATTGCGCAAAGCTGGGGTTCATGTTGGTCTTGGTGTTGATGGTTCGTCGTCTGCTGACTCGGCTTCGTTGTGGCTGGAGGCACGACAAGCGATGTTGTTGGCAAAACTAAAAGATGGTGCCGACGCCGGCACCGCTCGGATGGCGTTAGAAATCGCAACACGTGGCGGGGCGGGTTGTTTGGGTCGCGTTGGGGAAATTGGCGAGATTTCGGTTGGCGCTGTTGGCGATATCGCGGTGTGGTCGTTAACAGGCCCTGCATTTGCCGGCGCGATTGCTGACCCGATTGAGGCATGGTTGCGCTGTGGTCCTGTCAGTGCAAAGCATACGATTGTGCACGGGCGATCAATAGTTGAAAATGGTCAACTGGTGAGCAACAAAGTCGATGAGATGTTGCGTACTCATCGCGTTCTTGCTCAGCGGATGCAAGCTCATTACGTCGCTTAGTTCATGTTGCAACATGCGTTAGTCACGTTCCTCGCAATCTTTCTTGCCGAACTTCCGGATAAAACGATGTTTGCCACGCTGTTGTTGTCAACTCATTTCCGTCGCCGTCTTCCCGTGTGGATCGGTGTGTCATGTGGTTATGCAGTACACGTTCTTATTGCGGTGATCTTCGGTTCTGCGTTGACACGGTTGCCCGAGCGACCAATTCAATTACTCGTGGGAGTGTTGTTTGTTGTGGGTGGGTTGCTGACATGGCGATCCGGCACAGATGACGATGACGAAGCAACCGACAAATGGTCTACATCGCTGAGCAATACTCGAGTTGCATGGACGGCTGCGTCGGTCATCCTTGTTGCCGAATTTGGTGATCTCACTCAACTTGCCACCGCAGGTTTTGCAGCTCGATTTTCAGACCCACTCGCAGTGGGCATTGGCGCAGTTGTGGCGCTTTCTAGCGTGTCGGGTGTTGCTGTGTTAACCGGTTCGTGGCTAACTACAAAAGTTCCGCTGCGGGTAATTCAACGCTGTGCTGCAGTGCTGTTTTTTGGCATTGGTATTGCCACATTGATTACTGCTGCAATTTAACGAGTGCTCGCAGACCATTTGGATTGGCCAAAGCGGTATCCAACACTGCGCACAGTTTGAATGAGGTTGGCGTGTTCTTCGCCAAGCTTGGCGCGCAGACGCCGAATGTGAACGTCAACTGTTCGTGCTCCGCCGAAATACTCATAACCCCATACTCGAGACAACAAAGTTTCGCGTGAAAACACTTTGCCAGGGTTTTGAGCGAGAAACTTCAGCAACTCATACTCCATGAAGGTGAGATCGAGTGCCTGACCGCCAAATGATGCCTGATACGTTTCGACATTGAGTACAAGGCCGCTGTATTCAATAAGTGACTCGCGGTTGCCTTTGATTTCAAACCAGAACATGTGGCGAATGCGAGCTTCGAGTTCGCGTGGGTGAAACGGCGCGAGGCAGAAGTCGTCAAACAGATCGTCGCGTAACTCGAGATCGGGAAGTTGACCGCCATTGACGAGTACCAAGATGCGTTCAACAGGAACATCTCGTTTGCGCAACGAGCGACACAACGACCAACCACCTTCTGGGTCTTCATCGCACATAATGATCGCCCCGGACCAGCCTTCGGTGGGTTCACATTTGGCAGCCTCTTCGGCAGAAGACACTGCTTTCCAGCGAAATCCAGCCAGGTCGAGAGTTCGTGCCATATCAATCGGCGCAGGCGATGGAAAGACTGCGAGCATATTGCTGAGGCGGTCGGTGGTATTGGCCATGTTTAGATGGATTTGAGGTAGCGACCGAGTTCGTATTCGCTGATATGGGTTTTGTACGAACGCCATTCAGCACGCTTATTACGCAAGAACCATTCAAAAATGTGATCACCAAGCGCATCGGCAACAAGTGACGAATTCTCCATCACGCGTAAAGCATCTGATAGTGATTGAGGAAGTTGTTGAATTCCCATTTTTTCCAAGGCAGCATCGTCCATCTCAAATAGGTTTGCATCTGCTTCGGTGGGTAGTTCATAGCCCTGTTCGATGCCGCGCATTCCTGCCGCCAAAATGACAGAGAAGGCCAAGTATGGGTTGCATGCCGGATCGGGTGATCGGTATTCAATTCGTGTTGCCTGATCGCTTCCACGTTTTGGAATAGGAACTCGAATCAGACCACTGCGGTTATTACGTGCCCAAGAGATGTGAACTGGTGCTTCAAAGCCAGGCACCAGTCGCTTATACGAGTTAACCGTTTGATTAGTAACCGCAGTAATTTCTGCAGCATGGCGCAACAGTCCCGCCATAAAACTTTTAGCGGTTGGTGACAAGTTGTACGCATCATCAGGACTATGGAAGGCATTGTTCTCACCTTCAAATAGTGAGAGGTGCAGGTGCATGCCCGAGCCCTGAATTGTTTCGAGTGGCTTGGGCATAAACGTTGCGTGTACATCATGAAGTGCAGCAATTTCTTTGACAACGAATCGAAATGTCATCACACTGTCGGCCATGGTCAGCGCATCGGTGTGACGGAGATCGATTTCGTGTTGGCTCGGTGCATCTTCATGAAAGCTGTACTCGACAGGAATGCTCATGGTCTCGAGTGTGCGAATAGTTTCTTTGCGCAGTGAACTTGCAATATCGGCACTCGTGAGATCGAAGAAACCACCTTGGTCAAGGAGAACGGGTTTGTTTGAACCTACAGGTGGAGCGAAATAAAAGTATTCAATGTCTGGTGCGATGTAGAACGAGTAACCCTTGTCCCGCGCAGCATTGAGATTGCGGCGCAACACCTGACGAGGGTCGCCATCAAAAGGAGTTCCATCTAGTTTTGCGATATCGCAAAACACACGGGCTTCTGCACCTTTTGCATCTGCCCAAGGCAATACCTCAAATGTGTTGGCATCAGGAATCGCGAGCACATCGCTTTCTTGCACGCGGCTGAATCCATCAATTGAAGAACCATCAAATGACATGCCGTCATTAAGTGCGTTCTCCATTTCGGCGGGGCTAATCGCAAATGACTTGAGGTTGCCAAGAACATCGGTGAACCACAGGCGAACAAGGCGAATGCCGCGCTCTTCAACAGTGCGAAGCACATAGTCACGCTGGTGCTCATGCATGGTGGACATATCTACAGTCTGCCTCCATAAATAAACAACGGCACCGAGGAACCGGATCCTCGGTGCCGTTGAGGCTTATTTGCGCCTATTTGGCGAGTTACTTCTTCTTCTTTTTTGGAGCAACCTTTTTCTTTGAGGTGGCTTTCTTAGCCGCTTTCTTTGGAGCCTTTTTGCTTGCCGCAGGCAGTTTTGCCGCGCCGCAGACGGTCTCCATGATTAAGCGTGTGACGACGTATGGGTCGACGTTGGCATTAGGACGACGATCTTCGGCGTAGCCCTTGCCATCGCGAGCAACCTGCCATGGAATGCGAACTGATGCACCACGGTTTGATACGCCGTAACTGAACTTGTCCCACGGGGCAGTTTCGTGCTTGCCAGTAAGGCGGCTCTGAATGTCATCGCCATAGTTGTTGACGTGTTCCATCACACGTGAACCAAGTGCATCACATGCTGCTTCGATTGCTGCGTAGCTTTGACGCATTGCTTTGGTTGAGAAGTTGGTGTGTGCACCCGCGCCGTTCCAGTCGCCCTTTTGTGGCTTGGCTGCATACGAGATCACCACGTTGTGATCTTCCGCGATGCGATCAAGCAACCAACGGCCAACGATCAGATGATCGCTCACGGTAAGTGCATCTGCCGCACCAATCTGGAACTCCCACTGACCAGGCATTACTTCTGCGTTTGTTCCTTCAATCATGAGTCCTGCTTCAATGCACGCCCATGTGTGCTCTTCGATGATGTCGCGTCCCATGACACGACCTGCACCAACGCCGCAGTAGTACGGGCCCTGTGGACCAGGCTCTCCGCCTGCTTCAGGAAAACCATACGGACGACCATCAAGTCGCATCATCGTGTATTCCTGTTCGATTCCGTAGATCATGCCGTGCGCTGCATATTGCTTTGAAGCTTCTGCACACAATGAACGTGTATTCGTTGGGTGTGGCTTTTCGCTTTGCGCAAGCATTACTTCGCACAGCACCAAAATGTTTTTGCCACCGCGAAGTGGATCAGGACAGGTGAACACTGGCTTGAGCATGCAGTCAGATGCATCTCCAGTTGCTTGCTCGGTTGATGATCCGTCGAAGCCCCAGATTGGTGGAGTCTTGACGCTGTTGTCGAGAATTTTTGTCTTTGATCGCAGCATCGGTGTTGGCTGATGACCGTCGATCCAGATGTATTCCGCTTGATATGGCATTGCTTGTCCTTCCGGTTGGGAATTCGGGCCATAACCCCGAATTCGGATATGGCTACAGTCTCAACGATGGGGATTTCGCCCCCGTTGCCCAAATGTGAACGCTTTGTGAAGTTGTTGACCCCTAGCCTGAAACCGTGGCGCAGAAATCGCGAAAAGTGAGGGTGGGGTTGGCTCAGATCAATCCGTCTGTGGGCGATATTGACGGCAATTCACGGCGCATCCTCGATCACTACGCCACAGCCGAAGCGGCGGGGTGCGACATAGTGGTGTTTCCCGAATTATCGGTGACGGGGTATCCGCCAGAAGACCTGGTCTTAAAACCAGGGTTTGTGAGTGCCAATCAGACAGCCATGCGTGAAATAGTTGCCACCACACGATCGTGTGTAGCGGTCTTTGGGTTTGTCGATGGCCAACTTGGGTCGTTGCGCAACTCTGCGGTAGTTGCGAGTAACGGTGTCGTGCATGGCACCTATAACAAACAGCTCCTGCCCAATTACAGCGTGTTTGACGAAGAGCGATATTTCGTGCCGGGAGATGGATTCTCGCTATTCACGATTGCTGGTGTCACGGTGGGTATCACGATTTGTGAAGACATCTGGCAACCAGATGGCCCTGTGCAAACACAGGCGCAAGCGGGTGCTGCTCTCAACATCAACATCAACGGTTCACCATTCCATCGTGGCAAGTTTGCCGAACGTCAAGCAATGGTGAGCGCACGAGCACAAGCAAATAGCTGCGCAATCGTTTATGTCAATCAGGTATGTGGCCAGGATGAATTGGTGTTCGATGGCGGAAGCATGGTGTTTGATCAGCAAGGTGAGCTGAAACTACGGATGAATCAATACGTCGAAGATCTTGTTGTCATCGATCTTGATGTAGTTGATTCAGATGTACCGGTCTCGGCTCCACTTGTTGCAGTCTCTTCGACCATGCGAAGCAATTCGGACACCCACACTGGTCACATCGCACCTCTTGCAAGTGATCTTGAACAAGTTTTGGGTGCGTTGGTGATTGGTACACGCGACTACGTTCGAAAAAATGGATTCACGGATGTGGTCATTGGTCTTTCTGGTGGAATCGATTCTGCGCTCGTGGCAGCGATTGCCGTTGAGGCACTTGGCGCACAACATGTGCACGGTGTTTCGATGCCATCGCGTTATTCAAGTGAAGGATCGCGAACTGACGCCGCATCACTTGCTCGAAATCTTGGCATTGATATGCAGACGATTTCAATCGAGCCGGCGTTCTCGGCTTACCTCGACATGACTGCGCGGAGTTTTGCTGGTCGTGATGCCGATCTGACAGAGGAAAATCTTCAAAGCCGAGTGCGCGGTACGACACTGATGGCGTTGTCGAACAAGTTTGGTTGGATGGTGCTCACAACGGGTAACAAGAGCGAACTCGCTGTTGGTTATTTCACGCTGTATGGCGATTCGGTTGGTGGATATGCCGTGATTAAGGATTTGCTAAAGACCACCGTGTACGACTTATGCCGATTTGTCAATCAGCGGGCGGGTCGTGAATTGATTCCTGAAGCAGTGATAGTTAAGCCACCTTCTGCCGAGCTTCGTCCCGATCAGCGCGATGATCAATCATTGCCACCATATGAAGTGTTAGATCCCATCTTGGAGTTATATGTTGAGCAAGATCGCACAGCTGCAGAAATCATTGCGCTAGGCCACGACGAACAGATCGTGAGACGAATCGCGCGACTGGTTGACACCAATGAATACAAACGACGCCAAGGGCCACCAGGTGTTCGGGTGTCGTTGAAGGCGTTTGGTAAAGACCGTCGATTGCCAATTACGAATGCCTACCGTGGTTAACGGCTAGCAACTTTTTTGTGAGCAGTAATCACCACTGCGCCGAGTAGACCGAATAAGGCGCCCATGAGCGCTGGGCCACCAACGCCGAATCGTTCAAAGAGCCGCGTTGCAACAACTGCCATAACTGCACGCCCAAGTGTTCCTGCACCAAGCACCCAACCAAGGCCGGTACCTGGGCTATTTGGAACGAGGGTTGTTGCAAGTGGCAACAAACTGACAACAGAAAATTCAAAACCAAGGAAATAGACGAAGACAGCAATGATTCCCAGTGCAAAGTTGCCTGATGCAACACTCAACAGAATGCCCGCGGGAATGATTAATAGTGCGCCAAATGCAATGCTGCGTTCTTTGCCCCAACCATCAGTAAGCCGTGAGCTGCCAACTGATGCAACAAGCTCGACGAGTCCGATTGAAAACCCCGCGACCGCAAGTTGGGCTGCACCAAAACCGAACTCATCTTCAAGCCAGGCGCCAAATGTAACGAACAGATTTTGTGCACTACACATAATGCAGAACATGGCGGCCACGACATACCACGACTTTCCCGTTACTCGTTGTGGCGTCGATGTGTGGTTTTCGTGCAAGATGCGCGGGGCGTTGGTGACGCGACCATAGATAGCGATCATTGAGATGATCAAACACAACACCGCAAATGCGAAACCAACGCGCCACTGAAAAACTGCAGTAATCAAACCCATGAGTGACACACCGACCAACAGTCCAAGTGCCCATGCGGTTTCGGTAAGTCCAACAATTTTTCCGCGTTGCTCATAAGGAACAAAGTCGGCAATCCATGCACCAAGACCAAGATCAAAACTCTGTTTGGTAAGCGCCAGCACGGTGACACCAACGGCAAACAGAATTGGTGTTGTGGAAAGTGCGGCAATGGTGCACCCAAGTGCCGAACCAGCCAACCCGAGCATCATGCTGTTGCGGTGAGTGAGCCGGTCAACTATTCGTCCAGCAAGTGGTGAACAAAATCCGGTGAGTTCACTGGCAAAGATTGCGACACCAAGTGTGGATAGTGAAACATCAAATCCACGCGCGATGGTCGCCAGAAACAGCGGTGCAAATCGATACGCAGCGTTGGCAACAAGACGTGCAAACGTGACGATCGTGATGTTGCGACGGATTTCGGAGTCAAATGACTCATCAAGCAAGCGGTGCAACACGGTTACAACGATTCAGTTGTGAGGTCGTCGTCGACGAGCGTGACAAGTTCGCCAGCAGTGATGCGATTGTCGTGATGAACGTGAAACCAACATCCGCCAAGATTTGGCAGGCGAGGGTTTGATGCTCCGAGCACATGTCGCAAGGTACGAATGACTCCGCTGTGGCTAATGATGAGAGCCGAACCCCCCGCACATCGTGTGCCGATGTCGATGAATGCATTCGTAAGTCGGGAAATGATTTGCTCATCCGATTCAAAACCCTCTGGCTTGTTCCGCGCAGCGAGAAACCCAGGCCACTGCTCTTCAATCTGGTCGCGAGTGAGTCCTTCCCATGGGCCAACATGAGTCTCTTGGAGTCGCTCATCGGTTTCGACCGGACCAATGCCATGAGTTTCAGAAATGATCTGCGCGGTATGCAGTGCACGTGTGAGTGTGCTTGACGCAATGTAATCAAACGTACCCAATCGTTGCGCAGCCTGCTGGGCCTGAGCAATGCCAAGGTCACTCAACTCAATATCAGCGCGACCCTGCCAGCGCTCTTCAACATTCCACAGCGATTGCCCATGTCGAATCACAAGCAGATTTGCAACAATGTTGGTGGCAGACACGTCAACGCAGGGTAGTGGCAAAGGTACGCTGAGTTGGTGGCTCAACTGCGATTGTTCGCATCTGCTCGTGAAGCGGCGGGGTGTGCACGCGACGTGGTTCCGGGCGCCACGGTGCGCGAAGTGATAGCCGAGGCGAATCGCCGGTTTGGTAGCGACTTTGAGCGTGTCCTTAACTCATGCAAAATCTGGGTTAATGGTGAGGTCGCCGATTTGGCAACTGCCGTGAACGACAATGATGAGGTGGCAATTCTTCCTCCGGTATCTGGCGGTGACGCATGAGTGATCTATCGCACCTCGACCTCGCGGGGATTCGTGCGGCTCGCGCAGCATTGCAAGCTCAAGAAGACGCCGTGTCATTTGTTCGCCGTATGGCTCAAGGTCGACTCGACATTGCTCGCGATGAACAGCGTCGTCGAGCAGAGAATCTGCCAACCTCGCAAACAGCAACCGACTTAGCTGGAGTGTTTGGACAAGAACACGGTGGTGGTTCTGCGCGTCCACCTCGTGAGACAAACATTTCTACCGATCATCCATTGGTCATTGAGCTCGAACAACTGTGCGACCGAGTTGGGTTTGGTTCTATTCGCACGCTTGATGAAACTGCGTTGCGCGCTGTGATTGATGAGTTAAGCGTATTTGAAAATGCTCGTTCAGGTGAGCGCCGGGCATTGTTTGACCAGATCGATGCACTCACTGCCGAATTAGTACAGCGCTATAAACAGGATGGCGCAGACGTCGACTCGCTTCTCAACGACTAGGAATCAATGTGGCCGTAGATAAACGATTAGCTGATGTTGGCAATTTCATTCGTCAACAACGCGAGCTTGCTCAACAATCAATTCGTGATTTAGCAAAGGTTGCGGGTGTATCAAATCCATATTTGTCTCAGATTGAGCGCGGGCTACGTAAACCGTCGGCAGAAATCTTGCAGCAACTTGCGCGAGCAATGAAAATCTCCGCCGAATCTTTGTATGAACGTGCTGGCATTCTTGATCCAAGCGACGAACCGCGCCCTGGTGTAGTTGATGCCGTGTCGTCAGATGAACGGCTGACGATTGAACAAAAACAAACACTTCTCTCGGTATATCGCAGTTTTGTTGGGGAAGAACCCAATTCAACTCCGCGCTGAACAAGCGGAATATTGTTCCTCGCAGATAGGTTGAATATGTAATGCAGCGCGTGGCAATTCTCTCAATGCACACATCGCCATTGGCACAGCCTGGCGTGGGTGATGGCGGCGGGATGAATGTCTATGTGCGCGAGTTGGTGTCATCACTTGCAAGCAGCGGAGTGCAGTGCACTACATATACGCGTTCGTGGCGTGAAGGTCTGCCGGAGGAGATTGAAGTCGAACCCAATCATCGGGTGGTTCATGTTCGAGCAGGTGACATTGCGCTTCCGAAGGAAGACATGCTCTCTGTAGTCGACGAATTCACCGATGGAGTGGCGTGGCATTTGCGCCAACACGGCAACGCCGATGTGCTGCATGCCAATTATTGGTTGTCTGGTCTTGCAGGTCATCGACTCAAGCACGAATTAGGCTTGCCATTGGTAACGACCTTTCACACCTTTGCCCGCGTAAAAAGTTTGGGCGGTGATGCTGAATCACCGATCCGCGATGCGTCCGAACTCGAGATCATTGGTTGCGCCGATGCGATCATGGTCAGTTGCACCGAAGAGCAGTCGCAATTCCAGTCGTTGTATGGCACTGCTCCTGGCACCATCGAAGTTCTTGCCCCCGGAGTTGAACGAGCATTCTTTTCACCTGGCGATCGTCGCGGGGCCCGACATGCGCTTGGACTTGGTTCCGGTCCAATCTTGTTGTTTGTTGGTCGCATTCAGCCACTCAAAGGACTTGATGTTGCAATTCGCACGCTTGCCGAATTGGGTCGGCCTGATGCACAACTGGTGGTTGTTGGTGGTGCAAGCGGTGTTGAAGGTGAGTCTGAATTCTCGCGCATCACTGCATTAATCACCGAATTGGGTTTAGTTGGACGTGTCAAGTTCTTTGCGCCACAGCCGCATCATTTGTTGTCGACGTTCTACCGTGCAGCAGATGTCGTGCTTGTTCCATCACGCAGCGAAAGTTTTGGATTGGTTGCACTTGAAGCAGCAGCATGCGGAATCCCCGTCGTTGCAACAGCGGTTGGTGGTTTGTTGAATTTGATTGTGGATGGCAAGACAGGTTTTCTTGTACCTGGACGAGATGTTTCGGGCTTTGTGCGTTTCACGCGCAGATTGCTTGATGATTCATTGCTCGCGTTGTCAGTAGGAACTGCCGCCGCCGAACGCGCAAAAATGTATTCATGGCGTTCTGCGGCTCTTAAGGCTCGCAGCGTGTACACCGAATTGCTTGCTCGCGACTTGGTTGCGTGTAACTAGTGACCGACCTGTTTGACGACTCTGCGTTGGCGCGCATTGAGCGTCAGATTGATGAGTGGCTTGGACGAGCAAAAACCCAGAACCCGTTGATTCTTGCCGTAGATCGATCTACCGAACAAGAAATTCGGTGGTACGTGCGAATGTCGGGTGAAGAAAAAGAATTTACGACCGTGTGGCTGACGTTGGGTCAGCGAACCTTGCGCTTTGAAACGTACGTCATGCCTGCGCCAGAAGAAAACGAACAACAGCTGTATGAAAACCTGTTGCGCCGAAACGAAAAGCTTGTCGGGGCTCACTTTTCGATCGGTCAGGAAGATGCGGTGTTTTTACGAGGTGAACTGCCTTTGACCCTGCTCAGCGAGCAAGAACTCGACCGAGCAATTGGCACGCTGTACCAGACGGTGGAGCAGACTTTTGGCTCGTTGATTCGCATTGGTTTTGCCAGCCGTTTTGTTGAATAGCCGCACACATTGTCCACGGTTCGAGTTGTTGGCGCTTGGGGAAGTCGTCCGATAACTCGAACCAATCAAGTCGCTAGCCTGTCGTCATGAATCGTCAGCCAATCACTTTTGTGGGTGGTGGCAACATGGGCAGCGCCATTATTGAAGGTCTCGTGCGCTCCGGATGGGCGGCCACCGACATCACGGTTGTCGAGTTGTCAGCTGATCGACGAAACATTCTTGCAACGATGTTTCCTGGAATCGTGACCAGCGAGTCAGTATTGCCATGCTCTGCAGGTGTGATTGCCGTGAAACCAGGTGGAGCAGCACAAGCGTGTCAAGCACTTGCTGCAGCCGGAGCTCAGCGCGTTTTGTCGATTGCTGCCGGGATCAGTGTGGCGACATTGCAAGAAGCAGCTGGTGATCGCACTGCAGTGGTTCGCGCAATGCCAAACACTCCCGCGTTGATCGGTGAAGGAATGGCAGGAATCTGCGCATCTGATTCCACATCGGTTGAGGTAGTGCAGTGGGCTGAAGAAATATTGGGCGCGGTGGGCAAAGTGGTGCGTGTTCCTGAATCATTGATTGATGCAGTGACGGCAATTTCTGGTTCTGGTCCCGCGTATGTGTTTTTGGTGGCCGAGGCACTCACGAATTCTGCAATTGAACAAGGCCTGTCACCAGAAGTCGCCGACCTGTTGGTCCGACAACTGTTCGTCGGCTCGGCGCAGCTACTGGGACAGTCGCCAGAATCTGCTCAGCAATTGCGAGCACACGTAACGTCGCCAAACGGAGTAACTGCGGCGGCCATTGCCACACTGGAGGCATCAGGTTTGCGGAGTGCTATATCGGAGACGGTAAAAAGTGCAGTGATTCGCAGCCGTGAGATGGGTAAGTAGTCGCTAGGGTATGCCCTAGGTCACGAACTCCGGACGGGGTTACCCCCCAACCGGGAGTCGCGCTTGTAAAAGTGCGCCGTTTGGGCCGGTGCCGTCGGGGGGTTGGCACCGGCCCATTCGTATCTCTCGAGAACTCACCATGACACATCGCTTCGATCACATTTCGTTCCTTTCTGATTATGGAACTCGAGATGAATTCGTTGGCATCGTGAAATGTGTTGTTGCTGACATTGCTCCACATGTGAACGTCATCGACATCACGCATGACATTCCAGCATTTGATGTTCGCGCAGGATCACTTGCGTTAGCCAGAGCAGTTTCCTATGTTCCAAAAGGTGTGGTGTTAGCAGTTGTCGACCCAGGTGTTGGCACTTCGCGGCGCGCCATTGCGGTCAGCGTTTCTGGCGGAGATGGTGTGTTTATTGGGCCAGATAATGGCCTTTTGGCAATGGGTGTTGCGCTTGCAGGCGGAGCCGAGTTTGCTGTGGAACTGACAAATACGAAGTATCACTTGCCATCACCGGGAACCACGTTTGCAGGTCGAGATATTTTTGGTTCCGTCGCCGCACACATTTGCAACGGAGTTGAACTGAGTGAACTAGGTAATGAAATTGATACCGCTTCACTACTTCCCGGCATCATTCCGATTACCCGAGATGAAAATGGGCAGCTCGTTGGCGAAGTGACGTGGGTAGATCATTTTGGGAATTGCCAACTCAATATCGGACCCGAAGAAATTGCTCAATGGGGATCACCGGTGCGGGTTTCTATCGGTAATGCGGATTCGCCGAATCATGTTGTTCGCTCCGTTCCTATTGTGAATAACTTCTCCCAAATTGGTGGAGGCCTTGGACTCGTCATTGACAGTTTTGGAATGTTGGCGTTGTGTACTGACCGGGGCTCGGCTGCGGCCGAGTTAGACCTCGGACCAACAAACATGGTGACCATTAGCCAGGACCCGAATGCCGGTGGTGGCGTAAGCACCACAGTGCGTTTGGGTTCCAAGCCCAACTGAAGTTGTAAATAGGCGTAAAGTCGTGACATGCGCCCAGCGACCACTTTGGCAATTGCCCTTCTGCTGATCTCAATCTTTGCCGCTGGATTGATTTCTCTCCGGTAGTCGTGAACCTCGCAGAGATCATCGAGCAGCATCCGCAAGATGCAGTAGCGCTGATTAGTCGTGGACGACCTACGACATACGGAGAGCTACGACGTCAGACAGCAAGTTTGCGAGGACTACTTGTTGAGTGTGGAGTTGAGCGAGGGGACCGCGTAGCAATCTTGTGTGGCAACAGCCGCTATTTCGTTATTGCGTATCTTGCTGCGCTGGGTGTCGGTGCTGTTGCCGTGCCGCTCAATGTGATGAGTCCGTCATCAGAGATTCAACGAGAACTTGATGTGGTTCAGCCGCGCGTTGTATTTGTTGAACCGGCAGCCATGACCGCATGGAGCGAAGTTGATACATCGGGCTTCACTGAACTGCGATCGGTAATTGCCACTGAAGGGCATCAGATCGATGGCGCAATCACGTTGTCGGAACAACTTATGCATGCTCCCGTTCCCATTTTGCAGATGGGTCCTCACGAGGTCGCGACACTTATTTTTACAAGCGGCACTGCGGGTGCGTCAAAGGCCGCGATGTTGTCACACCGCAATTTGCTATCCAACCTTGAGCAACTTGCTCAGCTCAATCAAATCCACAGCAACGACGTGGTGTACGGAGTGTTGCCGCTATTCCATATCTTTGGCCTCAACGTGGTGTTGGGGTTCACGTTGCATAGAGGTGCAACGGTTGTGTTGGTGCAACGATTTGACCCAGCAACTGCACTTGAGACACTTGCCGAACGCAACGTGACCGTTGTTCCAGGTGCACCACAAATGTGGGCGATGTTTGCACAAATGACGGGTGCTGAAACTGAAGTGTTGTCACGAATTCGGGTTGCGTTGACCGGCGCATCAAAAATGCCAGAACAGGTGACGAATGATCTCATCGCCAAGTTCGGACTGCATGTTCGCGAAGGTTATGGATTAACTGAGTCCGCACCTGTATTGACCACCTCGCTTACAGGTAGCCACAAAATTGGTTCAATTGGCAAACCAGTATTAGGTGTGCAATTGCGATTGGTTGATGAACATGGCGAAGATGCAGATCAAGGCGATTCAGGCGAAGTGTGGGCAAAAGGCGAGAACATTTTTCTTGGGTATTACCACGATCAAGACGCAACAGACCGTGTACTCACCCACGACGGATGGCTGCGCACAGGAGACATTGCAGTATTTGACGACGAAGGTGATTTATTTTTGGTTGATCGTCTCAAGGATCTCATAATCGTGAGTGGTTTTAATGTGTATCCAGCAGAGGTAGAACAAGTGTTGTTAGCGCATTCATCAATTGCGCAAGCAGCAGTAGTTGGTTCACCACATCCACACACGGGTGAATCAGTTCGCGCACACGTGGTGCTCAAACCTGGTATTCACTTAGACGAAGACGCAATTATTGAGCACTGCCAAAAACAATTAGCGCGCTATAAGTGTCCGTCAAAGGTGTTGATTGTGCAGTCGTTACCAACTGGCAGCACGGGCAAGATACTGCGACGCGCGTTGCACTGACCGAGTGCGAGTTGAGTTGCTCGCGACAAGGAAACCAAGAAACAACACAAATACTCCAACAAGCAATGTGACTGCGAAAGCACGGTCTTCGCCGAGTCTTCCGGCGAGTGATCCACTTGCCGAAAGGATCAAGGTTCCAGTAGCGATCAAGATGTTGCCACCAGCGAGTCGGCCAGCAGAAACAACTGAACGTTGAGCCCCTGATGACAATGCAGGATTACGTCGGCGGATTACTCGATACGCCGACCACAACGCACCAATGATGATGACGAGGGCAGGAATACCCGACCCAACCGCGGCAAGTGCACGAGGTGCAACACCAAACACTTCTTTACCTGTTGGGAACTCTGATGGCACGATGCGTGATCTGGTTTCGGCAACCAACATGATTCCCGTAGCGAAACCCGAAAGCCAGATCAACCACGTGCGAATTCTGTTTCCTAGTCGTTGTCCACCGAGAAGATAAACAGTTCCGAGCCCTAACCATGCAACGTTGAGCACAGCGCCGCACAGAAAGAACAGGCGGAATACGAACATGTTCCATCCAATGCTTTCCGCCCACCACAAACTTGCCGAACCAACGGCGAATAAGAACATGGCAATCGTCCAGGCGAGTTCATGGGGTTGACGGCGCCGGAGCCACCGGTCGGCAGTACTCAATGTGAAAGCAGTCGCTATCAGGGTGGCCATCCCTGCGAGCGCACCATTGAGCCCCCCGAGAGCAAAAACTGATGAACCAAACACGAATTGCAGACTAGTTGGACTTCGTGAATTACTGCACGAACGCCTACCCTAGAGCCGTGGCCGATACTGCCCAATCCCCAACCCCTGCTCGCCGGCGCATTCCAGATGCTGCGGTCGCGCGTCTACCGGTGTATTTGCAGATCCTCAACGCGTTAATTGTGGATGGAACCGGACAGCTGTCAAGCGATCAACTGGCAGCGCTTGCTGGAGTCAATGCCGCAAAGGTGCGAAAAGATTTGTCGTATCTCGGCAGTTATGGAACGCGGGGCGTTGGCTATGACGTTGCGTATTTGGTGTATCAAATCAAGCGCGAACTTGGTCAACACCATGAATGGAAAGTTGTGGTTGTTGGCGCAGGAAACCTTGGTAACGCGCTGGCAAATTACAATGGGTTTTCCACCCGTGGGTTTCCGATTGCAGGCGTTGTGGACATCGATTCATCAAAGGTGGGCAAGAAGGTGGCCGGCGTTGTAGTGAGACACATTGATGACTTGCCGAGCATTGTTCGTGATGAGGTTGTCAGCATTGGAGTGATTGCGACTCCACCAGCATCTGCACAGCAGGCAGCCGACCTATTGGTCAATGCAGGGATTCGTTCAATTCTCAATTTCGCATCAGTGGTGTTGTCGGTGCCTGACAACATTTCGGTACGCAGTGTCGACTTGGGTGTCGAATTGCAGATTCTTGGTTACTACGAACAGCTCAGTCGTGAAGATATGCCATCCACCAAAACAAAACGTGAAGTGGCAGCAACATGTCAATAGTTGTGTTGGGTGTGAACCATAAGTCGGCTCCGATTGATGTGATCGAGCGTGTTGCGATCACTGGTGAGGCGATGACGAAAGCACTTCATGGCATTGTCACCCGCGACAATGTTCGTGAAACCGTTGTATTGTCCACGTGCAACCGCACTGAGGTTTATGTTGTCGCCGAAAAGTTTCACGGCGCCTTTGCCGATGTTCGTGACTTTTTTTGTGAGCAGTCAGGATTGTCAGTCGATGAATTGTTGCCGCATTTTTACAGTCAGCATGACGATGCAGCCGTAACCCATTTGTTTGAAGTTGCTTCGGGCCTTGATTCGGCGGTACTTGGTGAGACCGAGATCCTTGGTCAGGTGAAAGATGCATGGGAGATTGCCCGAACAGAGTCGACGGCACGCACCTCACTCAACTTGTTGTTTCGCCATGCTCTCGAAGTGGGTAAGCGTGCTCGAACCGAAACATCAATTAGCAAATCAACAACCTCGGTATCTCATGCCGCAGTAGAAATGGCTACCGACATTTTGGGGTCGCTATCAGATCGCCGAGTGTTGGTTATCGGTGCGGGCGACATGGGCGCTGGTATCGCACGGGCGCTAGCAAATGCCGGATCACGCAGTGTCACCGTGATGAATCGCAGCCGAGAGCGAGCTGAATCGTTAGCAAATACCGTGGGTGCAACAGTGAGTCATATAGATGAACTTGATGCCGCACTCACACAAGCCGATGTTGTGTTGACCTGCACGGGATCGGGTGAAGCCATTATTTCAATTTCGCAGGTGCAGAACGCACAAGGCATCCGCAAGAATGCTCCGCTCCTCATTGTTGATATCGCTGTGCCTCGCGATGTTGAACATGCGGTCGGAGAAGTTGCGGGTGTAACACTGCGCGACCTGCACGATTTGCGTGACTGGGCACAAGCAGGAATTGACGCCCGTCAACAAGAGGCAGAAGAAGTAAGGCGGATTGTGGGAGAAGAAGTGGAACGATTTAATCAGGAAGTGAAATCCCGCCAGGCAGCACCTCTTGTTGCAGAATTGCACGAGCGTGCCGAGTCCATTCGTCGTGCAGAAATTGATCGTTATGCGGCTCGTCTTGCAGCACTCACGCCAGAACAACGGGAAGCAGTTGAGGCAATGAGCAAGTCTGTGGTGGCCAAGTTGTTGCACAGCCCATCTGTTCAGTTGAAGAACAATGTAGGCACTCCTCAGGGAGAGCGCATCGCTGCGGCATTGCGTGACTTATTCGAAATCGAATGATCAGACTCGCCACGCGCTCTAGTGCACAGGCACGAACGCAAGCAGAAGTTGTCGCTCAAGCAATAACAACAGCAACGGGTAGTGATGTTGAATTGGTGTTCGTTGAAACACTGGGCGATATCAACAAAGATCAACCGTTGCATCAAATCGGTGGCCAGGGAATCTTTGTAAAAGAAGTTCAGCAAGCAGTGCTACGTGGTGATGCTGATATCGCAGTGCACTCAGCAAAAGATTTACCGTCCCAATCAACCGATGGTTTGGTTGTTGCGGCATGGTGTGCCCGTCGCGATGCAGGCGATGCTCTCGTCGGTAGATCATTAGATGATCTTGAACACAATGCCACTGTTGCAACGGGTTCGGTGCGTCGCCGTGCACAACTTGTTGCAGTGCGACCCGACCTCAACTTCATCGAGTTGCGTGGCAACATCCCAACTCGTCTTGACAAAATTCCAGCATCGGGTTCAATTGTGATGGCGATTGCGGCCCTTGAAGTGTTGGGCCTAACAGACAGAATTACACAGCGGTTACCGGTTGGTGATTTTGTGCCAATGGTTGGACAGGGATGTGTTGCCGTGGAGTGTCGCGATGGCGACGATGCGATACATGACGCAGTTCGATCAATTGATCACCAGTCAACGCGATATGCACTTGAAATTGAACGTGCATTTCTTGCCGAGCTTGGCGCCGGGTGTTCAATGCCCGTTGGCGCATACGTTGATGAACAGGGTGTGTTGCGGACGTTTATGGCAACGGGGCCAAACAACACTGATCGACACGTGACATTTACCGAGCAGTTACCTGCTCGCGAAGCCCAATCGTTTGCTCGCGAGATTGCGCGCAAGTCACGTTCCGCCTTGGCATGACTCTGACATCGCTTGCCGGAAAATGTATTGCAATTACACGCCCGCGCAGTCAATCGGCCGAGTTGGCCAATGAACTTGGCAACCATGGCGCATTACCACTCGTGATTTCATTGATAGAGATAACGGATCCATCGGATGAAGGTTTTGCTTTTGAACACGCAATGAAAAACATCAGTCAATATGAATGGGTCGTGTGTACCTCGGCAAATGGATCGCAACGGGTTGCTCCATACATCGCAAAGGACTTGAACCGCCCCAAGCTGGCTGCCGTCGGTGATGCAACTGCGGCAGGCTTTCAACAAGAGGTTGATTTTGTGCCAAGTCAAGCAACTGGCCAAACGTTGGCGAGTGAGTTTCCGTTAACGAACGGAAAAGTGTTGCTTGTGCAAGCAGAGAAAACAAGTGGTGATGTTGCAAAGACATTGCGCCAGCACGGCGTTGTTGTTGATGAGGTTGTTGCATATCAAACGGTTATCAGAAAACTTGAGACAGAAGAGATTCAGCAACTGCTCGCCGCAGATGCAATTGTGTTTGCCTCAGGTTCGGCAATTCGCTCATTCGTGAGTCAGTGTGGCGCTCGGAACCATGGCGCAATTGTCGTGATTGGAGAACCAACTCATCTCGTGGCGAAAGAGTTGGGGGTCAACGTGTCAGCAGTTGCAACTGCATCCACCGTTCAGTCCATCGCTCATGCGCTCGGTGGCGTATTCAGATAATTGCCCCCGTAGCCTTATTGGCATGTCGTTTCCACAATCTCGACCACGTCGCTTGCGACACAGTCCGGCACTGCGCGAACTCGTTGCAGAGGTTCGTTTAGGGGTATCTGATCTTGTTGCTCCACTGTTTGTACGTGAGGGGATCACGTCACCACAACCTATTTCTTCTCTTGCCGGAGTTGATCAGCACACGATTCAGTCACTGAAAAGCGAAGTGCGGGAATTGTCAGACCTTGGAGTAAAGGCTGTCATTTTGTTTGGTGTTCCTGCGAAGAAAGACGCCGTTGGCTCGGGTGCATTTGACCCAAATGGGATCGTGCAAATTGCGTTGCGTGAGTTGAACGAAGAACTCGGTGACCGCATGGTGCTCATGGCAGATCTGTGTGTTGATGAGTACACATCACATGGCCACTGCGGAGTGTTGAACTCGTCGGGCGATGTTGATAATGACGCGACAGTAGAAATTTACTGCCAGGCTGCGCTAGCGCAAGCTCATGCCGGTGCACATGTTGTTGCGCCAAGCGGAATGATGGATGGCCAAGTTGGTGCAATTCGTGCCGCACTCGATGGTGCGGGTTATCAAGACGTAGCAATCATGGCGTATTCCGCTAAGTATGCATCGGGACTGTACGGTCCATTCCGTGATGCAGTCGATGTTCAGATTGCTGGTGGCGGAAACCGCAAGGGATATCAACAAGATTGGCGCAACGCGCGAGAGGCATTGCGTGAAGTTGACGCCGACATCGACCAGGGTGCCGACATCGTCATGGTTAAACCAGCGATGAGCTATCTCGACATCATTTCCGCGGTACGAGCACGTGTTGACGTTCCGGTTGCCGCGTATCACGTGAGTGGCGAATACGCCATGATCAAAGCAGCAGCAGCAAATGGTTGGATTGATCACGACACCGTTGCAGTAGAGCAACTTACCGCGGTAAAGCGTGCGGGCGCCGACATTATCTTGACGTACTTTGCACGATGGTTCGCAGAGACGCAGCACTAGGAGCAGCAGTGACGATTCCATTTTGTGATCCTCGCTTATGCCCGTCCGCAGGTTGTACGGCAACTGTGTGCACAGGAAAAGCAATTGCCTCTAACCATGATTTTTATATGCGTTCTTCAGCGGTTATCCCCGGGGGTGTTAACTCATCGATTCGTGCGTTTAAGTCGGTAGGTGGCGAGCCGTACATCGTTGCTCGAGGCGAAGGCGCACACATCATTGATGTTGAGGGCAAGCGATATATCGATCTCGTGCAAAGTTACGGCGCCGTTATTTTGGGTCATGCATACCCTGCAATTACTTCAGCCTTGCAAGCTGCAGCAGTAGACGGAACGTCATTTGGCGCTCCAACTCCACGCGAAATGAAATTGGCTGAAGCAATTCGCGAGCGTGTGCCAAGTTGTGAGCGTGTTCGCTTAATGAATAGCGGAACCGAGGCAACGAGCACTGCGGTTCGTCTGGCTCGCGGTGCCACAGGAAGAAAACGAATTATCACGTTTTACGGCAACTTTCACGGTGCAACTGATGCACTGCTCGCCGCTGGTGGAAGCGGAATTGCAACACTGGGAATTCCGGGAACCGCAGGTGTCCCAGAAGAAGCAGTTGCAAACACTCTGGTCGTGCCGTACAACGTTGTTCCCGAAATTGGAACAGATGTTGCGGCAGTGATTGTTGAACCAGTCGCCGCAAACATGGGCGTTGTCGCACCAGCGCCAGGTTTCTTAGAAGGACTCCGAGCTGCATGTGACAAAGCAGGCGCGTTGCTTATTTTCGATGAAGTAATCACCGGATTCCGAATCGGTCCAGGAGGCGCTCAGGCCAAGTACGACGTCAAACCCGACATCACATGTTTTGGAAAAGTAATCGGTGGAGGATTGCCAATTGGCGCAATTGGCGGATCGAAAGCAGTAATGGAAAATCTCACACCACTTGGCAAAGTGTTTCATGCAGGCACGCTTGCAGGAAATCCGTTGGCAACGGCTGCTGGTCTTGCGGCGCTCAATGAACTGACACAAGACGTATATATGGAGTTAGGTGCACGTGCACGCACACTTGCAACGTTGCTTCGTGATGCGTGCTCAAGTGCCGGAATCGTTGCGCAATTTCCTGTTGTCGGAACGTTGGTGGGTGCATTCTTTGGAGCACATACTCCAACCAATTTTGACGAAGCGAAGCAAACAGACGAGCAGATGTACGCCCGTCTGTTTCATGCGATGCTGGCCGAAGGTGTGGCGATGGCACCTGGGGCATACGAAGCATTGTTTGTTGGGCTTGGCCACGATGACACAGTGATGCAACAACTTGCAGAGCGCACACATCGTGCGGCACTAGCCGCAACACGCGCGTAATAGATTGAGGATATGCGCTATTTCTTCACTGCAAAACTGTGGGTAGCACTCGGCGCTTTGGCTGGTACGTCTGCACTGTTGTTGGTGTTGTTGCTCGTAGTCAATAGCGGCGGTTCGGCTCAGCAATCACGGGTGCGCGTTATTGACTTGGTTGGTGCGGTTGCCATTGCCGAAGTGGGCGAGGGATGGCAGGTGAATAATGGGAAAACCAGTGGAGATATTGCGCTCACGCTTGATGACGGACGCACCATGCGCATTGTTGACGGAACCCCAGCGGAAGTGACGTGTCAGATACCTGTTGTGTCGTACGCATGTGTCATGGTTGCCGACACACTGGGAACAGGTGTTCTGTGGTTTGCGCTAGTTCCAGCAGACTCAACAAATGGAAAAGAAATGTTGACGCTGCCAACTCTTGTCGACATGTTGGACGCAGGAGATTTGGGTGTGCTGAGCAATGGTTGGGTAGTACCACTTGCAACACCAACCGTGCGTAATTGTGAAAGCGAAACGAGTTCGCTGAGAGACTTCATTAATCAGTTCCCAGATGGAGCTGCGGTATCAATGCTGAACTTGTACGAAGATCAGATCACCGAAGTGATCTGTACGTAACTACTTTGTTGCGGCGCGCGCTTCGGAGCCGACAAAAGTAGGTGGCTTCGGCAACATGGTGAAGTCTTTATCGATGGTGTCGAAGGATGTTGATCCACTTTGGAGTGCTGCAAAAATTTCTGATTCAGGCGAACACCATGTTTCGTATTCTTCAATCCACTCTTCACTTGTTCGGTCGGCTCCACTCAAGACGTAGCGCGTGTGGCACACAACTCCGAGAATTTCGTATTCGGTGAGTCCTCCACCGGCTTTTTCACCTTGCATTGGCATTGGGTTTCCGTTGTACGAAAGAGGAGCATGCGCGCCGCCTTCGCGATTCGGATCGCCGTAGTAGGGGATTTCCGCGGCGACAAATGCCTGGCTTCCGGTGTACACAAAGTTGAGCATGTCCTCAATCTTTGGGAATGTCTTCATTAGTTCACCACCCGAAAACACCCGACCTGCGCCACCTTGTCCGGCCGCACCATGGCAACTTGCACACGATCCGTAAATTTCTGCGCCCTTTGCCATCGGACCTTCGACGGTTTTTTCTTCTGGGCTCAGTGAGACGAGGTACATCAATGCCCACAAGGGAAGAAGACTCAACGTTGCCATTGCCCAGAATGGAATCTTCTTGCGCGTTTTAGCCGCGACAACGTAGGACGGATCTGGTGGTGGAGGCGGTGGCGCGGCAGAGGCTGATGCAACAGTTTGAGGAACTGCAGAAGTTGCAGAAACAACTGCAGGTGCTGTCTCTGAGGAGCCCGAACTTGTGCCACCAGAAGCAGCTTCTCGTCGTTCCTTCGAACGCTTGAGTAGATGTTCGGGTATTTCAGTCACAGTGTTCCTCGTATATATCGCATGCCAGAGAGGGGGTCACCCTCAAAATGATCCGACCCCACTCTAAATCACGGAGTGTGGTCTCTCTCAACACTAGGGATCAACCGATGTAATTCATAAATTTCTCGATCCGGATTACGGGGTAGGGCTCGTGGTCAAGGTCACAGAATCGCACGAATGCACAACCTCGCTCTTTGCGCCCTTTTGAAGATTGCCCGACTAGTCTCGTGAGTGATTTGACGAGGAAAGGGAACTCTGCGAACCATGCTGGCAATAGACATCCTTCGATGGCCGGGAATGAATCAAGCATTCATCGCCTCGATCATCTTCACCGCTGTGCTTGCATATGGCGTGATTTGGGTTGGCAAGCGTCGCCCAGTTGATTCCAAGGCAACATGGGGCGAGACGATGTTCGGCTCGGTGTATGTGTTCGGTGTGATGTTCGTAGCATTTGGCATTGTTCCGCATCAGTTCATCGATCATGCCGACAAAAACCTTGGCTGGCGCAAAGACAAATTGCTCTTTGGGCCGTTTGATCTTCTGAAGCCACAGGCGTATGGAGGTCAGTTTCCGTTCACGCTGAGCTATGAAGCAATACGCGACACCATCGTGCTGGTCATTCACGTTGTTCTGGTGACAGTCATGGTGCTGATGTTTAATTGGTGGCAGAAGCGCGGCGAAGTGAAGCCAAAGGCAATTGCGACCTCGACGTACGGTCGTCCATTGGTGCGTAAGGGCTAATTGTTATGACAAAGACAGACGCCAATCCGCCAATGCCCCTGTGGTCTGATGAGTATCAACTCGTTGAGGTGGATGCTGACTACCTATCAAAGGCGGTTAAGCCAAAACAGTTCATTCACATTGATCAAAGTGAATGCATCATGTGCGAAGGTTGCGTCGATATTTGCCCATGGAAGTGCATTCACATGGTCTCGCCTGATGCGGTTGCTGAAGCGCAAGGCACAGAGATGCCGGGTGCAGACCCAAGCGACAACGTGTTGTTCATCATCGATGATGACGTGTGCACTCGTTGTGCGTTGTGCGTAGATCGTTGCCCTACAGGCGTCATCATTTTGGGCAAAGTTGGAGCACCTGTGGCAACAGGCGACTCTCACACACGTACACCTAATCACGGCTACGCATACGGCATGCGGTTGTAACAGTTTCAGGACACGGAGAACATCATGGCAAGCACAATTGAAGAAAAACCTCGCCTTACTCTGAAGGAGCGTGCGGCGAAGTTTGGTGAAACAATGCAGGGCAGTCAGGCATGGAACTCAATTTTCCGACCTGGCTCAATTTTCCGCAAGGGTTACACCGACTCACCACGTAACCGCTCGTATGTGATCATGAACTCGGTGCTGTACCACTTGCACCCTGTGAAGGTGAAGCGACACGCCGTCAAAGTGAGTTACACGTTGTGCCTCGGTGGATTGAGCTTTTTCTTGTTCATTTTGCTCACGGTTACCGGCATTTTCTTGATGTTCTTCTACCGACCAACTGCAGCCAACGCATGGCAAGACATTCAGTCGTTGCAGACGTCGGTGACGTTCGGACTCATGGTACGCAACATGCATCGCTGGGGTGCTCACCTCATGGTGCTCAGCGTGTTCTTGCACATGGCTCGCGTGTTTTACCACGGTGCATATAAAGCACCCCGCGAATTCAACTGGGTAGTAGGCGTGATTTTATTAACGCTCACTCTGTTGTTGTCATTCACCGGTTACCTCTTGCCGTGGGACCAATTAGCCCTGTGGGCCGTAGCGGTGGGTACCAACATGATGGGTTACTCGCCAGTGATTGGATCGCAGGTGCGCTTTGTGTTGCTCGGCGGTGTCGAAATTGGAGCGGAAACGTTGTTGCGTTGGTACGTGCTACACGTGCTGCTATTCCCATTTATTACCGTCATTTTCTTGGCCATTCACTTCTGGCGAGTGCGCAAAGACGGTGGAATCTCGGGCCCATTGTGATGAACAGTTCGATTGAAAGGATGATCAGTAATGACTGAAATTCCAGAACACCTCCTCAAGCGCGCGCAAGCCGCACGCGAAAAGGCAGCGGCTGAAAGTTCTGCATCTGCAGACACTGGCGACGCTGCTGGTGACTCACGTATTCCTGCTCATTTGTTAGAGCGCAGCAAGGCAGCAAAGGCTGGCGGCGGAGTTGCCGTTGCCGATAAGCCAAGTGGTGCAGTCGTTACTGCTCCAGCACAAGGTGGCGTACCACTTGCTGCCGGTCCTGGTGGACACACTCAGCGATTGCTCACCGTTGTTAAGTCGGGCTCAATTCAAGATGTGAAGTCAGAGCCTGTTGACAAAGTGCACACATGGCCTCACCTGCTTGCAGTTGAGTTTGTTGCTGCACTTGCGTGTACCGCATTTCTGTTTGTGTTCTCGTGGGTGGTCAACGCACCGTTGTTGCAGGCCGCAAACTTCAACCAAACACCTAACCCATCAAAAGCACCGTGGTACTTCCTTGGATTGCAGGAACTACTCACCATGTTCCACCCAATGATTGCGGGTGTGACATTGCCAACGATTGGTTTGATTGCTCTGATGTTTGCTCCGTACCTTGATAAAACGGTGTCAAATCATCCAGAAAATCGCAAGTTCATGACCAGCATGATGACGATCTTCTTGATGTTCTGGGCAGTTTTGGTCATCATCGGCTCATTCTTTAGAGGCCCTGGATTCAACTTCGTGTTTCCATGGATTGACGGAATTTTCTTCGAGTTGTAAGGCAGCACGTATATATGACAACTACACAAATCATTACTATCGCAATCGCGATTCTGATCATCGCGGGCGTTGGCGTTGTACTGACATCATCACGTCGTGATGGTGTTCGTGGCGTTGGAACGCTCGCACGTGAAACCCGCAAAAATGATCGCGGAGCAGTCGATCCAGAACAGCTCACCGGTCGCCAATTTGAGGCAGTGGCAAAAGCACGCAGTGCTGCAATCGTTGCTGCGCCGAAAGCAGAAGTTGAGCCATGGTCACCACCAGATGCTGAAGCAATTGGAGTGTCACGTCGTCAGTTTTTCAATCGTGCAACGGTCACGTTGATGAGTGCCAGCCTCGGTGGCTTTGGTGCAGCGGTAATCGGTTTCTTGTGGACGAGTTCGTCGGGCGGTTTCGGATCCAAGATCAGTGTTGGCAATGTCAATGACGTGATCGGTCAAATTCGTGCAAATAAGGGCTTCTTGTATTTCCCAGAAGCGCGTTCGTGGATTACTGAATATCCAAAAGAGTCGTTGTCGAAAGGCAAGGCTGCTTACGGGCATCAAAGCACGGTGTACAGCGGTTTGGAGTCGGGTCTCATTGCTCTGTACCAAAAGTGTCCGCACCTTGGCTGCCGCGTTCCTGAGTGCAAGAGCTCGCAGTGGTTTGAATGCCCATGTCACGGTTCACAGTTCAATCGAGTTGGCGAGAAAAAGGGTGGTCCAGCGCCTCGCGGCATGGATCGTTTCGGAGTTTCGGTGACAAACGGCAACGTGGTAATTGATACCGGAACCGTGTTTGGTGGTCCGCCAATTGGAACGAACACTACGGGTCAAGAAGCTGAAGGCCCGCACTGCGTGGGTGGAGGTTCGCACTAATGGTCGCTGACATCACGACAAACATTGCGTGGTTCATTCTTATTTCGGCTGTCTTGGGATGGTTGTTGTATGGAATCTTCAACATCAAAAGGAGCCGTGCGGAAATCGGTTCTGAAATCAAGCTTGCAGCAAACCGCAAACCGTATTACGACGATGAGGTCCTTGAAGGCAAGAAGATTGAGCGCACTCAATTAATCGGCATTTTGTTCTTGGCAATCATCACGCTTGCACTTCCTGCATATTGGATCCTTGAACCAGGTCGGCAAGAAGGTGCGATTCGTGGATGGGATCACCGCTTCGAACGTTGGGGCGGCAATTTGTATGACGTAACGGCAAATGGTGGTTTCAACTGCGCCGGTTGCCATGGTGGTTCCAGCGGTGTTGGTGGTGCCGCGGTCTACGCGCTTACTGATGCAAAAACTGGAGAAGTTCGTGAAGTGAGCTGGAAGGCTCCTGCATTGAACACGATTTACTATCGATTCAGCGAAAGCGAAGTACGTTTCATTCTTGAATACGGTCGCCCGTTCTCGCCGATGTCGCCGTGGGGCATCGTTGGTGGTGGACCAATGAACGAACAACAAATTGAAACCGTGATCGCATATTTGAAGAGCATTCAAATTCCGCGTGAAAATTGCACGGTACCCGATGCTGATGCTCGTATCTGCGATGGTGGACACCTGCCAACAGATAAACAAGATGAGATTTCTGCCGAAGCAAATCGTCTTGTTGCTGCTGGTACCTACGCATCGTACGGTGAAGCGTTGTTCAACCTTGACTTGGGTGGCGGCACGTACTCATGCGCACGTTGTCACACAAAAGGTTGGTCATACGGCGATCCGCAGATCACGGGTGGTGGAGCATTCGGGCCAAACCTCACGGGAGGCTCTGCAGTTCGTCAGTTCCCTGTTAAAGAGGACATGATCAATTTCATCAAGGGTGGAAGTGAATATGGCAAGCGCTATGGCGAACAAGGCCAAGGCGGCGGTCGCATGCCAGGTTTCGGAGCCATGCTTACCGATGAGCAAATCAATGCCATTGTCGATTACGTGCGGGGTCTCTAGATGTTGTCAACGTTGCTAGCAATTGCATGGGAACCAGGAATACGTGGAATCGTTTCAGTTCTTGCGATGGTTGTTGTACTGATTGGTGGTAGCTACCTAGTCGTAGGAACCAACCTTGGTGCTCGCCTTGGCTTCCTTATTATTTTGTCGGCCTTGTTTGGTTGGATGACGCTCATGGGAGCGGTGTGGTGGACATACGGAATTGGTCTGAAAGGCCCAGAACCATCGTGGAAACCTGCTGATCCAACAACGATTATTCGAGATGCCGAGTTGCTTACGAGCGCTGGCATTTTGGATGGACCGATAGCAGAAGGTTCAGTTCCTGCTCAGAAGGCTGAAGCAGCATCTGCCAAATTGCAAGAAGAAGGTTGGAGATTGCTTTCGGAGTCTGATCCTCAACGCGGACAAGCAATTGCATCATCAGATGCAATTCTGCAAATTGAAGCCGAAGAGTTTGCCGCTGGTGACTATCTGAGCGTTGCTGTGTTTGATCGCGGAGGCGAGCGCTATCCAAAGATCAACGATGCGCTCGACTTTGTTGCCTTCTTCCATAAGCCGAGATATGCGTTAGTAGAAGTGGTTCCGGTAGTGCCGCAACGAACCGAGCCAGGTCGTGCACCGGCACGCGCAGTTGCAGACGAAACCCAAGAACATCGCTACGTATATATGGTGCGCGATCTTGGTGCCAAGCGTCAGCCTGCAATTTTCATCACCTTTGGGTCAGGATTGATTTTTGCAATCCTGTGCTGGTTGCTTCACCGTCGAGATCTTGCACTGCGCGAGAATCTTGCGGAGGACAACACGCTCGTTAAGGCATAAAGGCAACCGTGGGCCAGTACCTACCGATCGTGGTGTTGGCCACACTTGCCGTTCTGTTCGGTGCAATCAGTCTTGTTGCATCCAAACTGCTGGCACCTCGACGACCAAATACCGCAAAATCAGCACCGTATGAGTGTGGGATTGTTCCAAGCCGTGAGGCTCCAGAAAGATTCCCCGTCAGTTTCTACATCATTGCGATGTTGTTCATCATGTTTGATATTGAAATCATCTTTGTCTATCCATATGCGGTTGCGCATGGCTCGCTCGGTGCGTATGCGTTCTTCGAAATGCTGGCGTTTAGTGCAGTGTTTTTCGTGGCATTTGTGTATGCGGTTGCGCGAGGTGCACTTGATTGGGGCCCGATCAAGAAGGCAGTTCGTCTTGATGATGACCAGAACAACCCGATGAAGTCACATTTGCGAACCGCAAACAGCACGATTCGTCGTGTTGGTTTTGAAGGTCGCAATGAAGGAGCAGCTGCCTAATGGGTGTCGTTCGCAACGTACTGGACGATGGCCTTGAAGGAATCGATCACAACTTTTTAACGGGTCGAATTGAAGACTTAGTGAAATGGTCGCGTTCGCGCTCGAGCTGGGGCGCAACGTTTGGTCTTGCATGCTGCGCGATTGAAATGATGGGCACAGGAGCTCCTCACTACGACATTGCGCGCTTTGGCATGGAAGTGTTTCGAGCTTCACCTCGCCAGGCTGACATCATGATCGTTGCGGGTCGTGTGAGCCAGAAAATGGCTCCAGTATTGCGCCAGGTCTACGACCAAATGATGGAACCTAAATGGGTGATCAGCATGGGAGTATGTGCGAGCAGCGGCGGCATGTTCAACAACTACGCAATCGTGCAGGGTGTCGATCAAGTTGTACCAGTCGATGTGTATGCACCTGGTTGCCCTCCAACACCAGAAACGTTGATCCACGCAATCGAAACATTGCACCAACTGATTGAAGATGGCGAAATCATGCGTCGTCGCACAGCTAGTGGTGCAGGCGCAAACGTTCACATTCAAGAAATTCCTGCAGGGATCACTACGCCTGTCGTTCTAGGGTCGCGTTAATTACCATGAGCACCCACGATCCCGTCACATCTGCGACTTTGCACGGCTGTTTGCTCGGAGACTCGCGCGGACAGGCGGTGCTTTTTGTTCCGAAGTCTTCGTACGTGTCAACTATGAAAAAGTTGGTTGATGACGGATTCGAAATGTGTGCTGATCTGACAGCGGTAGATTTTTTGACTCACGCAGCACGCTCGTTGCCCGAGTCAATTCAGCCGGAACGGTTTGAGATTGTGGTGAATCTGCTGTCACTGAGCAAGCGCGAGCGTTTGCGAGTGCGTGTTCAGGTTGGCGAGTCTGACCCGCAGATCAACTCGCTGTTCGATTTGTACCCCGGAACAGAAGCCATGGAGCGTGAAGTGTTCGACATGTTCGGTATTTCCTTTACCGGACACCCAGACCTCACAAGAATTTTGATGCCAGAAGACTGGCAAGGACACCCACTGCGCAAGGACTATGCGCAAGGACGTATCCCGGTGCAGTTCAAGGGAGCGGCTTCATGACCCCGCGCGAAACTGAAACCGTTGTTTCTGCGGCAGCAGGCACGAATGAAGGTAACCAAGAGTTGCGCTCGCGCTCTGAGTTGACCGCAAAAGAAGTAATGCGCGAAGTTGGTGCAGTGTTGCGTATGAGCGAAGCAGATGCTGCGCTTCTCGCCGAGGTGGAAGCCGATCCGGGCGAAGATCAGACCATGATCATCAACATGGGTCCTCAGCACCCAAGCACTCACGGTGTGTTGCGATTAATGCTGGAACTTAAGGGTGAAACAGTGCTCCGCTGCAAACCGATCATTGGCTATTTGCATACCGGCATGGAAAAGACCGGAGAGTCACTCACCTTTATGCAGGGTGGAACAAACGTGACGCGCATGGACTACTTGTCGCCACTCAATAGCGAGTTGGTGTTCAGCATGGCCACCGAGAAGTTGTTGGGAATTGATGGCGAGATCCCCGAACGTGCGGTGTGGATCCGAATGTTGATGTCCGAACTCAATCGCATGAGTAGCCACTTGTTGTTTATGGCAACAAATGGTATGGATATCGGTGCCGTTTCCATGATGTTGTATGGATGGCGCGAACGCGAAGTGGTGTTGCGCTTTTTCCAAAAAGTCACAGGCTTGCGGATGAATCACAACTACATCCGTCCGGGTGGCGTTGCGACCGATCTACCTGCAGGATGGCGCGATGATGTGATGTCAATTCTCGACATGTTGCCAGATCGATTGGGCGAATACGACGTGTTGATGACGAATCAACCAATTTGGCGTGAGCGTTTGCAAGGTGTGGGTGTAATTACTCAGGCCGAAGCAATTGCATTGGGTGCAACCGGTCCAATTCTGCGCAGCACGGGCTTGGCATGGGACTTGCGTCGTGACATGCCATACATGCATTACGACCAGCTGGAGTTTGATGTCATTGTGGGTAGTTATGGCGATGCATTTGATCGCTACGCAATTCGCCTCAATGAGATTCGTGAGTCCATGCGTATCGTGCGGCAAATTCTTGATCGTGTTCCACGTGGCGACTTCCGTATTCAAGACAAGAAGGTGACACCACCACCACGTGCTCGTATTGATGAGTCAATGGAAGCACTCATTCACCACTTCAAGATTTTCACCGAAGGCTTCAAAGTTCCTGAAGGTGAAGTGTATGTGGCCATCGAAAGCCCTCGCGGTGAAGTGGGTTGCTACATCGCAAGTGATGGCTCACCAACTCCATATCGCATGCACGTTCGCGCCCCATCGTTTGTCAATGTGCAAGCGTTGCCGCACATGATGCGCGGTGGTTTGGTTGCAGATGCCGTTGCTGTCATTTCTTCTGTTGACCCAGTGCTTGGCGAGGTGGACCGATGAGCCGTTTAACCGATGCCAATGTGGTCATTGCTAAAGAGATCATTGCTCGTTATCCACGAGCAAAATCTGCGCTTATTCCGTTACTTCATTTGTCACAAGAACAAAACGGCTACATCACTCGTGAAGCAATGGTGCAGCTTGGAGAACTGGTGGGCGTCACCTCAGCCGAGGTATATGGAACCGCAACGTTCTACGAGATGTTTCGCTTCGAGCCAGTGGGCAAGTACCTCATCAATATGTGCGGCACCATGTCGTGTGCATTGATGGGTGCAGGCGAACTCATGCATCATGCCGAGCATAAACTTGGTGTGAAAGCAGGCGGAACCACTGATGATGGAATGTTCACACTTGCTCATGCCGAGTGCCAAGCAGCATGCACCGAGGCACCTACGTTGCAAGTGAACTACCGCTATCGCTTCCGTGTTACACCAGCCGACTTCGACTCGTTGATCGATGATCTGCGCGCAGGAAAACTCGCCGATGAGATCCCGCAGCATGGTGTGTTGGCAAAAGTGCGCCAGCGGATTCCTGCAGACAAAGGTGTTGGTGCAGTAGCGCCAGAAGATGTCACCGAAGGCCCAGCGTGGCTTGATGGGAAGCCAGCATTATGAGTTCATACCCACACGCACCAGGATTTGTTGCCGGCGATCGTCCAAAGGTGGTGACATCGCGCTTTGAGTACACCGATTCGTTCACTATCGATCGGTACTTGGCCACAGATGGTTACACCGCAATTCGTAAAGCATTGTCGAAACCAGCAGCCGAAGTACACGACGAAGTGAAAGGCGCAACGGTTCTTGGTCGCGGTGGTGCAGGGTTTCCAGCCGGCACAAAGTGGGGGCTGACGCCACAGAATGTGTGGCCTCGCTACTTGGTAGTTAATGGTGATGAAAGCGAACCAGGCACATACAAAGATCGCCTGCTCATGGAACGCGACCCACATCAGCTGATTGAAGGCTGCTTGATCGCGTGTTACGCAGCCGGCTTGTCGCAATGCTTCCTCTACATCCGTGGCGAGATGGCACTTGCACAAGAGCGCGTAGCGACTGCACTTAACGAGGCGTATGCCGCTGGCTATGTTGGCAAAAATGTTTTGGGTTCTAAATTCTCAGTCGACATCGTGTTGCACTGGGGAGCAGGCGCTTATGTCGTTGGCGAAGAAACAGCATTGATCGAAAGCCTTGAAGGCAACCGCGGAATGCCACGTTTGAAGCCGCCATTCTTTCCTGCAGCAAATGGTCTATACGGGCAGCCAACCATCGTTAACAACGTAGAGACGTTGGCTAACTTGCCATGGCTAATTAACAACGGTGTCGAGGCGTACACGGCGATCGGAACAAAAACATCGCCAGGTACACGAATGGTTGCAGTGTCTGGGCATGTCAAGCGTCCTGGCGTGTACGAAATCATTAACGGCATCACCACCTTCCGCGACTTGTTGTACGGCGAAGAGTTCTGTGGCGGCATTCGTAACGGCAACTCACTTAAAGCGTTTGTTCCAGGTGGCGGCTCTGCGCCATGGTTCACTCCAGATCAATTAGATCTTCCGTTTGAAGCAAGCCAAGTAGGGCCAGCGGGTTCAATGCTTGGATCGGGAGCCATCATGGTGATGGACGAAACCACAGACATTCCTGCTGCTGCACTCACGCTGACACATTTCTATGCACACGAATCATGTGGCAAATGCACGCCATGCCGCGAAGGTGGCACATGGTTGGAGCGAATCCTTACTCGCGTTGTCAATGGCACAGGCACAGACGCCGACTTGCAACAGTTAATCGAAGTGGGAACCAGCATTTGTCCGGGCGATTTCCCGCATGCATCGAATGAAGCATTAGGTCTTGCAGCAGTTCCATTCCCATACAAGATGACCACGATTTGTTTCGTTGGGCCTTCTGCATATGCGCCAATTCACTCGGCGCTCACATTATTCCGAAGCGAATTTGAGGCGCGTGTTACGAAGCGCATAACGATTCCTGTTACTGCCGTTGGAGTAGCGCAATGACCACTGTTGATCCAACGAACACAACACATGTCGATCCAAACGCGGTGAGCCTCACCATTAACGGAAAGTCGGTGTCCGCACGCAAAGGCGACCTGATTATTGCGGCTGCCGACAAAGCAAACGAGTTCATTCCTCGCTTTTGTTATCACCCCCGCATGGCGCCTGCAGGTATGTGCCGTCAGTGTTTAGTTGAAGTTGAAGGACCACGTGGCCCGATGATGGTGGTGTCGTGTATGACACCAGTTGCTGAAGGACAGGTTGTGCGCACCGAAACTGAGCAAGTAAAGAAAGCACAAGAAGGCGTGCTCGAATTGCTGCTTGCTAATCACCCGCTTGACTGCCCCGTGTGCGATAAAGGTGGCGAATGCCCGTTGCAAGACCAGGCATTCAGCCATGGTCCTGGCGAAAGCCGATATGTAGAAGAAAAGCGTCACTACGAAAAACCAATTGCCATCAGCGACAATGTGTTTCTTGATCGTGAGCGTTGCATTTTGTGTGATCGATGCACTCGCTTTGCCGATGAAGTAGCAGGCGATGCACTGATCTCATTTACCAGTCGTGGCAACAACACTCAGGTGATGACGTTCCCTGACGAGCCATTCAGCAGCTATTTCTCAGGCAACACGGTGCAGATTTGCCCAGTTGGCGCACTGACCGCGAAGCCGTATCGCTTCAAGGCGCGTCCATGGGACTTAGACCAGGTGGAAAGCACCTGCACAACATGCTCGGTTGGCTGTCGCACAGTGGTGCAAAGTAGTCGCGACGAGTTGGTGCGCTATCAAGGTGTTGATATCGACCCTGTGAACTGGGGTTGGCTGTGCGATAAGGGCCGTTTCAATTTTGAAGCGATTAACTCCGAAGATCGATTGTCCACTCCGTATCTCAAGGACGCACACGGCAATCATGTGGCAACCACGTGGTCGTCGGCTCTCGAAACTGCTGCACGAATGATTCGCACATCACTTGCGACTTCACCAGAGTCGGTTGCGATCATCGGTGGTGCTCGTGGAACAAACGAAGATGCATTTGCATGGGCGCAACTAGCCGATGCGATTGGCGTTGATCAACGGGATGCTCAGTTGGCTGATGGTTTGCCGGCTGAAGTGTTCTCGCTTGCACAAGCAACGATTGATGAGGCCATGGCGGCACAGACCATCATCCTGCTCGCACCGGATCTCAAAGAAGAATTGCCTGTGCTTCATCTACGTATTCGCGATGTTGCTCAAAAGCGCAAGGCGAAAGTGGTGGAAATCACTTCGCGACCAACCGGACTCACACCGAGTGCGTGGAAGTCAGTAATGGTCGAGCCTGGTAAAGCTGCTTCCACAATTCGCGCTGGTCTTGACCAAAGCATTCTCAAGCAAATTGGTTCGGGAACCGTTTCAGTTGTGGTTGGTCGAATGAACTTGGCAGAAAGCGCCGAATCAGTGGTGCTTGCACTTGCCGAAATTTTGCACGTTGCACCGCAGGCAAAGGTGTTGCCGGTGTTGCGACGAGGCAACGTTCGCGGCGCGATTACTGCCGGACTCACCCCGCAACGCGGCGCAGCAGACACAGCAGAGATGTTGGCGCTTGCTGCTGCAGGCAAAATTGACACATTGGTCTTGCTTGGTTCAGACCCATTGAGCGATGTACCCGATGCAGATCTTGCACGTCGCGGACTTGCAGGTGCGCGCAACATCATTTCGATTGACACGTTTATGACACCGTCAACTTCGCAAGCCGATGTGGTGTTGCCGGCTGCTGCGTACGGTGAGAAGAACGGCACGACCACCAACCTTGAAGGCCGCATCAGCAATATTGCCCAGAAGATCACTCCTGCTGGCACTGCACGACCCGACTGGATGATTGCGGTCGAACTTGCATCTGCACTTGGCAAAGATCTCGGTCTTGGATCGGTTGAAGATGTCACCGCGAAACTTGCAAAAACCGTTGCACAGTTTGCTCCAGCAGCAGACACGAAGGCTCTGCGTCACGATGGCGTGGTCATGAATCGTCTAACACCGATCACGCTGAACCGCGCCGAAGCACCAGCCAATGATCGCAATTCATATGACTATCGAATCGTGTCGTTCCGAAAGTTGTACGACAGCGGAATCTCAACCGCCAAGAGCCCATCGCTTGTAACGCTTGCTATAGGCGCAACTGTCGTTGTACATCCACTTGATCTTGACCGGATTGGTGTTCAGGCAGGCGCACATGTTCAAGTAATTGGCGAGAAAGCAACCGTGGTACTTCCGGTTTCAACATCTGAAGATGTGTTGCGCGGAACAGCATGGTTGCCGTTTAACCAGCCTGGCAATGATGCCCGAGAGATGTTTGATGTGAACGCAACTGTTGTTGATGTTCGAATCGAGAAGTTGTCGTGATTTCATTGCTAGCAATAGATCCCTTGTTGAAGGGCGATGTGCTGTGGGCTCCACTGTTCATCGTCATCCTCAAAGTGCTTGTGGTCTTTGTTACCGGCCTTGTTGCCACCATGTTGATGGTGTGGTTTGAGCGCAAGGTCGTTGCCGGAATGGGTAACCGCATCGGGCCAAACAAGGCGGGACCATTTGGATTGCTGCAAACCCTTGCCGATGGAATCAAATTGTTCTTTAAAGAAGATCTTGTTCCTGATCGCGCCGATCCATTTGTTTTTAAGATCGCGCCGTTCCTGTCCTTCGTCCCTGCGTTTTTGTCGTTTGCAATTATTCCATTGGGTGGAGACTTCCGAGATGGCAACAACGGCATCGTTACGTGGTTTGGCCAGGAGACACGGATTCAGCTTGCTGATCCATCCATGGGAGTTTTGTTTGCGCTTGCAATCTCCGCGATTGCCGTTTATGGAATCATGCTGGCAGGTTGGTCAAGTGGTTCAAAATATCCACTACTTGGCTCAGTTCGTGCTTCGGCGCAGATGGTCAGTTACGAAGCAGCGCTTGGTCTTTCACTGGGTGCTGTGATTTTGGTATCAAACACACTCTCAACCAGTGGCATCGTTGAGTCGCAGTCATCAATTGGCAATTGGAACGTGGTAACCACCGGAGTTGTTCCGTTCATCATTTTCTTTATTGCTGCAACAGCCGAACTTAATCGCCCACCGTTTGACTTAGTAGAAGCCGAACAAGAATTGGTGGGTGGATTTAACACGGAGTATTCATCAATTCGATTCTCATTGTTCTTTCTTGCAGAGTTCATGAATACCGTGACGATGAGTGCATTGATGGTGACGTTATTCTTTGGCGGCCCACAGCCGATCGCATTTGGAAACACTGTGTTGGATATACCGCTGATTCCAAATGATCTTGAAGGAACAGTGTGGTTGCTGCTGAAAACATTGGTGTTCCTGTACACCTACGTGTGGCTACGTGCAACGCTTCCACGGTTCCGCTACGACCAGTTAATGAACTTTGGATGGAAGATTCTGATTCCTGCCTCACTGGGTTGGTTCATGTTGTTGTCGGCACAACGCCTTGGTCGCAATGAAGGTTGGAACACAATCGTTGTTACGGGTGTATCGGTGCTTGTGCTCGTCGTGTGTTACGCATTGTTGCAACGTTCGTTTAGTGTGAGCGCGAAGCAACGCGAGGCTGAAGGGTCGATGTTCTAATGGGCTATTTCGGTGGATTCTTGATCACTGCGCGTCAACGCGGTGGAAAAAATCAGGTCACAACTCAATACTCGGGCGGCCGAGTACGTCGTCGTGCGTTGAAGAAGTCGAAGACAGGCGACGTGAGCAAGCGTGCCGAGCTGATGGACGAAAAGATTCCAAAGCCAGAGCGGTTGCACGGCCGTCATGTGTTGAATCGTTATGAAGATGGCATGGAAAAGTGCATCGGCTGTGAGTTGTGTGCAGCTGTGTGTCCGGCAAAGTGCATTCACGTTCGTGGCGCAGACAACAATCCAGAGAACCCAACGTCACCAGGCGAACGATTTGGCTGGATTTACGAGATCAACTATCTGCGTTGCATCCACTGCGACTTGTGTGTTGAGGCATGCCCAACTGAGGCAATTACCGAATCAAAACTGTTCGAGTTTTCATTCACGAATCGCCAAGACGCCATCTACACCAAAGCCGAACTATTGGTGGGTGACGATGGCAAGCCGCAGCATCTGCCGTGGGAAGACTGGCGTCCGGGTGAAGATGTGAATACCTCGGCGTGGATGCGGGCTACCGCACCTTCAGGCGATGCATCGTTCAACGGAGTTGTTGGTTGGAGCGGCGAACTTGGTTATGGCGTTCGTGCTCCCGAAAAGAGTGACGACTAAATGGAACTGTTTGTCTTTACCTGCGCTTCCATCATGGTGCTTGTCGGTGCGCTTGGCGTCATTTTTCGCAAGCATCCAGTTCACGCCGCGCTGAGTTTGGTGTTGACGCTGTTCGGTGTTGCTGTGTTGTTTGTTGCCCAAAGTGCAGAGTTCCTTGCTGCTGTGCAAGTGATTGTCTACGCAGGCGCAATCGTCATCTTGTTCCTCTTCGTCATCATGTTGCTTGGGGTCGATAAAGCAGAAGATTTGCGGGTTGAGCCGCTTGCATCACAGCGTTGGATTGCGGCCTTGGTTGGAATCGGCATGGTGGGTTTGTTGTCGGCAGCGGTGGTCAGCAGTGCCGATGTGTTGCGTGCACGTGGTGACGGAATTGCAAGCCCAGTTGCTGGAGACAATCCAGATGCCAATATTCAACAACTCGCGAACTCAATCTTTTCGGACTATGTATTTGCTTTCGAAATCACCTCTGTGTTGTTGGTGGTAGCGGTTGTCGGAACCGTGATGTTGGCCCGCCGTCGTACGGGTAAGGGTCTTGCCTGATGTTGTCATTAGTGATCGCTCCAACAACCACGTGGTATCTCGTACTGGCGTCCGTGCTGTTCACCATTGGCGCTATGGGAGTGTTGGTTCGTCGTAATCCACTCGTCATGTTCATGTGTATTGAACTTATGTTGAATGCGGTCAACCTCACGTTTGTATCCCTCGGACGTGCGATGGCCGATATCAATGGTCAAGCCATCGTGTTTTTCGTGATGGTGGTTGCTGCCGCAGAAGTTGTAGTGGGACTCGGAATCATTGTTTCCATCATGCGACGCCGCAGCGGTATCAACGTCGATGATCTTGCGGAACTGAAGGGGTAGTAATGACAGACATGTTGTGGTTGCTGCCGGCGTTTCCGCTGTTTGGTGCGATGGTCATCATGGTGTTTGGTCGCCGTTTGGGCGAACCAAAATCAGGCTGGCTGGCTGCCGCCATGCCGTTTGC
>Ga0222714_10000602_pt1 | contig 41373 bp, 44 predicted proteins | sample C33_3DmetaG_FD_165048 | JGI IMG/M metagenome (GOLD analysis project Ga0222714, IMG submission 165048) | Estuarine water microbial communities from San Francisco Bay, California, United States - C33_3D | ecosystem: Environmental > Aquatic > Marine > Unclassified | place: USA: California...
GACTGGATGATGGATTTCATGAAGAAATTGTACAAAGAACAAGAAGAACTCTCCGAAACGGTTTATGATCCCGTTGACTTAACCCACGATGTCAAAGTTTTTGTGCGTTATAACTGCAACAAAGCGGTAATGAACCTTGGCTTTGATCCCGTATATGAACACGAAGAAGTGAACCCTGTTGTCCTCAATGGGTTAAATACAGAAACGAAAACCATGGATTACTTCTCCATGAAAGGGAATGGGTATCAAAAAATGAAATCCGTTGCCTTAGATGATGATGACTTCGTGTTTAACAAACCCAAAATTAATCAATAATGGCTCTGCAAAAAGCATTTCTATTAACCAAAGACCAATGTCCCCATTGTGAGCATCTCAAACAATTTTTAGCCTTGGCATTGCGTAATCACTATCAAGATTGTTTGGAGTATGTACACCAAACAAACAATGCAGAACAGTTTGCAACGCTTGTCAGCCAACATGGCATTAAAGAAACTCCAGCGCTCATTATGGAAGAGGACGTATTACAAGGGTTTGCGCCTCAAGCGACCCTTAATTTTTTAATCAAACATTTTGGAAAAAGGCCATGAGTCTTACCATCGTCGTTGATTCAATGACTGGTCAAGGAAAACGTTTTGCGGAGAAAATGGGTTTTCCTGTCGTGATGATTCAAGACGTGACTGATACTATCCAAGGTCCCATCTTTCTCATCACACGTTCTTACAACTTTGGACAAATTCCTGATTTAACGAAAGCATTTTTAGAAAATCATCATGAAAAAGTCGTGGGCGTTGCGGTGGGCGGAAACCGCACGTGGGGTCAGCATTTTGGTGCGGCCGGAGATAAAATTCATACCCAATATCAGATTCCCCTTGTGCAAAAATTTGAAGGGGTTGGCTTTCCAAATGAAGTCAAAAATGTTCAGCAATGGTTAAAAGCATTCGTCGAAAAACAGCTTTAACAAATTTAATCACCACAAATTAAAAAAAATTGATAAAATAAGGTCAATATGGCAAAGAAAAAACTTACGAATCCTAACGCTGATTTACCACCTTTATTGGTTTTGTCCACGTTCTTAGCTGAAAAAAAGCGTGAATTCGTGACAGAAAAACTCAAAGAATTTGGGCTTGTTCGTCAAGAATTCTTTAACCGTAAACTCGGTCATAAAAAAGCAGATTTCCCGTTTAAGAAATTTTTAGGAAAACGCTATCGTTATGTGACGGCACCGATGACGGAGGAAGAAGTCAATCAACTCTTCGCGATCATTCAAACGCTCACGAGTCTCCAAAAACAAACCAAGAAAAACGATTAAAAGAACCGTAAGGTTCTTTTTTCTTTCATCGCGTGTTACGATAATTTTGAGGGATTATTATGAATATTTTTTTCACCTTTCTATTGAGTGCACTTGTCTTCACGGTATTAGATTTATTTTGGCTCGTTAAAGTGGCACCCCAACTTTATCGTCGCCATATTGGCCATCTCATGGCCGAAAAAGTCAATCGGATCGGTGCGTTACTATTTTATGTCTTATATCATGTCGGACTTGTTGTTTTTGTCCTTCTGCCTGCGAAAGGAAATATTTTTGAAGGGTGGCTATTGGGGAGTTTATTTGGACTCGTCACGTATGCAACCTATGATTTAACAAACTTGGCGACGCTTAAAGCATGGCCGGTAAAAATCACTGTCATTGATTTAGTGTGGGGGACATTCTTAACGGGTGTTTCTACCGTGATTACGTTATGGCTCATGGGGGTTTTCGGTTTATGATTGGCCTTTTAATCTTAACGGGACTTGTCATCACCGTCAGTGTGATCCTTTTGCATTTCACCTTTTATTTTTTTAAAGCAGAAGCGAAAAATAATTATGGAATCATCGATGTGGGTTGGGGTCTTGGGTTTGTTTGGATTGCCTGGTCACTCATCCTTATTCGGACCCAGCTTCTTGGCGTGAATAGTAATTTCCTTTCGTTAATCACTGTACTCGTTACAACGATTTGGGGCGTGCGTTTATCTACCCATATTCGCCGACGAAATGAAGGTAAGCCTGAAGATTATCGCTATATTGCGATGCGGGCAAAAATTCAACTTCCGTGGCGAAAACTAAAAGGGTTTGTGAAAATTTTTCTTGTCCAAGCCCTCTTTATGTTTCTGATTGCGTGGGTTTTGATTGCCAATATTATGGTGTCAGGAAATTTGATTGAACCGTGGATGTATGGTCCCTTGTTAGGGGGACTTTTCGTGTGGATGGTTGGGTTTTATTTTCAAGCGGTTGGAGATGCTCAGTTAGCCAGCTTTAAAAAGAATCCGGAAAACAAAGGCAAACTTATAACCACCGGATTGTGGGCACTCACGCGGCACCCAAATTATGTCGGGGAAGTTTTTATGTGGTGGGGTATTACGATCATGGGTTTTGGTAATGGATTTATCATCTCCGTGCCATGGTTGCCCTTCATCGCCATTTTTTCCGCGCTTGTGGTCACATTTTTACTTCGGTATTTATCAGGCGTTCCTTTGTTAGAAAAAAGGATGGTTAACCATCCTGATTTTGCAGCCTATGCGAAACGCACCTCGATTTTTTTACCGAGGCTTCCTAAAAAATAATTATAGCGGAATCGATGAATTCAAAATGATGTGCGCGATGATAAGGGCGACCATGATGAAGGGTAATGTTTCGTGAATTTTATTCAAAACACGAATGTTGCCCTTTTTTTGTTCTTGTAAATAACCCGTTATCCCTTGGGTTGCTAATAAACCAATTAGGGTTCCTCCCGTTAAACTCGGGGAACCGGTGATTGAGAATTGAAGGGCGGCATGGGCCACCGCGCTCAAAAGGGCAAGGATGCCAAAGTAGCGATGGTTTTTTTGCAAAAATAATAACACTTTCAAATCAAGTGACGTTTTCTTATCCTCAAGCTTATTGCGCTTGAACACGGATGCTAGCGTGAGTTGAACGAGTTTTCGTGTCATACTCATCGCGATAAAAAAGACGGTAATAAATCCTAATAATGGGCCCATATTTCCTCCTTAATCACGGAATTGTTCCGGATCAATAATGTGCTTCTGATACCATTTTATCACGGTTTGGATTTCATCACTTGAGAGTTGATGTCCGTGTTTAAACCAGGCTAATTCGACGGTTGCTTTTTGTGTTTGAAAACGGTGGACAAGTTGATTGGTTTGCGCTTGCGTAACAATGGGGTCTTCGGTCCCTGCGGTCACTAAAATATCTACATCCTCGATCGGTGTAGGGATGACTTTGGGGTCGATATCCATCGGATGCATTAAGATTGCCTGGCGAAAACTCATCGGTTTTTTTAACATCATTTGGGCAATCATATTTGCGCCATTCGAATAACCAACACCCAGGAGATCCTGGCGATCCAACTGATATTGCTCACACGCTTTATTCAAAAATGCATCAAGTGAATCGACACGCATGCAGATATCGTTATAATCAAAGACGCCTTCTGCTAAACGTTTGAAAAAACGGTTCATCCCAAACTCGCTTACATCACCCCGCAATGCTAAAACACTCGCCTCATGATCAATCATTTGCGCAATGCTTAATAGGTCGTTTTCATTCCCCCCTGTTCCATGAAAAAGCACTAGAGTAGGGCGTCGCGGATTGGTTCCTGGAATGTATTTATGAATCATAAGCATTTTTCGCCTCACTTTTTATCATCGGATTTATACTAATATTACCAATTATGGTGAAAAAAGGAGATTTTATGAGCGCAAAAGTTGAATTGTCGTTCGACCAAAAAGTAGACAAACTCCTTGGTTTTAACAAAACCATGGGTCTTGTTCACTTAATCCAAGGGGTTCTCATGATGGCATTTGCCTTCTTTGTGTATCCCAGTATTTCCGAACAAGGGGCCTTTAATATCGATGTCATCGGTAATTACCTTGAGTTCGTTCCAGGTGAAGGGTTAGTGTTAACCGTCACAGACACGTTATTTCAGTTACCTTTCTTACCATTAACTGCAAGTTTCTTGCTTTTATCGGCTTTATTCCACTTCCTTATCGCCTTTCCTTTCAAGAAGAAATATCGTGAAGGTTTACGTGTCGGTATCAACCAATTCCGTTGGTATGAATATGCGTTATCGTCATCCTTAATGATCGTGTTAATTTCTTCGTTATTTGGTGTTCGCGATGTGGCCGTCTTTGCCTTAATCGCGTTAGCGAATGCGGCGATGAACTTCTTCGGTTTAGATATGGAATTACTCAACGCAGGCGAATCCAAAGTCGGTAAGAAAATCAACTGGTTACCCTTTATTTTTGGGACCATCGTTGGTCTTGCTCCTTGGGTTGCCATTGCCTTCTACATTGGGGTGAACCCCAACTTAGATGCCGTTCCAGTTTTCGTTTGGGCGATTTTAGCCACCTATTTCATTGCCTTCAACACCTTCCCCGTTAACATGCTTTTACAATACTTAGGCGTGGGTAGATTTAAAGACTATCTTGTCGGTGAACGTGGTTATATCATCTTATCGTTAGTTGCAAAAACCATCTTAACCTGGCTCGTCCTCTTCGGTGCCTTCCAACCTTCCTAACGAATCCCGTTAAAATAAGGTAAAATAAAAGCTAAGGGAATCCCTTAGCTTTTTTTATGAATCATCCTCAAAAACCTGAAATATATCAAGGCTTCGGCCAAACCAATCGCTACTTTGAAGGTTGGTACTTTAAACATGTGACGGCGGATCAAACGTTCTCGCTTGCGCTAATTCCTGGCATCTCTCTTTCTAAGAAAGATCCGCATGCCTTTGTCCAAGTATTTTTAGTGGATAAGGGGGAAGAACCACGTCTTGATTATCATTATTTTCGTTTTCCCACCTCGGATTTTTCTGCCGATAAGAAACGCTTTCATGTGCAAGTAGGCACCAATACATTCTCATTGGATCAAACCCATATTGACTTGAAAAATGACGATGTTCACTTGCGTGGTGACTTCCATTATCAAGGCCGTATTCCGCTTCCAAAAAACATTTTGAATCCTTCCATTATGGGACCGTTTGCCTATCTCCCAGCGATGGAATGTTATCATGGGGTACTTTCGCTAAATCATTCGATCACGGGATCGCTATCTGTGAATGAGGACGTGATTGAATTTACGAGTGGAAAAGGGTATTTAGAAAAAGATTGGGGGCGTTCATTCCCTGAAAATTATGTGTGGGTTCAAGCGAATCATTTCCTGGAAGACAATATTTCTTTTTTCTTTTCTTATGCGAAGATTCCTTACTTAGGGTTAAAATTCCTCGGTCTTATTTGTCATCTTTATGTCGCAGGACAGCATTACCGATTTGCAACGTATAATGGCGCCAAGGTCAATCAAGAAGTGATTACCCAACGTTCTGGTCATTATATTCTCAAGAAAGGATCTTTAATGCTTGAATTTGAAGCGACGATTGATCGCGTTGCTGCCCTCAAATCACCGAAATTAGGGTCGATGGATCATCAAATTAAAGAAGGATTATCCGGGCATGTTTCCTTACGATTAACGAAAGGAAAACGCCTGTTATATCAAGGGGTCAGCAGCTCGGCTGGCATTGAGTTAATGCGATGAAAAAGAAAATAAAATGGGGGCGTATCATCGCCTTAACGCTTTATTTTATCACGGTGGGATTTTGGACTGCTTCGGGGTTAAAAACCTCAGAGATCATACAAACACGTCAATACGTTTACGAAGCGTATGCCAAGGAACTTCAACTTGATGAAGAGCGCACCATTTTTTACCGCGAAGCTGGGGATGCCAATGCACCCGTGATGCTTTTCGTTCATGGATTTTTAGGATCAAGTTATGATTTTATTCACGTATTTGAATATTTTAAAACCACCCATCACGTCATCGCGGTTGATTTAATAGGTTTTGGACTATCGAGTAAACCTCGTGATTATGATTATGGTAAAGAAAATCAAGCGCGAACGGTGCTTGAATTTATTGAAGTTAAGCAATTAAACGATATTACCTTGATGGCCCATTCCATGGGAGGGGAAGTTTCCTTTCACCTTACCCATCTTGCCCCTGAAAAAATTTCCCAACTTATGTTGGTCGGGTCTGCAGGATATTATCCGGAAGGCGCGATGACCAATCCCCCCAGCTTACCTCTTTTCATGTACAAAGAAGTGGTTCAAAACTATTACATTCAACGTGCCTTCTTTTTTACCGCGTACTCAGAATACGAACGGAATAATGGGCTTATCACGAATGAAGATTTTGATGAAATGTATGTCGTCAATCGTACGATTCCACCGGATATTCTTAAACAATTTGGTGAGGATAATGATTCGCAAAATATGCAAGAAATATTCGATACAATCACGCAACCGATCATGCTACTTTGGGGTGAATTTGATGGATTTATTCCCCTTGCCACCGGGGAATTACTCTTACAAAGTTTGGGAGACAATACCCGTCTTGTCATGATACCCAATGCGGGTCATCTTCCTTTTGATACCTTTTTTGATTTATTTATTGATCATGTGGAGGAATTTATCGCATGAAATATGTTTATCTTAAGCAAAAAGTATTCGCCATTCGGGATGAATACAAAGTGTATGATGAAGTTCAAAATGTCTTGTATGAGGCAAAAGGGAAATTCTTTTCGATGCATAGTCATAAAGATATTTTTAAAGTCGGAGATCTCACTCCCATTTATTCGATTCGACAAAAAGTTTTAACCTTTGTTCCTACTTATTTTTTATACGATCGTCAGAATGCCGTTGTTGCAAAGCTTGCCCAACAACTTCTTGCCTTTTTTGGGGTACGATTTAACCTCTTAATTCAAGGGAAAAAATATGAAATTCAAGGCGATTTCTTTGGCTATAATTATCGAATTGCCGATGAAAATGGTACCGTGGTTCAAATTCAAAAGAAGTTTTTAGCCTGGGGAGACACTTATCAAATTGCCATTGAAGATGGCTTTGATGAGGCCCTTGCTGTGAGTGTTGTGCTAATGATTGATGACTTTATTGATGATAAGCGTCGGCAAGCTGCTGCTGGGGCTGCTGCCGCTTCATCTCATTCCTCAGGAGGTAGAAATCGATGAACTTGATTCAGCGCTGGTTGAATAACTTTTTATTAAAACCATTGCAAGGAAGTTGGCAACGCTTTCCTGTCACATTAATTTATTCCTTTCTTTTAGGATTTTTGATGGTATTGAATGAAGACCTTGAACTGAATTGGTTGACCGATGTCTCTCAAGCGTTGTTTATTTTTCTTCCATTAACGTTGAGTGTGACCTTAACAAGGGAAACATTTTCGTGGTGGCGCTGGTCGAAGATCATCGATATTCTCACCGTGATCCTTCTCACCGGGCTTTATTTTGGTTGGTTGCAACTCGAAGCGAATCTTGCCGTGGGCTTTTTTCGCTTTTCAAATTTACTTTTTGGGTTTTATTTATTGCCTTTATTTATCCGATATTTCCGTGCGAATAAGGCGATTGAAAAACCCATCATTGATGGCATTAATGTTATTTTTACCGCGCTTGTTTATGCCTTATTCCTCTTTGTCGGTGTCGCCATTATTTTATTGAGCACGAATATTCTATTTAATTTATCGATTGCCTTTACCGTCTACTCGAATGTGCTTATCTTATCGCTTACCTATGTTTTTGTTCCAACGTGGTTGAATGGCTTTCCTCGAGGAAACGAAAAACTCGAAGAAGGACCATACTCCGTTATCTGGGAACGTATCTTCCTATTTGTGCTTGCGCCTGTCATCAGTGTGTTCATGATCTTTATCGTCATTTATTTGCTGACCGGTTTATTTCAAAGTAAACAATATAACGCTGGAATTTATACGTTATCGACCTTGGTGATTGCTTTTGCTGGGATTTCAACGCATGTCTCCACCCGTCGGTTTGTCGAACGTTATCCTTTAATAAAGTTTTTCCAAAACCTTTTCCCCATCGTTTTACTTGTGATTATGTTTGGTTATTATGTAGAACTCATTCGTGTGGGGGTTGTCTTTGGATTTTCCATGGGTATCGTCCTACAACTTTTGATGGGAATTTGGCCGATCAGTTACGCGATTTGGGTACTCAAAAAACATCCTCAAGCCACCCAACGGGCCTTATTAACCCTTGTGGGCATTTATGTGTTCGCGGCCGTGATGCCTTTCGTCAATGGGGTTGGCATTGCCCGATTCATTTTACAAGGGCAATTTAACGCGGCGATTGAACGGCTCGATATGCGCGATGAAGAAGGGGAATTGATGGTCAAAAACGACCTTACACAAGCGGAATACAATCAACTTTTTTCGCTTGTCACGTCCATGAATGAAATTGGTCTTGCTTCCTTTTCGGGCATTCCGGAATCGTATCAACATCCCGCTGATTTTCCAACGACCTTTGGGACATATACCGATGATCCAATCGTCGAATTTATGGATTATTACTTTTCCTTATCGAATCAAATCTTAGATTTTTCCTCCTTTGACTATGAAACATTCTTATTTGTGCCTTCGATCATGGATCTTGTGGAAACACCCTATACCAGCGACAACGTCGCCATGTCACTGACCATGGAGGAAGAAACCGATTTACAACTTGATTGGAATATCACGTATGGTGATGAAGCCGTTACGATTGGTATTCTTGAGGAAATGATTGCCGTTTTGTTAGAGCGGCATTTCCCCGGTGAAGATATCCAACAAGCAGACTACACGGCAGAAGACCCTGAAGACTTACTCATTTCCTTCACTTTTGAAACGTTCTCGATAGATATATGGGTGCAATCACTTATTTATTTTGATGGGTACTATCGTAATTTTGCAATGGGTGCCTATGTTGGTTTCTTCCGATGAGTGGTTTACTTTTTACCCCTTTTCAATGGGGCTCTCTTTCGCTTAAAAATCGCCTTGTCATGGCCCCGATGTGTATGTATAGTGCCAACGAAGAAGGACACGTACAACCGTTTCATCTCGCGCATTATCCTGCCCGTGCGTATGGCGGTGTGAGTTTAGTCATTGTCGAAGCCACCGCGGTCGAATCACGGGGTCGCATTTCGATTCACGATTTAGGTATTTATGATGATGCTCAACTAGCCGGATTACATCAACTTGTAAGCGCAGTTCATCATGGTGGCGCTAAAATTGCAATTCAACTCGCTCATGCGGGAAAAAAATCAGGCGATATGTCCCAAGAAGCCATTTCTTCATCGGCCATCCCGTTTACACCTGAACACCGGACGCCCCGAGCGATGACAAAGGAAGATATTCAAACCGTCATTCATCACTTCCGATTGGCTGCCCATCGTGCTCAACAAGCAGGATTTGATGGCGTTGAAATTCACGGGGCCCATGGGTACCTCATCAATCAGTTTTTATCTCCATTAACGAATCATCGAACCGATGAATATGGTGGATCCATCGAAAATCGTACGCGTTTTTTAATTGAAATTTTACAGGCAGTATCCACGAAATTTCATGGCGCTATCTGGGTCCGATTATCGGTGGAAGAATATGCCGAAGGCGGTCATCATGTGGAAGAAACACTTCGCGTGATTAATCTTATTAAACCTTACGTGGTCGGCGTTAATGTGAGTAGTGGTGGTGCCGTCCCTGTTTCTATTCAATCGTATCCAGGTTACCAACTTGGTTTTGCGAAGGTGATTGAAAAGCAGGATATTCCTACCATTGGGGGAGGCCTCGTCACGACCTACGAACAAATCGAAGATGCATTGGGCCAAGGCATATCGCTTATTTATCTGGGTCGAGAACTCTTATTAAATCCTTACTTTTATTTACAGCTCGTTAAAAAGTATCATCCTTACGACTTGATTGCCCCGTACAAACGCGGATAAGAAAAGCACCCTTTCGGGTGCTAGTCTTCGTCGTTTTCTGGATTAGGTTGGTTGTTCGGTTTCTTTTTGATCATGGCATTAAAGACTTTGAGCTTTAAATAACCAATACCGACGACCGCGACCGCGATGAGTATCCAGACCCACCAATCAAGTTCAAACATGGTTTAAAATCCCCTTTCTGCGCTTGCACGCTTCACAAAATAACGAATGGAAATAACTGCAAGGAAGATCATATAGACCGCGCCAATTACTAAATAAAGGGTATAGGAGAGATCATCGGGACCTTGGGTTTGAAACGCGAGGTTTAAAAAGGCTTTCACGGGCCAAAAGTTGGGCGTGATGCCTAAGAGGTATTGTTTCCAATCGCCAAATGCTTCTAATAATACAAGGGCAGGAATGATGAAGAGGATGCCTGCGGTTTTCATCAACGCAAACCCTTCGATTTTATTTTTAGCAATCGCTGCGATCATCGCCCCAATCGTTGGTGTGAGGAGACTACTCACCGCACTAAAAAGCAGTAAATCAAGGAAAGAAATTTCCGATAAGCCAAACCGCATCCCGTTAAAGGAATACGAATACGCATCGGAAAAAAAGAGGATGATGCCGCCCACCATGACGAGCGTTCCAAGAAAACCAATCACATAGGTGTATAGACTCTTAAACCATGCATAGCCTTGAACGGTCATCGGCGAAACTGCAATCGCTTGAATCGTTTTTTCATCTTTGTTTTCGAGTAAAGAGAATCCCAGTAAGATACCTGAAATCATGCCACCGACGGCGAGAATGACCACAAAAATAATCGTTAGACTTAATGCGTATTCCCCGGAAGATGTTTCTAGACCGGTTCGTTCTAAAATTGAAGGAATGGCCCATCCCATAAAAAACAACATAAAAATAGGATAAATGAACATAAATAAGTTCATCGGGTCACGTAAGAGTGTTTTGAGTTCATAGCCTAGTAAAGCAAACCACGATTTCATGCGCGTAATGCCTCCTTTTTAAAGCGGGGATAAACATATAGAGGAAAAATAAGCCCGGGAATGGCTATTAAAAAGAACAAAGCGAGAAGGATCATCGCGATATCACGGTCGATGAGTAACGACTGTATGATGTATTGAGCGGCGTAACTTGGCGATAAAAACCCCAGCCATTGAAGCGACTCAGGAATAAGGTCTAAGGGAATCAGAATAGCGGGTAAATAAAACAAAAGTGCGACACCCATATATTTGACCAGTAAGCTCATAAAATCCGGACTTAAAAACATCAAGATAAAGCCAACACTTATGTGTGCAATCGTTGCCAAAATAATGTAAGTAAGGGCAAGGAGTAAAGGAATCCAGTAACTATGAATGAGTCCCATCGTCAGACTAATGAGGGTAATGGAAACAAGGGAAGGCACGAGACTGGCGAGAATTTTTGCGACGAGAACCTTCCTGGGTGAAACAGGACTCACAAACAAGGCTTGAAGCGTGCCTTCTTGTTTTTCAAAATAATAGGATGAACCAATGAGTACAATCGTCATTAATCCCGCATCAAGGGCGAGCAGTTGTGGCATGAGTAATTCGGCCTCTTGAAAGGAAGTAAACGCCAAGACAAAGACCCAAATCAACGAGACAAACGAACCAAAATAAATAATTTTATAATGGAATAAACGTAAGATTTCGGATTTAAGTAAAAGCAACAGTTTAAGCATGATCTTCCCCCGTAATCAAAATAAAGATTTTATCTAAAGAGGTTTCTTGACTATGCATGGTCACGATACGGTCTTCTTGAATCAATTGTTGAAAAAAAGCATCACTGGCAAGTTTCTCAATGGGGAAAAAGTGTTGTTTTAATCCTTCTTTATCTTGGTACTCTACTTTAATTTCCCGAACACCATACTTAAGTTTTAATGCTTTCGGATTGGAGGATTCTAGCAGTTTCCCATTCGCGATAAACGCCACTTCATCACATAATTCTTCGACATCACCCATTAAGTGGGTCGTGATAATGATGGTTTTACCTTTAGCTTTCTCTTCTAAAATGATGTCTTTTAAAATGCGGGCGTTGGCCGGATCAAGTCCGTTGGTGGGTTCATCTAAAAAGAGAACATCGCCATCATTTAAAAGCGCTTTGACAAAATTGAGCCGCATTTTCATACCTTTTGAATATTGACCCACCTGTTGATGCATCGCATTGCCTAGACCGACGCGAATCATGAGTTTTTCAAAATCAATGTGCCGTTGATACAACGATGCAAAAAACTTCATGTTTTCATAACCTGAAAGTTTATTGAAGTGAACAGGCATTTCAAAACCGACACCGATGCGTTCGTAATAAGCTTGTCCCAATTCATTTAACGATTGCCCGAAAAATCGAACATCGCCTTGGTAATCATTGAGTAACTTGATGAGAATTTTTTGTGTCGTTGATTTTCCTGCCCCAGAAGGTCCTAATAAACCAAAGATGGAACCTTTTGGAATTTTTAAAGAAATGTCATGAAGAACATTTCCCCTTTTTGAGGAGTAAGCAAAATTTAACGAATTAATTTCAAAAGCGTATTCCATCTTAATCACCCTCCTTTAGGGAAATATGTTTGATGTATTCAAAAGCTTTACGGAATTCTTGGAAAATGGTGGGAGCATCGGCCCCATCCAATAATCGTTGCCGATATCCTAAGGACATCACGTAAAACCATTGATAAATAAATTGAGGATTTACATCGTCTTTAAAAAGCGCCAAATCTTTTTCGGTAAAGGGATAAGGGGGGAGTTCGGGCACTTTTTCTAAGTCGATGAGAATGAATTCGAAAAGATGAGGTGTGGCAAGTTCAAGTTCATATTTTGCGATTTGGAGATCATACAGTTTCTCAAAGAAATGCCCTTGATTCTGATGGAACGCGTCTTGAAGATGTTGAATGAGAGAAAGTGCATATGTTCGCGTCGCTTCATACAATGCTGCTTTGGTTTTGAAATGATGAAATAAAAGCGGTTTACTTACTCCCGCATGCCGGGCAATATCGGCAATACTTGCCTTCTTTATTCCCAACGTTGAAAAGACTTCAATCGCGGATTTCATGATGGAAAGTTTCGCGGACATACTCCTATTATAGAGCGACTGACCAATTCGGTCAATATGTTCATTTACTTTCTTTTTTGCTACACTACATGTATGGCTGAAACCAACGTCTTTAAGCGGTACGAGAAAAAATTTGTCATTACCCGACATCAATTCGAAGGGCTTTTACAAACCATTCGTCGCCACATGAAATATGATCCTTATTGTTTAGAAGGAAATACGTATCATCTTCGTAATGTTTATTACGATACGATCGATCATCAACTCATCTCGATCTCCTTGTTAAAACCTGATTTCAAGGAAAAATTACGGATTCGTAAGTATGGTGTTCAAGGCGATGGGACGAACTTGGTTTTTCTTGAAGTGAAACGAAAAATTCAAGGCGTTGTGACCAAACGTCGCGCTTCAATGACATTGACCGAAATTGATCAATTTATGCTTAAGGGTGAAATTCCGAGTCGAACGGATTACTATTCACAACAAATATTAAAAGAACTTCATTACATGACTCAAGTTTATGAACTCAACAAAGCGGTTTTCATTGAATATGATCGTTTAGCATTTTTTGATAAAAAAGATGAAGATTTCAGAGTGACTTTTGATCAAAACATTTATACTAGATATGACAATTTTGATTTTGAAAGCCCAGATCGCGGTGTTTCTTTACTCAAAGAAGATCAAGTATTAATGGAAGTCAAAGTGGGGGACGCGATGCCTTTATGGTTTGCAAAAGCACTAAGTCGCCACAACATCTATCTTCATTCGTTTTCTAAGTATGGAAAAGCGTATGAACTTGAATTAGCAAAGGAGATTCGTAACGATGTTTGATAATTTAAATACCCAGCTCGACAATTTGGTTGCTGTGACGTTAGTCGTCATGGTATCTGCCGTTTTACTCGGTATTATCTTGGCCTATTTTTACATGTTTATTAAGCGAGACGAAGGTTTTATTTCTGACTTTCCTTGGACGATGGTCATGATGCCTCCTGTCGTCGCAGTATTAATGATTATGCTTGCTAACAATCTTGCCGCAGGGATTGCGGTTGGGGGATTATTTGCGCTTACACGTTTTCGAACGAATCAACGAAACACAGAAGACATTGCCTATGTCTTATTAACCGTGGTCATTGGTGTCATTGCCGGGACAGGTTATGTTGCGTTTGCTGCCGTCTTTACCTTGTTTATGATGGGCATTATTCTCATTTTATTCTCGTTGAAATTTGGTAAGACATCCGATCGTAACATTGCCTTACGAATCATCGTTCCTGAAAGTTTAAACTATGAAAATCTATTTGACGATTTACTAAATGAATATTGCCTTTCAGCCCAACTCAACCGGGTAAGAACCATTGATTTTGGAACACTTTTTGAAATCTCTTATAGCGTAGTCATCAAAAAATCGACCAAACAAAAACAATTCATTGATAAAATTCGTGAACGTAATGGAAATTTAACCGTCACGATGACCGTACAACGCTTCAATCAAGTTGATTTTTAATGAAGTTATTTGTCCTTGCCGCTTTCTCACTTCTACCCATTCTTCCACCGCAGTCAGCGGTCGATGCCCACACCTTAGAATTTATTATTTTAAATGATGATCAAACACAAACCGTTGAAGTTGAACATGGTGATTTTCTTTTTTCTGCACCCACCTTTACTCCACGTGATAATGTCGTTCTAACCGCATGGTATGACGATGAAGCATTAACGCAGTGGCATGATTTTGATGTGCCCATCCTCGCTTCGAAAACCTTGTATGCAGAATGGCGTTATCGAGGGACCTCCGTTCAACCAGCGACCATACGTGCGTCCGAGGTTGGAGAACGTTTTGCTTCGGAAACGATGACACTTTATTTTGATTTATATGAACCCTTAGCCTATCAGGTTCGTTATCAATGGCAAGCGGCAAGGGTGACGGAACAACAGTTTGAAGATATCGGAGGAGCCACCTTACCTTCTTTTTCACCGTATCGAAATGGTCGTTTTCAATATCGTCTTGAATATAAAGTACCCCTATATAACGATGCGAACTTAGTCGTTGGATCCATTCCGTATTACACCGCCCCGATCATCATAGAAATCTATGGCCAACAGACGTATACCCTTCCTATCGTTTTAGCCTCCTTTTTTGCGTTGTTCCTTTTGGTCTATTATTTCCAAAAGAAACGCGCGATTTACTTTGATGTGGCAGGTGGCCAACCTTTGCCGCCTGAAAAATTTCATGTAGGAGAAGATACCTCACTTCTTCCGAAAGCGAAGAAAAAAGGTTATCGCTTTGTGGGGTGGTATTATGATCAAGATTACGAATTTCCTTTCAAAGGCAACCGAATGCCATTAAAATCAATGAGATTGTATGCAAAATTTAAACCCACCCTCAAGAAATAATAAAGCGCCAAAATTCAAAGAATTTCGTGTGAAAAAAGCAGGAATTCTCATGGATTTTTTACGGGAAACTCTCCCCAAAATGAGTCGAAATAATATCAAGTCATTGCTTCGGCATAAGCAAGTTGCCGTCGAAGGGGTCCGCGTATCACGGTTTGATTTTCCCTTGGCCGCGAACGATATGGTCATCGTCTTTTCCGAACGAAAGGTTGAATTGAAAGTATCGCGACCTAAAATTATTTACGAAGATGAAGAATTCTTGGTGATTGATAAGCCAAGTGGTCTATTAAGTATTGCCTCGGATAAGGAAAAAACTAAAACCGCCATCAAAGTGATGATGGAATATGTTCAAGACAAAAATCCGAATGCTCGCCTTTATGTGACCCACCGTATTGACCGCGACACATCGGGAATTCTCCTTTTCTCAAAACGGGAAGATCTTCGAAACATCCTTCAAGATCGATGGAACGAATTGGTGACCAAACGCGGCTATTTTGCCATTGTCGAAGGGGTTCCCAAAGATAAGAAGAAAACCATTAAATCATGGTTACGTCAGACCACTACCCAACTCATGTATTCTCATTATGAAGAAGATGATGAAGGCCAAGAAGCGATTACACATTACGAAGTTAAACAAACCTCTGGCAATCATGCGCTTTTAGACGTACTGATTGATACAGGAAGAAAAAATCAAATTCGGGTTCATCTTAATGATTTGGGACACCCGATTATTGGGGACAAAAAATACCATAGTGAAACCGATCCATTAAAGCGATTAGGCCTCCACGCTTATGCCTTAGAATTCCATCATCCTATCACACAAAAAAAGCTTAAATTCTATGCCCCTATTCCAAAATTATTTCATCAGTTCATGAGTCAAAAAAATACGCCATCCCCTCAGGACAAACTTACAAAAAAACCTTATAATAAAAACCATGGAACTCATCGAGCTAAGCGGTAAATTTCAACGATGGTGGTTACGGCATACACGCCGACTTACTATCCAATGGAATCAGCCTGATTCCTTTTTGCGTTATGTTTTTTTCCTCGCTTTTATGGGCGTGATGTTCTTTGCATATGCGCTAGTTACCAATTTATTTACCATTCCATTAAGCGGGGATTATGTGTTACAGCAAATCCCTTTTTATTTGAATGGGTATGATGATTGGTGGCATTTTTTTCGCACGGGTGAATTCGTTTTATGGGATTCATCGACCTACCTTGGGGCGAACCACATTGGCTCTAATTCTTTTTATTATTATTTAAATCCATTCTTTCTTCCTATTTTGCTTTTCCCACGAGCATTAGTCCCTCAAGGAATGGCCATCTTGATGATTGGCAAAATGGTTTTAGCCTCATTAACGTTTCGCATTTATTTAAAATATCAAGGTGTTTCCGAAACCAATAGTCGCTTATTCTCTATGGCGTATGGTTTTTCGGGTTGGATGGTGTATTACCTTTGGTTTAATCACTTCATGGAAGTTGCGGTGGTGTTTCCCCTTGTTTTACTTGGGATTGAAACCCTCTTAAAAGAAAAGAAGATTATCCTTCTAGCCTCCAGCCTGTTTTTGATGGGGATTACGAATTATTTCTTTCTTGTATCGACGAGTTTTACGGCGTTCTTCTATGCCGTCTTTCGTTATTTTCAAACTTTACCCCGTCGTTCATGGCAAGATTCATTGAAGATAATTGGCCTTGGTTTTGTTGGCTTTTTAAGTGGATTATTGATGTCAGGATTTGTCTTTTTACCTTCTGTCTTGGTCGCCATCACATCCGACCGTGTGGGTGGAGCGTGGTATCTTGATCGGCTTATTGCCACCTGGACAGCAGAGGATTGGGACCAACTATGGCGATTATTAACCGTTTGGCAAAATTCTTCTTTGACAGAAGAACCGTACAATAAGTTTTATCCCCTTATTTCCTTTTTATTTCCAACAGTGAGCAATCGATCATCGACCTTATTCCGTACTTCGAGTTACGATAATACGATTTCTAGTTTATTCATGTATACACCCTTGACGATGCTCGTTGTTCCTTCGTTACTACACTCCATTAAACAAAAGAAATTTTCCCATTTCATCGCCTTGGGTATTTTGCTATTTATGTTATTTACGCCGATTACCTATCAAGTGGTTCATGGCTTTACCATTGACTATGGCCGTTGGCAAATTTTTGTCGTCACCATTGCCATTGCTTATGTTGCTTTACAATTTGAACATCGCTCCGCATTTAAGGTGTGGTATTTTGATATCTCATTTGCAGTAGTTTTTGGGTTGGCATTTTATGCTTTAGCCGTCGCTCAAGCGAATGAAAATCAGTATTTCTTTACGGCGTTAGAAGAACGGGAATGGGTAGCAATTGGAACCCTTCTTTACATGATTGGTGTTTATTTATATTTCCGAAAACAGTATATGTCCAAAACCTTAACGGAAATCATGAAAAATGCCATCTTTTTTGAATCCATTATCATGGGTGCTTTGATCATGAATATTCATGGATTAGTAAGCTATCCCAACCGAATTGATAATGGCCTTACCCTCATCCGTGATCAGCGCGATGTGATTACTTCCATTAATCGTGAGGATGACGATTTATTCCGTATTTTCAATTTGAATAGTGGCGAATCAACCAATCTTGGTATGCGTCTAGGCTATAACGGGGTGACCGCTTTCCACTCCCTTTACAATTTCCATGTCAGTGATTTTAATGCGTGGTCGCACATGAATTACAACTATCGTGGTTGGTCAATGGGATATCATGAAAAACGTTATAATCTTGATACGTTTTTAGGCATCAAATATTATGTGATGCAAAATGTTTATGATTCGTATACGCGGTCGGCAGAACCCAATCTAGAAACGGGCTATTATGATTATCTGTATCAAAATGTTCCGCATGGTTTTACCAAAAATTATGCATTATCAACCGAATTAAATTCCGTTTATGAAAATCAAAACTTTATCGAAGGGGGGTTTAGTTTTGATACCCTCATTCGCACGAATAAAATCGAAGGGGCATCGATTTATGATTTTTTTGCGAATACCACCACGGAAGTTCTTACCAACGAAGAAGCGTATCTTACTGGGGGCATTCTTGATAATGAGGATGTTTTAAGCGTTCTAGAACAAGCTCCTCATCTGCAAGCACAAGATATACCGAATCGTCAAATCGCACGCGTTTTTGCGAACGTTGAGTTTGTCACATGTCCTACGATTTTTAATCCGAATCTATTAAATGATTTAGAAGCTTGTGAAACCGCCTTGATCCCTCCTAATTCCACACTCAGTAACTTCCAAGGCGAATTTAAGACCATTCATTTAACACCTACAACAGGCAACCATTTTGGTGAGGAAACCTCCTTTTTTGCATTACAACTTCGACTTTCTCATTTTTCCACCGTTTATTTCTTTGATGAAAATAACGAGATTATCGTTCGGGATGCGCATAGTTTTCTCAATACATCATTCAAGTTTATGCGGGGTTATTACCCCGATCGCCCGGTGAGCCGAATTGTGATCGTTCCCAAGTTTTCTTCAGGAACGATGTTTTATCCGGTTTTATACCGAGAAGCATATGCCGATTATCTTGCACGCCTCAATTTATTAAAAGCATATCCTTTAGAACGATTTACGCATACAAAAAACACCATGGAATTTGAAACGAATTATGATCAATCACGATTTATCGTCTTGCAAACTCCGTATGATCCGGGTTGGAACGTAACGTATTGGAATGATCAAGGTCAATCATTTACCACACCTGTATACCGTGCACAAGGTGGCTTTATCGGATTTGTTTCAGGTGAAGGATTCACGCGTTATCGCGTTCATTATTGGACCCCGTACTTAACAGAAGGCTTATTACTATCATTATCAGGGGCTGTTTTATTGGGTGGCGTCACTGGCGCGGCGTGGTATATTCAACGAAAAAAAGACGACGTTAATTCCGGTGCATAAGTTTATAAATGTAATTTTTTTGAATGGTCGTCATTTCAGAAACCTGACGTATCGCATCCTTCATCGATAATCCGGTTTCAGTAAGATTTTGCACTAATTTACGAAGTTCATCATCACTTAACTTAATACTCATTTCATCTTTATTACCGTCAACGAGGACGACCATTTCTCCCTTAAGTGTGGTTGGGTTAGTGTCGACCAATTCTTGCAGGGTTCCACGAAGGTATTCTTCATGAAGTTTCGTGAGTTCTCTAGCTATCACCGCGCGACGATTTCCAAAAACTTCTAACATGTTTTTTAGAGTGTTATCAATACGATGTGGGGATTCATAAAAAATTAGGGTTTCTTTTCGCGTGTACAAATCCTTTAATTCATCCAATCGTGGTCCTTCTTTGGGAAGTAAAAAACCATGGAAATAAAAACGTTCTGTATTAAGACCCGAACCAACAAGGGCATTTAAAATGGCAGACGGACCAGAAATAACAACAACATGAATGTCTGATTGTAAAGCGAGTTGAATCAGACGTTGTCCTGGATCGGAAATTCCGGGATATCCCGCATCGGAAACATACGCAATAGATTCGCCTTGAAGGACAGCTTGAATGATTGTTTGAGATGCAAGATTTTCGTTGTGTTCGTGACAAGGTATGAGAGGTTTTTGTAGATTAAAATGATGTAAAAGTTTACCCGTGACACGTGTATCTTCGCACGCAATTTTATCAACGTTCGACATGATTTCTAATGCCCTTGGAGAGAGTTCTTGTAAATTCCCAATGGGGGTGGCAATGAAATAGAGAGTATGGGCTGGTTCGGGTTGAAAACTTTTATGCCTAATCATGAACTTTTTGACCTTGTTTACTTAATTCATCCACATGCATGAATACGATGTCGTGTTCTGGGGATTGTAATTTAATGACACGGGTCAAAACGTTCATTGAACTAACGCGGTATGTTTGTTGATTTATGCGATAATGACTTCCTACTTTGGGTAAACTCTCTTTTAATTCGGTATAGGCGTCATCCTCATATTTAAGGCAACATAGTAATTTTCCACAGTGACCCGTTAATTTGGGAATGTTTAACGAGAGCATTTGATTTTTAGCGCGATTGATCGAAATATTATCGAATTCGTTAAGAAAGGAGGTGCAGCATAAAGGCAAACCACAAACTCCGATCGCACCAAGTAATTTTGCGCGATCACGCGCCCCAATTTGACGTAAGTCAATACGCGTGTGAAATTGATTGGCGAGCTCTTTGACAAGTTCCCGAAAATCGATGCGTTCTTCGGCGATGAACAGAAAATAAAGTTTCGAACGATCTAAATTATATTCGGCACGAAACATATCCATTTTTAAATGAAGATTTTTAACAATATCTTTTGCTTGTATAAAGGCTTGTTTAGCGTCTTCTTCGTTTCGATCAAATTGACGAATATCGTCTTGTGTCGCTTTTTTAATCACGGAATCGACGGTAAATTGACGTGTAAAGGATTCGATGGGAACCGCCTGCTTTTTAACTTGTCCAAGTTCTGGACCTTTCGGGGTATCGACAACGACCCACGTTTGAAGTTCAACAGGTTCGTGAAAACGAACGTAATGAACTTTTGGTAAATGATGGAATTGAACCCCCATGATAAACTCAGTACTCATAGTAAACGCATTCCTTTCGTAAAGCGAATGAGCCATTGATCAAGAAGAAGAGGGACATTAACAGGAAGTCTTAACCGATGAATCGTTTCTTCTGTCAGTGTAACTAAGACATCATGATCGATGACCGTATCATTTAATAATAATAACGCAGAACGAAAATTTTTTAAAACAACCTTTTGATGAAATTGAAGACGCAAAGATTGTTGTAAAAAAACAATCATCCAGGAAAACCATTGTTCAGCCAGTATATTATCTTGGATGAGTGGAATGATGTTTTGACGAAAAAATAATTTCATAACCGATAATTTTTGCCCCATTAAACTAAGCCATTCCATCGTTGCTTTTTTTAACGCGACATAAGAAGAGGTTGACACCCATGCTTTAGCAAGTTCAGGCGTGGTGTAAAAAAACGAAGCTAATTGGGCATCATCTTCACTTAATCCAACTTGTTGATAAAGATCCACAAGAAGAGACTGCTCAATGGGTTTAAGCGTCACAACTTGAGAGCGCGAAAGGATGGTTGGTAACAGGCTATGAACTGATTCAGTCGTTAAGATAGCATAGATATCTTGCTGAGGTTCTTCCAAAAATTTTAATAAAGCATTCACGGCCTCAGGTGTCATTGTTTCCACGAGATGAAGGATGTAAATTTGCCGTTGAAAAATTTCCAAGGATGTGACAGAAAAGGATTGTTCAAGATTTAAAATATCTTGTTTTTTGATGGAGGCTTCTTGACCATCAATCAAGTGAAGATCGACAAAATCACCGGCATCAATCCGTCGACATGTTTGACATGTTTCATCGGCGAGGGGTTGACCGTGTTCACAGACAAGGGATTTCGCTAAATAGATGGCAATTTCTTTGAGTGGTGTTCCTTTTTGTCCTGATAAAAGATAGGCGTGAGACCATTTTTTTTGCGTTAAAGCGTGACTGAATAAATGATGGATATGCGGTTGAAATTGTTGAAGATAATGGGAAATACTCATGCAAGACGTTTTTTGATGTGAGCATACGTGGTTTCGACGACATCATGTAAAGGTTGAGAAGCATCAATGACCATAATCCGTTTTGGATATTTTTTTGCGAGGGCTAAATACGTCTGCCGAACCTGACGGTGAAAATCCAGACGTTCTAAATCAAGTCGGTTGACTTCGCGTTGCTTGTTTTGGGCAATGCGTTTTAAACCGAGTTCGGGTTCAATATCAAAAAGAAGCGTTAATTCAGGGAATGAACCTTCGGTGGCAAATAAATTGATTTGCAACACCTCATCAAGACCAATGCCTCGCGCCCCTCCTTGATACGCTAAACTGGAATCAATAAACCGGTCACAAATAACAATATGACCTGCTTGGATACTGGGCCAAATTTTTTCGACGAGGTTTTGACGGCGACTTGCAGCATATAATAAGGCTTCAGCTCGTGCATCGAGTTTTAGGTTTTTTCGATCTAAGATAATCGTACGAATTTGTTCAGCAATTTCAGTTCCACCGGGTTCTCGTGTTTCAATGATGGAGTGCCCTTCATCGATAAGCCGACGGATAACTTCTTTCATGACCGATGTTTTTCCACTACCTTCGGGTCCCTCTAATGTAATAAACATACTTATTCTCCTTTGAGATTCGTTCGACCGGATAACGCTTTGGATAAGGTCACTGCATCGGCGTAATCTAAGTTAGCGCCCATCGGTAAGCCATAACCCAAACGTGTGATTTTAATGGATTTATGTTTCAATAGAACCGCTAAATATTGGGCCGTTGTTTCCCCTTCAAGGGTAGGACTCATCGCAAGAATCAATTCGCCATATGTTTTTTCTTCAAGACGTTTAAATAAGCTTGGGATATTAAGTTGAGAAACTTGCACCCCTTTTGAAGCCGATAAGACTCCCCCTAAAACATGGTAACGATATGTCACCTCTTCAAGGCGTTCAAACGCAAAAACATCTTTCGGATAACTAACGACAACAAGGGTTTCATAGGGACGAGAGGATTGACAAATTTCACACGTTTCTGATTCGGTGTATAAACCACAAATAGAACAAGTACGAACGGTCGTTTTAACCGCCATCAAATCCTTGGCGAATTGTTGGACATCTTCCTCAGGAAGCTGTAAGACCGCTTGAGCCATCCGTTCAGCAGATTTCAAGCCTACACCGGGTAGCTTATGAAATGATTCAGTGAGGTTTTGTAATGTTTTTAATGGTTTCATACATTAAATTTCCAATTACGAACGGTGGGTGGTGTTTGGGTTTTAGCAGGAAGTTTCCCTAATTGACGTAAGTCGAGAAAGAGTTTGTTGAGTTTTAACGATTCTTGACGGTTAACCGCATAAATAAGGACAGGTTCAGGATAAAGATTTGCCAAAACATCTTGTAATGCACTTTGGTTTTGAACGCGATTTAATTTAGCTGCTTGTAAGGCATTATCGTACTCCAAAATAAGGACATACTCACTGAGTACATACGGTTTTCCATCTTTGAGTAAGGTTGCGATGGGACCGAAGGATTCATCCAGCATGAGGGTATCAAGTTGATCCCATTCTTTGAGAAGGGATTGCTTTTCTTCTTTATTTCCATCCAACATAATTTTGATTATGTTTAAATCATCGATGTATAAACTATCACCTTCTTCTATTAATGACGAAGAGGATGGTTGGCTTGGCTTCGGTGAGGGTGAACTTACCAAAGGTTTGGGAGGTGAGATCGTCGGTTGTTTGACAGGTACAATGTCTTGTTTTTTCTCCATTAAGGAGAGGCCACGAATTTCAAACATGTTTAACCAATTGCCGTTCACCTTGTAATCGGCTAGTAAGAAAAATATCATCTCTAATAGGGTTTCAGTTTGTTCGATGGATACAGAGAGAAGTAGGCGATTAATATCGGCTTCTGAAAGAACACTGAGTAAATCGAAATTTTTGGTTTTATAGGCAATAAGAACGTCTTTTAAAACATCGATAAGATCATTGAGTAACCGTTTTTCATCCATTCCTTGTTGAATGAATTGATCGATGGCTTGAATAAATTGGGCCCCATCACTTTGACCAAAAGCTTCAAGCACACGAAGTTTTTCATCCAGGGATATCATGCCGAAGAGTTGAAGAATATCTTTTTCTTGAATGGTTTGCCCAGCATAGGCAATGGCTTGATCTAATAACGATAAAGCGTCGCGCATCCCCCCATCTGCTAATTGCACAAGTAAATGCATCGCAGCGGGTTCCATGGTAATCGATTCTTTTTCTAAAATAAGACGAATGCGTTCGGTGATGTCTGCTTGGCCAACCTTGCCAAAATCATAACGTTGGCATCGGGATAAAATCGTTGGAATTATTTTGTGAGGTTCCGTTGTAGCAAGGACAAACAAAACGTGGGATGGTGGTTCTTCTAAGGTTTTTAATAAGGCATTGAACGCAGATGACGTCATCATGTGAACTTCATCAATAATGTAAACTTTGTAACGTCCTTTGATGGGAGAGTATTTCACTTTATCGATGAGATCACGGACTTCTTCCACCCCATTATTACTTGCGGCATCAATTTCAATCACATCCGGGTGGGCATTTTGTGAAATGAGTTGGCAGTTTTCACATACATTGCATTGTTCGCCAAAACTTTTTTCACAGTTTAACGCTTTCGCAAAAAGTTTTGCCATCGTCGTTTTTCCGGTTCCCCGAGGTCCGGAAAATAAATAGGCGTGGGAAAGCTTATTGGTTTGCAGCGCATTTTGTAAGGTTTTTACAATCGCGCTTTGCCCGGCAACCTCTGAAAAAGATTGCGGGCGATACGTTCGATAAAGTGCTTTATATGCCATAGTTTGATTGCCTAAATTATACATAAAAATACCCCGAATTAAAACATGAAAAACCTTTGTAAAAAATTGTAATAAGCGTTATTTATGGTAAGATAAACAAGGAAAATTTATGGAAGAACATTTAAAAAATCGTTTATTGGCTATGCGTGATCGCTTAAAGGTTGTTGATGAACTACTTTTAGATGCCAATGTTCTTTCCGACTCACGTCAATTCAAAGAATTATCCAAAGAACGTTCTTTTTTAGACGATGTTGTCTCTGTCTTTAATCATTATGAAGAGAATGAACGAAATTATCATGATGCGTTCCTCATGAAAGACGATAAAGATGAAGAAATTGCTACTCTTGGTAAATCTGAAACAGAACGGATTGAAAAAGAACAAATTACTTTACTCGATGAAATCAAAGTTTTACTTATTCCCCGTGATCTCAATGATGACAAAAATATTGTCGTAGAAATTCGTGGGGCAGCCGGGGGAGACGAAGCCTTTATTTTTGCGAATGATTTGTTTCGTATGTATACCAAATATTGCGAAGCCAATGGATGGAAAATTCAAATGATTTCCGATGCGGGAGGTCAATCTACGATTACGTTTTTAGTGAAAGGTGAAAATGTCTATTCCCGCTTGAAATTTGAATCCGGCGCGCACCGTGTCCAACGGGTCCCAGAAACGGAAGCGTCTGGACGTATTCATACTTCAACGGCAACGGTTTTGGTGATGCCTGAAGCGGAAGAAGTGGATATTACGATTAATACGGCCGATCTTCAAGTAGATACCTATCGTTCCCAAGGAGCGGGCGGACAAAACGTTAATAAAACAGAATCTGCTGTCCGTATAACTCACCTTCCAACCGGTATCGTGGTGTCTTGCCAAATTGAAAAATCTCAAATTCAAAACCGTGAACTTGCGATGAAGATGCTTTATGCCAAACTCCAAACTCATAAACAAGCCGAAATCGATGAAAAAGTAGGAAACGAACGCAAACTCAAAGTTGGGACGGGTGAACGAAGTGAAAAAATTCGCACGTACAACTACCCACAAAACCGTGTCACAGATCATCGAATTGGATTTACCATTCAAAAATTAGATCGTGTCATGGAAGGCGATCTTGAAGAAATTTTAGAAGCACTCAATCATTACGATCAACAACAAAAACTCGCGGGAGAATAAGATGCAGACAGTGGGTGCGTACTATCATTCACTACTCCAAAATGAAACCCTTAATCCCTTTGATTTACGGGAACTCTTCATTCAGCAACTTTTCTTGCATTCCCATTCCGATTTTTATCTGCATTTGAATGATCCCTTTCAACCGAGTGATACCTTCTTCTCGGGAATTAAACGCCTTCGTCAGCAGGAACCGATTGCTTATATTGTTGGTTCTTCCGAATTTTACCACCGCCGTTTTGATGTCGACCCATCTGTTTTGATTCCTCGTCCTGAAACGGAAGAACTGGTTGAATTGGTTTTAAAGAGTACATCCACGTGGACCGAGCCCCTGAATGTGATTGATATCGGTACCGGAAGTGGTGTCATTGCCTGTACGTTAAAAAGAAGCAAACCCTTATGGAATATAGGGGCCTCCGATCTTTCAGAAAAAGCATTATTCATTGCCAAAAAGAACGCTAAAAAAATGAAATTAAAGATTGATTTTCGCATTGGCTCTGGGGTAGAACCATGGCTTACCTCCACGATACATGGGGTTGTTTCCAATCCCCCTTATATTTTGGATAAAAATACGATTGATTCTAATGTGCTAATGTATGAACCCCAACTCGCGCTGCTTACGGATGAAAAAAATGTACTCTATCGTCCTATACTTGAGTTGTTTGTGACCCATCCGGAACTAAAATTTGTTGCGTTTGAATGTTTACCGGACTGGAAAGCATGGTTTGAATCATTTCTTCAAACTCTACCGATTGCATTATCCTTACGTTTTATCGAGGATATTAATTCCAAGGTGCGATTTGCCTGGATTGAACGAAAGTGAGTACAATGAAAGTAGAGGTTAATGTATGAAATTAATTGTTGCCAGTGATCACGCTGGATTTGCCTATAAAAAAATCATTTTGGACCACTTAGCCAAACGTTCTGATGTGACAATTGAAGATGGTGGTACTTTTTCTGAAGGATCGTGTCATTATCCTGAATACGCGATTTCAGCTTCTGAACGCGTTGCCAACAAAGAATTTGATTTTGGCATTCTTCTTTGTGGTTCGGGGATGGGGGTTTCCATTGCGAGTAATAAAGTGAAAGGTTCCCGTTGTGCCGTCGGTTATCATGATGAAGCAACGAAGCGTGCTCGCATTGACAATGATGCCAATCTCATCGCCTTTGGAGCCCGTTATATGGCGATGGAAGATATACTCCGACGTATTGATTTATTTTTAACAACGCCCTATGAAGGAGGTCGTCATCAAGTCCGCCTTGATCTTATCGCCGATTACGAAGCTAAAAATTATCGTTAAATTACCCGATTCTACACCTATTAAAGAGTGTGGAAATCATTCAACCATGTTCTTTTTGCGGTAATCGTGAAACGGATCTTTTTGATACGCGCAAAGGGGTTCGCTATTGTCGGGTTTGTTTACCCTTTCAAACCGAACCGATCGCCATGCAAGCACAACCTTTTTCAATCGAGCATATTCTTCAACTTGGCTATGCATTAACGCCTGCACAAGAACGCGTTTCTGAGGGCATTTTATCTGCCATTCAACAACAGAAGGATGTCATGGTCGATGCAGTGACAGGAAGTGGAAAAACAGAAATTGTTTTTGCGTCCATCCTATGGACATTAAAACAAGGGGGACGAGTAGGCTTTGTGATTCCCCGACGCGATGTTGTTCGTGAACTCTTTCCTCGGCTAGTAAACGCCTTTCCCTTTTCTACATGCGTGGAAGTCTATGGAGGGCATACCGATCAATTAGAGGGACATATCACAGTACTGACAACCCACCAACTCTATCGTTATCAACATTATTTTTCCTTGCTTGTTTTTGATGAATTGGATGCCTTTCCCTATGTCGGGAATCGTGTTCTAAAAGCGATGGTCAAACGTTCGGTCAAAGGGAGCATTATTTATTTATCAGCAACATTTACTCCGTATGTTTTAAAGGCGTTTCATGATATTGGAGGTCATATTGAACGCTTGGAAATTCGCCATCATCAACATCCGATGCCCCAGTTAAAATGGATTCGAACATGGCAATTTCTTAGTTATTTTTTGATGATTAATCGTGTGAAAATATGGGTCCAAAATCATAAACCCGTCATCATCTTTGTCCCAACGCTTGCTGAAGGGAAACGTCTTTTTCAATGGCTATCGTTGTGGATTCCTAAAGGAAGATGGGTTCATGCCGGGACGCCCACGCGTGATGAAGATATTGAGGCATTCAAGCAAGGAAAAGTTCATTATCTTGTGTCTACTTCCATTCTGGAACGCGGAATTACATTAGTTCATCTACAAGTTATTATTGCGTCTGCAGACCATCCGTTGATGGAAGAAAAAACACTCATTCAAATGGCGGGAAGAGTCGGACGAAAAAAGGAGGATCCTTATGGTGAAGTTATCTTATATGCCCAAGTGGTTACACCGGCCATGGTTGCAAGTTACCAACGCATTGAACATGCCAACCGTGCGTTGTCAACTTTGTTTTAAAAGCATGACCCAAGAATGGCGCGTTTCTTATGCACGCTGTGCGTCGTGTGATTTAAAGTTAGAAAGGTTGTGGACGTCGCAAAAAATAGAAGGATATCGCTTTTGGATTCTTTATAAATACAATGATTTTTTTAAGTCCTTGCTTTATCGCTATAAAGGGTTGGGGGAACGCGCACTCAGTCTAGGTTTTTTAAAAGGCGTTACGATGTGGTTTTGGATTCACTTTGAGAAAGCGGCCATTATTATGCCACCCGTTCATTTAATGGATGATGATCGCCGTGGATTTTCCCCTTTAAAGGAAATTTTTAAACACGTTGGTCCATGTTATCAACTGTTTTTTAAACAAGGGGACTACAAACAAAGCGATCAATCATTTCCAAAGCGAAAGGATATTGGGCATCACCTTCGCGTAGAGGAAAGTCAATTAAATACGTTAAAATCGTATCAAAAACTTGTTTGTGTCGATGATGTTTTAACGTCTGGAGAAACTATGAAATGGATGTTACAACAACTAAAACGTCGTGGTTTTAAAAATCTTCATGGTTTTGTCCTCGCACATCCAACGAAAGCATGACATTCTTAGGTATAAAATGGTAAAATAAATAACTGGTAAAAAATATGTCATTTATAGAAAAATTATTTCGTCTTGATGAACGTCAATTAAATAAATATCTCAAAGAAGCGGAGAAGGTTTTGGCGTATGAATCGGATATCGCTGCTTTAACGGATGAACAACTCCAAGCTAAGACGCCTTATTTTAGAGAGCTATTAGCCCAAGGTAAAACCTTAGAAGACATCAAATACGAAGCATTTGCCGTTGCTCGTGAAGCGGCTAAACGTACATTAAAAATGACGCCGTTTAAAGTTCAAATTGTGGGGGCCTTAGTTCTTCACGGTGGAAACGTCGCAGAAATGCGTACGGGGGAAGGAAAAACGTTAACCGCCACCATGGCTGTTTACTTAAATGCCCTCGGTGGCAAAGGAGTCCACGTCATCACGGTCAACGAATATTTAGCAAAACGCGACGCGGAATGGATGGGGACTATTTATCAATTTTTAGGTTTAAAAGTAGGGGTGAACGTTCGTGAAAAAACCCCTGAGCAAAAACAAGAAGCCTATCAATGTGACATTACCTATTCAACCAACTCCGAAGTTGGCTTCGACTATTTGCGTGATAACATGACAGCAAATCCGAAAACACGCGTCTTACGTGGATTAAATTTTGCGGTTATTGACGAAGCAGATTCGATCTTAATCGATGAATCTCGTACCCCCTTAATTATTTCAGGTGGCGCAAAAACGTCTGAAGCGGAATTTATTAAGTTTGATCGCTTTGTGAAATCGTTAAAAAAGGACAAACATTTTACGATTGATGTCAAATCAAAGACGGCAATGTTAACCGATTCCGGTTCAACCTTGGCGGAAATGGCATTTAATATTAAAAACCTTTATTCCCCCGAGCACAGTGAAAAAGTTCACCGCATTCATCAATCGTTAAAGGCTAACCATATTATGGTTAAAGACGTCGATTATCTTGTAGACCAAGAAAATAATGTTCAAATTATTGACCAATTTACCGGTCGTATCCTCAAGGGTCGAGAATTCTCGGACGGATTGCATCAAGCCATCCAAGCTAAAGAAGGGGCGACATTCCGCTCAGAAACCATCACAATGGCGACCATTACGTATCAAAACTTTTTCCGTCTTTATCAAAAACTCGGTGGGATGACCGGAACCGCTAAGACGGAAGAAGAAGAATTTATCAAAATTTATAACATGAAGGTTGTCGTCATTCCAACCAACGTTCCGATTAAACGTAAAGATGACGTCGATTTAGTGTTTGCCTCCAAAGCCGCCAAATTAATGGCACTCGTGAAAGAAATTAAAACCCGCCACGCCAATCAACAACCGTTATTGATTGGGACCCCTTCGGTTGAAGCCAGTGAAGAACTTTCCCGTTTACTAACCAAAGAAGGCTTAAAGCATTTTGTCTTAAATGCCAAAAATCACGCATCAGAAGCAGAAATTGTTCAACATGCTGGTGAAAAAGGTTCGATTACGATTGCAACCAACATGGCGGGTCGTGGTACCGACATCAAGATCAATGATGAGGTTCGTGCCCTTGGTGGCTTATGTGTGTTAGGAACAGAACGTCATGAAGCCCGTCGTATTGATAACCAATTACGGGGTCGTTCAGGTCGACAAGGGGATCCTGGTTATTCCCGATTCTTTGTGTCTTTAGATGATGATCTAATGGTGCGATTTGGCTCGGATAACTTACGGACCATGTTTAAATCACTTGGCGATGATGCAATTGAAAATCGCTTACTCATGAACGCCATTACTGGTGCGCAAAAACGAATTGAAGGACAAAACTTTGATATTCGTAAGAGCGTCTTGGACTATGATAACGTCTTAGCAAAACAACGAAGTGTCATGTACAGCCGTCGTGATGCGATTTTATTTGCGGAAGAAATCAATGAAATTATTAACGACACGTTCAATAGTGCTGGATTATCGTTTGCCGAAAAAAGTGTGATTCCTGATGATCGAACCAAGTCGATTGATGGTGAAAAATTAAAAATGAGTCTAGAACCTCGCTTCTTACCCGAAGGAACCATTCAACCCAAAGCATTTTCTGAATCGCCTCTTGAAGAAGTGGCGGAAGATATTACCGTATTACTCTTGAAGCAATACAAACAACTCATCAAAGATTGGCCCCCAGAAATTATCAAGCAAATTCCTCGTCAATTATTATTGAAAATTATTGACCGAAATTGGCCTCGCCATATTGATGCGATGGACCATTTACGTCAAAGTATTCACCTTCGTTCTTATGCACAGTCCAACCCCTTACAGGATTACGTCAATGAAGGGTTTAAAATGTTTAAAGATTTGAATCAAAAGATTGCCGTTGAATTTGTTGGTACGATTTTATCTGCCAAACTCGAAATGAAAACGCAACCCTCCGTGCCTCCAGTCGTTGAACCAGGATACCAACCAGCTAAGGAACCTTCAAAATGATTGATTTTTCCCTCATCAAAGCGGAGTTAAATGACTTGAAATTACTCGTTCAACAAGTCAGTGATTCTCTTTGACCCTGCTCGCGTAAAACAACAAATCGATCGTGACGAAGCCCAGATGAATGATGATCATTTTTGGGATGATCAACGGAAGGCCAAAAAAGTCGTTCAACAGCTTAATGAAGCGCGTCATCAATGGGAACAATATCATGCGATTGTCAACGGGTTTAAAGAACTCGAAGAACTTTTTGAACTCCTCGAAGATGATCCTTCCATTTACGATAGTTTTCGTACCGAACTGGATCACTTAAAAAAACAAGCGCATGAAGCGCGTCAATTGCTCTTCTTTTCTGGAGAATTCGATGGGCTGAATGCGATTCTAGAACTTCATCCTGGTGCAGGAGGGACGGAAAGCCATGATTGGGCAGACATGCTTTATCGTATGTATGTTCGGTACGCAGAATGGCAAAAATTTTCGATTCAAGTACTTGATTATCAAGCCGGTGAAGAAGCAGGCATTAAAAGTGTTACTTTACTTGTTAAAGGTCCTCATGCCTATGGCTTACTCAAATCAGAAAAAGGCGTCCATCGTCTTGTACGCATCTCTCCGTTTGACGCGAATGGACGTCGCCATACATCGTTTGCCTCCGTCAATGTCATTCCCGAAATTCAAGATACGATTGATCTAGAAATTCCCGACAAAGATTTACGCATTGATACGTATCGCTCGGGGGGTGCTGGGGGGCAAAACGTTAATAAAGTCGAAAGTGCCGTTCGCATTACTCACATTCCTACGGGTCTCGTCGCATCGTGTCAGATTGAACGTAGTCAGATCCAAAATAAAGAAATGGCAATGAATATGTTAAAAGCCCAGTTATATCAACGAAAAAAACAAGAACAACAACAAGCGATGGATGCGATTGTGGGTGAACAAAAAGATATAGAATGGGGCAGTCAAATTCGTTCCTATGTTTTCCAACCGTATACGTTAGTCAAAGATCACCGCACGAACTATCAAGAAGGCGATGTGAATCGGGTGATGGATGGCGATATTTCTGGTTTTATTCAAGCGTATTTAGAAAAGGAGGCCAAAGTACGTGGCTCGTAAATCATGGTTCCTTTCCTTACTTCAACTAGCCGTTGCCAACATTGTACTGGCATCAGGGACTTCATTCTTTCTTGCGCCTTTAAACATTGTTAATGGCGGATTAAGTGGGATTGCCATTATCTTTAAAGCGTTATGGGGTTGGGATTTGGATGTCACCACCGCTATTTTTGCTTGGTTACTCTTTTTACTAGGCTATGTCACCCTTGGAAAATCATTTTCAATTAAAACATTATTTGCAACGATTTCATACCCTTTATTCGTGGTGATTTTTATTCGATTTATCGGAATAGATGCCTTGGCCTTTGAAGCGTCTAATGATATTCATCGTCTCCTCGCTAGTTTATTTGGAGGGGCATTAGTTGGTTTTGGTGTTGCTTTAGCGTTTTTAGCAGGAGGATCCACAGGGGGCGTGGATGTTCTTGTGTTATTGGGTAAAAAATGGTTTGATTGGACCACCTCTGCGACCGCTTTTTGGGTCGATGTCCTCATTATTGGCTTGGGTTTTCTTGTCTTTGGGGTCTATCAAGGATTATTTGGCATTATTTCAACCGTTATGTCATCCCTCGTCATTGAACTCGTTTTTGTCGGTGGATCAAAGATGTATTGGGTCACGATTATTTCCCATCAAACCAAACCTATCTTAGATTATATCCATCATCAACTCGAACGAGGATCAACGCTTCTGCCTGCCATTGGTGGTTATACCGACCAACCCTACCAAGTCATCCAAGTCGCGATTGCTCGTCATGATTATTATGCATTAAAACAAGCGGTATCATCACTTGATCCCAAAGCGTTTGTCATCTTCACGCAAGCACGTTCCATTCATGGAGAGGGGTTTGATCCATTTCCTGTTTCCCCGTTACCGAAACGACGAAAGGTGAAGTCTTAAATGCCGGCATTTAAAATTGTCTCTCCGTATCAACCTACAGGGGATCAACCCAAAGCCATTCAACAACTCGTAGAAGGTTTAAACGAAAACCGACGCTTTCAAGTGCTTCTTGGTGCGACAGGAACGGGTAAAACGTTTACCATTGCCAATGTCATTGAAAAAACACAACGACCAACCCTCGTGTTAGTGCATAACAAAACACTGGCAGGGCAATTATACGGGGAATTTAAGGAACTATTCCCACATAATCGTGTGGAATATTTCGTTAGTAACTTTGATTTTTATCAACCCGAAGCCTACTTACCAAAATCGGATACATACATCGAAAAAAACGCGATGATGAATGATGAAATTGAAATGATGCGTACCTCAGCAATTAACAGTTTATTGGAACGTCGAGATACGATTGTTGTCGCTTCGGTGGCCGCCATTTATGGTTTAACCGATCCCCAAGAATATCAACGTCTTGCGTTTTACTTGCGTGTGGGAGAAACTATTGACCGAAAACAATTATTCAAACAACTCATCGATGCGCAATATGAACGTCAACCCTTTGACATTGCCCCAGGAGGTTTTCGTGTTCGTGGGGATGTGATTGAAATTGCGGTGCCAGGATTAGAAGACAAAGCCTTACGAATTGATACGTTTGGAGATGAAATTGAGTCCATGGCCCTCATCGATACCATCACTGGCGAGACCGTTGCCCGTTATAAAAGTTATGCGATTTATCCTGCCTATGGGCATGCCTCAACGCATGAACGGGTGTTAAAAGCATGTGAAACAATTGAAGCCGAATTACACGAACGTCTCACGTATTTCAAACAAGAAAATAAACTATTAGAGGCGCAACGATTAGAGCTTCGAACCAAACAAGATTTAGAATCCTTACGTGAATTTGGCATGTGTCCGGGTATTGAAAACTATTCGCGTCATATTGATCAACGTCAACCCGGTGTTCGTCCTTTTTGCTTACTCGATTACTTCCCGAAAGATGCCTTACTTGTTGTGGATGAATCTCACGTAAGTTTCCCTCAAGTTCGGGGGATGTATAACGGAGATCGTGCGCGAAAAGAAACGCTGGTTGAATATGGATTCCGCTTACCGTCGGCGTTGGATAACCGTCCCTTAAAGTTTTTAGAATTTGAGGCCATCCTTCCTAATGTCATTTGTACTTCAGCGACGCCTGGAGATTATGAACTCACACAGGCAGAACAGCGTGTTGTCGAACAAATCATCCGTCCCACTGGACTTGTCGATCCAACGATTTCTATTCGTCCTACCATGGGTCAAATTGATGATTTGATGCAAGAAATTCGCCAACGTGTTGACGCCAACGAACGCGTGATGGTGGTCACCTTGACAATCAAAATGGCGGAAGATTTAACCGCATATTTGAAAAACAAGGGTATGAAGGTCGTTTACATGCACGCAGAAACGAAAACATTAGAACGTGCTCAAGTCATCTATCAACTTCGTAAAGGTAAATATGACGTTCTCATTGGAATTAATTTATTACGGGAAGGACTCGATATTCCCGAAGTATCTTTGATCACCATTTTGGATGCAGACAAAGAAGGTTTTTTACGTTCAACCCGCTCCCTCATTCAAATTATCGGTCGGGCGGCACGCAATGCCAATGGAAAAGTGATCATGTATGCGGATAAGATAACGGATTCGATGAAAGCCGCGATTCAAGAAACGGACCGTCGTCGTGCAATTCAACAAGCCTACAATGAGCGGTTTGGTATTACCCCGAAAACGATTCAAAAAGAAGTGATCTCGCCACTCAGTATGCATGAAGAAACCGATGTCACTCGATTAGTAGAAGGTAAAGCCTCCCGTTCTGAAATTGAAAATCGTATTAAAGAATTTGAAAAAATTATGAAAGAGGCGGCAAAAGCATATGACTTTGAAAGGGCCGCAGAAGTTCGCGATGTTATCTTCGAACTCAAAGCCCAGTTAAAAAATTAATGTAGTTTAAATTTAAGTCAAAGTAAGGTATATTTATAACCTGTAGGAGAACATTATGAACTTTTTAGATATTAGCTTTATTGTCGTTTCATTCATCATTATTATTTTATCGTTACTTCAAGGTGGAAAATCGGAAGGGGCGTCGGGTGCCATCACGGGGGCAGGGATGAACGTATTTGTGAAAACAAAAGAACGTGGATCTGAACTCATCGTCTCGTGGTTAACCCTTGGTTTTGGGATGTTATTTTTCTTACTTGCCTTACTGACCAACGCGTTAGCCTAGTCAATCTAAAAATTATCATCCAAAAAGAGTGAGTGAATATCACTCTTTTTTTCTTGGCGTTTTATTTTGATATAATGAATGACGATGACCATTAAAGCATTTGTAGAACAAGAAAAAATCAAACTAAATACAACGATTTCATCGTTAAAATTAACCCCTCATTTGGTGATTATTCAAGCGAATGAAAACGAAGGTTCCAATATTTATATTCGTGGCAAAATTCAAGATTGTCAGGATGTGGGAATTAAAGCGACACACGTCCGTTATCCCATCACAATAACGGAAGCCGATCTACTTAAAGAAATTCAACGATATAACGACGATCCCTCTGTGGATGGGTTGCTCGTTCAAGTGCCGTTACCCGATACGATTCGCCCCAGAGTTATTCGGGAAGCGATCGTGCCATCTAAGGATGTCGATGGCTTTCATCCCTTATCTTCGATGATGGCGTGTACCCCCAAAGGCATCGTGGACTATTTAGACGCCATCGGTTTTCCCTTTAAAGGAAAGCATGCAGTCGTCATCGGGCGATCGTTTATCGTAGGAAAACCCTTATCAACGGCGTTACTAGATCGCGATTGTACGGTTTCGATGATTCATTCCAAAACTGAAGAAGCGACAAAATTGGCGTTACTCCAATCCGCGGACCTTATTTGTGTCGCGGTCGGCCAAAAATGGTTTTTGTCGGATGAGAAAATTAAACCGAGTGCCATACTCGTCGATATTGGCATTAATCGTGAAGATGGTCTCCTTTTTGGTGATATTAAACCAGGACGTCATGCTGCACTACAAACCCCTGTTCCGGGTGGGGTAGGTTTATTAACACGTTTATCCTTATTGAAAAATGTGGTAGAAGCCTATCATCTTCGTCATCAATCGTCTTGATGGCGCAATAATACTTTAAATAACGAATAGCCACTGAAATAAATTAGAACACCCCCGATGAAAAACATAATAATATCGGGGGTTTTATTTAAATTAAATAAAACAAGAATTGCTAGTCCCCATGCCCCTAAGCCCAGCATCCAATCGAGAATCGTTAAGCGACGATGAAGATAGCGAGCAACAAAATATAGCCGATAAAAACCATAACCGACTAAACCAAGTAAAGTTAACCAGGCCACGAGTGCAGCTAGCGAACTTGCTGGAATAAAGATAAAGAGAATCGCCAGCAAAAGTAAAATTATTAACGGTGACACAAGTGTGTTTGACATCCGTTGAAATTGCGAAACATATCGATATAGTTTATAGCCGTAATAGGCAATGAGGATGAATCCTAATAACCCAATAACGGCACCAAGTACAGAATAAACAAAACTTGGATTGATCATGGCAAGTAATCCTAATACAAGGGTTGATCCAAAAAAGAATAGTTGACTAAGCTCTTCGAGTTTCCATGGTTTTTGTTTCATCATTCTCATTGTAGCAAAACTTTCTATTCATCGAGAATTGTCCTATAATAAAAAACATTATTGGAGAAGAATGATGAAACAAGAAATTTTACGTCGTTTTGCCGAACTTACTGTCCGTCGGGGGGTGAATGTCAAACAAGGTCAAGATGTGATAATTCACGCTGAACTCGATCAGCCTGAATTTGTTACGATGGTAGTTCAAGAAGCCTATAAAGCAGGTGCACGAAAAGTTCGTGTCAAATGGACTCACTTACCGATAAGCAAAGTGAATGCCTTAGCCATGGATGAAGCAGCAGCGAGTGAAATTGAAGCGTGGCAACATGCTGAATTACAACACAACGTCGATACGCTTCCTGCTCAAATTCATATTCGTTCGGTTGATCCCGATGGCATGAAGGGCATTGATCAAGAAAAAATGACGCGTATTTCTAAAGCTACAACACCGATTATGTTGAAATACCGTGAACAAATGGATAATAAATTCCAATGGACGATTATTGGGGTACCTTCCGTCAAATGGTCTGAAAAAGTCTTTCCCCATTTAAAAGGGGACGCCGCGGTGGAAGCGATGTGGGACGCAATCATTAAAGCGACCCGTGTCACTGAAGACCCGTTAAAAGAATGGGATCTTCATAACGCCACATTACAAGCCCGTTGCCGTCAACTTGATGCGCTCAATCTCGACTACCTCCATTTCCAATCAAGTAATGGAACCGATTTTAAAATCTGGATGATTCCAGAAGCGAAATGGTTAGGGGGAGGCGAACACCTGATTGATGGTCATTTCTACAACCCCAATATGCCCACCGAAGAAGTTTTCATTACTCCGAAAGCCGGTAAAGCGGAAGGGAAAGTGGTCGCGAGCAAACCCTTATCGTATGCGGGCGAACTTATTGAAGATTTCTCAGTGACTTTTTCCGACGGAAAAGTCGTGAAAGTCGAAGCAAAACGTAATCAAGCCTTACTGGAAAAAATGGTCGCCATGGATGAAGGTGCCTCCCGTATTGGTGAACTTGCCCTTGTCCCATTTGACTCCCCAATTCAACAATCGGGTTTACTTTTCTACAATACGTTATTTGATGAAAATGCCTCATGCCATATTGCGTTAGGTCGAGCCTATGTCAATTCCATTAAAGGATACGCGAATATGACGCGTGAACAATTAACGCAAATTGGATGTAATACCTCGATGATCCATGTGGACTTCATGATTGGATCCAAGGATTTAATAATCACCGGTGTCACACGAACGGGTGAAACGGTGGCTATCTTCGAGAAGGGCAATTGGTCACCCTCCTTAAAATAAACTAAAATAAATTAATGAAAAAAACCCTTCATAATGAAGGGTTTTTTATTGGCTAAGAAACGTTTAGTTAAAGATGAAGATACCGATCGATTTCCCATTGGGAAACGAAGGTGCGGTAGCTATCCCATTCTTTTTCTTTGGCGATGATGTATTTGTCAAAGGTGTGTTTGCCTAAGACGTCAAGCATCAAAGGATCTTTTTTCATTTCTTTTAAGGCATCTTTGAGATTTTCTGGAAGGTTTTGAATACCTTGTGCTTCGCGTTGTTCGCGGGTTAATTCAAAGATGTTGTCGTAGACAGGTGGTACGGTTTCCTTGGCGGTGGCGATGCCTTCTAATCCCGCGGATAAAATAAAGGCGAGCGCTAAATAGGGGTTGGCGGTTGGATCGACGTTACGAAGTTCAGTGCGGGTGGAATTGCCACGCGCTGCAGGAATACGAATCATCGCTGAACGGTTTGCATCGGACCAGCACGCATAGCAAGGCGCTTCATAGCCAGGAATAATACGTTTATAACTATTTACTGTTGGATTGGTTAAGGCGGCAATCGAACGGGAATGATTTAAAATCCCCGTCATCCATAAGCGGGCCACTTCGGATAATTGTTTATCGCCTTTTGGATCGAAGAAGGCATTTTCCCCATTGGCATTCGTTAAGGACATGTTAGTATGCATCCCTGAACCATTAATACCGGCAATCGGTTTAGGCATGAAACTCGCATGAAGCCCATGTTTGTGGGCAATGACTTTAACCACAGTTTTAAAAAGTTGGAGATTATCACACGCTTTTAAGACATCTTGGAAACGGAAGTTAATTTCATGTTGACCAATCGCCACTTCGTGGTGCGATGCTTGCACGAGTAAACCGAGTTTATCGAGTTCAATAGCAATATCGCGACGGGTGTAGTTATCGCCATCCATGGGGGCTAAATCAAAGTAACCTGCATCATCGTTGGGTTCCACAACCGGTTTTCCATCTTTTACTTTGAACAAGAAAAACTCGGGTTCAAAACCGACGTTCAGCGAACCAAAGCCAGCGGCCTCCATTTTTTGAATGGCTTTTTTAAGAATAAAGCGAGGATCGCCTTCAAAAGGTTCACCTTTGGGGGTATAAACATCACATACTAAACGGGCGACTTTCCCTAAGGCTAAATCTTCAAACGTTAAGATTTTCCATGAATCAAAGTCAGGATATAAATACATATCTGCTTCTTTGATGCGGACAAACCCTTCAATTGAAGATCCATCAAACATAATTTTATTGTCTAAGGCATCTTCAAGCCGTGAAACAGGTAAATCCACGGATTTAACCATCCCAAGCATATCGGTAAACTGCATACGAATAAAACGAACATCTTCTTTTTTAGCAAAGGCTAAAATGTCTGCTTTGGACCATACGGACATAAAGTGTCCCCCTTTTGAAATGTTAACTTCATTATAAAATTAGGATTTTTATTGTCAATAAGAACGTTTTACGATTCATCGTCATCATCATCATCGTCATCGTGATGATGTTCGTCACGCTTATCACGCCATTCATCGGTTTCCCTGTCATTTTCATCCAGTTCATAGGCTAAATATTCATAACCGATAACTTGAAGGTTTTCGTCAAGAATTTCAACGACCAAGACTTTGATTTTCCCTTTGACTTGACCAGTTTCAGTGGCCAGGGTAAAGGAGATTTTCAAGATATTTTCACCGTCTTCCGTTTCGTATTCAAATTTGAAACGATCTTGAACGCGATTTTCATCATTTTCCTCGAGGAAAAGAAGTTCAATTTCAGTTTCATCTTGATCGATTTCCAATTTGAAAATAGAGACATTCAAGACATTATCGACCATTTTGCGAATGCGAATTTTTGTTTCGTCCTCTTCGTATTTATAAATGGATTCGATGTAATTACTGGCGTCCGCTTCCGCTTTAAAGGAGAGAATAATTTCATCGTCTTCGATGATTTTAGAACCACTGACAAGAAGAGGTTCGCCTTGATTAATCATTAATTCGCCTTGAAGGGTATAAAAGGTTTCTTCATTCACCGTTTCAACATTATCGAGATTGTAATAAAGCGCATAATCAATCGTATTCCCTTGAATGTCGAAGACAGAGAAGCGATCGACATAGGCGAATGGTTGATCGATCAAGGCTTCGGTCGTGACAATGGGGGCATCTGCACGTCCAAGTAATTGTTCAAATAATCCTAAATAAGGACGAATTAAGGTCATTGTTTCATCAAAGTCATAGGAAGGTCGTGTGGGTTTCGTTAATCGGATCCCAGCAAGCGGTGCGGTATTGACACTATTTAAATTCGTAAACAAAGAGGCCGTGGTTATCGTTGAAACCGAAAGCGCCGCTTTATCGCCTTCAAGGCGAAGCGGAGGCAGCGTGACTTCTGAACTGGTTACGATGGAAGGATTTTCGGATGTAACGGACGTTGTGATCGTGGAACTCGAATCGGTAATCGATGGCGTTGAAGAGGTGATGGCAATCGGGGTCGAGGTTCCAATTAAAATCCCCACGATAAAGAAACCAAGAACGAGGGTTGCAGTTGGAAAAAACCGCCAGATTGAGAACGTTTTCTTGGGTGTAGGAGCTCCAAACCGTTCAATCATAAATGAAGAAAGATTAGGTTCAATTCGGGTCGCTTCGTGTTTAAGTTTTTTAAGAAGGTCTTTATTGTTCATCACGGAACGCCTCCCTCAATGTTTTCATCGCCTTGTTGTATTTCCATGTTACGGTGCCAAGCGGTAACGATAACATGGTGGCGATTTCGCGATGTTTGTAATCCCCAATCGCATATAAGAAAACAATGTGAGCTTCATCCTCAGGAAGAAGCGCTTTGGCTTTTTGAATAATGGGAGAATCAAATTCGTATGTATCTTGCCCGCCATCAAGGACATCATTCATTTCTTGGGTATCAAAAGAATCTTCGCGTTGACGAACGTTAATAAGATTTAATGCGGTATTTTTTGCAATCGTGAGCATCCAATTGAGGCCATTGGTTTTGGGTTGAAATTGTTGAATGTTTTGAAAAATTTTCACATACGTATCTTGCATGTCTTCACAAAGATGCATATCGC
>Ga0222714_10000603_pt1 | contig 41353 bp, 25 predicted proteins | sample C33_3DmetaG_FD_165048 | JGI IMG/M metagenome (GOLD analysis project Ga0222714, IMG submission 165048) | Estuarine water microbial communities from San Francisco Bay, California, United States - C33_3D | ecosystem: Environmental > Aquatic > Marine > Unclassified | place: USA: California...
ACTACCTAAAACAATTACATTAATTTCCCCTCCTGTTGCTGAACATGTTGAGTTTGTCGTTGTTATTGATTGAAGGGAAAATCCTGCGGGTGGAATTAATGTTGTACTCGTTGTTGCTATACATCCGAAGGCATCTTCCACATACACATAAAAATTACCTGAAGATACTCCCGTAAAGTCATACGTGGTTGATGTTTGTGTTAGATACTGCGAGTTAGAACCTGAAAAATAATAAGGGGCAGTTCCACCTGTTATGATAATTTGTACTTCACCATCACTACCAAAACACGATGGATCGGTTACTGTAGTTCCAATAATTTGAAGAGTTGTAACATCAGATACGGTAGCCTCTGAAGATAAACTACATCCCCCCGAGTCCGTTACTAAAACATTGTAATCCCCTGCTGTTAATCCCGTAATTGTAGAACCAGTAGCCCCATTACTCCATGTATAAGAATAAGGGGGCGTTCCTGTTATACCTGTTATAGATATTGTTCCATCATTACCTGAACAAACCGTGTTGTTTGTGACACTCAAACCATAGGATAACGCCGTTGTTGCTGAAATCTCAACAGACTGAGTTCTTGCAGTTTTGGTGATTGAGTCAGTTACCAACGCATCATATAATCCATATCCCAAATCACCAAAATACCAAAAAGTATCCGCACCAACACTTTCATAAGATATACCGTCTTTGAATAATTCTATCGTTATCGGATTATAATTTGTAGAGGCAGAAATAAATAGTATTGCATTATCCTCACCACAACTTGGTGGAGTATCTAATGTCATTAAGGCAGTATACTCAGGTAAATCAGTAGGAGTGACGGTAGGTGTAGGGGTTGGGGTTTGTGTTCCTGTAACTGTATTTGTCGGAGTTTGAGTATAAGTCGGTGTTTGTGTCGGAGTTTGAGTGTTTGTACCCGTAACAGTTGGTGTTTGAGTATTCGTAGGTGTCTGAGTAAAAGTTGGTGTTGGCGTGCTTGAAACCGCAACACTTGGTGTCGGAGTAGGAGTAGGAGTCGGACAAGGTGTGGTACAAGATATGGTATTAGTGTATGAAATACCACTGAAAGGATATGATGGGTTGAAACAGAATTGAGCACCAATAGTAGTTCCTGTTTGTTCAGTACCACAACAGTCTACATATTTCCACGATGATACATCGGTTTGTCCACTAACACAACACGGGTACGTAGATATACAAGTTGCACAATCATTATACGGACCTGAAAGGTCAATAGTGTAACCACTATATATATTCACACTTGTACCTGTGATAAGTGTAGCACATCCATCAAAAAGGAATGTATCCGGAGTCGTGGATGTATTATAAATTACTAAATGATAAATTGAATCCGCACTCAACTGTACGGGTATTTCAGAATTTAAAACACTAAAAGTTAAATCAGCACAACAAGCTGAGAATGTATAAACACAAGGATTGTATGTTTGACATTCAGCACAAGAAGAATACGCAGGGGTTAAAATTGTAGCACTGGGAGTTCCGTAACCCGGTACGTCCGTGTTGTAATAACATTCTCCACTGAATACGATGGTGTCACCCGAAACAAATGTGGTTGATTCAATATCAAACTCCAATTGAGTTCCGTCACAACAATTTTCAAATATTCTATTAATAATTGCCATTAGCTACAGGTGAGTTGAATGTTTATACTAACACTTACATCAAATATTTGATTTGTAAAGTTTGCAATACAACCTGCATTACTTACTTGAAGTGTTGAACCAACTAACGAATAATTTAATCCATAGTTGTATAAGGCAGGTAGTTCACTTTGTAATGCACTCAACCAAATGGTATTGGTTGGCACATCACCTGAACCATATCCCGTGTAGAATGGTTGAAGTATTAATTGACTCGAATCAAGTTGTACATCAACATACCATGTCGATACTATTGAGCTTAAAACTGTCGGTGTTAAAGTGCAACCCAAAGCCGCCGCTGCTGCCGTATACGCAGTCGATAAAAGTGTTGTCCAAGAACCAACACTTACACTATCACTTAGGACTTCATTTGTACAGTTACTACCCAAGAATTGTCCAACCGCTTGTGCCCCATCGATTTCAACTGCAACAATCTGACATCCTCGTTGTCTTCTCCATACTACTTTTTGTCTGTGAAAAATAGAGTTTGAAAATTTTTGTCCACCCATCCAAAGAGTAGTAGCAGGTACCATCTGTTCGACAAGTTTCATCCAATAATCCCCAATACCTTGTGTGTAGTCTATCATTTTCTGATAGGTGTATTGATTGGACGGTATATTAACCGTCTGCTGACTCTGTAAGTAATTCCAATACACAAGTTGAAGGGTTGGGTATCCACCGCCTTTACCATCGGTTATCCATTGCCTATTACGAACATTAATCATGTTCTTGTAAAAAGTTTGGGCAAACTCAAAAAAAGTTTTTTGCTTGGGACGTGGATCTACATATGTCCAGTCAATATCTCCTGGTGTTGGATAAGGTGATGTCAATCCCGAATTTGGAATTGGGTAGTTGTACTTTACTGACATGTCCCATACATCATATTCTAGTCCTTGTCCTGAATTTAAATAAATTTCAACATTTTTAGAGTTTATAACTAATCTATCATCAGGGACATTGTAGAATGCTTGATAATTACCATCCCGAGCAACTCTTTTTTGGTTACCACTACCTACCCAAGACTTTTGATTATCAATCGTACGTTTCAAATCCCAACCAAGTGACATATATGGGAATTTTCTATATCTATCCAAATAAGGTTGTCCATAGGTGAACGGAGCAAGTTGAGTTTGAACGTCAGGGTTGGCTCCTGTGAAAACAGAATTTGTCACGTCAACAACTGCAGGACTTCTGTGTTCAGGTGTTTGTTCGTACCATCCAGCTCCGAGTTGGAAATAATAATTATTATTAGTTTCCGCCGTCGAAGGATATCCGTTTCTATCAATCGGATAGTAAGTTTCGGTTACATTTACATTAATAGATGATGATGAGTATGTCAATGCATTATATGTTACACCTGAAATACTGTAGGTAGTTCCTGTGTTAAGAGTCGGTAGTTCTGTGTTGAAGGTTCCACCTGTGAGTTTTAAATATTGGTTTTCAAAGGCTTCGTAATTTAATTTACCATCGGCAAGATAAACAGTTTCATTAAATTCTAATAACGCATTTGGGGCACCTATCATTCTCATGATAAATTCAATACTTCTACGAGTTCCTTTAGATCTAAAAAGATATCCCGAATTTAAAATTAATTTTCTGTAGTATTCATAGTTCAACTCATTAGGAGTTAAATTTCTACTCATACCCGGATAAATAAGTTCTCCTTCTGTTGAAAATATTGAACTTAAAAAATCATCTGAAGTTATAGGCGATATATTAATGTCCCAACCTAAAGTTAGTGCTAAATTTTTTAGTAGTTGTGACGGTATATCATTTTCAGGTACGTAATTAACTGAAGTCATAAATGCAAGCCCATCAATAAACATTTTGACTTCGTCAAAACTCCTACCATAAATTTGTAAAACTTTTTCTACTTTTTGGTCTGTCGTATCAAATTCTTTGAACGCCCCTGTTATTAAAAATCTACTAATTAAATCTGTTTTGAATGTGTCTAACTCCTCACATAAGTTATACAAATCCAAAAGATATGCGTCAAATATTGGAGATGATATATCCAAATTCCATATCCCCCCTAAAGGCCATGTTATACTTTGTTGAGCAACATAAAACTGTCCACCTTCACTGAGTCTTGGGATTTGAAAAGTCGCAGTATAGATTGGATTTGTTAAAGTATTCAATAAGAACTTCTCTACTTCGTCAAAGTAATATGAAAAAGTTTCATTAACAAAATAATCAGCCGGTCTTAGTAAAACGGTTCTTGTTGTTGAGGATGCCCCTGAAAATGGGTTTCCTGTAACAACCAAAGAAAGAGTCCCTGCAGTTAAAGTATCCGTACTAGTTCTTGAAACTATCGGATAAGTCTGTGATCCACCTGAAAGGGCAAGTACATATCTGTCATATAATAATGTGAAATCACGTAGGGGATTGACTTGATATGGTAAAACTTCAATGTTCCTTGCGGAATTAGATGTGAAGTCAATATTGAACGGATTCAAAAATCTTGCAACATCTAAATCAAAACTCGTTTCATCTGTCAACTGATTGTAGACAATATTACTCACAGTATTCGCAGTTGTATAATCTACATATCTTTGATTAATTTGAATTGCTCCTGGAAAATAATTAATTATTTTCAGTACCGATACTTCGATTCTTTTTTTCAGTGAACCGTAAAGAGTGAAATTTGTTACTTGACTTATATCAAAATTGGGATAAACCCCAAACTCTTTTGCAATAATTAATTTTGATTTGTCGTCCGTGGCAATATCAAGATTCTCCAAAGTGATTGGTGCCGAAAAAACACCAGTCGAAAAGTTCCTGTTTACTTTTTGAGTAACAGATGTTGTGAAGGCAAAGTTACCTTGTGTTAGTCCTCCACCAGTAACAAGTTGTAAACCAACAATGTCATCCGAAAAACTATCACTTCCCCTATTTGGTGCAGGTGGATATCTAAACTTGTTACTCGCCATTAAGAAACGATGTTATTGAAGTTTTTAGAATAATCGATGTTACCACCTCTATTCTCACGAACTTCGTAAAGAGGATTATTAAACTCATCTCTGATTTCAAACAAGTTGTATTGACGGTAAATGTTATTTTGATTGTCGTAAATTGTGTAAATTCCGTCTTCCATACTCTTAGTCTGATTTCCATAAAGAGCAATTGCCAAGGTTGAAATGTCGTGTTCAGCCATTTCAATGTCTAAAACGATTGGATTGAAATAGGTATTCGTTAATATTATATTTTGGTTGGGTTGTCCTATGTACGGCGTCGCATTGGGTTTATTTGTCGGTGAACTCGATGGTGATAAAGTTAGAAAAATCAAATTCGAATTACCATCTACGTATCGGTATCGAACCGCCTTCTGAGAAGTGTTTGTAAGGTTTTCTACAACGGGTTCACAAAAGAATGATGAAGTCACCAACCTGTAAAAATTTGGAATTTTAGTTCCATCGTTGTTTAAGTATTCAATACGAAAACCAACCAATCCTTGATTTACAAATTTGTTACGAGATTGCACGGGAACTTGATTCAAATCAATGATAATTCCTTTTACGTTTGGCAAAGCAGATAATACACCACAATCTAAAATTGTAGTTCTAATCTCTGCAGGGCGAATCATGAGAGTATAAATCCCAAGTTGGGTAAACTCACTAGCAGGTAATCTTAAGTTGTACAACCCACCCAAAATTTCAACACCCGTATTACCACCTGTATTTGCATTATGAAAATAAGGGGTTAGGATTGCACTAGCATTCAAAGTTTTTAGAACAAAGTTATTTGTCACGTCCCTTGAAGGCGTGTAATTCAAAATGATTTCAACATCATCGGGGCTAACATCTGAGGGTCTTGTAATTCCGTAAGTACCTAAAGCCATGATTTTTTATTTTATAAATAGTTTAGTGAGTTTTTTTTAAGTGTCTGAAAACTTGAAGAATTTATATCCATATCTTTCTAAGTCTCCAAGACTGTCCACTTCTCCGAGTCTTTGTAAACCTTCGAACGCTGAGTTTTTTCCTCTTTCAATGAAAACATTGGATTGAATCAGTGGTGGTTCAACAATACCCATCATGGCTTCATTTTTGGTTATGGCAGACGCAACCAAATCATTGCTTGTTATACCTGAAACGGAAGCAACAAATACTGTTGTACCATCAGGGTAATCAATGAAATTAACACCATTAATGGTATAAGAAGAATATACAATATCACCAACAAGTCCAGTCCCATTGTACACACCAAAAAGTTGTCCATTTTTGTACACATTCAAACCAGGATTATATTGTGGCGCGGTATATTGTTTCAATTCAGTTAACTTACTCTTAGTATATCCACTGACATTATATGGAATAGACACATAGTTATTCGTCCCTTGAGATATTACGTTGTTTTCTGAATCTCCCGTAAAAATATATCTGTAAGTTGGCACCGTACCAGTCCAAACCCCACCCATACTTGAAGCACTGAATTGTATAATTCCTTGGGGATTATAAGTTGTTACCGCTGAAATAGGCAGAAAAACATCTTTGTATATTGTTGTAATTCCCCAAGGATTTGTTTGTGTGAGGGAAACCGTATAACCACTTGGTGTGGATGGATAAGTATGTGTGGCATAATTTGGAGAGAAAGATGTTATACTTTCAGTAGGACTTCCGTCTCCCCAATTTATGACGTATGGGGCGAGTGTTAGGAATCCTTTAAAGGTTGCGTCCGAAGTATTGTACAAATATAATTCATAAGGCGAACTACTACTTCCCGAGGTTAAAAAATTATCAATTACATCTTGTTGGACTGCAAGTCCATCAAATGGATCGTAGTAACCAATATCATCGTAATTTTGTGTTAGTAATATGGGTAGGGTGAGTCCCGTCAAAAAAGAAGTACCTCCTGTGTCACCACTCAGAACATAAGACATACCTGAATACACACCAAAAGTGTCCCCACTATAAGTGACTTGGAATATATCGTCTTGTAATACCCCAGGAGATATTTTATAATTAAAAACTTCCATTACGGATTGACGTATTCATACCATTTTATGGGTGTTGTAGTGGTTCCCACTCGAGCACCTCCAACTACATTGAATATGTCATATTCGTAATCGTTGTAGTCCATATTAACTCCGTAGTAAAAATATTGCTCTTGATTAAACGTGAACTTACCTGTAGATGGTAAAAATCCTTGGGGACTTGTCATCATCCGAGTAAACTGTCCTACTTTTGCATTGAAAAATTTTGCTGTCATGTAAAATTTATCGATATCAAGATAGGTCCTATTTTTTAACCAATAAAAGAAAAATCCCTCTTTATCACCAATAAAGTCCAAAACAAATTTTGGTTTTTTCACATCAACTTGGGTAAAAGAAGGACTGACACCAATGTAACCATTTTTAGTCTCTCCTTCATAAGTCGGTAAAATAACAGTAAAATAAAGTTGTTGAGTGTCTGCAGAAACTGAATCATAGAAATCCAATTTGAAAAAACTTCTTTTGAATGAATTTGCATAATAATATAACTCATTATCGGTAAAAGTAGCACCCGTATAATCTAGTACCCAATTATTTGCATTAGTCGTTGCAGTAACATTGACTTGTGGTGATGTCAAATCACCGTTAAAAAAATAAAATTCGTAGTTAGCCGACGTTAATGTAGAACTATAGGTTTTGTGAGAGAATCTAGTAACTTCGAAGTCATCGATTGGATTAATTATTTCATCAACTATTTGACTTTCATATTCAGTAATAGCCATGTCTTGTCCTACAAAATCAAATGTAGTACTCATCGGAATCACTAACTCTTTTTCTTGGGTATTTTGTACCAATTTAATTTTATTCACAATCGTCAGTTAAAGGTTGAATTATGACTTCAGTCTGTTGGTTTACATTTCTCTTATCGGGTGTTTGTAGAAACAATAAATCCATGAAAGGATAATGGGCATTGTTCAAGAAAGGATAATCCAATCCGATATTTTCAGCATCAATATACCCATAAGGGTATATGTCTCTCCACCTCCAAAGTTTTACACTATCATAGAAAGTCGCGTAGTTCGGAACATTTATCACTTCTTGTTTTGCCGCAGTTTCAATGTAGGGTGAATACTTACGCACAGGTATTGGATAGTGAACTTGATAATAATATCCTTTTGGGTTTGTACCAACAACAGATGCCGTTTGATAATAATTAGAGTTGAAAGTGTATTTGTGGTAAATTGGGCTTAAGGTGTATTCCTCCAAATCATACTGATTATATTCACAAAAGTCTCCTTTCAATAAATCACCTTCTTGTAAAAATTTGTTGTAGTAAAATGTTTTGGGCACTAAGGTTGTCTGATCCGGATGAGTATACGAACCCGTTGGTATATTATCAGAAGGATTGGTAGTACTGTCCCAATAAGGGTCTATGGTATTTTCCAAGAAGTTAAATCCCCATCCCACTTGTAAAGCAGGTGTACCAACGGTATTATTATAAGGTTTATTAAACCAACCCATATAACCTCTTTCTACTATCGAGACGTATAAGTCGGTGACAGGCCTACCTAAATTGTCAATTATATTTGTGATATCAATATCTTTGTCGAAAGAAAACCCAAAAGACAATGAACCATCCTTTATCGATACTCTTTGTGTTAAGTTTGGTGTTAGTGCTGAATATTCCAATTGTTTGACAGTTTGGAAAGAATTCGTCTCAAACCCTAATTGGGTTAAATCTAAATCCAAAATACTTGTCAACAAAGCATTTTTGCGGATGTAATATTGAGATTTCGTTTCCGCAGAATTACTTATTTCCACAATTCTTTTGAAGGTTCCTTTTGCATTTGTCGCAAAAGTTGTACCTGTAAAACCGACATTGTAAATTGAAAAAACTGAATTTTCACTTCCATAGGTGTCATCACCCAATTGGTAAACTTGATAAAGATTATTGTTGTTATAGATCGAAGATGTTTCAACCCATTGTCCAACACTTAAGTTGTGATTCACCCCACAGTAAAATGTAATTAGGGGAATACCATTATATGTTCTCTGTTGCACCACATAAGGAATCCCATCTCCCGAAACAAATGAAACTGTTTGAGAACGTTTTTCATCTGTATACTCCATAGAATGTGTATCACTACTTCCACTCGCATATGAAAGATAAACCATCCAATTATACGTAGAAGAACTTTTATTCACGAAATTTATATGGTTTGGTATTCCTTGATTTCTTATAAATTCAAATTCTTCATACTGTGGGAATCCACTCCATACGGGTGTCGTCATCGCCGCAGAGGTTGAGGGATCGATATAGTAAAGAAAATTCGTAAACTGAGTATAATTCAAAGATTTTCCCGAAATAGAATTATTATATAAATTTGTAATTTTACCGGCAACCCTAAAAATGTTCGAAGCTTGTCTTTCAGTATAAAATCTTTCTTCTAAATTCAATAGGACACTTCTGTCGGAATCTAAAAATTCTCTTTGTTCACCTTTGACATCTAAATTCAAATATGAATCAACATCAGCCGCTCCCGCAAATCTATCTCGCCCCCTTACTATTGTGTATGTTGATGGATTGTTACTCATGATTAATCACTAAATATATATCTTTCAACATACTTGTTCATTGCGGATTTACCCTTTTTAAGTCCAAAATAAAAATGGAACGGTGCACCAACTAATACATTTTTCTGAGCGCCAGCTGGGAAGTTCGGGTTACTAGTAAAACCAGTCAATGTCGGTCCACTATACGAGGGTGATGAATTATAAATGAATCCAGGTCTTTGGGTTGTAGGTGCCGTCTGAGAACTTTCAAAATAATTACCATTGAGTCTTCTATCGAACGATTGGTATTTAGCCGACAAGATGGTGTTAGTTTTCCAATCATTCAACTCAGTTCCAAAAATGTATGGGTTAGGTGATGTTGTTTTTATTTCCCATTCGAAATACGGGATTTCTTGAGAGTTTATACCATAATTGTCTGTCTTGTATTGGGTTCTTGTATCAATGAATGTTGTTCTACCTGGTGTTATTAAGTCTCTTGTGATTGTATTAGCCGAAAAGAAAACACCTACTACAGGTCCGGTTGTTCCTGAAAGAAACGAAATTTGAGAGTCACCATAGTTAGAACCCAAGTATGGTGTAACCCCGAACTCCGAATTAATAGAATTTAATTGAACAATGTCCCCATCTAATTTGTTCTTGGGTCTTGAAAATAATTGTGCAATAGACGCATCTCCCCTTTGTAGAACCTGATCCCAAAATTTAGCATTAACAATCCTACTAATCAAATATGTTTGTAATAAATCTGAGGTGTCATTGTATGATGTTGATTGGATTTTGTCTATAACAAACCCTTGGAAGTCAGGAGAAAAACAAATTTCTTTTGTGAACTCGTATCTAGGTCCCAAATCCATTATGGTTGTCGGATGTCCCAAGTTCAAAACATTACCTCCGTTGGTTGCGTAGTTGGGTGCATTTCTACCAATAAAAGTACCCGTACCCCCTGAATTATAGGGAGAACTTCTATAGAAAAATGAATTTGCATCATCTTCATAGAAAATTAAATCATCACAATACACATACTCTGGACGTGTGTTATAAGTTGTGGCTGTTGGACTTTGATTGTATATTTTATCATTTTGGAAAGTATACATGTATAAACTTCCATTAACCCAATTGTTCACAAATGTCAATGAAACTACATTTCTACATAAAGCATAATTTAGTCTGAATCGCGCTTTCCACTCTGCAAAAATTTGGAAGTCCGTTGCAAATGCAAATCTTTTTTGAACTAAGTAGTAACAACCACCGTCAAGTTTTGTTAATTGTGTTTCAGGAACGTAGTAACAATCGTCACTTGTTGGTTTGATGGCAAAATTTAATCCATTACCTGAGTAACAATCAAGTGGTACCATACCTCCGCAACTGAATGTGTTAAGAATCGTCAAACCCGCACCTCCGTTGTCATCTGCGAAGTCATCAATACCATCAGAGAAAGGATCAGCACCTACGTTGTAAGCCGATGTTAAAGTTTCTTCAGTACCTAAAATATATCCTTGGAAACCTCCGTTCTGATGTAGGGAAAATCTAGCTTGGTGAATATCAGATGTTGGTAACCTATCTGTTCTCATAACCATGTAGGTGGTGTTAGAAAACGTAATAGTATGATTTGGGGATTGTTGGTAATATACAGGTGAAAAATATGCCCACTCATCCCTATCTTTGGGTACCATATAACTACCACCCTCTAAAATTTCGCCACGATAGTATCCATTTTCGAATCCACCTATAGCATTTCCTACATTAATCATACGTTTATAATCCGTATTACTGTATGATGTAAGTGTTGCAGGTGTTGAGTTTATTGATGTAGTTGCTGGAGATGAATATGAACCCAAGAAATTACCATTACCGATTCTACTGATATTATTAGCATCATAACTTGAATAATTCAAATGGTTCTGTGTCGTCCATCCCGTAAAGAGTCCCCAAGTCGTACCAGGCGCTGAAGGTGTGAAATTGAAATATGGGAAGTATATTCTTCGATTTACAGATGTAGACGAGTTGTCTGTCAACGCGTCGTGTCTTGGAATCCTCCAATCCGTAGAAGAATTGTACGGCGTGGTTGGATGGTTCAAGTAGTAATCACCCAATACCGTTTTACTACCAAAACTAGTACTACCATATAACTTGGATAAATCATATTGTACAATTTGTTTATCACAATGTGGATCGACACCCCTAATCAGAAACAATATTTCATGATCCAAATAATTAGGATTCAACATAATATTCGGAGCATTCAATGCAAACTTATTGTTTCCTGAGTTATCAGGGTACTCATTTGGTAAATCGGTACTCGAATTGTTTTTTTCAATTCTTTGGAAACCAAAAATATATCTTCTTAAAAGAGTCCCCAAGCCCAATGCCGGATATGTTGAACCTGAAATAGATGCTGGCGTTTGTCCACATTGTGTTATATATTCACCAAGAGTATGTCCTGTTACGAGTTGGAAGTATTCTATATCTGCAGGATACTGATATTCACGAACTGTCGATGAACCTGTTATACCCACGTAACTTTGCGTTACGGGAAGTAACGTGGTTGGGCTCATGTGTGTTATTTGAATGGTTTTGTTCAATGATGAGGTTCCCGTTGTCGAAAAAGTGTTAAAACCATTGGTTATTGTAAATCCACTTGAGTTCACAACATTTGTGTGCCCTGTCACGTTAGGATCGAGTGAATTTTTTGGATTGGAAAAACTTATCAGTTGTGCAGGTTGCATCTTAAGTAAGGTACCAGGATCTGACAACATAACCATGACATTATCATAGTAAGGAGTTGGATTCAAACCTGGACGTATTTTTACTTGGATTTGGTTGTATGCATTACCAGTTCCGTTGTCACCATCCCTGTGGAATTTAGACTTCAAATTAAACAAATTCATTCTTTCAGACAACGGTAAATCATAGGACCAAATATCCCATTTTGATTGTGGATTGTCCGTATTACTAATGAAAGGAGCCTTTGCATAATTGGAAGCCGGATCAGCTCCTGTTGTGTCGTAATTAAGATTATTACCCGCCATTGAAATTTGGAATCCGTTTGCAAATTTTCCCATCCAACGAGTGTCGGTTTCATCATCTTCAATTGCCAACAATCCCGAAAAGAATGGTGGCTGGTTTGTGTTTGCCAAGAAACTTGTATTTTCATTATAAGTTTCAAACTGTTCATCACCACAACACAATTTAGGTTCACATTCACAAATCTGACAATCGGGATATGTGATGTTCGGAAGTGGTATTGCATAAAAATCAACTTTCTGTAGTCGATTCCAATAGACAATTATAAGTGCCGTCATACCAAACCACACAACTGATTGTATGATAAATCCAATACCTGCCCCAACAGAAAGAGCAGAAAAAGCAGCAATCGCCTGAACTAAACTAGAAGTTCCAGCCACTGTAAATACGGTTCCCAATGCGATTAAAAGGGGAACTCTAACCCATTCCCATAAAAAACTAAGAATATGATAAAGAATTATTATTACAAAGAATGGTACCGTTAACAAACTCAATAAGAAATTGAATATGAAATAAAAAGTATCAAAGTTTCTAACTCCATCGTTTGTCGGGAACCTGTTAACTTCCGTTTCACAAGTCCTATCAATAATTTCTTTAATTCCAATAAATCTACCTCTACCAGTTCCGTTACGATATTCGTCTATTAACTGTGAAATTGTATAAACTTTATTGTATTTGAATCTATAAAAGAAATCCTCACAATTTATAGCAGCCTGTTTATCCACATAGTCATCCCAATCCAATGAAAACGCATAAGACTTTTTCAATTCTTTATAATACTGTGATGAAGGTGATAAAGAAGCTGGATCTGTAGAGGTTGATGTCCAACCGTATTCCCTGATATTTGGGACTAAGAAATTTGCTCTTTTCAATTCACCTGTTGGAGACGTGAAAACAGATGGTAATGGTATCGTCGAAACGGGAGCTTCTTTCATTCCGTCTTCATCTTGCCATTTTACCTTAAATCTATACTTAGCGGTGGTTGGGATACCAACTGATGGATCATTTGAAAAAACCTGTTCCCCGAATTCGTTAGTTATTACGTAATCTAAGTTCATAGGTACGTCTACCACCCATGCACCATTTTCGTCAATCACTTTTCCACCATTTTCTAATTTGTACTCCTCAAGTACGGGATCACCGTTACTGTCTTGGTTGATTGTTTGTCGGATGGCTAAAATTTGTCCTGGACCTGTAGACATTCCACATAAGTCACCCATTTCTGTTTTGGGTTTACATGATTTTTTTAATTGTTGGTTACTCGTCATTATCGAACCCATGAACACTGCTGTGGGTTGAATTTCGATTCCAAGAGACCTTAAATCAAAATCAAATCTTGTTATTCCAATATTACATAAATCTTCTTGTCCCCAAAATGAGGCAACATCTACTTGTGATGTTTGTGTAACTATCTGTGGAAGGGAAGACAAATCGTTAGAAGATCTGAATCGATTACCATCAAACTGAGATTGTACACCAATCCCCTGGCGAATTAAATCTGTAGGACGAAGTGAAAAACATCCGATGTCAGATAAATCTAAATCCATCGTAACCGTTTGGATACCAAGAGGTACACCAACAATCATGAAATCACCACTCTCGTTGGTTTTGACTACGAATCGATAGTACTTTTCATAAATTTGTAACACCGCCTTATCTGTTAAAACATCTTCTCTCGTTGGAAAAGTTCCTGTTGGAACGTGTCCTTGATAAGATGGTGTATATGGCAACAAATTGTATCTGTATCCATCCTCGTTAACATCAGACAGTGTTTTATATGGATATAGAGTATTAATTACAGGATCATTCAAATCCAATTCGTCTACAGGTACAAAAACAGAAATTCGAGCGTTGGGGACACCATATCCTCCGTTAGCAATTACTCTACCAACAACAACACCATAATTAGCGCAGAAGTCATTATACAGTTCATCTTGTCTGATTTTTAAAGAAAGTATTTCTAAAAAATCAAAATCTTGTTCAATATTAACTCTGATTTGTTTGTCAACACCTGGCTCTGTTCGTATTCTGTATGACTTGGGCATGAATTATCTTTTTAGATAAATAGTTATTCATCCAATTTCAAAAGTAATTACTTAACTTGGTTTAATGTTAAGAGAAACTTGTACTTGTTAAAGTTTTCACTCTAACTTGAATGTCTTTAGATGGTATTCTTACTTGATAAACTTGATTTGGTTGAGCAAAAATTGTTTCATCTATAAGAAGTATTTGACGTGTCTGAGCATCTGAATACCTTTGGGACGTTTCGTTTGATGAATACTGTCCCCCTACTAGATTAAACACATCAATTGTAGATACAGTATTAACACCACCAACGTTTTGAATTTCTCTCCTCATTTCAGAAACATTTACATTTTGTCCCAAATCTCTATAGATAGGACTCATGTAATTAGAAACCACATTAATGATATTAGAAATTATTTCTCCTCTATTTTGTGCAGAATCTAAAATTACTGAAATATCAAATTTTAAATCTATTACTTCTGCAGTATTAACCACAACATAATCATTTATCATTCTATAATTTGATAAATAATTTGCCACGTTCGACTTGAGTACATTTGGAACATTAGATGTTAATTTGCCGGCCGAGTCATAGGATAATAATTGGATTTCTATCTTGTTGTTGTTTTCAACGATTCCAACTTTAGCAGGTGCTCCAAATTTACCTGGCATCGTCGTTAATAAAGAATTGTAGTCATTGATGGTTACTGCTCTTTTTTGTGCCGCAAAATTGAAACTTACCATGTTTCTAGCTTCGTTGACGGTGGGTTGATTTGCACCTCCAATGGCTGCGGTTACGTTAGTAACACTCAATGAATTAACGACTGAAGAGTTGATTGTTTGGTTAGGTCCAGTTATCTGTAAGTCATATGTACCTAATTGTGTCAAGGCATTTACACCTAAATTACTTGCTAATCCCCCACCAACTCTATACTGAATAAAAAGAGTTGTGTTGGGTTGTACGGTTTTACCCAGACCGATATTATTTTGATAATTTGCTATATTCAATGGAACACCTGTTCTTGCAAATTGAGCAAGTTGATCATCCGCAGTAACTGTAGCATTACCAAACGTCATCTTCAGATATCCTTCAGGTGTGTATTCAGTTATGAATCTATTTTCTGTTTGAATATATCTTCCAACTTTAATTCCCGGATTGTCTGATGGCTTTGTTGGGTCTTCCACAAACACTCTATCTTCCGCCAAGGCATCTACTTCAAACCATCTGTTTGTTGAGGTGATAAATTCAGACGTAGATGGTACATTTTGAAATGATGTCCCATCTTTTTGAATAACAGAGGTAACACCTAAAACATTTTTTTCAGGTAAGAAAATTTCATAAAAAGGACGAACCTCATTTTGAGTTATTACTTTTTTGAAAACTTTTGTGAATCCATTAACAACAACCTCTCTTTTTACAATCGTATAATTTATCAAATTGTTGTTGGCATCAAAATTTGGAATTTTTTTTGCATTAACATATCCTTCACTGTTGTATTGGGAACTGAAATCAATATCATATACCGTTTCAAAAACCTGTCCTCCACCTTGTACTTGTGCACCTGCTCTTAGAATACCACAATAATCAACATTTTCCGAGTCTCCGTTTGCCGGTACCGTTATAGAAAAATCAACTAAAGAAACTGAAGGTCGATTTCCAGGGATTTTTAATCCATAAGTTCTGGCTATATTATATACTGATGACCTTTGTTGAGCATACTGAAGCACCGTTTCTTGAATACTTCTATCAATTTGGTAATTCAAATTATCACCAATCGCAGCATTTAAATCCAAAAATACTGAGAAAAGTGCAGCATCATTAAAGTTGTCGATTAAGTCAGGATAGTATTGCTGGGTATAATCAATCAAGTCTTGCCTCAGTGAAGCAAAGTCTCTATCAGTGTATGAAATTCTTCTTTCTGCCATTTCTCATTAAATATTGATTATTACAAAATCTCTTGTTTCGAAAGTATCAGATGTGATAGTAAAATCAATCCTTAATTTTGCGGTGTATTCCGCAACACCTCTTCCAGGTACATTCAAAACTCCCGTATCTAAATAATCTGTGTTAAGTTGCGTAACTGTAGATTGATCTTCTTCTTCAACGTAAGGGTTTATTGTAATTTCATTTATAACCAAGTTGGGAATGTATTTTTCTACATTACTACGTATATCGGATTTTATCGACTCAAAAGTGGGTGAATCCATAGGCTCAAAAATAAATTCAAAAATTCTAGTACCAAAATCAGGTAAAAAGTAACGAGAACCCTTTCTTGTTAAGATAAGATGTATTAAATCACTCCTGATTTCACGATTAGCATCTTCGGACAAGGATAAATATTTTCCTTGAAGACTATCCTGAAATGGAAAATTAATTCCGTATGTTTTACCGTTTGCCATATTTCATAAATATATTCCGAGATTTTTTTTTCGAAATAAAAAACCCGACACATAATGTCGGGTTTATCTCGTTCATTATCCCTTAAAATGATAGTTAGTGATGATTTTATCCTTCACAAGCCACACATTGTAAATCATTCAAATTTAATTTCTTTCTAGCAAATGCTTGAGCCGAATTCATTGAGTGTTGATAATAAAGAGTTTTTACACCCAATTGCCATGCATCTATCAATAGTTTATTAACATCCTTTGTTGGCATATCAGGTGAAATCATCAAATTAAGTGATTGTGATTGATCGATATAATCCTGTCTAACCGCAGCTTGGTTGATTATTGACGCTTGATTGATTTCTGAAAAAGTTCTGAAAACTTCTTTTTGTTCATCAGTCAAAAATTCCAAATGTTGGACGGAACCATCATGTTTTTTAATGCTATCCCATGTTGTTTTATTGTCCTTTTTAAGTTCCGATAACAGATTTTTTAAAACAGGATTTTTAATCGTAACTTTTAATTTAGCCACGTCCTTCACATAACAGTTGGACCAAATTGGTTCGATAGACTGTGATACTTGCCCAAGAATAAAAGCCGAAGATGTAGTGGGAGCAATGGCATTTAATGTTACATTTCTTCTTCCATAACCCACTAATGTTTCGGGTTCACCAAAAATATTTGCCAATTCCTCAGAAGCCTTGTAGGATTTTTCTTTGATATTCTTGAACACTTCGACATTTAGTTTTGCGGTTTCTCTACAATCAAAAGGCAATCCCTTAGATTGTAATAATGAGTGCCACCCTAAGACGCCCAAACCAAGTGCTCTTTGTCTTTTTGCAAAGTTGTAAGCCTTCTCAAGATAAAAGAACGCTCTTTTACCTTCAATTGTACCGTTGTCACGAATGTCTTCAATTTTTGTAAGAAATTCACTAACAACTGCATCCAAGAAATAAACCATAGTCTCAACAGCATCAGTGTCTTTCCATTCATCATAGTGAAGAACATTCATAGAAGATAGTACACAAACAAAAGACTCTTCTTCAGAATTGTGAAGTGCAATTTCAGAACATAAATTTGAATTGTAAATCTTCATATCTTTATCTCTATAAACCTCAGGTGCTTTTTTATTCATAGTATCAGTGAACATAATATATGGATATCCTATCTCACCCCGTCTTTGGATTACTTGTGCCCATACCGCTCTTTTTTCTTTGTCACCTGCAATCATTTCCTCCATAAACCTGTCAGTTACCGTCACAGCATGTGTTAAATCTTGAATAGGGAATCCTTCTGTTCCAATTTTCAAAAATTCCATAATGTCTGGATGCTCAGCAGGTAAATAAGGTGAAAATCTGCCTCGTCTGGTTGAACCCTGTGAAATATTATCAACAACACTTTGAAACAGATTCATGAAGTGTACAGATCCTGGCGCATGTCCGTTATCAGTGATTGCGGCACCTCTACCTCGAATGTTTCCGAAGTAACCTGAGGTTCCTCCCCCCATTTTACTCATTTCACCAACTTCAGCCTGTGTATAAAGGATTGATTCGATGTTGTCGCCGATGTTTGAACCAAAACAACTTACCGGTAATCCTCTTTTCTTACCAAAGTTAGCCCATACAGGTGAAGATAAGGAATACCAACCTCTACCCATGTAGTCATAAAATTTTTCAGCAAATCCTTTGAACTTATCATCATTTGTAGATGTAAGTAGTTTTTCTGCATGATTTGCAATCGTTTTAATTCTTTCTAACGGCTCTTCACCTTCACTTAGATATCCTCTACGTAAAAAGGTGATAGACTCGTCGTTAATCCAATCAAATGGTTCTCTATTGTTCATATTATATAATAATTTTTTCGTTCTTAAAATAAATCGTTTAAAGTGATAGACTTTTGTTTTTTACTGTAATTAATACTTCTTTTGTAGAAGAAGTCGGTATGTTTTGTTGTGAGGATTTCGTCGTCGAACCATTCAGTAGTTTCTAACAAAACTTGGTTGACATCGAACACGTTTTCAATTCCAATTGAATTTAAAGAAAGGTTGAATCTGTGTTTAATAAATTCCAAAGTTTGTGCTTTACTCAAGAAATCTAAATCACCCTTTTCAAAAATCCAATCTATAATATCCTTTTCAGCCTCGTAAGCTTCAACGGTAGCGTCTTTGATGTCCTCAATTAACTCCGGTGTCCACCATGAAGGGTTTTCTTTTTTGATGAGATTAACTAAATCAAATCCAAATTCAGCGTGAATATTTTCTTCTTTCGATGTCGCTTCCACCGCATTACTCATACCCTTTAACATATTCTTGTGTTTGTTAAATGAAAGGATAATTAAGAACTGTGAAAACAATGAAACATTTTCTACAAACATTGAAAACAGGATAACAGATTCAAAGTAGTCTTGGTTTTCAATAGAACGTGAATTCGAAATAGATTTTTCAAGATATTTGATTCTTTTACGAATTGCAGGTACTTCCAATAAATTTTCAAATTCTTCATTCAAACCTAGTACTTGGATAAGGTTAGAATAAGCATCCGCGTGTCTTACTTCAGATTCTGCGAACGTGGCACCAACGTTTCCGATTTCTGGTTTTGGTAATTTTTTGTAAATGTCACCCCAAAAAGTTTTAACCGCAATTTCAATTTGTGATATTGCCAACATCGCTCTTTCAACGGCAGTTTTTTCTTTTTCTGAAAGGTGTACCTTGAAGTCTTGGATATCTGATGTGAAATTAAATTCCGTGTGAACCCAGTATGAGTGTCTGATTGCATCTACGTACTCTACTAATTCAGGATATTCATATGGTTTAAGATTAACTCTTTTAGAGAAAATATTAGGTCTACTTTTAGAGCGATAAATTATATATTCTTTTGCCACGTCATTCAATCCATTATCCATAAGTTTATTTTCTACCATGTCATGTACTTCATCAACGTGTGGTATGTGTAATTTGTCATTTCTGAAGAGACTTTTCTTTGTTAATCTTGCAATTTTTTCAGCCATCTCTTCATCGGTGTGTCCGATGCTTTGCATAGCTTTCATAACCGCTCGTTTAATTTTTTCACTCTCAAACAAAACCTTATCACCACTTCGTTTGATAACGAAACGTGTTTCCTTAAAAGATAGACTATTGTTGTTTTCCATATTAAAATAAATTTTTGGTTTTTTTATTGAATTCAGACTTTTTGATTTTGTCTTTTTTCCATAAGTTCCCGAATTCTGTTTCTATTACGTTCTTCTTTTTGTTCTTCAAGTCCAAGGAACGTAACACTAGACTCAGTATCTATTTCAAGATACTCATTATCGAACTTACAGTTTTCGAACACAATACCATCTTTACCAACTCGTGATTTTGTAATAGCAATTGTCGCCAAATTCATTTCTTTTTGTTGGAGGGATTTAGCAATCGAGATAATTACGTGTCCTACTTGTGCTTTTTTAATGGAACCTCCCATCTGATCAGTTGTTACAACATCAGAAGATATGGAAGACCTGTTACCTTGTGTTGCTGTCCATCCTGCGATATCCAACTCGTGACACATAGCCTCGAAGTGTCTCATCACGGAACCTTCCGCCTTCCACTCATCGGATTCCTTACCACCACCAGCACCACTTGGTAACACACAGTCAATGTAATCCAAAACAATGACATCCACTTTTGTACCCTCGGCAATCATTTTTCTAATTTGATTTTTAAGTTGTCCTATTGTAATTGTGTCTGATGGTAATTTCTTAAGAGTCAAACTATTTGTTGTATTCTCTTTTATCTCCGCAACTTTTGCCATGACATCTTCACGTCGAGAAGACAAATCATCAGGTTTAATTTTTGTCCAAAGGGTAAAATGCTTACGTTGAATGATTTTGGGGTTATCCTCAAAAAATATCTGTAATACATTGTATCCCAAATTGAACGCATTGTTGGCTATTTTGGTAAGGATTGTTGTTTTACCAACACCTGTGGGTGCTAATATTACACCAATCTCACCTTTAGCTAAACCACCCTTCATCAAGTTATCAATACCAGGAATTCCCATAGGAATCGGGTGACGGAAATCATCCATCAACACCTCGTCCAAGTTAGAAAATACAGTGGCAGTACCTTCATCCACTTCCCCAATTTGCATTGCCTCTCTAACCATTCCCTCAATATCATCGTAGGATTCGAAATCTCCCTTATCGATAATTTTTTGAGCTTTAGACATTACTTTCTGTAACTCTTGTTGTTTACAAAACTTTAGTGATTTCGTTTGAACAAACTCAGCACCTTCAATTGTTGAGTTTTTGATTTCTTCAATCATGTCCATAACCATTTTACGGGACATATCGTTGGAAATTTCACTCTTCGCCAATTGTTCCAATGTATTGAACGATGGAGAATGTTCGAATTTAACAAAATACTCCTTAACCATTTGCATAACAATCTTGAAGTATTGGTTATCAAAGTACTTTGGGTCGATGACTTCTACGATAGAACGAGCAAAATTTTTGTCTAAAATTATTTGATTAAGTAGTTGTATTTGAAAGGTATTTCCGAGGTATCCAAAGTTCTTGTCGTTAGCCATTTTTTATTAAAATTAGTTGTCTGTGTGAAATATAAATACGCTTAATTCAGGGTATAATCCATGTACGTGAAAGATAAATTTTCATCTGAAAAAATGTCAGTCAAACGCTTTAGTATGTTTTTTAGGTGTGGGCGTACGTCAACCGTATATCTTACCTTTGGGGGGTACAATTTTGCATCAAATGCTCTATGACAAATTGTCTTATCACCAACCTTAATATACATGTTAAACCACTCGGGTTCCTCTGTATTCGAAGTATCGAGTACACTCGGATCCAAATAAATTTGTTCGAAGTTGTCCATCATGTAGATGGTTGATTTCATCTTCAAATCAGTTTGAATCTCATCACTAATACTTCTTAACAAATCATAGAACTCGACACTTCGGTGAGCATGTTCATTAAAGTTTTTGACATTATAATATCGTTGTACAACGAAATTATCGTTCAGAGTCAATAAGAACTCCATTTTAGTTAAATCCATGTTTTTATCCATTTTCTATTGGTTTTTAATAAATCTTCTTTTTTCTTTTCTTGTCAGTTTCATGAAAGGATTGATAAACTCAACCCATTGTTCGTCTTGTTTGGGGAGGAATTTAAAAAATCCATCTTCCATCATCAAACGAATTAAATTCTTATACCCACGCCCCTCAGGATCCAAATCTTCACGATAGTAATCATTAATCTCAGACTTGTTTTCATCTGTAAGCAAAGGTAAAGATAAATCCACTAACAATCCATTACGTTCCCAAAAAAAATCACCAATTTCTCCACGCTTGGTTTTTCCCTTTAAGATATTATGAATTGTAGTTGTGGACGTTTCCTCCGCTAATTTTCTTGTTTTTTCTTTAATGAAATTAATGTCGAGTTTTTCTGACAAAATTTCAGGAAATAGTTTGACTAGAGTCTTAGCACCGAGGAAATGAATTCCATCGATATTATCAGATTTATCCCCCATCAAGGTTTTGTATGTCACAATGTTTTCATGTGGAATTTCTAAATCATCAATATCAATTTTATCACCTTTTTTGTATAGGTGTTTTTTAATAGGAGAATAAACAGACACATTATCAGATATGAGTTGTGTTAAGTCCTTATCTGATGAAAAAATAGTTTTTTTCTCATCAATAGAAATTTGACAGTAATACGCCATCAAATCGTCACTCTCACACTCATCTATCATCACCTGACGAATGAACAACTCTTCAAGGTATAGTTTCACCCTTTGACGTTGCCAATCGAAGGATTCCTTCTGATATTCATTCAGTGTCTGTTTTCTATTTTGTTTGTATTCAGGGAAAATTTCTTTTCGTCTCAGGGCATTATTCCTCCCATCCCAAAATACCACAACTTTGTCAAACTCATTTTCTAAAATGTGTTTCCTTAAAGTATTGATAAAATGGAACAATCCGCCAATATGTTTGGAATCATGGTAAAGTTCACGGACACCGTGAAAACCAATTTTGAATAGATTGTCTCCGTCGACTAAAAGTGTAGTGTTCACAATAATGTTATTGATTATTCGCCCACTTCTTTCTCCTCAACCAAATCAAAATCTCCATCAACACCGATTATTTGTTTCCAATAATCCGAGTGTTCTTTTTTATAAGCTTCGATAGATGCTTTTTCTTCTGAAGCTTCTTTACCAGCCAAAAATCCATGGGGGGTTACAATTATTTTTCCATCCTCGTAACCCAAACCATTGATGTGGTTTTTCATCACAGAAATTTTTGTACGAGTTGCGAACTTAACAGTTCTTTTATCTTTTGTCGCAGTAATTTTGGTGGTACCAGCACCTTTTTGGTTACCAAATAAAAACACCAAGGAAGAGTTTAACCAAACCGACTCACCACCTTTAGCCTTAATTTTTGGTTGCCCAAAGGGGTTATCAGGAAGTTCAACCCACGGTTGATTGACAATAACCAAAGTATTCTCGTACTTAGAATCTGCCTTACGAGAACCTGAAATACGTTGGTTGATACCCATACCAATTTTGTCCGATAAGGTAGCTGCGTTGTGTTGTTTACCACCCTTACCTTCGTATGTCATTTTTGACGGTATCGACCCAACAGAATCCCAAAGGAACAACAAGTCATATTCAAGTTCACCTTTCTCTTGTGCATCCAAAAGTGAATTAATGTAGTCGGTGATTTGCTCGATGTAACTGAAATTATTGTTGAATATAAAAAATCCGTCCCAATCAATTTCACCCGTTTCCTCATCTACAACTTCATCACATTCAAACCCCATGAGCTGAGCATGTTCGAAACTCCATTTTTGTTCTGTAATAATGAATACAGGAAGAATACCTTGTTTCTGAGCACTGACTGCAGATTTAATTAATGCCGTTGTTTTCCCGGTGTCACTATGTCCTAAAAACATATTGATATGTCCCATTCCAGGACCTGGTAATCCAACAGCTTCTAAGAACTCTGCACCGCAATCAAAAAACCGTTGGGGTTTGTATTTGGCAGAAGTTGAGAACTTCTTTTTAATATCGCCAAATTCTTTCTTTTTAATTGCCATAACTATTTTTGTAAAATTCTTTCAAGGTTTCCAACTTATCCATAGCATTTGCTAACTTTTCAACAAACTTGTCCATTTCTTCCAAGTGTTGTGGGTGTTCACCAATACCAACCGGATTCTCCATATAAACCATCAAAGTGGCTTGTGACTCTGCAATTTCGCTCTCATACTTTTTGGTGAGTGCGTCGTACATATATTTTCTGATTTTCATAATAATAGATATTAAAAAATGGTGCAGACTGTGCCTGCACCATTTTAGTTTTTAGAATGGTAAATCCTCATCAGGTTCAGCATTCGCCTGCGGATCTGAAACAGTTTCATTTGTTTCTTTTTTACCTCCGCCAAGTGAAAGAACCGCATCATCACCGTAAACGTATTTTTTTAGTTCCTGATCCCACAAAGGTGTTTCACCACGAGCAATGGCTTCTAAATATTCTACCGGTTTTTTAGAATAAACATCAGCCCATGTTAACTCATCTTGCAACCACTCGTTTTTAGTTGATTCATCTGAATGAAGTGGACTTGGATCGTCGTACATAATGGTTTGAACCACGGTATATTCTTTACCTGCAGGTGTTTTACTTTTTGACAATTCAATGATTAAATCACGTCCATTTTCAGGATCGGTGATGTCTCCCTTCTGTTTCCAAATAGGAATAATTTTATCTAAAATACCCTCTTGTTTGTAGTTATCTTTAAATCTCCAAAACTTGGGACCATCTTGTTCGTTGTCTCTATCAACAACTTTAACAATATAAAATTTTCGTGATTTATATTGACGAGCTAAGTCTTTATCCGAATCTTTACCTGTAGACATCAAAGTCTCGTAAACTTCACTCAAAGGTGAACGTTCATTTTCATTTTTTCCTGGATCATAAAACTTCTGCCATTGTCCGTTCACTTGAACTTCATGGTACCAAACTTCTTTGAATGGTGAGCTTCCATCAGCTGTTGGAAGGATACGAATTCTACGAGAAGCCGATTTTTGGTTTTTATCCAAGATAGTTGTGAAATATCTTTTCATTCTCTCTTCCTGAGACATTCTGGCACCTCCGTTAGAGGAACCTGACGTGTTCTTTTCATACTGTGAAAGAACTGCGTCTAAAACTGAATTTGACATAATTTTTGTTTTTTAATTGTTCTTGTTAATACTCGATTACTCTGTTGTTAAATAGTAATAAAAAAAGTCATAAAATCAAACTTTGTAAAAAAAATAAACCCCCAATTTGGGGGTTCAATTTAGAAACTTGGATTGTTTTTCGGGACAGGTCCGAACGTATCTCTTATTGAGTTGTCGGAGAAGTTTTGAACTTCGTCTGCTGTTAAAATATATTCGTGTTTTCCTGATTGTTCCATTTCAGGTTGTTTGTCAACAAAAAAATCTGTTAACTTTTGATTATACGGATAAGAATCTAAACTTCTTAAATGTAATTTTTCTTCTGGTGTTTTCGATCTATACTTTTCGATTTTTTGTTCGAGTGAATTAATCTTATCGAAAATCTTATCCATTTCACCTAATTTATTTGTTAAATCTTCTAACTTACCAAACAAATTGTTCATGTATTCGTCCTGTTTAGATGCAACTTCATTTTGTTTATTAACCAAATCTGTTATATCTAATTCTTCAGTTCCTGAGTCACTTGTTTCTTCATCACCAACGACTTCTACTTCAGGATCGTTCGCAACATCAACAGGTTCCGCAACTTCTTCAGCACCTGTAGCATCTGCAGGTTCATCTACATTTGCAGTTTCGTCACCAGTTACAGCAGTATCTGCAAGTGCCGCTAGCGGATCTTCCTGCTCAACAATGTAAGAATTTATTTGATTATATCTTTTTAATTCTTCTAAGATTTTCTTTTCTACTCCCATTTGAACAAATAATTTAACCATTCAAAAGTGTTTTGACACCGTGAGGTGTTTCCACTTTTAATGTTCTGTTTAGTTTCATTGTGTTATCGACTCTTTCAATCAAACCATCTTTCATTCTTACTGTGTAGCAATCACCCGTGTCTAAGTCACAAACTTCTTTGTAACCATTACCACTTTCTTTTTCTACAATTCTCGAATCTTTCTGTAAATAATCATCGAGAAGTTTTTTTATGTTTGACATAAGTTTTTTTATTATAAATATACTAAAATTTAGGTTTTTTCAAAATTATGTGTTCAAAACCCATTCTCCATTTACTTGAGTTAACGTAGCAGAACCCAATACCAAGTCAGATGGTATTTCAACTTCTGCAGTTACTCCTTGGAATTCTGTTTCATTCCATGGTGTTATGTTCCATTCTGTTGGTGCATTGCTAAGTGTAAATGTACCATCCCCTAAGTTTGTGAAACTTTCTTCCCCATTGATGAAAATAATTTCACTTGTTGTTTTGTTAATTACGAAATTTGCCATTTTTTATTTTATAAATATTTCAATCAAGTTAATAAACCATAATTAACCGCAGTTCCAATTAAGTTTTCGAATTTTGTTTGTAATCTATTAGCCTTTGTATCGTAAGTATCATAAGGGGGTTCAATATCTACCTTGTTTTTCAATTCATCCCAACTCGCAGCCAACCGATACCAAGAAGTCATCCAGTTGTGAATTATATTTGTTGCTAGAACTCTTTTTCCTGGAGGTGTGGCATAGTTTCCTGTAGGTATTTTATTATTAACCTTGACACAACCATACTCACTGACTTAGTCAAATCTTTAAACGACGCCAATGGACGTGAAATTTGTCCACTTCTTGTCGTTATATTCAAACAAACAAACCCGTTCAAATCTTCTTTTTGAATTTGCCCCCAACTTCCATCAATGAAAATACCTGCAACATTTTTATTTGGTACTTTGAATTGTGTAAGATTACCATTAGAATAACTTCCCTGTTCTTGTGCAATAACACAAAACGCCATAAGCCTTTTGTTTTGGTATGAAGTTTCAGTGTTCGGAATTAAAGATTTGATTTCAGAAATCATAGATCCGACACTTACCGTTTCAATATTAAATGTGAGTCCACTTAATCCGGTGTATCTTGTAGCAACTTGACATCCAGTACCTTGAGTATTACTAGTGTTCCAACTATGTTGTCCCCCAAGTTCTTCTTCTCTTTGACGCTCCTCTTCTCGTAAACGAGCAGATTCTTCTTGTTGTCTCTGTCTTTCCTCTTCTTGTTTTTGATTCTCAATTTGTTTGAGTTTTTCTCTGTATGTTGAAAGTAAATTTTTATTAACACTGGCAACTAGTTTGTCAACATCAGGTAGAGCAAATAATGGGATTCTTGTTCCATTGAAATTTGTATCGAATGAACCTCCCGCATTTATGTCATGAGTTACATCGGTAATCAAATAAGCACCTTCAAACATTGGCACATGTCTAAGGTTAAAATACATTGTAGGCTGAATCATCACATTACCCATAGAACTAACACCACAAGTATAACTGCGGGTACGATATAGGTTGAATAGGGATGTGGATTGTTGAGCAGCCTTTTGTCCTGAAGCCACCTGAGCTAATCCTGAAAGGACTGAGAAACTTTCAGAAGTGTTTCTATACTGACTTTGATCTAAAGAGACGGATTTGAACATATTTTGGTTTCTTGTGCCAAAATCAACGGCAAAACCCACAACCTTATTGCTTTTTCCCCAATCTGTTTTATTTTGTTGGTTCTCGGATAAAGTATTTTTTGTTGGATTTGATAAATCACTTCCATCACCCCTGAACCTATAATCAACGTTTTGGTTCATTTCTAAGTGTTCAGATGGTTTTCCAACATAATAACATAAAAATTTAGGACGTGAATCTTGATAATCCACATCCAAATAAGTACCAAAAGCAGAACTCGCGATATCATAGTTAATAGGTGAATTTGTACTTCCCACTTCTTGAATGCCATAGAAATTTACGTAAGATGGGAGAGCCATAAAATACATGCCAGCTTCCTTTATCAAAGAATTTATAACCGTTAACAATCCACTTGCACCGTTGCTTGGGTTTGTGACAATGTATTTAATATCTTCTAAATCAACAACTATTTTATCTCCAATATCTCGGTTTGCTCTGTCAAGGAACAAGAAGTCCTCAAAAATAGTTTTAGTTTGAAAATCTCCACCTGCAATCCATCTATCATTTAAAGTTTTGAAAGTATAATACAATTGTTGTGGGGTGACTTTACCATCGAGTGTTGGTGTTTGTGTTTGAGTTTCCACATTAATTGTTGGGATTTTTTTATTCAAAGTGCTGAATATTTGCGTCATAATATTATCTTGGAACGCCGTGTTTCCCGAAAGATATTCACCTAATGATTGTTGGAATTCAGTATTGTAAGTTTCACCGGTTGTTGTGACATTTGATAATTTGTTGGATGCATATACTTTGATGAGACCTGCACAATTTTCGATATTAGCCACCGTAAATGAAATATCATTATCTATAAAGAAATCCGTTATGTAACTTCCTGAGTCTTTGTATTGTAATTCAGGGATTGTTGAAAACCCAACAGTGGTGTATAATTTTTTCCATTCATCGGGATATTGACTTTGACTTTGAGCAAGTGTTGTCGTACCACTAAAGGAAGGTAGACTTCCTGTTAAGTAGCCACCAAAGAGATAAGGATCAACAGGTTTGTTAGTTGTTTTGAATGAATTCCATATTCTTCTATTATACAAAGTTGGATTTCCTAATTTCAGAACCACACGGTAATTCAAAAAACCGTCTATTATACTGTTTATCTTTTTTTGTTGAGCATCGGCTAATACACCCGCACGTTTGTTTTGATCCTGAGGTAACTCTCCTGTTTCTACAAGAAACATCTCCTTGAGAATAAGATTGAAGTTTTGATACTTAAGTTGTTGTTCGACTAACTCCGAGTTATTGTTAACCTCAAAATAACCGTTCTCCACCGTTAATTGTGAAGTAACATTCTGTTGAGACTTAGAAAAGTCCAAGAATTTTGATTCAAATATATCCAGTACATCAGCGGAAAAAACTCCAAAGATTTCTTCAAGATAATCATAATCCCCCGTGCTGTTAAAATTAAAAGAATCTTGGACGCTATTTGAAGTTATGTTTTTGAAATATTGATCGGGGGTAGGTAATGGACTACCTGACATATTCAGGTACCCAAAATTTGGTGCTCCCCAAAAACTTCGAATACTTCCGTTATATACAGAAGTGTTACCAGTGACTTCTAAGATTTGCGTACCTGTACCTGTTTGGAAACATTGATAAAGGGTTTCATTTACGGGTATACCACCTGCGGAGGGTATCAATAAGTAACTTCCCGTGAGTCCTGTAGTTTCTTCATTAAAGCCAAAGTCGGGGTTATTTTCTAAATCAATATATTGATACCAGTTATTAACTGTCAATGATCTTCCAGGGTTTGAAGGGAGGTATCCTGGCAGTTTAGTGATAATCGAATTTGTGTTCTTTGCAAAAACTAAACCATTTTGATTAGCCTTTTGAATATCATCATTTGTATATCCTGTGAACAAAGTTGCCTGAGAAAGGGAGTAATAAAAGTCTTCAACAAATTTAGGATAAAAACCTAAGTTCATAACCGAATAGGTTTGAGCGCTCGTTGGTACTTGATTGTCTTCCATAACAATCTCAGTGGTTGTTAAACCTGAACTTCCAACCCAAGGTATTTCATAAGTTTTTGTCTTAGCACTGGTTACAGGGTCATACAACTCACTGTAATCAACGTTTTGGGAAACCCCACTCAGAAAGTCAACACCTGTTAACTTCCATGTTTTGTATCTATGCCATAATGAACCATATTTTAATATGAAAGGATATGGTAGTGAGTGTATCGATGAAAATTTATTAAGAGTAGAATAGATGTAGTCAAGTTCTGTAGTAGTGTTGTTTTCATATGTTTTATATTTTTCTCTCAACCCTGCAAGTGGTAAAGAATTCAAGAACAAATAAGCCGAACTTATCCAAGGATATTCTACACTATTCCTAATTTTGTCACTCGCCTCTGTAATAGAGTTAACAAATAATGGGGTGTTAAACATTGAGGTGAATTTTTCTTCTACAGAAGTTGTTGCACCTGTAAAAGAATATTTACCCACTGTCACTTGTAATCCATAATCGTCCGATCTAGCGGTGTTGAAGTTTTCATCAACCAATCTATAGTATTCGGCAACTTGTTCTCTTGTTGTAATATTATTAGTAAAAATAGGCGCTTGGTTGAGTTTTAACCAAGTGTTGTAAGTTAACAAAGATGGAACAATAGTGGGATCACTTTCAAAATTAGAAATAAGTTTTTTTCTTGTATTGAATTTTAGAACTTGTGTTGTGTTGTTTGTGTCTACTGCACTACCAATATTGGACAAACCTTGGAGGTTATTTTTAACCCATGTTGTATTTGTGAATGGATATTTACTATCGAATTTGAAATTCTTACTAAAGGTTGATGAAAGAAACTGCGATATTTTTTCCACACTCTCTTCATTGTCAGGAACCATAATTGATTTAGAGTCAACACTTTGAGATGTATAAAAACCATTTGGTGTGGTTGTAAATTCTTCGATGTATGGAGTCGTAAATATATCTCTTATGTATTGTTGATAACTCAAACCCGAACCTTCATTACTAAATTGTCTTAAAATTTCAGTAAAGTTTTCTGCGGTAAATCTGTAATTTTTTAGAATTTGTTTTGATTCATAATTGTCTAAATTATTCAAAATGTTCAGTGCTTCTAAATCCGCAAATGATTTAAAAATTTCTAAATTATCTTCTGCACCATAATTTAAATTGTTATAAAAAGCAATCATATAAGATCTCTCATAAATCTCATAAAGATTGTTTACGATAGCAGCAGTTTTATAAGGAGTTTTTTGTAATGGGAATTCCAATGAACTCACAGGTACAAAAGTTGCACTGATTGCGGGGTTATTAAATTCATTGTCAGATTTCGCCACAACAGTTCTTTGAGAAGCATTAATAAACTCTTCCGTAAATTCTATTTCAGGCCACACGTCCCACAAATACCCTTGAGTTGAGGAAATACTATCAACATCGCCCGGATATTTTTCAACGTAAAATTCATTACCTTGTGAGTCTCGTTCTAATTCAAAGTACTGCGGCCAAGGGTACACAAAATCCAAGTTTTGGTTTGTTGTTTGTAAACTTTGTTTTGTGTCAGTCCCAATTCCACTTGTGTTGGAATTTATTATAGATGATAATCTAACGGGATTTTGTCTTTGTTTCCAAGCATTTTTATGAACATCATCCATCAAGGACAAAAAGGCATCCGCACTTGCCATTATTATAGCTACTACGTTTCTGACAGAAGGGTAAAAACCGAGCCCCTCATCCGAAGAGATTTTTTTTGCTAAACGTTCAGACATTAATAATTCAACCTTCTGTTTTTTTGGTAGAAAATCTTGTCTTATTTTGTTTATCTTGTAGTAAAAAGAATTTATAGTGTAAGAACCAGGAACCGATGTGTCCCCGAAGATAAAAAACTCAGGCTCATTTTCAATCAATTGTCCGTTTTCGTCGTATTTTTTTGACAATAATTCAACACTAGTCTCTTCGAATATTTTGAATGCAATAATTTGGTTTGTTGTACCACTGACTTTGAATCTTTGTTGGTATGTTTTTTCCCAATCAATGTTTTCGGTGTCGAAATTTTTGTAAAAATCTTTGTAATCAATGTCATTAATTACTTCAGTTACTATTCGTTCACCGTCTACGGTAAAATTACCATCGGCACCAAAAGTTTTATTTTCAGACAATTTTTTATTGTTGTCTTTGATATAAAAGTCTTTGAGTTCCGATCTGGCAGTATTTTTTTGAGTCTCAGTAATTTCTTGTTTGAATTTGTAGTAACGATTTTGTCCATCTTTACTAACATAGAAATTGAATGTGTCCATGTACTTACCAAACCATGATTCATTACCAACACCAACTATCTGTGTTTTGTAAGATTCAATTAGTTTTTCAAAATCAACAATATCATTTAGAACACTCATATCTTGTTCACCATACTGTTTGATAATAATATTTTGGAAATTTTCATATCTTGACAACATTTCCTCAATTGTAAGTCTCGGAAAATTTTCTGGTATCAAATTTTTTGATTCATATAAATCATAAACTTCTTGGAGTTTCTTGAATCCCTTTGTTGTTTGTACATTCGAAACAGTTGTTGTTTTACTTTCTGAAGGCTCTGTAATCTGTGTTTCACTGGTTACATTTATTGGAAACATTTTTGGTAGCGTTACCAATTCAGACAAATTTATGTCATATAAAAGCTGTGTAGTTCTTCCAATAAATTTTAAACTTACCTTGTAACTCCCATCACCAGGATCGAATCTTGTGTTAAATGATAATAAATTAAGTTGATATTGTACTGCCTTTCCGTAGTACCCTTTTACTGTAAGTGTAAAAATTGGATATGGTAGTTGGAAAAATGCAGAGTAAATTGAATTTTCGCCCTGCTCGAAAAGTGTTCTTCCTTGTACATCCACCAATTCGATATCTACTTGAGGTACTTGAGCAGTTGTGTTTCGAATTTTTATACTTTTGATACCCAACGTTTGATTATCATTTTGATTAACAACTGTACGGTTGATAATCTGTTGATTGTCTGCCCCCAAACTTGTTGTTACCTTTATTTGATTCTGCCCTTCTCGATTTAAAGAGTTTTGTCCTGTTATATAATCGGACCACGAAGAATCTAACGCACCCTTACCTCCTGGATTCAAAAAGTTAATATTCATATTAGCAATAGGGACGTTGTAAATTGATTCTTCCAACGTAACCCCATTTGCCAATTTAGTTCTTGGTAAAAACTTAGCCTCTAAATTAGCATACATTACTAAGTTCTCCTGTTGGACATTTCTTTCTTCCAACTTACCATCAGGAGTTACAATCTTGTTAGGATCGATTAATAATATGTTATTGTAGTCAGTTTCTACCGCGATTTTTTCCTCAGCATAAAACTTTCTACCGAAAATGTTACCTGCCATAATATAAGAAATGATTATCAACCGCGGCTTTATAATCCTGAAGTGATGAAATTAATGGAAAGGGTATAACTAACAATGAGCCATCAGGAATGTCCCATTCAGATGTACCAAATTCAGGATTTGCCACCAAAATCAACCAACTGAAATATGGTGAACTGTAATAATCTTGGCTTATTTTATCTAATCTTGATTTACCTGTTCTATAAACAACTCGTTTATCTGTTGTTTTTGCAGGCAACGTCACAAAGGGAACTACAGTTTGTTCCCCGTTAACAAGAAAATATTGATATCTGTTAAAGTACGCCATTAGTTAAATATTTTTTTACCCAAGAAACTACTCTTGTCGTTATTCAAATTAGTTGTTTTATAGATGTTAGTAAATCTTGTTTTTATTTGATTAGCCGGATCATTTAGAGTTCCATAATCAAAGTCTCTTGTTTTACCTAAGGCATATGGTTGATAAGTACCAAATTTTGGTGTGTAATAATTAGTTCTAAATTCTTCGAAAATTTTTGCACTTTCATTCTTTGACGTTGTATAGTACTCTTTAAGTTGATTTGTTCCTGCAGTAACCTCATCACCCCACGTATCAAATTGAGCCAAATTCCCTAAAACACTTGTAATAAATTCTTGCGTGTTTTCTAATATTTCTTTTGCAAAAATTATATAGAATCTCTTATCTGCGTCGGTACTTATGTCAGGACTTAATGGGTCGAAACTACTTAATGAGAACGCTCCTGATTGAACGATTCCGCTACTTAATAAATTATCATAAAAGTCTTTCAAATCTAAACCTACCGTTTGGTAATCTTCCTTCATTTCCAAATCGGTTGTTGGTTGGGTTGCAGGTTGGGTAACTGCTGTAGTCCCTGTGAGTGTGTATATAACCGGTTTATTATCTTTAACATAACCATCATACAAAGCCGCCGGTAACGTAGCAGTATCGTAAGCAACAAAGTCTAATTTTGACATCAATAGAATTAAATCAATTTCCGCCTTAGAAATCTCATTAGTTGCCGAAGATACTTGAGTCAAGAAATTGTTTTTCTTAGCAGATATTTTTGTTTTCATCTGCTCTTTAAATTGTTTTTTGTTACTTTCGGTTAAATTTTTTGGTTTGACATATTTTATCAAAGGTGAAGAATCATTATCCACATCCGTCAATGCTCTTTGGAATATATCATCAATTTTAGACTGTATCTTGTCGGATTTACCGTAAAGATTTGTATCCAAAGAATTTCCACCAAACTCCATAATTTTTCCATTAACAAAGTTTCTTTCTGAAGTCGATATCATCAAAACCCCATAGTTGTATGCGCCATTAATTGATTCCAATTTATTAACAACCGAATCCGAGTAAGTTTTGGTGAAGGAAACTAAATCGTCCATTTTTTGCTTGTAAGAGATTGTTCCTGTCTGTCCAGTTTCACTTGTTCTCGTTGATTTTATGTCACCAATCGTAACACCCGCGTCGTTCGAGGCTCTAGGAGTTGGAGGTCCAATTAAACCTTGACTAACAAGTGAGTCGTACACTTGTTTGTCGAAAACACTTGTATCCTCAGTAACTTCAGCCCTGTCATCATACATTTCAGTGTTTGCATAAAAATTAAACGATAATGCGTTCTGTAATTTTTGAACCGGTCCTGCCAACCCTTGTCCCCCGATAAAATCGAAGTTTAGGGTAACATCGGCAATCATCGGTTGCACACCAATACCTTCAGGGTTAATATCAAATACTAAAGGATCATATCTAAAACTTACACTACTGATAACAATTTTGGAATGGTAAAAATCACCAATCCTCAAAACACAAACAGGTGGAGCACCGAATGATGTATTAATAGCATCGTTTTGAATTAATTGCCCATCAGGTCCGATGGTTGGGATGGTGTCACCCGGTCTAACACACTGATTCAAAAAGGTAAGTCTACTGTTCAAACCTTCAGGTGTCATAGAATGGAATGCCGGCTGAAAAAATTTCAACTTATCTTTCAATGAATCGTAAACCATTGGATTGTCTGACTTCATCACTTGGAAGTAATCTGCCTCATTCAACAATTTTTTCAATATTTTTTTTGCCAAATTAGTGTAATTCGGATTCGTAGTTTGTTGAACTGATGTACTATTTGTAGAACCCTCCGTACCACTTTGTCTTGTTTGAATTCTTGGATTTGCTTGTGGATCCTGATCTTCTGCCTGCGGGTTGGTTGGATTTGGGCTTTCGTCGATTTTGGTTATCACAACACGTCTACACGCCGTAGCCCCTATACTATATCTGTTTGTCTGACTTTCACAACCAACACCTTCAGAATTAGTACCCGAAGCGCCAACAGGATTATCGGAAAATCTCAACCTATCGGCATATTTTGATATTTTCTTACCGTCACCAAATGTGTAGTTCAGGATGAAGTTTTTAACAGATTCAATTCTTCTTTTCGATAAAGATTCATTTGCCCTCCGTAATGCTGTGTTGTCAGTTTGTCCCAATAGTGTTAGTGTAACGGTGACATTTTGTTCCAAATCTTCATAAAGTTTTGGTAAAAACTCACTCACATACGAGTTGAACTTTGCATCTGATATATTAGCGTCGAAGAAGTCACCCATCTGAGTCGACCCCGTTCCATTTTGAGCTTCATAGATATTTTTTTCAGATTTATAAGAATTGAAAGCAGTATCAAAAGATACGGACGTTGTGTTGACTCCCGCTCCACCCGCAGGAACGCTTTCGTCGAAATAAAAAGAAAGGTTTTGGAAACCTTGTAAAATCGGGTTAAATCCACTCGCTGCATTATTCTGTGATGAGTTACCGTCACTACCGGTTTGGCTATTTTGAAATTCAGGACCGATATCATTGAGGTTTTTAGTTTCTGATAAAATCTCTTCCAATTCTTTTCTTGAAAAAGATGGGAATCGTTGTGCTAACTCATATATATCGTACTTGAGACAACCCGCCATGAATGACTCCACGATTGAATTCAACTCTTGTTGAGATTGTGGTTTGTTTAGTATTTTATTTACTATTACATTCAAAATAGATGGATGGTCTACAACAATCTTCCAACTAAGACTTCCTGTTCTTTTTGTACTATTATATGTGTAAATAGGTTCAGGTCTACCTAAAAATACGTTCTCATCCCAACGAGCTTGGTTTGTTTCATCAAATGATATATCATAAGGAGGAAACCACATAATTCTACCACCATTAGGTCCTCTTTCACTAATAGGTAAATCGTTTACACTGAATCCTGGCTTATTTGAGGTTCTCCAAGCTAAATTCTCAATCGAGAACATGTATTTTTTTGCGTTGCCATTTTCACCACCAACAAGATTTGTTGAATCTTGTCCCCCTTCTCTCGAGTTTGGCGCTATGTTCAAATTGAATGTCGAGTCCAAAACAGAATTGGTAAACTTGCGTATGTTACCATCTGTTTTTTGTAAATCGTTAAAGGTGTAATATGGAGTATCTTTTGTGAAAACTCGGCAATACTCTTCTCCTCTAATTGCACCGTTGTCATCAACATATTTTATAACACGCGAACCTTTAGTCATTTCTTTGTATCCATCGTTGAATACTTTGGACACTTGATCGATTGCATTTCCAATATGATATAACCTTCCACCATTGTTTGGTACAGATTCTATCATTCTTTGCGTGTCGTCCAATATTGAACCTCGAGTAAATTCGTAGTTTGTCGATTCTGTTCTCGAATATTGTGCAGATATTCCGTCGAAGTCGGTATCCTGTCCAAATACTTCAGCGCCTTGTCCTACTTTAAATCCAGCATTCCCTTTGAATTTTGGGGACACCCATGTGAATCCGCCTTGTACCCCAAATCCGTCAATGGATGCACTGGTATTGAGTCCAAACTGAAAGTCTTTTTCTGTTCCTTCATATAGTTTACCCATTTCTGTGTAACCACGAACAGCCATCTGAATATTATTTCCATATTCGTCTTTTGGTAGTTCATCTTGTGGATACAAGATAGTACTTAAATCATTTGCTCTTGTTCCTACGTAATAGTTACCCTTAGGCGCAGTTAAGTTCAGTTCAGTAATAAAATTCGTTTTGTAGTCAGGACGGAATTTACTGTAACTTATATTTTTGAATAAACGGCTTTTTTGTCCACCACCTGTATTTGCCAAAAATATATCCGAACCTGTCTTTTTTTCAGGTAATAATTTTTTGGTAGCACCAAAGACGGACGCAATTGTGTTCACCGCTTGGTTTAGTCCGCTAATCTTGGGTTCCATTCTGAAATAGTCACCAGGTATCCATGAGTATGGGGCGTAAATACCCGTGACTCTAGATATAAAATCTAAACTTTTTCCTACCAAGGTATCGGGTACACTAATATGCCAATCAGGTTCAATAATCGTGCGAGCCCCCACCGCTATACCCAATAAGTCAAAAGCATCCGCATTATTGTCAAATGCGTTAGCCCTTCCCAAAGTTTGTTGGTAGGTTTCTTGTGCAACTCTAGCAATGAAGTCATTACGTAAGGTTTGTGCACCTATTTGAGCAAGTGCCGAATCTTGTGACAATGTCCCATTGGTTCCTGTAGGATCTTCTTGGAGTAATATTTGAGCAGGGTTATACCTTGACGCAACAAATTTGTAGTACGTTTCCCGAGTCCCTATGGTTCTTTGGATGTCAACAATGTCTATCAAATCTCTAAATCCACCTTCAGGTCCATAGATGTTTTGTAAAAAAGCGTCTGTCTGAGATTGACTATTTGTTCTTGGTGGTTGACTGCTGTAGGAACGGTAAGGACCTAAGTTTGAAACTTGTTGGTTATTAGCGTTGATGATTACGGTGTCACCATATCCATTGTTGGTTAAACCGGGACCATATTTGTTTAATTTATAATAGTCCCTTTCCAAGGCATCACCAACAATTTCTACTGATGGTGAATCAATTACCGACGATGTATTGATTTGTAGTTCAGCCGTTCCTTGGTTTGTGTTAATAGGGGAAAATGAACCAGGTACTGTGTAAGGTGTCAAATTCCTTACAAGTAAATCTTTTCTGAAGTTTTCCGTAGCAGCAAACGATAATGGACTCGGCATCTATTTTTGTTTTATTGATAAATAGATTTATCTATGGTTTTTTAAACCAATTGTTTTTTCAAAGAATCTGTTAATTCTTGTTGTATTTTGTTTTGTAATGCAACTACAAAGTCAGAATCTTCAAATAAATCCCTTGTAATTCTACTTGTTGTCGGTAATCCTGTGATAGCAATAGAACCATTAACATTATGTTGTATGTTAAGATTGTCCATTTGTACTTGAATATTTTTGGTAGAATCAATTAACGCAGGGGAAACGGAAGCGTTCCGTATTTCGTTAGTTTGGAATTGCATTTGTTTCGCTAAAATACTGAAGGGATCTTTTTGGTTCATAAGCCCGTCTAAACCTAAGTTAGTTCCTGCAATCAATTCATCATCTTCTCTCAATGAGAACGTACCGGCAGGACTAACAACAGCCTTTTCCATATCCTTTGGTAAGTATACGTCATTTCCTTGAATCGCAGTCGCAGTCCGTATCGCGGTTTGGGATAGTGCAATAGCCCCTTGAGCGGCAGTTTCAGCCGCTGACACAGCAGCGTTAGAAATTGAGGTGCCAAGAGACGCAACACTAGATTCGTTCCTATCAACAAACTCACCTATTTCATCAGTATACCTTTCAATTTTATCAAGGAAACTTGAAACGTCACCACCTCTTGATGCCATCAAAATTACAGCATCTCGTATTGTTCTTACGTTGATTTCATTCTGTGTGGATATACTAAGTTGTTCTTCTGCTATATCTCTATCACTTTTTTGTTGTGAGGCTTGGAATTGAGCTAGCGCTTTTTGTTCTTTAGTCCCCTCTTGGAACAACGCCGCAAAATTTGTAACCCCTTGTTCAAAACCAGGTAAACGTAAGTCAACTTTACCTCCAGGTCCGATTTCTGCTAACGACGCAATAACTTGTTGTTGTTCTTTACTTAAATTGGAAAACCCTTGTAATGGTTGTAACCTTGATAATATTTCCGCTTCCCTTCTATATTTAATCGACTTATCCGCCAAGTCACCATACTCCATACCCAAAGCATCTGCCTGAGCTTTGAGTCGTCTCATTTCTGTACCGGTTAGTTTGAACTGCCCTGTTTGTTCGTTGAAAGTGACTGAAGATGCTGCCGCTTGTCCTATTGCCTCCTGTAAACCTTCCACATCATTCTCCGCCATGTACATCAGTTTGAATGGATCTGCTAAGTCACCAACAGCACCACCTAAAACTTGCATATTCGCAGCCAATTCAATCGCCTTTTCGGGGTCGAATAGTCTGTCTGCTAATCCTGTAATCCCTTTGAATTCAACTCGTAACGCTTGAGAACGAGCAACCATTTTACTCAACCCATCAATACCATTCCTAAAGCCATATGCCGCTGCCGTTTTGATATTTTCACCGATACTTTTGATGAACTGAGAAGCATTGATACCAAATTTAGCCGCCGTCTGTCTTAGTTTTTCTGATTCTTTTTGAGACTGAGCAATACTCAAACCTAAATCCATAAAATTAGCAACCAACTTTGCTGATTCCGCCACGGATAAACCAGTTGCTTTAGAAAACTCAATTGTTTTGGCTAGTATGTCCTCGTTAAGTATTACACTTTTCCCTAACTCTGTGTTTATTGTGGAATATGCCTCGGTTGCCTCTTGGATAGTACCCCCAATTTTTAAAGTCTTATCAAGTGTGTTAGTAAGAACTTGAGCTATTTGTCTATCATAATCTTTAATTCCACCCAACAAAGTTTTATTCAAGGTAACTGACTTTCCTTGAATATCCTCAAATTGCTTGATGACATTGTCACCTAATTTAGAACCATACTCCTGTATTGCCTGTCGGATTTCATCGTATGTCCCTAAAATTCCTTTGGCACTGGCACCTAAGTTCTCATTAGTAGATTGGGAGGCGTCGTTGTTTTGAAACATTTTTCACTTATTTTTTGGAGCTTATTTTTTTATGTAAATCCGATTCCTTACTTGTCATTGTGTCAGGTAAAAGGGCATACAACTTGTGAATTTTTTTCAACATTTCTCCCCCAATTCTTTTTATTTTTTTTTCTTCGTACCTAAAAAAATCCGAAGGTCTATTTTGGTATTTGGTAATGTCCGAAACGTGTTGTTGAAATACTTTTTCTTTTTTTCCTTTAAATCCAAGAAATTGTTCTAAAAAGTCGGATGTTAATGATTCTTTAAATGCATTGATGTCTGCGTTTCCAAAGTTTACATACCACAGTTCTAAAACTTCGTTAACTTTTTGTTCATCTGTCATATTTTCGAGTTCAGATTCATCATAAAAACCCATCAAAATTTCATTAACTCGTTCTAAGTAGTTTTTAGAAATGTTTTCTTTCAGTTTCTCAAAATCGAATTTCATGAGTTGTTGTAAGTTATTATAAGTTCTGTTTGTCATAAGAAAATCTAAGAAACCTTTCTGAGATATTCCCAATTCTCTTAACTCAGACATTACTTCTGTAGTTCTAACCAAGTTTTCAAGTATATGTGTATAATAAATTATGTAACCTAACTTATCCAAGGGTTTAATTTTGAAATTCGGAACCGTTCTAGCCGCAATGTATCTCGATCTTGGTTTCAAGTAATCCCACTTTCTTTTTTTCTCGTCAAAAAGATGTTTAAATTCATGAGCAAAAGATGCCGTCAATTCAACTCTCGCATTTGCAAAGTACTCTTTTAGTTCACCAATAGTCCACTCTTTCGGTGTGACTATATCAACATCCATATTAGGTTCTTCAATATTTGTTCGTATCAGGCCCCTTGTTAAATTTTTTTTCTCGGGTTTGGATGAAGATGAATTTACACCCATAGATATAAAATCTATTTCTTTTACTTGTTCTAAAGGTGTTATAGTCAACGTCAAATCTATTTTTCTTACTTCGAACTCACCGATTTTATAAGGTTGGCTGGGAACAACTGTAAATTTATAAGTTTCTTGTTTTTCGGAGTGTACTACAACTGATTCTAATTGTTTTACAAAGTCCGCATAGAAATTTTTTGCCGTATCGAGCAAGTTGTCTGGGACACCTAAAATTTCTACAAGATTAGTTTTCATATACAATAAATACCCCTTATCAATCTTTTGGTGTCATGTCTTCCACTAACTTGTTGATTAAGTATTTTCTTTCAAATGTTGGTATTTTTAAAAAGTCTGTATATGATATATTGACATATTTCGACAAATAATAAAATTCATCGAGCATATTTTTTTTGTAATCAGAAGAAAGGACGAAAAAACTCAGCCCCGAAGGTAATATTGACTTCTACCTTTTCTCCTGACGGGGCCGTTACGATTCTCTTCAAATCAAGTTTAGGTTCACATAATTGTATTTCAGATCTCAAAAACTTAGAGTCTACAATGGGTAATTGTGGAATTTGTGTTGCAATTTTTTCTCGATCCCTTGAACCGTTCATTTCGACAATCTGCATTTCTAATCTCTTGGTGACGATTGGCACTGTCATTCCCTCAGGATAACTTTCAGTCAATTTGTCCAAAGACTCTAAGTCCGCCATATTCAGGAGTCTCATTAATACTTTATTACCCCCTCGTGGTGTGGTGATTTCAAACAAACCTTCCGAATTTGGTTGGTACTTAGGTGGTAAGATATTCAACTCCTCTAACGGAATTGTTTTTT
>Ga0222714_10000604_pt1 | contig 41252 bp, 50 predicted proteins | sample C33_3DmetaG_FD_165048 | JGI IMG/M metagenome (GOLD analysis project Ga0222714, IMG submission 165048) | Estuarine water microbial communities from San Francisco Bay, California, United States - C33_3D | ecosystem: Environmental > Aquatic > Marine > Unclassified | place: USA: California...
GCCTACCTCTAGCTGGACTCCTGTGATGTAGAAGGTATTACCAGATGTGGCAAGTAAATTTGTTTGACCTGTAGCAGCAAGAAAGACACCGCTTGCCCATGTGCCAGAAGTACTTTGATATGACGATCCTGCTCCAATACTAAAGTCACAATACATTCCATTTCCATTTGTGGTATACCATGTTCCAGTAGTAGCACCAGTAATTGTTACCGTTTTAAACTCCCAAGTGTTTACTGAATCAATTGTGTATGCAACTGGAAACGAGTAACTGGCAGTACTATCGATAATCGTAAAAGAGTAAGTGCCAGCAACGCTTGCTTTTACCCAAAAAGAAACAGTTACTGATTTTGCAGATGCACCTCCCCACGCTAAGTCTGCTACGTTATATCCCTCGATCATTTGCCGAACAAAACCATACTGCGTTGAACCAAGACTTGCATCTGCTGTTCCAACAGTAATTTTTAATGAATTTTGAAACCCAGAATTTGACGGAACATCGGTTGATTGTTGCATAGTAAGTGTGCCATCTGAGTTATCTGCACCTTTCCAGCGATCTACGCCCCAAACTTCAGCGTTATCCACACTTACACTAGCACCCGCATTTCTCTGGTCAATCCGCATATCACCATTAATGATCCTGTTCTTGCCCATAGTGTTATAGGCAGTAGGCGTAGTACCATTGATCGTGGTTGTGTTTCCCGCACTCGAATCTACAATCGCGTCTACTTTAAGTGTGCTCATGAGTTATCCTTCGGATATTTATTTTTGACGGCTTGAATAAGAGCAGCCATCTCAGCAGGAAAAACACCAGCGTGGAACAACGCATCGAGTTGATCGCCAATTGGGGGATACTCTGATGCGCGACTACGTTGATACGCTTTAGCGTCATATTCAGCTTGGAGTCTTGCAACCTCAGCATTAATCTCTGCTGCTGTCGGTTGTGGATTATTTACGTCATTCCAAATAAGTGTTTCATCAAGAACCGCCCAATCAGAAGTTGGACATAAAGACGTTAGGGCTTCAGATAAAGTTATATCAGTCATTACGCTACTTCCCATACTTCGATAAATGATTCATTGACATTCCATTGATTTATGTAAAGAGTCCCAGAGCCTTGATCTTGCATAGCTGCTGAAAAGATAAAACCTCTAGTTGCACCATTAGTATTTGAAAATGATCCAAACGCTTGAGTACATATTGTTCCAGCTGTGCTAGTAGAATCTTGCGCTACCATGTTTCTAGCTATTCCTGTTCCGGGAATATTTGATGTGCCACCATATTGATAGGCGAAACTATTTCCTGTTGTACTGGTATGCACACTAATGATCATGTCACCTCGTCCACCAGATGCCCCATTACTATGTGCATAGCCACCCCATACTGCTCTTGCATATAAAGTGCTGTTCGTTAATTTGGGAGTAATGCCGACTTCAACAACATGCTTCCACACATCGTATGCACTATGAGTCCAGCTTGCGGTTCCAGTAAGTTTATTAGCAACGTATTGAACTACGCTGCCTGCTGGCATTCTTGCGGAAGCAATAGTTCCAGTTAAATTCCCAGCAGCTAAGTTTGAAATATCACTCAACACCGTCCCAGTTTCATCCGGTAACGTCAAAGTCCTATCGGTGCTCGTATTAGGAGCAGCAATCGTGAGTGTTCCCGTGCCGCTTGCGTTTGGGGTTAAAGCGATCTTAGACATTCGCTATCTCCGTTTCTTTTGCATTGATAACCTCACGCATCAATTTGCGGTGGCTAAGAATGTCTAGGTATTGATCTGACACATCGAGACCGTTGAGATTTAATTCAGCTATCTTCACGACAACCCAATCGGTTTCAGCTAGTAGCTTCTTGGCTTGCTCGATGTTGGCCTTGAGTGGCTCTTTCGCGACTAACTCATCATATTTAGCTTTTACTTGAGACCAAGTAACCCCAAAGTCGCTAGGATTAGATGAAAGTTCAGCTCGATCATTTACATCAACCCCAATAACTTTTTTGAACATAGAGTTAAATTCTGCTTCATTTGAAGGTTCTCCCGTGAGAGTCCATTCATTAATCGATAGCGCATTTAAAGCATCAGCTATTCTGGTCATTATTGTTCTACCTCATAAATAATCATGTAATTATTTGTAGATGCTCCATATCCATTTGCCCACCAGCTGTTAGCTTCGTAACTTGTTGCATTAGCTTTTCTGATTTCTGTAAAGTAAGTATGTGTAGCAGTAGAAGCAGCTGTATCTACACCAACAATTGGATTTACAAACTGCCATACAGATCCAACATTACCGTCATGCCCTACATAATATTGTCTTGATATGGTTGAACTTGATGGGGCTGATCTAGCAATTCCAAAATCAAGTCGGGCGTGAGTTGATGGTGACCTAGCCAAAAATTGACAAACTACAATGACTAATTTGTTTCCCGTTGCTTTGGGAGTGATTGACGCACTAAGACCTGTTGCGGTAAAAGATACTGAGTCACCAGATCCAGAACTAGTGTAGACATTAGTAACTACATCTACCACCCTACCCGAAGGCATTGTTACGGTATTTCCGCTTAAATCTATTGCCGTCGGTAGTTTTGAAACCGTAACTGCATTTGCTGCAATCATATCGGTATCAACAATACCATCTGGTAAGCCACCTACGCTTACGCCACTTATTGTTCCATCACCATTAATCGTAATAGCCATTTAAATCACCACCCATCGTGAGCCAGTTGGAATCGTCACCGTTACACCCGAGTTAATTGTGATCGGGCCAGTAGACATTGCGTTCTTATTTGATGTCAGCGTGTAGTTAGTCGTGACGGTTTGATCGTTCTCGTAGAACACGCCATCCGATCCACCACCGCTTGCACCACCGCCAATCGATCCCCAGGCTGATCCGTTGTAACCCTCAAAGCTAGTTAGGTCAGAGTTGAATCGAATGTAACCAGCGGAAGGTGATCCATCACGCTGTGCAGTTGTGCCACTTGGTAATGCGCCAGAGCCGGTAGCCGCAGTCTTTGCGACAGTATCTGCAACCGTTGCAAGACCCGCTTCGGCAGCCGTTTGGTTAATCCACTTCGATGTACCTGAGTCATACGCCATGACTTCGTTGTCAGTCACTGACGTTACCGTTACATCAGTTATGTCATCGATAACGGTACTATTTAAAGTAAACGTACCGAACGCTACGACATACAGCTCATCATTAACCGCTGCACCTGAAGCCAGGACAATAGACGTTCCGCTTGTAGCTGTGTAATCACTTGGATCAAGGTGAACACCATTAAGGTAGACATCAATATATCCAGCGTCATACGCCAGGGTATTGCCATTAGCATCTGCCCCAGAGAATGTTGTTTGACTTGCAGTTGCTACATACTTAAATCGATCAGCCGTACCATTGACGGTAGATCCCATCGAGATAAACCCAGTGCCGTCATAAACTTTTGCTGAGTTATCTGTAGTGTTGAAGTACATATCTCCAGCTTGTAGAGCAGATCCGTCTGCTCGAGTAGATGGAGCTGATGCACTTGGTCCGTACCAAATGTCACCAAAGTTACTAATATCAACAATGTTATTAGCAGCGGTCACAATCTCACTGTTAATCCCAGCGAGGTTTGATAAACCGCTGGTTAGCGTTGTGCCGTCCTCGAGGTCAGCCAAGAGCTGAATGTCAGAAGATAGTCCTGATACCACGCCTATGTCGGCAGCATCACCAGCCACTGCTGTTACATCAGCCGCAATACCAGCAACAGTATTGATGTTAGTTTGATTCGATACTGTTGGTGTCAGTTGATACCAAGTGGTATTTCCAAGGTCATAGACCTTCATCACATTGTTTGTAGTATCAAAGTAGAGAGCACCATCTTGTAGTGCATCACCATCATTATCTACTGAAGGGTTGCTGGCCTTTGCACCAAGGTATGCATCATCAAAGTTATCTGCATAAGCTGCTGCTGCACTTGCGCTCGATGCCGCAGAAGTTGCACTACTAGCGGCTGCGGTTGCACTATTAGCAGCATTAGTTTCCGAAGTGGCTGCTGCGGTCTCACTCGAGGCTGCATTAGTTGCGCTCGAAGCTGCATTAGTTGCACTTGTGGAAGCATTAGATGCTGAAGATGTAGCACTGGTGGCAGACGTGGCTGCACTAGATGCTGACGTAGCTGCGTTAGTTGCTGAAGTAGATGCAGCAGATGCACTTGAGGCTGCTGAAGTTGCGCTGGTCGAAGCATTGGTAGCTGATGTAGCTGCACCAGATGCAGATGTAGATGCACTTGTAGCAGAGTTAGATGCATTAGTAGCCGAAGTTGCAGCGTTAGTTGCTGAGGTTGCTGCGGCTGCTGCCGATGCTGCTGTACTATTTATGGCAGATGTGTAAGTAGCTTCAATCCAGGATTTAGTTGTAGCATCCTGGGCATCAACCGGATCTGCAACATTAGAGATCCTACGGTTCTGGGCATCAAAGATACCACTGGTATTCTGTGCAATCGTTTGTCCAACCGCATCATCTACCTCTTGTGCAGTGTATAGGTTGAACAACGAGAGCAGATCGAGGTCACTCTCAAGAAGAGCCGAGCCATCCGTAAAGTCAACTAAGGCTGCATCTTTTGGAGTTTCTCTTCGGATCTCCACCGTAGTGCTCGAAGCAGGAGCAGATGCAAGCTGTACCGTGCTACTGTTCAGAAACGAGAAACTTACTGCACTCCCATCCACTTTGACTGAGATGTGATCTTGGTCAATGTAAGGAAAAGAAAATGCATAGTTAGTAGTCGTTCCATCACCTGTGTAATAAACGTAACTATAAGGCACTTAAATGTTCTCCAAAAGAAAACCCCAGGGGAGACCTGGGGCTTGATACTTAATTAATATGGTTTGAAATTCTTAATTGGGTCTTGTTCTGATCGTTTAGATTCTTCTATGGATTTATCAATCATCTCTTTTTGCTCTCCGAGTAATATCTCCATAGCCGCTGTCCTTACACCCTTTTCTCCATCTAAATAATCTCTAATTTCATCTACGATATCACCTTTGTTTTTCCTAGTTCCGGTGGCTGTTGGCTTAGAAACAATCGCATATAACCCAATTAACGGGTTTAAACTTTGATAAATTTCTTGATATCTATCATAGAGTGTTTTTGTACCATCCGCAGTCATCACGGTTCGTAAATCTAAACTAGGGATTTCTGGATGTTTGACTCTTGGTCTAAGTGTCAAATCTGTTGTTTTTGAAAGATCATCTAAAAACGAAAGAACTAACAACTCTTCTTTAGATTTACCTCTTGCTCGTTCTTCAGGGCTTTCAGTCGCAAAGAAATCAAAGACCACTCCACCTGGAACCATCTGCCTACGATTACCTAAAATATCATAAGAGAATGAGGTTTTGATTGGCCTTCCATCAATGTTAAGAACAGCTTCAACAGGTTGAACAAAACTAGATTCTATTACCTGCGAAAAAGATTTTGGATCTCTAATATATGGATCGTTATCTTTAGCCCATTTGCGAATAGTATTGGGTATAACTAAATTAAACTTGTCCCGTAGCAAACGCATAATTGCATCGTCACTACTTTCTGGATCAGCTAAAATGCTGCCGTATTTTTCAAGTTGATTTAATCCTTCAAACAATCCCGCATCTTTAACAGCCCTGGCAATTGACATAATGCCAACATTGATTTGATCTAAATATTTCTGATAAGCAGCGTCAGCAACAAACTCACCTTGAGCTCTTCTCAGATCCAGCATCTTCATACCATCAAAAGCATTTGCATTGATTTTGAATCCAGTCGCTAACGGATCAAAGTTTCTATAAGACCAGGTAGACCCATCATCAAATTTAATTGTGTAGGGTTGTGGCTTATCTGTATCTCTACGATTTTTTACTTGATCGTAGTTAGAGTATTCCCCTCCACCTGTTATTTCGCCGTTAGCATACTTTACAAAGAAGTATCCAGCTAACGCCTGAGACATCAAGGCTTCCCCTCGAGCTCTCATCTGACGTTGGACTCCGTTCTTGCCTTGTAAATCTGCCAAGAATTTAGGAGCTAGTATTTGCACTCCTGGAGTTAATCTAATGCCCTCTTCAAATACTCGAATAGGAGTTCGTAAGAAGAGCTGACCAGTTGTTAATTTGAGCCAGCCGTTATTTCTAAACGCATCATCGGCTGATTTAGCAAGTGTTGAAGCTGTGCCATCACCGGAGAAGTTTCTCTTGTATAAAACATCTCTGACAAAGTTGAGGGCTTCCTCATCTTTACCCATGCGAAACAAACCAGCGTCTTTTTCATAACCAAGTTTTGCAAGTAATCCTTTGTCAGCCGCCAGTTGTTTCTCAACCCAATCAAAAAGTTCTTTGCCTTCTAATCCTCGGTTTAATCCTTTGGATATTATTGGGTTAATAAGGTCATCACCTTTGACTCCCTCAAATGCTTTTTCCATTGCATCTTCAGTAGCCTTACGCACAAAGGCATCAAACTCTTTCCCTTGTAAGCCCTTTTCAGCAGCTTCGATTGCGGCATTACCTGCGGCTCTTCCTGAGATAAACGATGCATAATTGATTTGCGACATGAACTCATCAGTCGCATTAAGCATCCTTGGGAAGAACCTAATAGCTCCTCCAATCTTACCCTGGAACGCAGAACCACCTTCTAAGATACGGTTGGTATCTCTAGTGAGAAGGGATTGCTCATACTTAAACGCTTCAATAGCAGCTTTAAAAGCAGTCTTAGCGTTTAGGCCCATTGCCTTGTACGAAGCATATGCCTCTATTCTAGTTGCTTTTTCTAGTGGGTTATTCAGTAAGGCTTTAATCCCTGGAATTAATAAGGTTTTAGTTCCTGATGGGATCGTATTCATGATCAAAGTTTTAACAGTGAACACGTTCGATATTGCCCACTCAGTTGCTTTCTTCATGATGCTTGCTTTTTCAGGAGCAAACTGACTTTCAATAGCATCGATGGTGCGTTGTTTTTGAGCAGTTAGCTTTGCTGCCTCATTTAAATTACCATCTTTAATAGCTTGATTTATTTGTGACTCATATTGCTTTTTAATTGTGTTAACTTTGTTAGCACTCTGAGCTTTCTCTGAGAGTTGAACATAAAGCAATTTTGCTTCATCCATTGAGATGTTGCCATCTTTCATGAGCTGTTCAACAGTAGGAACTCTTACAAAATCATTTTCTTGTAGAGCTCTTAAACCAAACCCTAGCTTATAGCCAAACTCTTCATATGTTTTTTGAAGAGCTATTTGACGATCTTCTAGTTTCTCAAGTTCTGCTCTAGCGGCAATAGACTCATTTGATTTAGTTACATCGTCATCAAGAGTTTTAATTTTCTCTTTTACTTTTAAAATCTCACCATCGATCTCTTCGAGGTATTTTCCAATACCTGATTGAACAATGTCACGCTCTTCAGGTTTTAGAGACCGACCAACGATTACTTGGGTTTCAGAAGCCTCAAGTTTTTTTAGAACATCAATAAGGATGTCCGTATCCATTTGGCGTAATTGATCTGCAACCTGAGCTCCCTCTTGAGCAAGCTCATCAAGGCTTCGAGGACCATCAGCTTTAGACACATCCTTAAGTGGTACATCTAATACTTGACCATCTGCTGTTCTTGCGGCTGGAGGTGGTCCAATAAAGTCGAGCTTTAATTGTTTAAATTCATTATCGAGCTCTGTGCTATAGCCTCGTTTTGGATCATTGATAAGGTCATCAATAGCTTTATTTGTTTTACTATTTTGTACCGTGTTAAGTAATCCACCAAACGCAAAATCAGCACCTGTTCCGAGGATAATACCACCACCAACACCAATCCCGGTTTTGAGCAATAATCGACCGGAATCAAATTCCTTCATTCGACCTGCGGATATCTCAATGCTTTGGCGTAAGGTATCATCAGCAGCCATCATCATGCCACCTTCGACACCTGCGGTTAACCCTGAGCGTCCTAGGGACTGTAAGAGCTTTGCTCTAAGTGTAGCTTTGGCTGCTTGCTTTGTAACAAACTTACCCCAGAATCCAGCACCAACAGTACCTATACTGGCCCATGTAGTTGGATCTGTAACTAGCCCTTTTCCAAACCTCCAGAATCCTTCCCAGGAATAATCCGTATTGTCATAGGTATCCATCATCCACAAAAACGCTTCTTTTGTTTTCTGGTCAGCGTTCAATACATAGGATGTCATGTATGCCATAGCGGGGAGGTTGTAGTTAAACCACCCCATAATGTCCTTGCCATACTCAGCAATTTCCTGGTTGCTACCTAAGACTTGCCCTTGGTTCATCATGGAATAAACCATGCTACTTGCATCAAGCCAATCTAAGTCTTGATCGAGTTTTCCTGGATCAACATCTTTTCTTACAAGAGCAAAAGGTTTGTACTGAAGATACTCTGGTAAGTTTTCAAAGTTAGGTTCTTTAACAGTTACCTCGACGTTATCAACAGTAATCTCATTTGAGGGGGTTTCTTGTGAAACTACATCTGTAGTGACATTTTGTACGGCTGCTTCAGGACTTACCACATTATTGTTTTGATCTGGCAAGCCCAACTCAGAGGAGGTTAAGTTGGCATCTTTTTTGATAGGTTGTTCTTGAGAAACTAAACGGCCCTTTTCCCACCAGTTTTGTTGAGCAGGGTCTTTTGCATCTACAACATTTCCTTGCTCATACCAGTTTTCTTGAGTAGCCATGAAAATTTATGTCCTTATTAGATATCTTTAAATTATTCAGTAGTGGCATTAGGAACAACTCGAGTTGCACCATCCGGCCCTACATAATAACTACCTGGGGGAAGTGTACTTAGCTGCTCTGGAGTAGTGACAATATATGCCTCAACTTGTTTGCCATCGATAAGTTTTGGAACCGTAAGTAATTTATTTTTGATCTCATTAATAGGAACTAACTTTCCAGGATCATTCTCAAGGCTTTGTTCAAGTACTTCCCCACGTTTGCGAATATCGAGCAGTGGTAGCAATGTATTGTTTGCTGCTTCAGCAGCCGCCCTAGCAAATTTTCTTTTTACATGGGCAGGAGGTGGCATATCTCCTCCAGTTTGACTCATATAAGCCTGATAATATTCCATATAAGTGTCTTCAAACACACTTATAGCATTGTTAGCCCGTATTAAATTGTCACCAGTTAGTTTTGTATTTTTCCTAATTTCATTTACGGTAACAGCAACATAATCACCATAAATTGCCGTAACAGTTGGATCTTCAAGAATATCTAATCCAGCTTGTATACTCTCAACTTCATTGAGCAGAGCGGCACGATCTGTTGGATTAATTCCTGAAGCACTCATAATTTTTTCTATGAGATAGGATTGACTAGAAGGGATCCCAGACACCGCCAAACTTTTTGTTAATTCCGATTTTAGTTTTAGTGAATTTCTTTTACTAACATCGTCTGCAACAACACCTGCATTTTGTAATGAACGAAGGTATGTGATTGAGTCAGGATCATTTTTGTACTTTTGATATAAAATACTTAATTCTTTTTCACCAAATCCATTATTTGCAAAAGCCTGGGTAATATCTATTTTATTGTTTCGCGTTGTAGTTTCTCGCGCATCTTTGTCTAATGACTTTCGATAATTGTATAACGAGATGTTATTACTAACGATTGCAGTTTTAGTTTTTTCTAGTTTTGTTTTAATTTCACTATTTAAGGCCCAATCAGGAATACTATCCAGTAATTCTGTGGAGCCTAGTTCCAATGCTTTGGATTCTACTGCTTCAAAAATTAGTTCTTTTCTTCGTAAGTTAGAAAGTCCATACCATTTTCCGGTAGTCTCATCATGAGATTTAAGATCATCTATCTTTAATCCAATAGTCCTATTTACTGCTCGTGTCTCTGGATTAGTAACAAAATCTTCAACGATTAAATTATTACGAATATGCTCACTAAACGATTGCTCATTTTTTTCAATCATAAACTTGGCACGTTCAGCAGCCCAAGTTTGTGAGTATTGAGTGTATAAATTTTCTATGGCTGTTCCAACACCGCCATAATAAAACTCATTAGATTTATCAATCTGAGAAAGTACTTTTTGTCTACCATCCTCAAGAGCCTGATCTAATAGTGTTTTATCATTTTTGATAGAAGGATTTCCCTGTATTGAATCAATAACAGGTTGTATTAATTCTCGTCCGCGCTCTATCCCGAGCTGTTCAATTACCTTATATTTTATAGAAGGAACTAATTCAGGATGTAGCTCACCTAATTGTGCTTTAGTTACATCTCCGTTATTGAAAGAATCTCTTGCAGATTGAACATAAAAATCTAGTTTTTCTGCTTGTTCTTTTTCACGTCGAGCCAGTTCTTTGTCTCTGGCTTGATCTATAAGAGTAGCAGTAGCACCAAAAGTCTCAGCTAATTGCCAAGCCTGTGCCGCACTGTTCATGTTGGGAGTAATAGCCGAGACACTAGGTAGCCGTACACTCTGCAATCCGGTAGATGCAGACTTATATTCAACTTGTTTCCTTGCCATTATTATCCCTTATCCTGTGGGGTTTCTGCGTCTAGCGTCATCTATAGTGGTCCCAATACGCAAAGCGGTCCCAAGATAATCAGGTCGCTTTACTGGAGGGATTGAGTTAATCGCACTCGCAGTTTTTGCATAGTTATTGTAGAGGTCAGCATTAATAGCTTGATCACGACGAAGATAATTAACTTCGGTATTCACATTATCTCTTCCAGCCTTGGCATCAATGTCAGCCAAGAGTGCATCTACAGACATACCAGACACACCGCTCTCACCTGCAGCGACTGTAGCTGTAGCTTTGGCAGACCTCGCTGCCATATTATTTACAAGCTGCTGTTCTGCTGCGTTCTGTGATTCCGCAATCTTTTCAAAATTTGCATTAGCCTGGTTGTATCGATAGGCTTGCATTTGAGCATTGTATGCTTGTTGATTAGCCCTGCGTTGCTCACTAGCTGCCTGTTGCTGCTGTATCAAGCCAACAGCGGATGAAGCTATAGACAGCATGGTCAATGTTGTCGGTTCACACATATATTATCTCTTCATAAAAAATCGGTGAAATGGCTCCCCATCAATTCCATGTGGGGTAGGCTCACAAATGGTAAACCCTAGCCATTTAAGCCAATGAATGTGTTTCTTGTTACCAACCCAGATGTAATTCTCTAGGTAATCATAAGCGTCTAGCATCGCTCCTGTGATGGTCCTACAGTGCTCTACAAACTCTCTTCGGACTGACCCTAGGAGATCCGTAGATAGCATCCAGGGGCATCCATATTGTCCACGGATACCACCACAGCCGAACACTAAGATAATCTTGTCTCCAAGCCATGCTGAGTAACAAGCATCCGAAACAGCGTATGAATAGAGCAGGGCATCTTGAGGAGCCAACCCACTGGAGTGGGAGATTTCCTCAAGGTCTGCCTGTCGTAAATGTTTAGCTAGTAATATACAGTCATCTCGGGATGCTTCCCGGATAACAGGATTACATTCCCTTACTTCTCTTGACATACATTCCTTCCCAGTCCGCACTTAGCAAAGCTGACGGAAGGGGGGAGTCATTGATAATCGTCACAACAACCTCAGTATTCTGAGCTAGTACGGGGAACTTAAATATCCCATCTTCTAAATTAACTGTACCTATGACAGTCGAGGATAGACCCACGGTCTTACCTGCAAAGATGTAGCTATAAGTAGATCGAGCTGTAGGTGTAACTTCAGCTTTGAAATACCCTGTATCAGAGTAGTTGATAGCCATGTTACGCACCTGGAGTCTACCCGCTGTATCTGACTTCTGGGCATTTCCAGCTTGAACCTTAATAGTCACAGGACTGAAGGTGTATCGCTTGCTGTACTTACGCCCGATTATCAAATCATTATTAGCGTAGTTACCAGCGATCCTGGCTCCACCAGCGGTGGGCTCGAGGTCAACCAAGATACCAGCCTTCAGGGTTTGTCCTGTAGCTACGACACCTTGCCATTCTCCATCTGTTAAATCACAGGGGAGATCAGCTATATCTATGTTGCTATAGGTTCCATCAAAGGTGATATCAGCACCAGCAATCGTAACCTTACGATCTAGGTGTACTGTGTATGGTTCGTTAGCTCCGATATCCTCGATAGCTACTGACATCTTCTCCAGGTAAACTCCGTCCGATCTTTGAACAACCATAATCATATCAGACAATATGAAGTCTACATTCAGGATGTCATCACCATCATCAAACACCCATTTAGACCATGAACTCTGGAGCTTCTCATTGTTACTCCAATAGAACTTATAGACGTATAGGGATGATGTATCTTCCTGGGATAGAACTGACAGGATGTTATTGTTTAATCCTGCTGCAATCTTAATGATGTTCTTAGGAATATAACTAGGTACATGTGAGGTTATATCAGCGGCATCATTAGTGCCAGCTACCTCATCAATCGTAAAATATTCACGGACACCGGAGTATTCCCCACGGTCAACCGCAAAGTAAATGTTGTTACCGAAACCAACAGGCTTTGCGCTTGTATTGGTTTCAAACTCTGTAGATTGCTTGATAGCTACTGTACTTGGAGTTAGTAAATCTTGCTGAGTATCAACCACAAACTGAGTTTGAGCTGAGAACAACAGGAGCTGACGGTTATACGGAATAGCATGAATAAGGTTCGATACCTTTGTGTGGCTGGCCTGGACATCGATGACTTCTGAATCCAGGAGCTCCGTCACGGTAGTGCGATAGAAGTTAAAGAACTCTGCCGCCTCGGACATAATGACACCTTCGTCAGAAAGGAAACCTAAGCGGTTCCTGTAGAAGAAGATATCAGTAATTGTACTGCCTACGAAAGATGGATCTGGGTTTAGATCAATAGAGCCTACAGTCCTATCAGACCAACTGGCCTCACTAAACGTAAACGTACCATCAGCATTACGCACAAGGGTATGTGGCATGGTACTAGCAGTGAACCCTAAGAGTTCATTAGGCTTGATTGTTTCTTTCCAAGCACCTGTACCAGTCGAATCAAACTCGACATAAAAGTTATCAAAGCCATTGTTTTTATCACCAACGACTTCAACATTAAATCCATCAACACCAGCATTCGCTGGAAGATCACTAAACTTTTGAATCTGATCTTTAAGGGCAGTCATTGCCCCGTTGTTAAAACCATCCTCTGCTTTAATCGTAAAGTCGCTTGAGCTTCTCGAAATATGAATAATTGAGCCACTTCGACTAAATGAAAATCCACCACCCCATGCCACCAATCCATTGTAGAGCTGTGTAGCAATATAATCAGTTGAGATGTTCGCGGTATGTGAAGCTGTAGATCCGTCAGGTGTGGTGTATGTACCTCGAGTAGTACCGTCAATAACAACATTGTAGGTCTTACCGTAGTTACCTGCCTTGACGTTAATAAGTGCTTCGTAAGGACGATTGGTTGATCGATCTGATCGTTGAGTGACTTGAGTTGTCTTGTTTACGATAAATGTATAATCCGCAACCGTGACAGCTCTGAACGCAGTGGAGGGAGTAGTAGCAGTTAGGTAACCTGTACCATCTGGAAATGAAACTGTTTTCTCATTACCATTTAAATCGAATACTTGTAGGTCACCATTGGTAATAACAACAACATATTGCTCGTTGCTATCCCTGTTAATTGTATGAACGTAAGCATCTCCAACGCTACCATTAATAATCTTTTTGAGATGCTTCGTAGGAGGCCGTTTCCTCAATCCTTGAGAAGTGGTACTTAGCCCGTTCTCTTGAGTTTCAGCTTGAGAAGAGAGTCGGAGAGTAAACGGCTGCTGAGAAATACCATTCACCAAATTAGGAATGGAAGAAGAAACTAAGGCCATAATCAGTACCGTTGAATTGCTCGATAAACAGAATAGTTGCCAGTAAGGATGTTGTAATCCCCGGTCAAACCTTCAGCCTTCTTAAGGGCAGTCAGGGCATCCCTTTCGTCAACCGCAGTGAATTGGTACAGAGCATCTGAACCAACAGTCCTCGCTTGGAAGACCCGTGCTGCTCTTACTGTAATGTAATGACGAGCCGTCTCAGGGAGATCCGTGAACGGCAGTAAGATCACCATGTCAACCTTGAGGGACTTGGTGAATTCGTATGTATGTGTTTTACGATTGTATAGACGAGCTCCACGTTGAGCCACATCTGTATCTTTATCTTCCTCTACCGTATCCACATGGAGACAGTTAGAGGGTAATGAAATCTGGTTTGTATAAGTAGCTGGGGTAAGGGTAATTCCCTTATCCGTATTGAAGTGCCAGCCCTTCGCCTGGACCGCACGATTGACTTCCGACAGCGTAGTCTGGGCTGTTACTGCATCAGCCACCGCAGCTCCTGCTTCCAAAGAAGAAATAGGAGATTCGCCTATTACAGCAAGTATGGTGTTCACAGCCTCTAGTTCAGAGGTCGGTGTCAGTACAGTAGCCATGTATTATCCATAAATAAAAAAGGGACCCCTGATTACTCAGAGGCCCCTAGGGTTACATCAATTAGACAGCACCAGTTGCCAATTCAATAGCACACTCTGGGCGGAGGATTCCGTGACCCATTGCGTACTTAGCAACCATGAGCGTACCTTGACGGCGAATGTCGTACTCAGACTCCATTGCGAGGTCGAGTAGCTTAACCGTACCAACCGCTTCTTTCTGCATTACAACAGCAACCGTAGTAGCTGCATTAACAGCATACTGAAGATCAGAGTCACCAGCTAAAACGCCAGTAGACACGTTAGTAGAAGGAATATGGTTAGAAGGAACAATGGTCAGACCAGCAATACGGAAGACTTTACCTTCTGAGTACACACCAGATCCACCCCAGTCTTTGTTCAAGACATCGGTGTTTTGAGTAAGTGCATAGTACTGAGCTGGACGAACAAACGCATAGCGATCAGTTTCAGGTACATCTTTCTCATCAAACGTCTGAGCAGCCTCGAAGAGAGCAGCAATCAGAGTAGCTGTAGTCGATGCCATTGTAGCATCAGTGATACGAGCACCACCGTTGCCACCAGTAACTGTAGCAGAAGCACGAGCAGCCAAGATAGCTGTGTTAAATAGGTGCTTGTCAGCAGTTACTGCAAGAGCTTCACCGAGCTTCTTGCTGTAGTTAGCACGAACATCGTAGTGGTTCTTTGCTTCGTCGATGTTAGCAATAAATGTGTGAGCGATGAGAAGATCATCAATCGTGATCACTCGCTCTGCGTGGTTCATTGCAGTACCAACGATTTCAGAACCAGGAGTGTGGTACTCAGCAGAGAAGTTACCTGTTACAGGGAACTGAGCTGACTTACCATTGCTGATGGTTCGCACCATGTGCTTGTCCATCATTACGTTCTTTTCAGCAAATGCAGTGAGAACCTCACCAGCAAATACTTTTAGAAACAAACTATCTACGTCACCTGAGCCATTTACCTGACCGAGACGAGATACAGTAGCGTTAGCCATGTTAAATACATCCTTGTGAATGAGTAAAAGAAAGTAAGCTCTCTAAACTCACACACACAGACACAACAGGATTATCCTCCGCAGAGGGTCAAGTAGTTGTGTGGTAGTTCGTAAAGCGTCACCACCGCGTAGAGACGCAGTGTGGTGGGGGAAGGCCCACAAGGGGCCATTCCTTATAAGATATTAGATCGTCCGAGCTTTTGCTGAACCCGTGCTCTAAACGCTGGGTCAGTCTTATACTCTTCCGTTGCCATATCTTTAGTTAGTTGCGCTACAGACTCATAGATATCACCTGCACTAGGAGCAGCAGTGTTGCCTCTCATAAGTGTAGGTTCATTAGGTCTCGCCGCAGCAAACTTCTGGTATACACCAGCTACGGCAAGTTGAGCCTGATCTTTGTTACCAGAGTCTACCGCAGCATTGTACACAGCGATCTCACTAGGACTGAGGTTTGCCTTAGCCCATGTAACCATCTCTGTGAATTGCTGATCTCCTCCAGCAACGGCTTTCACCTCGGACTCGTATAAAGACGCAACGGCCTTTTGACCTTCGATGTATTGGTCAACGATGTTCCGTGGATAACCAGCTTTTTCTAACTGCTCATATGACGTAGCAGATAGCTCACCTTTATCATAAAACTCGTTTGAGTAATCCTCGAGGTTCAACCCTTTAGACTCAAGAGCTTCGGCAACTTCATCCTGGGACGGAGCTGCTTTTTCTTCAGTTGTTTCTTTAGGTTTGCCTAACTTAGACTCGAGCTCTGAATAGGCTTTCGCTAGTTCTTCCGGCGATTTAAATTTCTCAGGAAGCCACTGAGGTCGTTCATCAGAACTCTCCAGGTTATCCTGATTTCCAGCATCACTAGGCTGACTTGCAGCCTCAGCTTTTGCCACCATCTCTTCAACATATTTTGGATCTTCTGCTTCTTGCTGTACAGGTACAGTAACTTTATCTACCATTAGAACCATTCAACCTTTAATCCGAAAGACGAGGTATAAACTCGAGCTCCGGGTTTTTGTTTATTTTCTGAGACCTTCTCTTCAGAATCCACCTGGGACTCTTCTTTTTGAGAAGAGACCTCAGGTTTTTTCTGCTTTGAAGCCTCAGGCTTTTTAGCCTTGGGCATTTTCTAATCCATCCATCATTGCTTGAACTGACTCAGGATCAACGCCGCCATTCATTTCCAAGCCTTGTTGAGCTAATTGCCCCATTTGGTTCACGGCTGGGCCGGTTCCCTTATCTACGACTTGCGACATCATAGCTTGTTGTTGAGCCATCATCATTTCTTCTTGAAGTTCTTCCTCGGATTTTACCAGTCCCTTCATGTCTATACCTAAGGCGGCTCCAGTGCGGAGCAGAGCATCGGACTTAACAATCTCAGGAGGAAGTTGAGCGATAGAAGCCGCAGCTTCAAAGAACATTTGGAGTTTGCTCAGATCGTTACCTCTACCAAGAGCTTCCAATCCAGTAACTATGACTGGCTGGACTACCCCCTCTGGTAATGTTGGTAAGCGTTTCTGACGCTCCATTTGGAACATCAACCTCTTAACGAGAGGCAATTGAAATTCCTGACTAAGGATTGAGTAGATACCCCCCAGGGCAGACTCAAGCTCATTAGCCATATAACGAATCTCTTCTGCTGTTACTCTCTCACCACTACGCTGAACAGCGGAGTTTAAGAGGAACGCAAAAGAAAGACGTTCGTTAATCTGTGTGACTGTTTCCAGGGAAACCCTAAAGTCGTTGTACTTTTGTAGCTGGATAGTGGATACATCCGTAGCCATACCTTCTACAAAAGCACCATTGTCAGACTCAGCAAGTTCTGCCATGTCGGTCACACCATTAGGATTGACCAAAAACAGAACTTTAGATGCAGCCGCAGAACCTTCTACGATTGACTGAGTGAGACCCTCGAGTGACTTAAGATCACCTAGGTACTCTTCAACATATCCTCGACCATAGTCTTCACCGTCAATCTTGGTGAAGCGAACAGGTATCCAAGGAGATTTATCGAGTGGGTATGATCCTTCGCTACTAGGTATACGAATACCTTTCACTTCTTGATATACCTTCCACTTATTATCTGCTCGATAAACGTGTGTGAAGAGATCAACATTCTTATTTCTGGTAGATGAATCTTCATTCATCTTACCTAAGACCATTTCCTTTACTTTATCATCCAGTGTCTCCACGGAAACACTTTCTTTGGTAATGATCTCGAGGACGTTACCCATTGGGTCACGCCTTACAACAAATCTATCTAACCGGAATACTCGAACACCACCTTCTTTAGGTAGATACAGGAGTACATTTCCGGTAACGAGAAGCTGCTTAAGAGCTTCAAATCCACCCACCCTGATAGCCGATGCTTCAACTTCATTCATGATTGACCGTTCAATCCGGTTCAATCCTTCTTCAACCTTTGCTCTCATACCCTCTTGTTGAGTTAATTCCTCGAGAGCAAAGTCATCTATACTAAGACGAAAGAAGGGAGCATTGGGGGGAAGTAAAGCGATCAAGAGCTTAGAGGCGAGATTGTTTACACCTCTAGCTCCGATGCCTTGCCACGGCGTTAGCAAACGCGAGTGGCTTGAATGAGTGTCGCGGGTTAATAAGGATGGGATGGTTAACTCAGCGCAGTCCCGAGCTCGATCAAGAAACGGTTGTCTCCGTGTCTCAAGCTGGGCATAGACTGCACCGCACGTCATATTGTAGTCCATCCCTTATTGCCTTAAGTAGTTGGAATATTTAACCCAGACCCTTCAGTCCCGGTATTTGGGGTGGCTGCCAAGTCAACTCGGAGCTTCCTTCGACCCCGAGTACGACCCATTGCATCATCCTGCTTTGCTTCATCTTTAACTGTATTGAGCACAGGAACTGGTGCAGGTGGAGCTGGGGCGGGAGGTGGAGGAGGAGCGGGTGATCTACTACGTCCTAAACACATATTATTTTCTCTCCAAAACTGTTTTAGTTTGATTATTAAAAGTACTTCTCAAAAAACGAATTACGGAGATTTGCCCCTGCTTAAATCTAATCTCATCAACCGAATCTTTTGTATCCGGCATTAAGTCTGGGAATCGAGTTTCTAATTCTTCCAGTAAATCCTTGGAAATCAAAGGGAATTTACGAGAGGCACTACTGGTTTTAACCATTTAGTTCTCCTATTGAGCAACTTATTGTGAAAAAATTTGCATATAACCAATTACTTAATTGGACATGCACCCGTTGCACACTCGTCATTCTCTAGTTCAATCAATGAGTTACTGTCATCGAGGGAGATTGGCTGAAGAGTTGAAGCATATGCTTCGTATACCTCTTTAGTAACAACCTCTTGTGGAAGATATAAATACCCAAGATCCTTAGCTGACTTAGTAGGATCAGCTCTAAATAAGAAACTTACACCAACATAATTATCCCAGTTGTCTAACAACCAATCGATGATTGCTGGTACTTCATCAACCGAGTAACTAATCGTGGCTGATACATTCTGCTGACACCATGATTTCATCAGCATCTTGTATCGCTCGAGCTGCTCTATTGCTGTCTCGAGGTTTACCTCAAGTTCCTTCCCGTCCTTCTCGACTCGATCAAACGGAACATCCATCCACTGTACTGGGAATGTAATTAGCACTGCATCTGGGTCACTAGGATTCTCTATCACCTTATAGCCTGAGGCCCTACACAAGGGGACCAACGGATCATGCTTAGAGAAGTTCACATTGTTAAAGATGTAGCGTCCTAGAGGCTTGTGGAGGCCCTCAGGGGTATCCATGATCTTACTTACAGTGCCACTAGGTTTGATGGTGGTGACGTTCTTAGGCCGAGGAAGACCTAGCTCATCAGCCATAGAGTATGCACCTGCGGTAGCGGTACGCTTGAGGTCCTCATAGTCATATGGAGATAAGTCAGGTCTACGAACTACACCTGTAATACCTACACCACATAAGCGAAGGAATTCATTATTAAGATGCCATGCTTCTTGAAGGATGCCATCTCGAAGATTGACACAGGTCTGCCTGTAATTTGCTCGAGCTGCTACCTCGATAGCTCTGCGTAGAGCATATGAGTTACCTTTGAATTTACCTACGTCAATTTCTGTAAGGTTACAAAAAGAGCGGTTGGATAATAAAATTTCCGCGCACGGGTTTACACCTTTAAACCAAGGAGCTCTTTTAGATGCAGCCTCGGCATTGATAAATCCTGGCTCTGAACCTCCTGCCTCTACCATCAAGTGAAAGATGTGCTCGAGGTCTTTCTTTGCTGGCTTATGCTTAAACAACAGCGAGTTGTTTGACTGAGCGCGTTGGATGTTATGTTCCCAATAGTTTTTCTTAGCTACTGCAAACTCTTCCCATTCATCTTCACCATAGTTAAACAAAGCAATCTCTGCGGATCTCCGAGAAGATAGAACTGTGCCTAGCCAGTTTACAATGTCCAGGATATCAATCCTTTGAAGCAGACTACCTGCTCTTTTGTTGAGGATTTCTGTGATAGCTGTGTATGCTTTAGCTATTGCCTCATCGCCTGAGGATATCCATCCGTAACCTTTAAGCCTGTCACCTGCAGGGCGGATCTGAGAGAAGTCCAGGACAAGTTCATCGGCTGGGTAGGGGTGAGCTAAGAGCTTGCCTACAGATTTAGCCCAAGCCTCCGCAGAGTCTCCAACTGTGATCGTCCAAACTCCATTCTGAAATGTTTCTTGGTTGTGCTCAACACCACCTTTGGAATCCCTCGTGGATCTAACCACAGTTACTTTTTTAATTGGTTTACTAAAACCAGTAAGAGCTCCAATGATAGGACGAAAGCCTACACCACAGCCCTGGAGAAGTAGCCAGAGTACATCAACTACATCCTGTACATTTTCAACGTGAGTAAATGAGCAATTAAATTGTGAGGCTTCTCGCTTCTTAGATACTGAAGTTCCTCCTAGCCACAGCGTTCTACCTGCTGTTAGCATCTTACGCTCGAGCATCAAGGTGCGTAGTTCTTCTAGTTCTTCTAGCTCCTTAGTGTTTAGTTCTGCGTTCTTAGCTCTCTCCCATAGCCACTGTTGGTGACTAATAACTCGGGCTACTGTTTCTTCCCAAGTCTCAAATATTTTTCCTTCTTCGTCTTTTGGTCGGTTGTACGTTCGTCTTGTTATGAGCTGCGCTCTCAGGGAAAAGTCTGTCATAGTTCTCAATTATAAATTCTAGGTAATGTTTTGCTTTTTCAAAATCTTCAACGCCCCCTTTGTAGGGAGCGCGAAGAACGTACTTGATGATATTGCCTTGCCAAAAATTTAAACCCCAGGACTCGATGATATCCCAGGGTTGCATTGGACTTACTGCACGGTAGTGACTTCCAGCGACTTGGCGATCACGGGAGGTTGCCATAAATTCACCTTCCTTTTATTGCGGTCATAATCTTCAGCTCGGCAAATACGAGCCACCCTTGCTTGAACCAAAGCCTCATCTTCACTCAAGCCAGCCTTATCGTAGGCTTGAACTACAATTTCCCACATCGCATGAGGGTTAAATTCATGGTTAGATAAAGGCTCTAAAAGTTTCTGAGCTTTAACTGGACCACACCCAGGACACCCTGAGTACCCATCAGTGCTATCACCAGTAAGTGTTTGGATCATATGGTGGTAGTCAGCTAATGCTTTAGTGATGAAAAAGAATTCGTTGTGATTAAAGTTGTAGTGTCTACCGGGGATAGTTTTAAAATCCTTATCGATAGAACATACAATCTTTTCACCAGGGACTAGCTTATCATCAGTAGCTAAGATACCTAGAACATCATCACCCTCGAGTTCATCTCGGATAAAACACTTGTGTCTTTCGGCGGCATACTCGCGCAGATACGGTAGAAGCATTGGCTTCCGCACGTTTGCACGATTAGCTTTGTAAGTAGGGAGGATCGCTTTACGCCAGTTCTCTTTGTCAGAGAAGGCTAAGATTGTGTTATCACACTTAGTAGCGTCTTCAATATTCTCAAGTATAGAATCGAAATGAGCTTCAGCATCTTGTTCAAATGCATGTAATGTCCATAGCCCATCTCCCCAGTTTACAGGAGCTTCTGCTGATATAGCTGCTTGGTAAGCCAAAATGTCCGCATCAATTAGGGCGGTCAGCATATAGTATTTCCTTAAAATAATTTAAAAGATTTGGATTGTTTCTCAACGCATAGATCAATGCAGTTGATAAGGTTCTCACCATACGTTCTTCAACGTCATCCGAGTTATCCGCACACAGTCCCATGTGATACCAAAGGACATGCATGATCTCGTGTAGGAAAGTATCAGCTTCCTCGAGAGGGATCTGATTACCTTTCACTTGAATGATGAAATTGTTATGGCAAGTAGAACCATAGTCATCATCATCGGATTCTACTTTATCGGGAAACGTAACTTTATAAGTGCGACCCATGAATGTGAACTCAGTAGGTCTTATACGTTTGTATTTCATATACGCCCTTCGTCTCGAAGATGTGCAATACCTTCCTCAGTTACTCTCCAGAACCTACCAAATTCATTAGGTGACTCGCGGGTAGTAATCAGTCCCATGCTTGCAAGAGCTGCAATTTCTTTTGCATGGTATCGAGAGAACTCAGAGCTGACTGTGTATGGGGTTAGGTAGGTGGTTCGTAGTACATCAAATATATTCTCCGTGTGCATTAATGTGTTTCTCCCCAGTGCTTACCCTTCTTAGCTTCACCAGCTAAGGGGCAGCGGAAGTTAAAGTGTTCACCTGATTTAGTGACACACGCCGTAGCAGTTTCCATTACAGTCTCAGCGATCTCCTCATTGCGACAGGCGATCTGAACTTCATCATGAGACCAAGCACAGAAACAGTAATCACCATCCCACCCATGCACGAATCCCTGGGCTTGAAGATCATCCTCGAGCATGATGAGCCACTGCTTACACAAGATAGCTCCGGCTCCCTGGAGCAATGTGTTAAGACTAGAGTGTTCACTTCGGCAATAGAGTTGCCGACCATCGAGACCTAGAAGGTATCCACGTTTTGATGCTGTACCCACAGCGTCTCTTAGTTTCTTCAATGCTGGAATCTTACTGAAGAATTTATTCTTGATCGCTTTACCAGCCCTCGCATCTTTACCAATGATCGATCCGATCTTGGCATCACCAGCTCCGTAAGCCAGAGCATAGATAAAACTTTTTGCGGCTGCCCTTGTGGGTAAGCCTGCGGCTTCCTGGTTCATCGTATGGATGTCACCAGTTAAGAGGACTTCTCCGTACTTTCCTCCGTCCCACTTTGCCATGAAGTGAGCAAGGCAGCGGAGCTCGAGGCCGGAGGCATCGGCTGCTGCGAGGACCCATCCTTCTGGGACTGTGAAGAGGGATCTACATTCCATGCCATAAGGAGCATTGGCACTTGGGACTTGACTGATGTTTGGGTATGCGTGTGTTGCTCGCCCAGTAACCGCGCCATTTGTGTTGATCGACCCATGTAACTTCCCATCCTTCACGAGCTTAAGCCACGCTTGATCACCCTCAGCTAACTGCCCGATTCTCTTTTGGATCATCAGGTATTCACCAATGAGCTCACAAGGTGGATAGTCCAACTGACTGATTACCTTTTCGTCTACCTTTGGTTTTCCTCCATCGGTAAACTCGGTAGGCTCCCAGCCGTACAAGTCAATCAAGCGATCCGCTATGTGATCTCTTGAGTTGGGGTTGAACTCAACAGTCTTAAATCGTTTAACAGGTACACCCTTGATATATCCCTTTGCTTTGTTATCTCTGGCAGGGATAAAGTCAGGTAGCTGTACCTCCCACGATTTAAAAATATCTTTCAGCTCTCGCTCGATGTCAGCTCTACGCTGTGCAAGTTTACTGTACAGATCGGCAGCAGCAGATTCATTAAATACAAATCCATTACGCTCCTGCTTTGCCATTAGCCAAGCAATGTTGTGCTCGAGCTCGATAGCCTGTTGAGAATATTCTTTACTTACAATTTTGTTATAGAGAGTGAGAGTGACCTCTGTATCCTGGACACAGTAGTCAATCATCTCTTGCGTACATACATCCCAAGGTCCAGTGAAGTCTCCCTTGAAACACTTCAATCTATGACCCCACGCCTTCAAGCTGTGAGAACCAAAAAGTTTGGTAGGGAGCACTTCACGTTTCATTAAGTCAACATCCTGCTCCTTGATTGCTGCCCAGATAAGTCTGGTGCAAACCAGAGTATCAAGTACTTTGGTTTTATCTGGCTCGAACCAGGGGTGCAGTTTCTGAATTGCAGGGATGTCAAACTTAATTACGTTGTGACCTGAGATGAGATCAGCTTCCAATAACATTTTAATGCCGAGGTTTATTTCACCCTTCTGGAATACTGTTACTTCATTTGTATCTATCTCTCTTAAAACTAAACAGTGGATCGTAGTTAGCTCGTCAAGTAATCCATCTGTTTCAATATCAAATATATATTTCATTCCGTCCCTATCGACTGGATTGTTATTTAACTAAAACGTACCTCGCGTATCTTTGGTGGGTTACAGGGTGACGCTTGTGTACGGTCTTGATGTTGTAACCAAGCTGTCGTAACTCACTAATACGTTTCGTCAGGCTTTGAATTGAATACTCAATAATTGCCTCACGTTGAGAGATACTCCGCGCTCTCTTAAGATGAGTCAGGATCTGATCATGTTGAGTCATTAGAACTCTCCTTGTTTAGTTTCATCTTTAAACACATCAGGCTCAGTTGTTTCCGAGAGTCTGCCTGTCTCTTTATCATACGCGAGATAGCCAGCGATCCCGGTCTCACCAGAGAACCTGTTCTTTAAAACTCGAAGTGTTGTGAAGTTTGGATTATCACCTTGTTGGTCACGCTCCAGGGAAACAACCATATCACTTAGTTGTGCTATTGCATGGCTACCTCTGAGTTGATGGAGTCCTGTTTGAGCTCCACGCTCATGGCCTTTGTCACCCTCGGGTCTACGCAAGTGACTGACTAGGAACATACCAGCACCTGTCTCCTCAACTAATGTACGAAGATAGGTCATGGCGTTATCAATTAATCTGCGTTCGTCACCATCCCCCAAACCACTAACTATTAATGACAAGTGATCAATTACAACCCAATTGCAGCCACAACCACGGACCAAGTACCTAACCCTGGAAATAAGATTTTCAATACTACTGCTGCCCCAATGATCATAAAGAAAGCAACGACCATTTCCCACAGTATGATCAAAGCTATCTTTGATATCGGCATCACTCACACCATCCCTACTTAAATGAAGTGGTTTGTTTAGATGAATACCCATGAGACCCAGAGCTGTACGCTTAGGGTTCTCCTCGAGCATGATCATACCCACAGTCTCACCTCGATTGAGTAAGTAATAGGCAAGCTCTCGAACTACCGCAGACTTACCAGTGCCTGACCCAGCCGTAATCGTCACGAGTTCACCGCGTCGACAACCTCTCGTGACACGACTCAACCCCGCCCAGGGATACGGGACGGCTGTAACCAGGTCTTCTTTGGACACCTCTGTCCAGAGGTCTTCCCCGGAAATGATGCCGTCAGGTCTATAGGTCTTGGCGTTCCAGATACTCTGGATAATCTCTTGCTCTCTCCCTGCCTGGAGCATTTCGTTTGCATCCTTAAGGGGGAGGGCAGCGATCTTAGCCTTACCAGGGGAAAACAATTCAGCGCACTCTCGTGCTGCCTGTTGCCCCGGCTCATCCTGATCAAACATCAAAATTAATTCATCAAAATTATCGTAGTAGTCGAAGCACTTTTGCATATGCTTCTTCGCACCTTGAGCACCATTAGGAATACTGACACAAGGCCAACGATTGTTTTGACTTTGACTTATAGAGAGACAATCAATCTCTCCCTCGCACACAACAAGTTTCTTACCTCGATCCCACAGACGGGAACCAAAGGGCAGAGCCTTGGTGATATCCCCGAGAATCTTAAAGTCTTTCTCGGGAGTGCGAACTTTCTGTGCAACTAGCTTACCTTGCCTGTCATAGTAAGGAGCTATCTGCACGAACTGGTTACCCAGTGAACCTACTGTGTATCCAAATTTCCTACACGTTTCTTCGGTGATCCTTCGCTTGTGTAGTGGCTTGACTTCACCTGATATTAAAACGCCATGTTTCTTAGTAGGGACCTCTTCAGTTACCGTGTCCCCTGATGATGTATATGTCTCACAAGAGAAGCAGTATTGATGCCCGTCATCATAGATACTATTAGCATCTGAAGATCCACATTGAGGGCATGGTACATGTCTTATAAATTTGCTTTCTTGCATGTTACCTCTGAAAAAAAAATGGGGACCCGAAGGTCCCCTAACTCACGGGAGGAAAAGTTACGGAGTAAACATAAGTCCTACTGACACCATCCAATCTTTTACATCGAATGATGGGCAAGCCTTTTTTACATCCGGGAAATCTCGATGCCCTTGAATTATAGCATCGGGATATTTTTCTTCTAGCTTCACGAGCAATCCTTGAAGCGAAGAGAATTGCTCATCTGTAAAATTGTTTTCAGGTACGTTAGGGTCATCTTTAGAAACCCCTCCCACCATACAAATGCCGACCGATACACTGTTGAAGTCAGCAACATGAGCTCCGACTACATCGTCAGGTCTGCCTTCCTCAACAGTTCCATCACGTTTAATGACGTAATGGTAGCCGATAGCTAACCAGTTCTTAGCTCGATGCCATCGGTCTATCTCAGCCTTTCCAATATCCATATGTGGTCCAGTTGCTGAACAGTGAACCGCTATGTATTTAGTTGACTCCCTCTTTTTAAAATTCATTTGCTCTCCAGCAGCCAAGCTGGGGGTACGGTCTTGTCTGCAAATTGAAAGTTATTTTTGGTACACCAGTCAGCATAGGTAGTTGCACTACGCTTGCTAATCTTGGTGCGACTATTGGAGAAAACGAATCTGATATCTAAATCGGGATGTTGTTTCTGGATCAGTAAATGTTTCTGCCTATCCGCTGTTACGAACCGTCCCTTAGTTTCAATAATGATTCCATTCTCTAATACAAAATCCGGGGTGTACTTTGAGCTACGAGCTGGCTTCGTATAGTTGATAACCATTTGCTCAAAGGTGAACCTCACCCCTTTCGAGGTGAGCTCCCCAGCTATTGCTTCTTCGAGGCCAGATCGAAACCCATACTTCAGTCCGACCTGAATTTTAGAAGTCCTCTTCAGCGACCTCTTCTTCGTAGTTGTCTTGACTTTCATCCTTGAAGTTATTGTCCTCGGCTTCGTAACCATCCTCTTGTTTGAAGCCATAGGATGAAGCGTTACTTCCACCAGTAAACTCTACCAGTTTAAGAATTTGCACAGCTTTCATTCGGAGAGATAAACCTGCTCCGACTGTAGCGGTGTAGTAAGGTGCAACTTGGAAAGAGACTTTGATTTTAGACCCACCCCCTACATTCGGTGGATCACTCAGTGGTTTACCCTTCGCATCGAAGAGAGCAATCTTCTGATCAAACGTATCACCTGACCGCAGTTTAACTTTGGCTTTGGTTTTAAATTTGAACGTCACCTTGCCAGCATCCTCATCAACTTCATAAGGACTCGGGCCTGCCTTGATCTTCTTACTTGGGTTATCCTTCTTGGCCTTAGCCATTGAACGCTCGTACTGTTCGTCCAAGAGGTTGATCATCTCTTGAGCATCAGCCGCGTTTAGTTCGAGATTGACTTTGAATACACCATCAGCATCGAACTTAGTGTCCGGGGTTACAAGCCACGGATACTGAGCAATCCCAGCAGGGGTAGTGAAACTTGGATTATCCGATTTCATACTGATCCTTTAAAAACATAATTAAAAAAATTAACCTCCTTACCTAAGGTTCCCGTATATCTACTGTGCAACCTAATGTGAAACAGTTGTAGATGTGGAACGGTTTAGGCAAAGCAGTACCGTGAAGCCATCACACCAGAAATCTCCAGGGTTCCAGCATCAGGTATGGGAGGTACAGTCTCTTGGTTCTTTTCGGTGAGCTGAGTTACTAGCTCATTCTTAAAGTCCCCAAGGACATCCACGGTTTCATAGAGCTCAATGAAAGACTCTCGAACGATACGAAACATATCTTCCGTGTCACCTGCGGTGGTTCCGAAGCTATCATGGATCATCGCAAAGTTACTGAGTCCTTCCTGGGCCGCACGAACTACCGTGAGCATCATGTGAGCTGCATCACAAGAGTGTACAAAGTTAGGAGCTATGCCCTGGGCTTGCTTCCTCCTGTCTAACTTGTCCAGGTCCTTGTACATAGTAAGCCATACAAGGTCACCTGAGATTGCAGTCTTCACTCTTCGCGCTGTCACATCCTTGTAAGCCTGAACAACAGGGAACCCTACAGGATTAGTCCAGCGCACTGGGAGTTGTTCGGAGGCAGCAATCGAGGCAACCCGTTGCAACCACTTCATTGCTTCGGATGCTTTGATCAATGTCTCGGAAACAGAATCCCAAATCTTTTTAGCGAGGTATGTCGCAGCGAAGTACCCATCGTGGTGAAAGGGGAAGACCACATCCGGGTCCTTCTCTGCGGCATATTTAGCTGGGTTAATAATATCTTCCATGAGCTGCTCCCTGAATCCGTACTGCTTAGATCCATAGGGCAGGGTCATAACACTACGCTTGGTAGTCTTGCGAGTGATCCCGAAGTCTGTCCACTGTTGGGCTAGGCTCTTCGTTCCCTGGACAATGTATGCTTTACCTTCTTCGGTGTGGCGCACAGTGTCTTCAGTCCCATTTACGAGATCATCCTGGACCATCGTGATAACCTTGTCGGCTACTCGCTGATACACATCCGCAGGTAGATCCTTAGGTGTAAGGTTAACAGCATCACCACCTACTTCATCACGAAGCATGGCACTAAAGTGCTGTACCCCTGAGCAACTACCATCGAGAGCGATGGGAATCTTGGACACGAAGTCATCTCCGTGTTCACAGTATCCTTTCCACTCAAAGCAGAACGCCAGGAATTGCCAGGGCTTATCGATCTCGAACCCACCTACCTCAGTACACCACCCACGATTATCGAAGGGGTTATCTGCGATAGCTAGTATCTCATCCTCATGATCCTGGACCCATATCACTCGCTCCTCGAGGGTACACTTGTCGTTCCCTGCTACGTTAGAGCCGTGAATAGCTAGCCACTTCCAACCCTCTGAGCCCAGGGGTTTACCATTGGCAAACCTAAGCAATGCCTTTTGGTAATCAGGACCTTGAGGGTTGAGGTGAGGGACCGCATAGATCCGACCTCGGAAGTCTAGCTGGTAGGGGAAGAAGATACGTCTGAATTTTTCATACCTACGAGCAATGTTAATCGAGAAGTTAAATGCTACTCGCTTGCCAGAGATCGTCAGGTTATGCATGTGTCGCTTGGCGGCTTCAATGCGGTATGCCTTGCGAGCCTCGGCGTTACTCTCGATATCCTTGGGTCGAAGAGGGAGCTCCACCCCACTCCTCGGTGGCATCCCTGCGATGGTAGATCCATTGTCCCAGAGCTCCGACATTATGCTGAGGATCTGACTGTTGATCTGCCATGCGGTACGCTGGAGTTGATTGATAGCCTCATACACGATGGGCATATCAACATGAGCGAGCTCCTCCAACACAGGCCCTGAAGTTTTCACGAGATGTAGAGGGCGAATGTTCGTAGAGATATATCCACCGTCGAATGGGTTAGTCCAATCCCGAGGCTGTACCACCATAGGCTCATGCACTGGGCGGAGCATGGCGGTAGCCTCAGTCTTCTTCTCGATCCACTCCAGGGTTTGAGGTAAAGCCTTGACGTACTTGTTACTCGTGGTCTTGCCTGACTTTTGATGGATGATCTCCACCAATTCCAAGCAACCCATCATTACATCGAGCATCTTCATGCCAACGTGGAGCTTATCAACCCGACTCCACTTGGTCCAATCGTCCACCCTCGAAGACCTACGGATAGCGTAGGCTCGCTTGTAGTGGTAGCTGGTGCGCTTCTTAGCCCCAGACACAATGCTGTCGTAAGACTTGCGCTCCTCGGATCGGATGCCAGAGAACCTGAGCTCATCCTCGATGGCTGTACCAATGGTGACTGCAACGTACTGCAAGGTTCGCACTGAGCTGATTCCCTGGAGCACAGACTTGAGGGTCATGAACGCGAGAGTAGTCTCGTCCATGTCCTTGACCAAGTGCCATGCAGTTGCCTTGATCCCAGACTTACCCGACTCACACTCAGCCTTCCAAGCTACGATAGCTTTGGCGAATGTCTCGAGTCGATGCTTGAGGACCGTCTGACCATACGGTGTACCGTCCTCTCGCTGTCCAGATTTAGCGTTCGCAATTTCTTTCAGAAACCTCTCGGCTCCTCGATTCGTCATGTCTTCCTCCAAAGAAATCTGGAGGTCCATGAGATCGTTGGTGTCACGATTCGCCACTATTTCTGTCCCTTTCATTTTCATATAGTGAACTCCTTTAGAACTTAAACTGTTCCTCTTGTGCAACCTTTTCGTTAAAAAATTTTTACCGGTAAATTATTTTGAACCTTTTCAGTGGTGTGGGCGACAGGACTCGAACCTGCACTCCGTATATGGAAGAGGGTTTTAAGCCCTCTGTGTCTACCTATTCCACCACGCCCACAATTCCTTTTAAGAGTATTGAGATGTCACTGACTACGATAAATCAATAACTTAAGAGGAAACCACTGACAGTTCTGTCACAGTTACCTGTCACAAGCTGTCACCCTGTGTCACGGCATATCGGGCCATTCCCGATTACCCTTACTAAGGTTTAACTGACTATCCAACAATTGTAGATTAGCCCAAGTGTGCAATCCACAAACTCTGTCTGACCTTAACGGAACAATATGATCTACAGAAAAACCAAATTGTCCTGCTTTCTCATACATAATTTGTATTAAATCCTGTTCTTGCTCAAACCACCCAGGAATTGCTTTTATTTTTTGACAACTATAAATAGCTTTGTAAGCACGGCTTTTTTCCTTATTGTTTTGATACCATTTCCTAGCCGCAACCTTTTTTTGATCCCTAACTTTTTCTAATTGTAAGGGAGTCATGTTTTCTACCAGCTTATATTTCCGATTGAGTTCTTTTGCTTTCTCTCGATGTCTAGTTCTGTATGTTTGTTGATATATCCTTTTTTTAGATTTGTTTTTCGCAGCCCATTCTCGATTCCTTTGTAATTCTTTTTCTTTATTTTTTTTATAGTAAAGTCTTCGAGCCTCACGCCGTTTTTCTAGTTGTTCCTCAGTCATAGTCTGTTTGATCATGAGTTCACAACCTTTAGTTCTACTTTACGGAAGCTCTCCAGGGCTTCCTTACCTTCTCTTAGTTTAGCAGGAGCAAGGTGCATGTACCGAGAAGTGGTGAGGGGAGTCGTGTGACCCATCCACTCCTGGATAAACTGAGCTGACTTGTCCTGCATCGCCAAGCGTGAGGCACAGGTATGTCTCAGCATGTGGATCACAAACTGAGGGTCATCTGCCTTACCCATAGCTTCGCGCAGGGTATCCCAGTGCATCCTGATCTTGTTCTCAGTGAACTCATCGAAGAGCTTGTCGTTATGTCTGCGCTTCATGATGATCTCATGCACTCGGTCTGTCGCAGGGACAGCTCGAGCTCTCGAGGTCTTGGTCTCGTCAGGGTGTAGGTGCAACATACCCTCACGGTACTCACGAACCTTGAACGACATGAGCTCCCCCCTACGGAAGCCTGTATCGATAGCGCAGATGATAAAGTCTCGTAGATTCAGAAGGCCCAAATGCTCGGCCTTGTTGAGAACCTCGAGCTCTTCCTCAGCGTTCAACCAACGTACCCTGTGAGTCCCATTTGACCTACGCTTGATCCTCGGCATGGCCTCGATCCAGCCCTCATCAGCGGCTGTTTTGAGGAGCATCGAGAGAGCCGAGAGTTTCTTGTTGATTGTAGCTCCAGTATTCCCGAGGTCTTCCATCTCTTCGATGAGCTCTCGGATAACTTGGGTCGTGACCGCTGAACACAACGTATCTTCACCCAATGATTTCATGACCCGCTCGGCTGCCTTGGTACTTGCGTCACTCTTACGCTGAGACCATGCGTCACGGCATGTGAGCCTGTAGGCTGAACGCAAAGTGTGATCTAGGGGGTGACCATAGGCCCTGTCCCTTGCGTGTCTTACAGGGCGTTCTGAGGGCTCTAGGATACCCTTGCGAACTAAGGTCTCCCTTTGCTCCGCAATCTTGGCTTCCTCCTCGGTATTAAAGCTCTGCCTGTAGCGGTTAGGACCACTACCAACAGAGGCCATGTACTTGTTACCTCTTTTGTAGATTGGCACGAGTTTCTCCTGTGAGTTGTTCAACAAAAGCTCTTCCCTTGGGGGTGAGCTCAATGATTTTCTTACGGCGTTCCATAGGGTCCTCCGTAGCAATCACTAAGCCCAAACCCTTACGGTTATGAGCCACGGGTTTACTGAAGTTGCTGACGTAGCGAGAAGCCGAAGCCATCCCTACGCCAGCTCTATCAGCTAATTCTTTTAGGCTTAACCCTTCGTTCTGGGCGATCAGCAACAGGCAATGGGCCTGAGCCATCGGCATGTCGGAGTCGATCTCCCTCAGTTTCGAGAGAAACCCTAGACCTTCACGGATAGACAGCATCATAACCTCTTTACTCTGTTACAAATAAACTTAAACCAAAACACGATTACAATAATCCCCCCCTCGAAAGTGTCAAGGATAATCAATTGTTCCTGTAATGGAACTTTTTCGGCGTACATCTCGTATCGCCATAACCTGACGTACATCTCACTGCCTCTTAACTAGGTTCTGTAATGTTTAGAATACCTTCACGGAGATTCTGCCGCAGTGTTTCGGCGAACTGAGCGGCTAGGACAATACTGAGACTATCGTAAACGCAATCGGTAATCCCATTAGTGTCCCATTTGACACCATGATGTATTCCGTCTGGAGTGTCTTCCAAATAGATGATCACTTTCATAAAACTAACTACCTAAAAAATAATTAAAGCAAGTAAAAAATTTTCAACTTACTTTTGAGTTCACCCATTGGAGTAACAAAGGGTGGGCTTTGAGTTTAATCTGTTTATCAGAAATATATTTAAATGCCTTGGATTCCCGAGGCCCTAATGCAGGAGCTCGAGCCCTGGAGCGGCGAGGGTTCGGTGATCGGTTGGTAGGCCAAGGCCATTCATGCTTCATGCGTTACCCTTTCGTGTAGCCGTGCGGATTCGACCAAAAAACCCCGCGATTCTCGGCCTCTGACGTAGCAACAACAAACCTACGCCGAGCCCTGCGGTACTGATCGACGATTTTATCGTCTTTAGTTTCGGTTATGTGGAGCCCCTCCATCTCGCGGATGAGCCCCGCAATGTACCGCGAGAGCTCATCATCGGATAGGCTATGGATTGTAAGCATTTCAGGGTCAGTCATATGAGCGAACCCATCGCCAGCACAATCCACAACACAAGGTAAAACGCTACCGCCCCGAGCACACACACGATCCAAAAGAATGGACCGCCTTCGTCCATCTTATCGTCGAACCAATCTCTATTTTTCATATACCCCCCTATTAAAAATTACGGATCTATCAAAAAACCTCATCGTTAGCCTACCTTCAGAGGCCCAAATGCTAGTGACAATCAGTTTTTTGGGTTCAAATTCGAGCTTAATCTTCTCTGGCCTCGGTTTTTCGAGGTTTCGAGATAACCACCGCAGGTAGGGCCATAGGTTGCTCGGATAGTGGCCCATAATCGAGATTTTCGTTTTCATGCTCATATAAAAAAGCCCTTTCGATATAGATTGCATGGCGTTCCCGTTCGATCCATTCGCGGCGAGTCTTAGCAGGCCCCCATTTCTCATAATCGCAGGCGTGTACTAGCTCATGAGCGATTACAGGGGCCGTTATCATATCCGGCCGAATGTACACCACCCCATCGAGGAAAAAAGTTGCGTTCGATGGGTTTATGATCGTGTTCGGGTAACAGTTAAACATGGCTAAAAACGCGAGTATCTTTTGCATTTTTAAAACCTCCCATTTATAAATTACCGCTACATCCTAAGACGGCCCGAGGTGGGCCGTTTCGCCGTCTACGGCTCGTCAGTTAGGCTTTATTAACTCTCAAGATATGCGATCAGTTTCTTTCGCGGGATACATTCGAGAAGCTCGTAAACGTATTCGATTTCTTCGTCGTATTCGATACGTTTTAAAACTTTGTAAATTAGGGAATCTTTGGGGTGCTCGGGTAAATCTTCGGGCAGTTTCCATTTATCAAACTTCTCATTTTCCATTATGCGACCTCCTGCTCATTTAAATCTTCGAGGGCGTAATCGATACAAAGGGAAAACCCCGAATACTCGAACGGAATATTTTTCTCTTTTAGGATTGAGTCGACAACCTCCGCGATTTTATTGCGGGTTTTTGTGTCGAGCTCGGTATCTAGTACGAGAAAAGAATCGGCTTTTATATGGATCATGCGGCCCCCTTATAGATTGCAAAAATGAACACGCCCGAAACGATCCCAATTAACAGGACCGAATAAACAAGCGACATAAACCAGTCACAAATAATTTCACGCATGATTCGCCCTCCCTAGAAACAAAGAAACTAATTCACCGTGTTCGGTTTTCCCTGTACCGCATAAAAAGCCGTCACTTGTTTTATTTACCGAGATTAATTCCACCCACCCCCACCGCTCGGTGTATCCCCGTTTTTTTAGGTTTGGATAATTAGGAAAATGTTCGCGTTTTTGTGTCATATTTTCACCCTTTCAACATTTGAATATGTGGAACGATTAGGCCGCACGTTGGGCTATGTAACGGCTTTTCGTGTAACCATGATTGATTATCGCAATTGATCCTTTACGCCCTGCGGCTATGCCATTGCAGGCCCCGCATTCCGCGCATTGGATCTTTTTGCCAGCTTCATCACTTGCAGGACATGCGGCCTCTTTGAGCTCGAGGGGTTCATCCGCAAGCCGTACTCGAAACGTGCGCCAGCCGCTCGAGCGAGCGAGGGCCATTTCCTCGGGTGTATCGGCGGAGGCCATACAATGACGCTTTAAAAACTCGCGATCTAAATTGGATAGTTTTGGGTTCGCCCATTGATGGGTGTAGCCGGTGTTTCCTTTGGCATGACGTAACAGGCGGAACCATACGAGGGCAGGGACCGCCGCAGGATCGCCATAGGTCCCGAGGCGAACCATTCGGCCTCTACTTTCTTCGGCTGTAGTCTTTCCTAGATAATCGACGGGATATTTTCCGGCTTCGTAGGATTTAAATACCATCGTTGGGCCTTGTGCTGTCACGACATAACAGGCCCCACCATTCGCAGGGCGGTGTTTGCAATCCCCGCATATAGATTCATCGGCCCCCGTTTTTTGATTAGTAGTGGGGCGTTCGCCATTATCCGCGAGAATGTACGTTTGGATCATATCGCCCGTTTTTCGGTTGCTCGATCCGGTTAGCGCAATAGCGACAATAGGTTTTCCGTCGAGTAGCGAGGGACCCTTATAAATTATATATCCGGTAGGTTTTTTCATGATGTTGTTTCCTTATTGGTAGATTTTAGGAAACGAGGGGCGAACCCCCCGCAAATTAAAATAAAACTCGTTTGATGCTTTTCGGCGTGTTAGCCCTCGAGCCGTAAAACACAATTGCCATATCTCGCAGGATCTTTTTCGCGGCTCGGATTGAGTAATTAATTGGGATGAATTCATCCGCCAATTTATTCTCTATCTTCTCAATGCGAATTGGATACTGCACAAATATGCACTGCGTCCACTTTCGGCCCCGCTCGATAACGAGGGCGTGACGGTGTTCGCAGGATTCTTTGCGGTGTAGAAATGTTTTAACTATTTGCATATTGTGGCCCCTTACTATGAACAAAAAACTTGCAATAAAAAAGAAATCGCAAGGGATCCAACCAGCAAATAAAAAGGGAAGTGTGAGAGTTTCATATCGTGTTTCCTTTCGTTTTGTAGTTTATCGAAATGTCACGATTAAAAACTTAACATGAAACAATTCCAAAAGTAAAACAATTTTTGATCTGTAAGTGTGGCATGGGTGCAACAGGTGCCACCCTGATGATGGGCTCGAGGTGGGCTTAGGGTGGGCTCGAGGTGTACCCCCGAGAAAAAAACGACTGATACAAAAACCCACAAACACGAACACAAACGAACGGCTCGAGCTCGAGGGCCTGCATTGGCTCGATATGCTCGAGAATAGATATTTAATCCGTTGGAACGCTAGGTAAATAAAGGGTTTTTGGTGGGTTCGTGACAGTTCATTGTGACACATACCCCCACCCCCCTATGATCGCGCATAGAGTCGCAGGGGCCTACGGGGGGACTTCGCACCAGTCACCCCCGCGTTACCCTTTTCAGATTTTTGTAACTAAACTTTTTGACTGACCCAAGGTTTCCCCAGGACCCACCAAAGAACACCCATAGCCACCCCGGTCATCCAGGGCTCACCCAAGGTCTTATCTGCGTATGCAGCAGCTACACCTACGAGAACCATGAGTACATACTTGTTACCTGTAAGTACTTCCTTCAACATCATTAGTACATCTTTAATCATATCCATAAAGATATAACTCCTTATTAAGAAATAGCCCTAGGAGCCTCGTAGAAGCCCTACAAGCCACGCAAAGGGTTGACCCTAGGGTTACCCCTAGGTTGTCCTTTAGATTCGATTGTAGAGCCTTTAAAAGCCCTGTTTAAAACATGAAGATAATTCTGATAATGAATACATCGACTACCAGCATAGAGTAACCCTCAGGGTTATCCTCAGCTCCTATCAGTTCTATGCCTATAGCACACCCTGATATAAAAGAGAGCACACAGTTCATCTAAGGTGTCCTTAAGTTATCTTAGGTATATATCTTTATATTTACTTATATATTAACTTATAAAGAGACCTATAGTTTACCTATAGTTAACCTTTAGTTCTCCCTTACCCCTACTGTGCAACCTAATTATAAGATATTGATAATTATTACCTTATTGATGAGTTACTTCCCATCCAGGTCTTTTTCTTAGGTTTAGAACCTAAGGCATTGTTTACAAAGGCTCTTAGTTCTTTGTCTAAGAACTTTGTCTTAATAGCAGAGGCTGCTTTGTCTTGGTCTTTAGCCATGTGCTCGACCCAGTACCCTACAGCCATAGCTAGGGCATCTAACCTATCGTCATGGATCAATGATCCTCTGTCTCTGGTTAGTCTAGTTAGCTGGTAGAAGAGGGAGTACTTAACATCCTTAGCTGACTCAAAGTCATCATTAATTAACTTCTGGTCAACTATGAGCCTATGGTTAGATATGACAGGCTCGAGGGTGTCTATAATCCTGAGCTCCTTCTGAGAGCTATGCTTAACCTCTTCGATAAGGCATCTGTGGTGCTTCGACATGATAGGGGTGAGGAGCTTGGTGTACATACCGTCACCAAAGTTAGCCTCGACTATCACATGGTTCACCTGATGCTTCTTAGCGAGCCTCGAGAGAGTCTCCAAAGTCTGATCTGAGTAGCCACCCATAAGTCCACCACAGGCCACTAGGTAGAGATTACCAGCTAGTACCTTGATAATGGCGTAGCCAGTTTCATCCAAGCCTCGACCTGAGGGGTCGATAGACATGACACAGCCTGTATACTCTGTCATATCGTCAGAGTGCCACATGGGTCTGTAGTATCTGTCTCCAGTAAGGGCTACGTTAGGGATATCATTGACCACGAGCTCCGGGGCAGCAGCCCAGGCTAGCTTACTATGGCCCATCTCGGGGTTCAGGTTCATGATCATAAGGTCCTGGACCTTCAGAGGATACCTATCCGCGTCACTTAAGCTAGTATCGAGCTGGAACTGTAGAGCAAATCCAGCTCTACCGTAGGATGCCCTACGTTCCATAAGGTCTTCCTCAGAGAATCTCCTGGGATCTGTAGGTTTTCCTACGTTATCTGGAGAGTTCTCGAGGTCTATGCTGATCTTAGGGGCTAAATTACCTCTGTAAGAGAGTATTTTAGGTATCTCAGGGTAAAGAGCAGGCCAGATGCGAGTCTCATACCCTCGTTCTGTGAGGGCATTGTACAGTGACATCTCGAGCTGGGGAGTCCCAAGGTAGATAATCCGAGAATTCTCCAGGGGTTTCAACACAGAGTCGAACTCTTTGACAAGCTCAGAGAGCTTATCCCTCATCATTTGAGTAGCAGAGTTCCCTGGAGTCTCGATATCGTCAGCTACGATAATGTCAGCACGAGATCCTGTGAGCTGACCTGTGATACCCACGGACTTTACCGAGGGAGAGTGGTCAGCAATGGCAGGACCCACATCAAAGGCTATGACAGAATCCCTCTGTCCTTCCTTGGGTCGGAGATGTTGTAAGAGTTCCATCTCGTTAATGAGCCTTTTGACGAACGTGGAGAACGCATCGGCCCGTTCCTTCGACGCTGAGACAACCAAAATCTTTTTTTGCGGGTCATTCAGTAGTGTCCAGATAACAAATGCTGAAGTTAAGAATGATTTACCTACGCCTCGGAAAGCCTGAATCATAGAACGCTTAGGGCCGTACTGTAGGTACTGACAGATGTCATATTGTACAGGGGTTGGCTCTGGTAGATTCAGGTGTTTCCAGACGATAAACGCAAATACTCGAAAGTCTGTTAGGACTCTCGATTGATCATTAGTAGACATGAAGTAACTTAATTAGCTTTCCTAATTGGATAAATGTTTCCATCGTCCTCAAACACAGGGAGATCCGCTAGGCCAGCCAGAGGTGTCCCCTGGACAGCTATAGCCTCAATCTTATTGTCTTTAAGGAACTGACGAGCAACATTGAGAATGGCTGCTGGAGGAGGGATGACCTCTCCAGTATCCTTATCGGTATAGGGGCGGGTAATGGCATCCCTTAGCACATTGGCTAAGGTTCCATGTAGTTCCCCTAAATCCTTTTCTTCGGCTTTACTCATTTAGTAACACCCTTCATTTTCTCAAAGGTTCTCAATCCAGCCATACCAAGCATTGCAAAGGTGAGCTCGAGGAGCCCATCAGTGTTAATGACCGGAGGAACAACATCGAGATGATTTACAGCGATGACCCATTTGACCATCTCATTACCAACAAACTGCCACCCCAGGCCGATAGCACAAAGCCAACCTATAGCTGGCCTCCAGCCAGCCACAAAGACTGACCTGTGTTGAGCCTCAGCTTGATTGGTAGCAATCTGTGCCATGTTAGCTGCATTGGCTGCTTCGACGAGTTTCATCTCCATCTCAGCTTTAGCTTTAGCAGCGGCATCTTTATCGGGTATGAATTTGTCAACGATATCCATCGCTTTAGGTAAAAGCGCAGATAGTAGCGGGAGCATAAAGTTCTCCTAAAGTTTAGTCATAAGGGAGACTGCAAGCCCTACGATAATGAGAGTTGATCCCATAATGAGAGCCTCGAGTCTCCATAGTCTTTTCTCTAATGCACCCAGCTTCTCTTGCACTGAGATGTAACGCACAGCACACTCCCTTTCGTGGGCATCAAGTTGTGCTTGAGTGTCCATTGGTTTAACAGTCATTGTTTTTATTATTCCTAAAACTAAGCAGTTAAATAAGTTAGCTCTCGAGTAAAGAGCTGCTTCTTCGCATTGGTTTTACCTTTGCGGAACCGCCTCCGTTGAGAAGCTGATAGCTTTTTTCTTTTGGGGATTGGTTTAACTTTTTCAGCGAATTTCGTTCGCTTGGTATTACTATTTGAGGGGGTGACTTTAGTAGACTTAGGCTTCGGCATATAGTGAATCAACAATACTCTTTAACTCATCTACCGTTGTAGCAGCGTCAATGTTAGTTTGAATAGTTGCATACTTATCTCTGATAACCTGTCGAGCAGCTTCAGCTACAGTAGCGTCATTGCCGGGAATCTGCTTCATAATTACTTCATCAAGCGGAGCAAACTCTTTAGATCTAGCGTCTCTACGTTTATCGTGAGATATAGTTTTAGCTTTATTAAGGTTGACTGTTATCATTGGCTACCTCTAATACAGGTTTTGGTGGAGCTACATAATCAGGATGTTGTGGATCAGTAATAAACATATTGTGTTCACCACCTATTCCATCGGGATTGGTTAAGTCAGCTTGCCACGCCTCACGAAATGTTCTATCCGCAGGAACATCATTTACACTAATAATCTTATAGGGCTTACCAGACGGTACGTCTTTAATAGCAATAGCATCTATACCATGCTCATCAAGTGCTTCTTGCGATGGGGAAATTACTGCTACTCCGCCTTCATCTGTTTCATAAATTATTCTTTGCATAATAATGTCCTATCTATGTACAACTACAAAACCAACTACAGGATCTGATGCTCCACGGACAGATACTTCCGAGGGAGTTGCTGTAAAATACCGAACTCTAGTATTACTGGTTGCTTGTGCAGCAACAACTTCACAAGTAACGTTTACTTGCCCTGCTGTGTTTGTATCATGCCGTGTAATTGAAGTAGTGTAATAGGTATCTGGCATTGATGTAGAAAAATTAATGGAAAAGTCACCTGTTCCATTATCAGTAATACTACTCACATTTCCATTACCAATAATTGAATTTGATGTTCCATTCCATTGTACCCATGCTCGACAACCGTATGCAGTAGCTGCTGATCCGTAACCTGAGTTGAATTTAAGGTTACCAGAACTGTCGATACGCATACGTTCTGAACCATTTACTACAGCTCCCAAATAAGAACTAGCACCTACATATACATAGTTATTACCGTCACGTTTGAAAAATCCTGTGCTACTTGCTATATCTCCAGTTACATCTAACTTACTAGTAGGACTACTAGTACCAATACCTACGTTACCACCATTAGTAATAGATACTAAAGGATCAGCAGTATATTCAGGCGAATAAAATCTTAGTGCATTTCCATTATCTGCTCTAATACTAAAATCATATCCACCAGCGTTAATAAACTTAACGTAAGTATCTGCACCACTTAGTTTTATATTGCCAATTACATCTAATTTTTCTCCAGGACTAGCCGTACCAATACCAACGTTACCTGTAGTCGTAATGTTGTAACTCTGACCATCTAAGTTACCACCTAACTGCGGTGTAGTGTCGTTTACTAAATCAGGTGCAGGGACATTATCTAAATTAGCAGTATTAACGTCACCATTAGCATCTAAAAGATCCGCTAGGTTTCTTGATCTACTCATGGGGTCACCTCATCCGCAGGTTCAGGCGTGTTGCCTTCAGCTAACCACTCAAGATATTCTTGGTAGTCTGTGTTGTCTGGATCGAAAGGAATGCAAGCGTTGTCTGAAATACGAAGGACAGCTTCTACTTCATTAGTAATTTCGTTTGGTTGTGTAAATTTGTACATTATTAATTCCTACAATTCTGCGTCAAATTTCATAAACTTATTAGTTCTATATTGTGCAACGTGTCCTGCTGAAGCACTTGTTACATTACAATTAGTAATCTGAGCAAAGTATGCTCCTTGAGCAGAACCAGAAAAATTAACAGCACTAGCACTAGAAGTTGTACCAGTAACACTATTACTTTTATTACTAATAGTAATTGATGCAGTTGTTAAACTAAATGTTGGAGTTGTTCTCATTTCTGGTTGAAAAACTAAAGAGTTTTCAATAGAAGAAGCAGAGTTATACATTCCATACACACCAGCACCTTGAAACTGTAGATAGCGTTTACACAATTCTAACTCAGTGCCATACGGTCTGCGCTCAAACTCAGTGGCTACAGAGCCTACCTCTAGCTGGACTCCTGTGATGTAGAAGGTATTACCAGATGTGGCAAGTAAATTTGTTTGACCTGTAGCAGCAAGAAAGACACCGCTTGCCCATGTGCCAGAAGTACTTTGATATGACGAT
>Ga0222714_10000605_pt1 | contig 41248 bp, 65 predicted proteins | sample C33_3DmetaG_FD_165048 | JGI IMG/M metagenome (GOLD analysis project Ga0222714, IMG submission 165048) | Estuarine water microbial communities from San Francisco Bay, California, United States - C33_3D | ecosystem: Environmental > Aquatic > Marine > Unclassified | place: USA: California...
TTATACTTGGTATTCTACTATTAAGAATATTCTTTGTAACGAGTTGTATGTTAAAGATAATTAAATCAGTATTGGATGGAATATCTATATTACCATTTGATGTTGTGTTAATAGTATTACCATCTAAACAATTTTGAATAATATTGTTTATTGTTGGTGAGTCATTAATTAAAAGTATATTCATATTAATAATATATTATTTCCCCACCCTTTTGTCAATAATCTTTCATATGCCGGTAACGGATATTCCCCCTACCCCCTTTTATAAATAAAAAGGTCATCCTTAGATGACCTTAAAACATTTCTTGTTTCTTTTTATAATCCTCTATGGCGTGTCTTATAGCATCTTCAGCCAATACAGAACAATGTATCTTTACAGGAGGAAGTGCCAATTCTTCCACAATGTCCATATTATCAATCTTTAACGCGTCATCCAAACTTTTTCCCTTTAACCATTCGGTGGCCAAAGATGATGACGCAATTGCCGAACCACATCCAAATGTCTTAAACTTTGCGTCGGTAATAATGTTGTCTTCAACCATAATCTGTAATCTCATTACATCTCCACACTCAGGAGCTCCGACTAATCCTGTTCCAACCCTGTCATCAGACTTGTCTAATGTTCCAATGTTTCTTGGGTTTGTGTAGTGGTCAATTACTTTATCTGAATATGCCATATTAATAAATATGTTTTATTACCCCCTTTAAATAAAAAACCCCCACCATTTCTGATGAGGGTTCTAATCTTTTTTTTTTACTAATATTACAAGTTGTAATCTCTTAGTGTTAATTTATTAACCTTCAAATCAAAATCTTCATGACCACCACTTCTGTGGATAGTTAAATTATATGTGTCTATTGAGTTAACCTCGAAAGTGAATACCGTCATTAATTTTCCATCTTCACTTACAGGACTACAACATCCTTTTAAACATTCTGTATTTCTTGGGTCTCCGTGATTGGCACCAAAGAAACTTATAACCCCAAGAAATGTTGGTGAGTCTACCTCAAATTCTTTACCTTCAGGATGGTTCAAATAAATCTCATAAAGACCTGTTGGTTGCACTTCAAATGTTGTAAAGATATCTAACAATACTTTTACTCCGTCATAATTTTGATTGTTATCAATTGTTCCGATACTTTGTGTTTGTTCTGAAACAAAAACATTTGGTGTTGCCGTACTGATAACTTCCTTTGGACCAATTTGTGCTGTGGTTGCCTTTAAATTCTCAGTAACCACAACATCATCATAATCATAATCCATATTGTAAATGATTGCCAATACCTCCTCAGCACTGTAGTTTACCAATTTTCCATTCTCATCAAAGAACTCATACTTCCAGGGATTATCCTGTAATTGTTCTAATGTAACTTTCTGTCCATTTGGTGAGCTTAACCACTTTTGGAAAATTCTATCGATGTTAGAGTGGTGAGCCCAAAAGATTGGGTCAAAACCTGCGGTAGAAACATCAGACATCATACCTGTCTTAGATGTTTTTTGTGATATTTTGTTATAATGTTCTTCATTGTGAGCATTTCCTGAACCAATGTAGTTGTGCATACCACCATGAATAGATTGGTCAAAAGTCTTGTTAAATGTCTGATAATCAGTAATTTCCATTAGCTTTGGGTATTGACCTTGCAACATTCTCAATGCCGCACCGTTGATAGGATATCCAGCATTTAATGAATCTAATCTTGATTCTTCATACAAATAACTTGTTGAGTCTCTCCACATTGGTGGCATTACTTTATCCAACTTATCGTAATTTGTATACCCCCAATAAGGAAGAGCAAAGTCTTCTTTACCCGATGTCTTTCTTACAATCTTCTCCAAATGCCATATATACATTCTGTGCCAAATCAAGAAGTTAATCTCTTCAGCACCACTATGTGAGTGTGTACATTCGTCCCATGCAATTTTTAATTCAGTCCAATCGGTGTATGATGCACACAACTGATTGTTGTGGATTCTAGTTGGAACCCAGTGAATTGCCGCTTGGTAATACCAACTTGTTGGGTCTTCACAACCCTTTTGCTTCATAATCTCAAACGCTGTATTCATAGCCTTAATATCTGCTTCAGCTTCAATTGAATGTGCGTTTTTTCTGACATATCTCACTTGCTCTTCTTCTGTAGAACACGAAGTGAATAATAGTCCAATGGATAATAATCCGAATAATAGTTTTTTGTTCATTTTGTTGATTGTTTTATTTGTTTGGTATTGGTTGACCAACAGGATATGGTGAACCTTCTTTAGCTGCGGTAATTGCAGTTTGACCATTCTTTACAGGAATTGACTTACGTAATGGAATTGCTGATTCATTAAGTGGTCCATAACATTTAGCTAAAATAATACCCGTCTCAGTTGTATCAAAGATAACACCTGGCATTGCGAACATATTACTTTCACTTGTTGATGGGTCACTCATATCAATGGTGAACTTACGGTTTACAGGATGCATCATTTCCCATTGACCACTCTCAGGATTGAACTGTGGAACGTATGCACTTGTGTCGTAATACCAAAAGAAAGACCATACAGTATTATTTGTTCCATCAGGAGTTTGGAAGTTATCAAGTGTACTGAACTTTCCATACGTACCACTTGTTCCATACATGATGTCACTAGCTAATGATGGTCCTGTAAGTACGGGACAAATTGCACATCCCTCATCATACTCAACACCCTGCACAATAATCTTCTTACCTGTTGGAACAGCGGCTGATGCCCCACAGAAAGCAAATTGTCCTTCATGGATTTTCAATGCTCTTGTTTCAGAGACATTCGTTCTTTCATTGTTACAGCTAAACAACATCGTAACTGCACCGATTGCTAATAATAGTTTTTTCATTATTTGTTTTTTTATGTTTTTATTTATCCATAAATATAACAGGGACAAAATATAAATCTATATTATATTTTTGAGAAATGATACAAAAGTATTACGAATAAAAAAAGGGAACCCGCAGGAGTTCCCCTTTTGAAATGAGTAATGGGTTTGTATTATTTCTTATCTCTTTTCTTGGACAAAAACTTGAACATACTTCCCATCTGTTCTTTTACTATAATACCTACACCTATTAGGAATACGGCACTCATGAAAAGAATTACTAAAACTTGAAAACTTGTCATATAATTATTCCTCCTTTACTGATATATAGTATTTGCGTTTTAGAAAAACTTTTTCCCCTTCTTTAATTACTGCAATATCAGTAAGATATAATGTACAACCACCTGCACATACTCCTGATGTATCGATATACTCTCTAAGATACATTGGAATATTATTCCCCATCACTCTATGTATAGGTGCATCAGCAACTTCAGGTACTATACGTAGATTGAAACTAACAATCTCTATGTCTTCACATTCACAATGAAAACCATGGTTCACAATGTCTGTTACAGTAACAGGGTCACTGTTGAATGGGTAATATCCCATACCACAGGACGATAATAATATAATTGATAATAAGGTTATGTACTTCATAGTAACAAAAATAATATACATTTGTTACAAAGTCAAAATCTTTCTGAAGCCGGGAACAAGTCGTTTACTCTTCCTCGAATTTAGCAATGAACTCTTTGTAAGAATCGAAATTTACACTCTCATATCCTAATCGACCTTGCGTGTATATAACCAAATAGATTGGATTATGTTCATTGTCTGTCGCGGTTAAGACTCCTTGAACAACAACACTATAAACTTCAGGGTTCGAATATTTCTGTCTGAGTTTGTTATAAACCTCTAACTCATCCTCCGTCATCCCGAACGTTTGATAAGGTTTTAGGTCTTTGAGCCAAATTAAACAGTTATCGGCATTCTCTATCTTTTGAGAATGTGCCGTTGCGGATAACAATAAAGTTGCGAATAAAAATATGTATTTCATACACCACTAAATATAAACATAATTTGTTATTGTGTCTATATTTATAGTAATATGAAATCATACATAATAAAAGAATCTCAGCTTAGAAATTTATTGGAAGGATTGGAGTTTGCACAAGTATATTCTGATACTTACGATAATGTGTTTAAGTTTGTATGTATGAGGTTTGCTAACAGAGATAAAGACTTGGCTAAAGATTATTGTCAGGTTGGGTATATGAAAGTAATGGATAAACTCAACACTTATTCAGGTCAAGGTAGTTTGGAAGGTTGGGTTAAAAAAGTCGTTACCAATACGATAATAAATGAGTTGAGGAAAAGGCAACTTGATACTACATCTGACGTAGATTTAGAAAGAACAGACATAGAGGACGTACAGTATGATTTGAATCCTGACTTTTTTGAAGGCAGACTAACCGCATCACAACTAAGAAGAGCCGTGAATGAATTACCTGAAGGATATAGAAAAGTTATGTATCTTTATTTCTTTAAGAATCTTTCCCACGAAGAGATTGGTGAACTTATGGGTATAAACCCTGGTACATCCCGTTCACAACTTCACAAAGGTAAAAACATGTTGAGGAAAATCATCGGTGATTACCTCAAACTAAGTGAGGAATAACCTACATATTTTGTAGGACTTTCGTAATCGTATCGATACTCAACTTATCCTGATTAGACTTAATCTTCTTACCTTGCAAGAACTTCAGGGATTCTTCTAATTCCTGTTTCTTGGTGGCTGGCTTGGACTCTACCTGATTAGTCTGACCCACAAACAAAAACGGGTAGTGAATCATCTGATACACTTTGGCAGTCAACATCGGGTCCTGTATCTTAGACAGGAGTGTCAGGTATTCGTGGGTTGGGTTGTTCATACCACAAAGATACGAAAAATCCCCCTTACAAGAAAATTCTCGCAATCACAATCATAACAGCCAACCAAAGTACCAATCGTAAACTTGTCTTTACTTCGTCTTTTGTATCTGTATTCATACTACAAAGATATGGTTATGGGAGAACAAGTGGTAAATTATTTTTGTCAATAAAATCTTGTACTTCCTGTGGGTTATTAAAATAAACTCTAACTATGTCAAATCCATCGACATATTCAATCCACCATGTGTCACTACTGAAATAAAAACTATATAATGTCATAATCCAAAGTATGCTTTTTGAGCGTTGAAGTTTGTTGTTATTTCAGACTGTGTTAGTGCCTTTGTATAAACACGTACAACCGATAAATATCCATCAAATGCACCACAACAGTTCCCTGGCATCATTGGTCCCGATGTCTGCATACCGTCCGATGGATATATTGTAACACTACCTTCTAAAGAAGCGTTTATGTATGTATAGAATTTTACACCACCACCCAAATCATTAGCTCTATCAAATATACCAACCATGTGTACCCATCTTCCAATTACAGATGTATAACTACCAACGGTACCTTCGTTGTATGGGTTACCATTACCCATTAACCAATACGTTGATGTTGCTTGTGGTCCCCATCTATAACCATTTGCACTACCCGCATTAGATAAAATAACGGTTTGACCTGTATCCATAGATGATGTATAAAACCAAGACTCAAATGTAAAACTACTAACGCTAGCCAACAACCCAGGGTTTGATATCTGATTGAATCCATCTGTTGGTGAACTATATACATATTTGGCGTTATTGTCCAATCTAAACGCTCTTCTACCACTTAGTGTTGTAAAGTAGGTGTTGTTTCTATATGTGGCATTGTTTGCATTTCCACTCAAATCATACCAAACACTACTTCCATTAGGATAACTGGCAACACTTGTAACATCTAAATTCAAACTCAAACCATCTGTTATTATATTTGGATAGTCATTATTAGCAACCATTGAACCACTTTGTGTAATAAAGTATGATAACGCTTGGTCTATAGTTGTCGCACCCGCACCTTTTGAATTTGCCAAAAGAATCATTTCAGTATCGTCTTTAGGTGCATACAACTTAGGTGGAGATGAAACTGAGGTTTCATAAACAATATATTTACCAGATTCAGGTGAAAATGTTGAGTACCAACCTGTGGATGACGTTGGCCCATATTCACCAGGTTGTACCGCTAATGCAACGTTACCTGTTCTAATTGCCCCAGCAACATTTGATGTACTGTATTTTATTCCTATCGCCATTATGAATTATTATTTATCCAATCCTCACACTCTTGTTTAGTTACACCATAAAAAACGATATCCCCATTTGAATCTTCGACAAAGAAAAATGGAACATTACCTTCTTTTGCTTCAGGTGTATTAATGTATGGTTCTATTATTGTATACATATCTTATATTAATACTCTTGATGAAACCGCATTATAATTCTGAATCATTTCATCATCACTCAATTCTCTATTATAAAATAACACGTGATTTATGTAACCCGTACCTATCTGACTACCTTCATAAGGCATATATATTTGCATATTGTAAGTTGTAGATGTAGTTCGACCTAACGTTCCAACATTACCAGACCTTCCGCCCGCCTTATTACCATTTACCCAAGGTTGCATTCCCTCAGTTGAATTGAATTGTAGTGCAACCCAATAAGTTTGACCCACAGTCATTGTTGTGAACCCATAATGACCAAACCAACCAACATTAGTTCCATATGCGTACCAACCTAATTTACCATCTTGCCCATTACCTTGATAATTTTCAAAATGATATAAAATAAAAGATGCATTTACATTATAAGCCGTGTTCCATTTATTTATTGGATGGTTTGCATACCCTGTTCCTGTATGTGTTTTGGTTATCAAACAACATATTGTAATATTTGATATATCATTTGACCACGATGGGTTACCACCACTACTCAATGGAGTATAAGAACCGTCACCCATCAAATCATAAATTACAGAACCATTTTTAGGATAACTAACTGTATATGAACTGTCAAATCCTCTAACTAAACCATCTGTAACTATTGATGGATAATCCATATTTGTTATAATCTTATCATTTTGACTATAAAAATAATTCAAACATTCATTTGCCGTAGTGTAAGATGTACCAATAACTTTATTAGTAACACTAATAAGTTCAGTATCATTAGCACATGTATATATTTTAGGTCCGTTAGTTGCTTTGTTTATATAAATTGTATAACCACCTGAAGGTGGTGTTATTCCGTTATAATATTCGGTACTACTTGTAGGTCCCTTATTAACATCACCTGTCCCAATATAAAAATTACCCTTTTTTAATGCAAGGGTTTCAGAACCTGTGGAATATTTTATTGGGTTTGGCATTATTTACCTCTATTCTCAATATCTTTGTTGATATTATTTTTCAGGTTCTTTATTTCAAACATCATCATATCCATATCACCTGTTGGTTCAATTACCCTTATAACTCTTTCACTTGTATCGGCAATTTCTATTCTATTGAGTGTTCTTTTTCTACTACCAATTCTACTTTCAATACGAGCAATCTCTTCTAATATTTCTTTCTCTCTTTCTACAATAAGATTAGTACACTCTCTTTGATTGTCTCTTATATTTTTATTTAGAACATCAACCTCGGTTTGTAACTCTTGGATTTGTGTTTTCTGTTTGTTGATTGTTTCCCACAGTTCACCACTATCTAATGTTATTGTCTGAATCAACGATGGTCCTAATGTGATTAACACAATAGAAAATAATACTAATAACAGTGCTATAATCCTCTGTGACATCGAAAACTGTGATATAATTTCTGAAATATACTTGAACATAATACATATAAATATCTTTGAAGTATTTATCTAAGTAATGGACAAACTAATAAAGTCAGTTTTATACGAGCACATACGACAACTAAATGAGTTTCCTGAAATAGAACCCTCACAGAAAGTTGTAAAAAGTATTTGTGATGCTAAAAAGTTCTGTAAAGCTCAGGGACCTATCACCTTTGGACAATTGAGGTATATTGTGGAGAACGCTATGAAGAATAGAATTCTAATCCATACGGGTGAAGGTGGTTACAAAGCTTTCCTACGTCTATTACCTTGGTTCTTACCTCAAATCGTTATTGCAGGTGTTGTTGGTTCAGCAATTAGAGCAGCGAATAAAATATTCAAACCCACACTTACTGAAACCACATCATATAAAACTTGGTGGGGAAAAACATTTATAACACTATTTGATTTAGCCGAAGGTGAATTAAATACTAAAGACCCATTCTCAAAGATATTCTTTATTAGTGACGGTCTAATGAATATGATGGACGAAGAAAACAAAGTGAAGTTTGCTCGTTATATATCACAGGTAGCATCAGAAAAACCAAATGATGAACCTGTACCCGAATTCTTCGTAGAAAATGAACTACGTAATTGGGTAAATAAAAGGTTCTTGATTGACCCTCCTTTGGAACCTAAGGGTTAATTCCAGTGACTATGCTTGTCACCATCAGCAATAATCTTATCTCTCCACCACTTTGTAAATTTTGATTTTTCAAATCTCATCGCAATGAATTCACCAACTGCTAACAGTCCTATAATCCCGAAAAGGAAAGTATAAAAGTAAAAAAGGTATTCGTATTTCATATTAAAATATAATGGTCCAAATAACCCTCGTCAAGCTTATTTGAACCACTCTACTGAAAGAATCTTGATAACCATTTTCATATGGTTTTTTGTTCTTCTGTGTCTTCTATGTCTTGGTATTTTCATGAACATAAATAGTCATGTTCACGAAAGTAATTCAACTTTCTTATTAGAAAGTGAATCTCTGAGTAACATAATTGAATGAATGTCGTAATAATTTCTTTCAAACAAATCTACTATTTTGGATGCAGTGAATAATTGTTCTGTGTTTTGACATGAATCAATTACTCTCATTACCCATTCTACATTGTCTTGTGTTGTTTCGTTACTTGTGTGATTTTCTGATTGCATCTTTGATTTTTTTAATTTTTCTGATTCGGTCTTCAACTTTTTCTTTTGGGTAATTGTTATCGATTGCTCTTTTTAATCTCTTCTGTAGTTGGTGTAACTTATGTATAAGTTTATGACTTTCAAACTTGTTGAATATCTTTTTCATAACTTTGGGTTTGTACTACAAGTATAAACACAAAAGTAAATAAATTAAAGTTCTCCTGATAACCTCGACAAAATATTTTTGTCTAAAAGATAATAAGCACCATCATCACCTTTCATATAGAAATTGAAATTTTCAATCCCTCTAAATTCAGGTTTCAAAACACCCACATTTCTTGATTGTTCAAAAGTAGACCAATTACCTCTATTTACGTTTGGTTGGAAAGCTGTTTTTGGTAATTTACTTGTAACTAAGAATTTTTCTGTTCCTACTCCACCAAAAAACTTACCTAATTGCATATTTGGTGCTAACCAATTTTCCCTTGACAAATTAAGAACCCCATCACTATTATTAACAACTGTTGAAAAATTCTCTAATTTTTCACCTGGTGTAATCCATTTTTTTGTTTTTACAATATTAGGTATAATTTCAGGAGCATTAGTAAGGTGTGTCCAAACATTTGGTTGTTGTACAAATTTAGTCTTTGTTAGTGCTTTAGTTAGTACTCTGACCGCATTAGCCATATTCGCACCTGACAATATTTTACTAATATCTGAGGCAATTTTTTTTGTTTCGACAGGACTAAGACCTTCTGATGCTCGTAATAAATTTTCAACTTGTACTAATTTTTCAGAACCTAATAACGTGGTCAACTTAGCCCTATTACTATTCACAACTTTCATCAATTCATCAACACCATATTTTGTACTTAGTATTGATGATTTCAATAAAGGAGCCTTTGAACCAAGTTCTTTGAATATCTGCATCTCCTCACGTGTTAACTGTGTTACTTTTGTTCCATTCATTAGTTTTTGAAGTACAGGTTTTGCCTTTGCTGCTAATGCAGAACCAACATAGGGTAAAAAAGCAAACATGACGTTCAAACCAGCACCAAAATTATCACCATCATCGTGTTTCAATTTGGCAGACCACAACAAAGATAATGATGACAAACCTAAACCAACAACAGGTACAAAGGCAAATGCAATTGACGCCCAATCCCAAAATTCATCAGAGTTTACAATTGTCTTTATAGTATTTGAAGCGTTCTCAGCACCACGAACCAAATCATCAGGAGTTAGATTAGAACTAACTTTACCCGTATTATGTGGATTATCTGATTGGAATGCCATCAGATTGTCAGGTTTTTGTTCAACCATCAAATCTTTTAGTCTGTAAATCTCAGTCTGAAATTTGATATCTTTCTTTCCTTTGATTTCATACCATAGCTCCCAGTTTATTATTGATTCGTTCTTCATTACTAATAAATATTCGATATACTTATATTATATGATTAAGTTAGACATAAAGGTAGGTGATACAATTCTAATTGGTAGATTTAAAAATAAAAAAGTGGTAGTAAAAACTATCACTTTTGATGATTATGGAATGCCACTAGTAAATGGAAAACCAATATGTAATTTTAGAATGTTACCTAAACCTAATAATAAGATTGATTAATCCTCATCAGTAAAAACCTCCTCATCAAATATCTTCTTATAGTTTTTGAATAGGTTTGAAATTACAGGATTATCAACTACTATAAAAGTATCTTTTACAAACGTACCCTTACTCTTTGGGTCTTTGTATATGTCTCTGATTTGAGCTTTAATTTTTGGTGGTAACTCAGTCAGCATCATTTCATCAAATGCGTATTTATTGAAGACCCAATATTTACCGTTGAAGAATATCTCATCGTAATTAAATAACTCTCTTAGAATATCCTTGGTGTTTCTACCCGCTGATTTTACTGAAGAACCTAACCCTGTCGGTCTTCCCATACCACCTTGTTTGAATACCGCAGCACCTTTGTGTTTGAACGAGTTCTTATCTTCTTGATAGAATTCTCTTTTCATTCTCTCAGCCGTTTCCTTATTCAACATTTGGTCATTTAATTGTTCAACCTCAGGAACAAACTTTCTAATCGCAGAACTAAACGCAGTTTTACTTTTTAAGACATTAGGATTCTCTCTAACTGTATTTACAATCCTGTCTACCAAATACTGGTATAGATAAGCATCAGGTGATGGATTTGCCGGTAAATCACCTTCTTTCTTCCATCTTGTTTTCGCAGCTGATATAATAGGTCCTAATACGTTGTCAGGATATCTTGAAGATGTTATTGTATAACCATTAATACCGTCTTCGGTTCCCAATCTAAACACATACCATGATTCAGTTTCAGGATTAATTTTGGCTTCTGTTAGTGAATCACTAAATCCATCTAAAATATAACTGATAAATTGTCTTTCCGATATAACGTATTGTTTCATAAAAACTTTTATTATAAATACTCGTACAAATAAAAAACGGGACCGAAGTCCCGTTCATTTTTTACAGTTCCACATCCTTGAAACCTAACCGATTTAGGATTGCTAGAATGGGACACCACTTAAAGAACGCACTAGCTAATAACCATACAGGTAATAACCATTGTAATGTATTGTCATCAATACTTGTAAGATTTCCCCAAATTAACAAGATACCTAACAACAAGTATAAAACTCTAAGTGATGTGAAATTTTTCCAATTTTTGAAGTCGGTCCATTCGAGTAAAAGAATACCCTTCAAAGTTCCCCATCCATTCAACAAAATTGATTTTATCTTTTCCATTTTTGTTTACTTAGTGGTTTATAGAGACCAAAGTCTCACATTTATAAATATAGTTATTATTTATTTTGCATTCTCAACCTTGAGTATTTGAGTCTCCTCATCCCAAGAATCAAGGGTCTCAGTATCGGTATGTACTCCGTCGTATGCGCTATACCAACCTTTTTCATTTACCTCATATTCATACAATTGTTCAGCCTGTTTTTCATCGAACGCCGAAATTCTGTGTTTGTAAATTCTGGAAACTCTTTCAGTTTCAATTGATTCGACAAAAACATCATAGTCATTCAGTTCAGGTATTTCAATCATAGAATCAGTGAAAGTACCATCAATAATACTATCTTTATTTTCATTAATAACCTTTTTTATGAGTAAACACATCTGAATGGTTTCATCATTTGGTAAATCATTTGATTGAGATAATCCCATAATTTCTAATACCTCACGTATTACATCCATGACTTCTTCTAAGTCATCACCATGTTCACTATTCTTGTCAATCATCTTTTTACCGTCCTCAATATTTTGAAGATATTTGATGATTACATAAATCTTTCTTTTACTCAACATATTTTATAAATATAGTCTGCCAAACAATATTTCTCAACCAAATACAAGATTGGTTTTTTTGTTTGGCAAAAAAAAAGGGTCTTTCGACCCCTTTCTTATTCTTCGTTGAGTACAAAGGCGAAACTGTCCCAAGTCTTAGCCTTTACTGATTGGTACTGATGTTGAGAGTACAAGTCAGTGTTTGAGAATAGTGGGTTCACGACCCCAACTTTCAATCCACGAAGGATATCCTCATCAACCAACTTGATTTTCTTACCACTACGAGCAAAAACCGTCAACCAGTAGTTAGAACCTTCAGCTTTGAACTCGACAGTTTGAAGTGCACCTTTCTTGAAGTTACCCAACACTTCAGATGGGTTGTTTGAGAATCGTTCGTTTTGCCATTCAGGGAAGTCTACGGTAGTGTAGAAACCAGCCTTAACCTTAGAGATTGCACGAAACTGACCTTTGTTTCCTTTGATGAAGTTGACTGTGTGAAGACCGATGGTGTTGATGATGTTTTTCATGATGTGGTGGTTGTTTATTGTGATACAAATATACGCTTAATTTCTGAACCACAAAACAAAATCAGAAAAAAAAAGGGTCTTTCGACCCTTATTTTAGGTTTTCAAGTTTGATATTCAATTTGTCTATTTTCTTGAGGATTGATTTCATATCTCGTTTAGGCCACTCTACGTTCCAATTTTTGAGAGATTTGATACCATCTTCTAACAACTCAACATCACCATCTCGTTTCCAAGCTTCGTATCTCCAAGAGAACATATTACTCACTTTCAGAGCCTCAATCATCTCTTCACGACTCATAGATGAGTAGGTGTTGACCAAGGTTTGTTTCTCTTCGTATAGTTTGTTGAGGTCATTCAACTCTTTTTCCAATCGTTCAAGAGTTTTCATCTTCTTTTGTTTAGCCACATACTCAGATGCCAAATCACTCATCACACGAGGCATCTTGCTCTTTACGATGTATCGGTAGTGGAATCGTTGAATGTTGTAACCACCTGCGGTGATAGCTTCAGTAACGAAGAGGTGACGGACACCATCTCGTTCAATACCAGCTGAAATCTCAATACCTTTAGGACCACCATACCAATTCAACCCAACCAATTTATCAGTAGGAAGGATGTAGTTCTGAAGAGCCTTCATCAGGTCAATCACCAAACTCAAACGAATCATCTCTTCATCTCTTTCGGTAATTCGGAGTTCCCTACCGGTCTTTTTAAGGTAGAAGGCTTTTTCACTCTCGATGATTTTGGCAGTCAAGTCGTTGATTGGGTTCTGTAACTGGTCGAGGATTTCTTCTTTGATGGTTTTCATGATGTGGTGGTTGTTTATTGTGATACAAATATACGCTTAATTTCTGAACCACAAAACAAAATTAGAACTTGAAGGAAACTTTTTCTATGTTGATGTTATAGGTTTGAGTCAAAAAGTAAGCAAACTGACTTCTCACCTCTTCCATGATGTCGTACGTGTAGTTGGTACGTACACTGTGTTTACCCCTCATTGAGCTTGATTTGTTTATTTTTCCATACCATTTGATACTAGCCGATATAACCTCAACATTCACAACCACACTAACACCATCTTTCATTGACGATAGACGAATCTTACACTCCAAATAATTTTTTAGACGTGGGTTGAGTGATGTGTCATTTTTTCCAAACGTAAATACACGGTCTTGATTCAGTTTGTGAAAGTAGGTCTTGATTTTCTTGTTGAGCATCGTATATCTTTTATCTTTTGTTCACACAAAGATACAAACAAATATCCATATATTTATCATAGAATGAAAAGTATTTCACAAATTGCAAAAAACATTATCCGAATCATTGGTGAAGAAAATTTACCATCTAATATGTCGCTTCACGAAGTCCTGAAGATAAAGGGTAATGAATTATTACAACCAATATTTCAATCAATTAGAAGTGAATACCATTTTCCTATCCTACTTAGTGTATGGTCTCAAGTAAAACTAAAAAAAGACATCAGTGATAAATTAAAATCACAAATGTTTGGATTCACAATTTTTAATCTTGAAGACAATCCTACTGTAAGTTGTGATGAATGTTATGGTAACGGTAGCAATGATTGTAGTGAATGTGACGGTCAGGGTGAAATCGAATGTTATAATTGTGAGGGATATACTACTACAGATTGTAAAGAATGTAATGGTGATGGTGAAACCGAATGTAATACATGTGATGGTGATGGTATAGACCCAAGCGATGATGATGGTGAGGAAAGTTGTTCAGATTGTGGTGGTAGTGGAAAAGAGGAGTGTACTGACTGTGAAGGTAAGGGAAAAGTAGAATGTACAACCTGTGATGGTGATGGAAGTCTAAAATGTGAAGAGTGTTCTGGTGATGGTAGTTTTGAATGTATTTATTGTGATGGTGATGGTAATGTAACAAATGAAGATGTTATTGAGACTAGAATTGTAACCTATATATCTTTTGACAAAAAATTACTGTCAATTATACAAAATAACATATCGTCAGATGAAACTTACTTTAAATTAGATGGTGAATTCATTAGTGCAATGAATCACTCAATTTCAAAAGGTAAAACAATTGAGTTACATGAAACTGAGGAAGAATTTTCCTCAGATGGTGTTAGGGATGTATACACTAGTTATTTTGGTGAATTAGAACTTGAGCCAACTGTAGAGTCGAATACAATTTTCGGACATAATAATGAATATGCTCGTTGGTGGTTGGACGAAATTGGTAATTTACCAAGATATTTTTAACTCTTTTTACTTAGTTCAATCAATCCAACACCTATTAGGAATCCACCCAAAAATAGATTTGCAAAATTGATTGCTTGGTATCCTTGCCATCCAACAACAACAGATAAGACACCCATCAAAATATACAAATAAGGTAATTTGTTTTTCATTTTAAGAATAATACAAAATAAATTGTATCATTTCAAGCCATTAGAGACTAAATACGTTTTGGCTATTTTTGTAATCATACCATCACACTCTGTAACACTTTCACGAATCTGAATATCAACCCTTTCATGTTCATCCATATATTCCCACATTTGATATGCCATTGTGGCTATTGTAAATAATTTTTTTTTGGTTTCACAGATATTAGTATTTTCTGTTTTTGAAATAGGTGTAGATTTACTCATAGTGTTGGTATTTATACATATAAATATATCTTTTATTTTAAAATTATGGAAGAATCAGGTTACTACGAGATAATACAGAAATACATCGAGGCTATAGGTTATCCAAACGAAGACTTTGGTTTTTTTATAAACAGTATTGGAATTACACCTCAAGACCTATTTGATATTTTTATTGATAAATTAGGTGAAGAAAAATTTACATCATTTGTTGGTGAATTATTGAAGGAACCAATAAAAATAGACCTAAGTACTTTATTTGGTAAAGATAGTTTTGTTGAAATTAAAGTTAGAGACTTTGAAGTTTTCCCTGAAGATAAGACCATCTACATTGATAGTATGACTTTATTAAACTCTCAAGTACTAAAATCGGACGGTACTTTTTCATCAATAGAAGATGCACATGCAGATGCTGAACGTGAAAATCAAGAAACTTATTTTGAAGAATCGGTAGATAGTGAGCTTGGTTCTTACCTAACCAATTACTTTGGATTTAATATTCAACCTACTTTATAATAAAAAAGGTCAGACAAATCTGACCTTTTGGGACCGAATCGGAATTCGGACAACTCCACCACCAAGTTTAAGTCTTGGAACTTTTTTCCTCAACCATCTTTAGACATTCTTGTACATCCATGAATGAAATCCATGGAAGTATGTCTTCAGGCGCATCAGGATAAATTTCTCTGGTAACAAACTCACCAAAACCACCTGACTTCAATATTGCCACTTCAAAAGTTTCAATGAAGTCACCATATAAACCATCTCTCCCACCAACAATAGAAACTGTATAGTCTCCGTATTGGATTCTTACCTGTTTCCCACCAAATCCACTTGGGTGTGGTGTTGCTCTATCTAAAAGTTCGTTCAGTGTCATCTTATTATCGTGTTACTTCGGCTTCTATCTTGGAACGCAAGTGGTCCGCCATAGTATAAGTATTTACACTTGTGTAAATGACCGAATCTTTTAGGTGTTTATATGGAATGTGAATCAAAAAATCAACTCCGTTGAAGAAATCCAAGTCCTCTTTCAATACAAGACAGCTATGTACCATCTTCAAGAAAAGTTTGAACTGTACCTTATCAACGAAATTCTCATTCAAAAGACTTCCGAATGTCTCGTGAACCATGTGAACTCTGTGGGTGTCTTGTGATTTCATATCCATACCACAAATATAGTAAATCTTTTCTAATACACCAAACAACTTTGGTGATATTTATAAAATATGTCAGTAGAAGAGTCAATAATGTTAGTTCTTACCAAAGAAGGTAAATTCTCAGAGGTTTATGCTAAGAAACTAACCAATCAAATTTTAGATTACATGACCAAACTAGGTCGTGATGTCCCAACACACAACTTGTTGTGGAGTACAATAGCTAAAGAAACAGGACTAACTAGAGATGGTTCACAAATATTAGCAAATTATATTATAGAACTTATTGAAACAGGTGAATATGAAACTGAATTAGATAAGATACTAAAAAGAATCAGAAAGAACTTTATAGAAGGTAATGAATAATATCACACCCATAGAAAAGAAAATTGTTAAATACATTTGTGCTCTTAACACAAAAGAGGATATAATGGAGGATTTAAAAGATAGACAATACACTTCTTCACGTATTGGTAGTGAAGCTATGGAATTTTTAGGGATTTCATTTAATGGTGGATATAAAAAACCTAATACACATTCAATTGCCGTTCAGTATGCATATTACGCATACAAACATTATGATGATATAAAAACCAATAAATTCCCAAAAGAAATTGAACGTATAGAAATGTTAAAATACACTATTGATGGTGTTGAATGGGTTAAGAGACAAGTTGGGTATACTGTTGAGGTTTTTAGTTTACCGTCATTCAAAGATGAAATACTTAAAGATATTGATGAAAATTTTTGGGAGTATGACCCTGAGTATGATGAAACATATGACGAAGAAACTCAGGACAGTGCATTTGAAACACCAGAATTTGACAGTAAAATTGAAGTTAGTAATAGTGTTATTGGTGGGTAATAATATAAGACTCACAGACTAAAACTGTAATTATAAACAAAAACCAAAGAATAATCTCAACCTGAGGTTTTATTCTCATTTTCCTTCTACGTACCATGTTGGTATCTCCCTATTTTTCCAATTAGCAAAAGAACTCTTAGCACCACGGTAATAGTTCCTGTACGACTCAACCACAGAATCAACCTTATACTCATCAGGCATTGCCTTAGCAGGTTCAGTCAAACCTTTATCATCAATAGTCGGTTTGTTCGTTACACACCATTCAATGACATCCCGAGACTTGTGTCGTTTACCATATCGATATGTATACTCATTACACAACTCCAAACCTAATTCACATAGTAACAAATAGTTGGTCAATGATTCTCGAGCCCATATTGAACAAGGGTGATTTTTGTGTGACAACTTGTACGGTACATGTGCGGTATCATGTGCGGTAATATGATGAACACCACACAAAAGTTGTGCAGTCTCAAGTATCATCTTGACAACGTGTTTGTCGCAATGATATTGTGCACATTTCTTTACGTCTTTATCTAAGAAAAATATATTCATAAAGCAAATATAATAAAAAACCCCCACATTTCTGTGAGGGTCCTTTTGGAAATTGATGATTTATATTAGAATCTAGTCCAACCTAAAGTCCAGTTGGTAGTTCCCTGAGGTATAGCACCTACATTACCTGAGATGGTTTCAAAATCTAAAGTAATTGGTGACGTTGAGTTGACATACAAAGTATTGTTACCTAACAAAACCTTTGAAGTCATATCTTCAGTTGTAAGTACTGAAGTTGCTTTACTAACAACAATCTTACTTGTATCTACACTGTGAAGAATATTGTTTGAGAAGTTCATGTAGTTATCACTAAAATAACCTGCGGTTATATCGCTTTCGATACTGAAACAACCTTTCATGTATCCATAGAAGATAGAATTCTTTACTGTAAAGTTAGTACTTCTTCTCCATCTCATCGCTAAGTTATGGTTAGATAATGCATTTACACCATTTGGACCAACCAATGTGAAGTTCAATAATACAGGATGTGTTGTTGGAGTATTTGTTGAACCCGCACCATCGTTATCACATTCGATACCATTACCAGCATCTGCACCATCAACAAACTGAGGGTCTCTCTTTGAGATTGCGTATTGTACGGTTCCTCTGTATCCAAAATCAAAGTCGTAATCATCATCAGCGGTTGCCACTGCGATTAGATATTTTGGACTTACTGTACCACCGAAGAATTCGAATGCGTCGTCATTTGAATAATAACACTCAACATATTCAATGGTTGTTCCTCTACCAACCGCACCTAAGGTAAGACCGTTGATTTCTGAGTTTGGGAATGCCGCAATACCTGCATATTCAATTCTAACATATTTTAGGATACCACTGTTATCATCATCATTATTACCACCATACTGACGACCAACACCACCTTCGATGGTACCAGTTCCTTGGTTCATAACAGCTTTACCTAAGATGATAACACCACCCCAATCACCAGGTTGTGGTGATGATTGTCCTGATGTGAATACGATTGGTTGTGAAGCAGTTCCTTCAGCCATAATCTTTCCACCCATCTCAACACACAATGCACCTTTCTCAGCAATATCTGATTTGATTACCGTTCCAGGTTCAATGGTTAGAGTTATTCCTTCTGGTACATAGACATATCCTTTTAGTGTCCATTCTTTATCAGAAGTCAGAGTTTTGTTTTCAGTTAATGTACCAACCAATGTAGTTTCTACTTTTGGTTCGATTGGGTCTTTCTCACATGATGAGAATAACATTAGAGATGTAATCCCTAAGATGAATAGTTTTTTCATAATTTGTAATTTAATGAAATTGAAATTGTTTTTTCGTTTATTGTTTTTATTAGGTCTCCGTTCGTTTTTTGATAAAGAATTGTAGGTTGAGATAATAAGTCACCTATACTCAGCTTGAACTCCACTTTGTCTGTTCTATATTGGATAGTCGCATCTACTAAGTCTCTACTATTTTCATAGATGTCCGAGTATCCGTTGAAACCTACCGCTGAGATTCTCTCTCCAATTCTGTTATACAATAAACTAATAGAAAGATTTTTATTTTGATAATATACACCTGTGTTTATGATGTATGGTGATTGACCTTGTAATGGTCTAACTTTTCCGTTCACTTCAACTGATGAGTGAATGTAACTTAGGTTGGTGTAGAAGTTGAATGAATTACTGATTTTCTTTCTGTATTCCATTTCTGCACCGTATGTGATAGCCTCCTTTGGATTAGAGTATGTTAGTATTAGATTGCTTGGTACAGAACCATTAGCAACTATTTGTTCGATTGGGTTTTGAAAGTGTTTGAAGAATGTGGATACAAAGAAATTCTCTCTTGTGGACATGTATCTTTCAAACCTCAAATCAACATTTGTTACATTAGTTTTCTTCAACTCAGGGTTTCCAATCATCTGAGCGTTTCTTACAAAATCGTAGTATGAAAAGTTGGATACTTCCCTGAACTCAGGTCTTGCAACTGTACGGGACAAACCAACTCTAACATTATTCTTTTTTGACAATGAATAATTTGTGTTGATTGATGGTAACAAATCGTAATAACCTCTCATTACATTAACCTCTTGTCCACTGAAGTCATATGTGTTTACCATAAAATGTTGGTTCTCATTTCTCAAACCAACAACATATTTCAATTCATTGATTTGATTATTGTATTGAACATAACCTGATAATAGGTTGGATGCTCCAAAGTATTTGTCAGTGTTGTTTGTAATTTCATTCAATAATGTGTTGGATGTGTATCTAAAAACCCTTGATGTGAAATTTCTATATTTTACTTGGTCCATTACACCCCAAGAAAGATTGTTGTTGTTTACATAATAATGTCCACCCAGTCCACTTTCATTCATCTTTGACCAGAATCTATAAGTGTCTCTCCATACTGTTGCCATGGTGTCATCTGAATCCAAAGACTTAGACTTAGGATTGATTCTATAGTCAGGTTGGTTTCTATTTAGATTATAGAAATTCAAACCCCAATTTATATTACCACTATCTTTCTTCTTACTACCTTCAAGTTGTGTTGCGAATAATAGTTTTCTATAACCTATTGTGTTTGTATAATGAATGTCCTGAAGATTGTCGTAATTCAAACCTTCTCTTTCGATAAAGATATTCTCACCTTGATAGTTTAGAATGTTCTTTAGTGTGAGTTTGTTATTCCCATACAACAAAGTTGGATTCAACAATACTGAAAGGTTTGTTGTGTTTGTGTACACCTTATCATCGTAAACATACGCCAACTCTGATGGTGATTGGTAATCTCTCCTATTGTTATATTGTATTGAGTTTGAGTTTCTCAATGTAACACTACTAACTACACCTAATCCTTTACCATTGAATCTCCATCTATCAACATAGGAATAATTCATATTTAGGTTAGGTAAGTTTGTCTTACAAGTTGGTTCGTAATTTACAGGTAAAGTCTGAGTGTAATGTACTCTGTCTTCTAAATTACTAATTCTAAACTCCTTTGTTGTTGGAAATGAAACAGGTAGTTTATTAAAACTAACATAACAACCTTGGTTGAATGTAGATAGTGAACCATATCCTAATCCAAAATTGAATGAGTTTACCTTTTCACTGAAATCACTCTTTGTGGTTATCTGTATCGCTCCACCACTGAAGTCACCCGGTAAATTAGCGGAGAACGTTTTGCTAATCACCATATTGTCAACGACGTTTGTCGGAATAATGTCAAATGAAAAAGCTCGTCTGTCAGGTTCTGTCGATGTCAACAAAGCTCCATTGATTAGGACAGTGTTATATCTATCACTTAGACCTCTAACAGTTACGAACTTATCGTTTTGTATTGTAGTCCCACCGACCCTCTTCAGGGTTTCCCCCAGGTTCCTGTCAGGACTTTTTTTAATTGTTTCTTGGGATATCCCATCTGTAATAACAGGTGATAACTTCATACTCTGAAGAACACCTATTGTAGTTTCTTTCTTATGTGTTGTTGTGATAACAACCTCACCTAAGATTTCCTTCTTAGGTTCTATAGTGTCTGTCGGATTGAACTGAAGACCTATCGTTAGTAAAATTCCAATCATAATTTATATCAATTTCCGTCAATATATAGGTAGGAATATCAATAAATTCTATGTTGTGCGAAATGGTAACGAAGACATAATGTTATGGTAATATAAAACAAAAAACCCCACATTTCTGTGAGGTTCGTTGTCGGCAAAACGCTGAGACTATACGTTTATATGACCCATCTTTCGTGAGATTATCCATTGTTATCGGTTCCTCACATTGTCCACTACGATTGCCCGTAGTATCGAGTCAGTGTCGGTAATTTGAGTGTACCACTCTTTTCGTTGCCAGCTACTCAACCGTTACTCTACTCTGTAAAGCCTTGCGAGCTCTCTAAGGGATGGCCGTCCCACCAGGTATTTCGTGATTGACATCAGTAGACTTGCGGTCTAACCAATGACTTCATTGACCAATGTCTGAAGTATTAGACACCTTTCACTGTCAACGCCCGAAGACTTTCGCTTGTCATAATTTGTTAATAATTAAGATAGCTATTGTGGAAGAATGAAAGATGTGCTTCGGGAGAAGGTTCGTTCCTTTTGGGAACAAAATGCTTCACACCTCTCTGTGAACCTGCCAGTCCACGGTCTGTCAGGACTTCGTTGTCTTTCTAACGACTAGGAAACCCTTGAGACTGGTACCCAGCCCTACAACTCATAGCAGTGAGTGTCGAACCGTCACCTGTGACTTTTCCTATTGATGTCTCCACCTCAACTCTGATATTCCACGGACTCAGAGTGGTCAAAACCCCCCAGCAGTTGCCCTCGGGGTTGTAACCGTAGTCACTTTGTTTAGTTGTCAGGACATTTGTCCTGCGAACATCCAAGAGATGCTAATCTCCATTCAGTCCCTTTAGTCCCTTCACAGGGGTTATCTATCGACGCTAAACCGCCGATTTTAAATAAACCAACATTACTTTTAGGGGGAATAAGTTGGCGTTTCAAAGAACGAATCCCAATTACTTAGGAACATATAAATATTACCAAGTGTGGGAAAGTTCAACAAAGATACAAACTTTTTATCGTCTGTCAAGCCCCTAATTGAACTTTTTTTATTTTTTTGGGGTGGGAACTGGAATCGAACCAGTGGCACGTTCAGTTTTTGCTGAATTGCTCTAACCTACTGAGCTATCTCCACCCTTGATAACACAAGTATACGATGACTTTTTTTACCTGTCAACCCTCGTCGTCCAAAGAATCTGAAAAAGTTTCATTTTTCTTTGATGGTACGTATTCATCATCTTCAAGCGAATCAGATGCTGTTGGGTAGTCATCCCAATAGAGAAAGTATTGTTTCATTTTTTAAGTATAAAGGATTTGTTCGTATTCTGGATAGTCTTTGTTGAAGTACTTCATGATTGCACCTGCGTCAACATTAGAGAGTTTCTCTCCTAATGATAGTGGGTCAGCGTCTGGTTTCATTCCCAAAACTTGGACTTGATACTCGTGAAGCCATTCATGAGCTAAGGTACGCAAAATATCGATAAGTAATCTACCTCTTGTCAAAATTCTTAGTTCACTGTTTTTGTTTCTACTTCCTGTTGTCATGTTTGGGTGTTTCTTACCATAGAATATAATCTTGACATCCTCAGGAAGTTTGTAATGCATGTTGAGGTACCTAATGAAGCTATGAGCCGCTTCGAGTCGGTCCTGTTCCAAAGTGGAACCGATATGTTCAATAACAATTTTCACTTATTATAAATATCACTTTAGTAGAACCTGAATCAATTTATATAATTCTCTACCACAATTTTCAGGACTACATTGTTCCAAAGTGAAATAACCACACTCAGTATGTTCTTCACCATCTTTGGCATTTTCTAAATCAGGAACCAATTCCTCATCAGTTTCGTACTTGTAAACGTACATCATACCTTTCATAGTATCATTATTTCTATTCATTCTTGGAACAACACCACAAAATGTAAGTCCACTATTTAGTTTGATATCAGTTTCTTCGTGAAATTCTCGATACGCCGCTTCTTTTGCATCTTCACCATTTTCAATACTTCCTGCAGGAATACTCCACATACCAGGAAATGATTGGTGGGAATTTCTTTTACATAGAAGAACTCTATCACCGTTTTTTACGGCAACTCCTGCGTATCTTCTAAATTCTTTTTCCTTCATAATGTATTTATATTATATATGTATCTCAACAAGGGTAAAGATAAGTTAAAAATTGAAGTTGTTCAAACTCCCGATAAAATTCAAAACGGGATGATGGGAAAAACTTTTGGACCTACATACAAGGGTATGTTGTTTGTCATGGGTAAAGATGAACCACATTATTTTTGGATGAAAAATTGTATCATTCCTTTAGACATTATATTTCTAAAGAACAATAAGATTACTAAGATACATAAGAACTGTAAGCCATGTGAGAGTGACGATTGTCCACATTATCCAGGTGTTGGCAATTTTGTGTTAGAGTTAGACGGTGGTATGTCTGACTCTTTAGATTTGAGAGAAGGTGAAGAGCTGAGCTTTTCTCTTTGATATTTTTTGTTTAGGTTTTAACTAAACCTATAAATCTAAAAAGATTCACTATGAAAGAACTATTTGAAAAAATTAAGGCATTCACCAAACAAATGTTCAACTACATTATGTTGGTGACAGGAATGATTCTTTGTTTCACGGTTGGTTATTATTACAATACCCTGAAAGAGTTGTCCAAAGCGGGTAGACCTGAAACAATCCTAAAGAAAGACATCACCATCGCAATCGATGAGTCAAGCAACTTCATGATTATCAGAAAGAGTAATGGAAATTACACTGTATTTGAAGATTCAATTGGTAGAACTATTTTTAGTATCTACGCTAAAAACTTATGGGGGCAACATAACGCACCAGAACAGAAATGAAAAACAAACTGAAAACTCTGTTTGTTTTACTGAGTTTCGGTATTGTTATCTGTGGTTATAAGTTATGGACGACAGAATCTATCTCTGAAGAAGAAGAATGGTACGAAGCTGGTAGTAAAACAAACTCACCGACCTCTTTACATATGTACTATCTCATTGAGAAGTACTCTAAAGAATACGGTATCCCTCGTTACGTAGCATTCAATGTAGCTTATTTAGAGACAGGATATCGTGGACCATTCCATTGGGAATATAATCCATACCAACGTTCTTCTGCAGGTGCTGTGGGTCCAATGCAAATCATCACTCGTTATGCCCACAACCATGCGGGTAGGCGTGTAACTGAAAAAGAACTGAAAACTAACCTGGAACTAAACATCAGAGTTAGTATGTCAATGTTGAGTAAGTTATATAAGATGTATGGGAGATGGGACTTGGTGTTGGGTTATTACAACACAGGTCACCCACAGGTCAACAGTTACGCATCCTACGCGTCATCCAACAAAAACTATAAGAATAAGTGGATTGAACCTAAAAAAGAAAACCTCCAATAAGGAGGTTTTTTTTATTCTTCGTTCTTTGATTCTGCTATTTTCTCTTTGAGTTTCGCAAATAGGTCTCGACCTAACATCTTAGCGAATTTCACAAAAGGTGCATCTTCTTTATCAGGGTCATATCTGTATTGACCTTGTGGTTTTCTCTTACTTCTCCCAAAGTAGTTTAAACCTGAAATATTGGTAATACATTTGTGTCCACCTGAATTTGCTTGTATAATATCCCAAGCTGAGATTCCAATTCTATCCAACACCTGAAACTCTTCTTCTGTAAGTTTAGCTGCCGGTGTATTCATAATATCTTTTACCTCGTCTTCCAATTCTTCCATACCAGCGTTCTCCAAAGCTTTACCATACAAAGCTTTCAAATCTTTAGCTGTGAATCCAACAGACTCAGGAGTTGCTTTATCTTCTGATATCCATTTGATGGTTGACAAAGGAACCATTCTTTCTTTCAACTGTGATTCGTATTTTGCTAACACCTCTTGAGCAATCTCACCTAAGTTTACACCTTTGAGTTCTCTTGATTGTTTGAATGGGTTACAAGACGCTTGTACCAATCCCATTGGCCACATCATAATAAGGAAATCAGCATCAGGATGGTTCTTGAACGGTGTGTATCTATCGTAAGAACCAGGTTTCATCATTGAACCTCCACCGTATTGAACAATAATACCATCTTCATACTTCTTATTAGGATAATCTTCCATCTGTTTGAAGTAATCATCTCTGTTCCTTTGTAACTGTTCAGGATTAGGTGAATTCATCTCAATCATCTTCTGTTTGATAGATTGTAATATTGATAACAATGATGGTTCTGAATTTCTAACCAAGTCCTCCAAGAAGTTAGGTTTGTTTTTGAAAGCCAATAACAACTTGTTGATTACAAAACCTAACAAGAACTTATTATCCTGAAGTGATTTGTCTTTATCAAATCTCCATAGATAGTTTACCACTTGGTCAGGTGTAAGATTATATTTTGCAAAGTCAGCTGAATCCACTGTCGATATCAATTTGATATCACTTGATGGGAACAACTCTTTTGGTGAAATGATTTGTGAAATGGTTTCCACGTTTGAACGAGCACCTCTGAAGCTAGTTGATTTGGTATCCTCAGCACCCGCTTGTCTATCGTGGTGGTCTGTGTGAATTACAAACATTGGTTTACCATGAGCAAAGTCAACAAGAACCGGCATTGTATCACCTTCAGCATCCTGTTTCTTAATTGAGAATTCCTTGTCACCGTATTGAATTACCTCGTAATCCACCACATCAAATCCGTTATTCTCCAAATAACGTTTCATAGCAATAGCAGTAGTTACTCCATCCAAATCTTGGTGAAAATATATCTTTGCTTTGGGATATCTCTTCTTCAAAGCATTGATATCACGAATACCTGATTCTTGAATGAGTTTTTTCATAATTATAACTGTAACAAAATTACATCCCCAACTTTCACAACATTCTTAATATCACATGATTTGTTATTAACACCAAAAACATTGTTACCCATTTCATTGACTTTGTTGGGAGTATCTCCTTTCTTTATCTTATACAATTTTTTACTTGGTCCACTGTTTCCAATGTTTCTCTTCAATGCACCCATAACCGAATTAGCGTCTTGTGCCTTTGAGAAACAGTACTTACCTCCGGCATCTGGTTTCACCGAACCATATAGTTCTTTAGCTTTAGTCTCATGAGCCTTCTTCTGTTCAGGACTCCATCCACCTTTTGGTTCATAGTCACCATCCTGTTCAGAAATGACTCTCTTAATAATCTCCTCTAACTGAGATTCTGTTAATTTAATTACTCTTTGTTTCATTTTAGTGTGAATAAATACTTTCCTTTGTTTATAAGAGATAACATTTCATCTCTAAGATTCAATAAATCAGAATCGGCTTTGTCATCATAAACCTCATCAAGTGAAATCAAAAACTCTTCAACCCCATCTGTAAACTCTTGTAGGTTGAATACCGATAAATCACTGAATTCTAATGTGAACTGATTATCAAATTTTGGTCTACCGTGTTTTCCCATACAAGCTTCAGCGAACTCATCAATCAAATCATCAAGACCTTCGTATATTTCTCCATACGCTTTGTGTTTAGCGTACGATGTTGTTTGCCAATGAACAAATCTAAATTGGTTCTGAATCTGAACCATCTTTAAAATAATATCCCCTTTCTCCATATAGTAATAAATACTCGTTTACACTAATTAAGAAAGGGGATTATATTAGAATTCAAAAACTTCCAATTCGTATTTCTCTGACTTCATAAGTTCGTACGCTCGAGCCAATCTTGTCATACCAATACCACCACCGAATCTTTCAAAGAAATTGTGTGAAAGGAACTCTTCAAGTTCAGCTTCAACTCTTTCTTTCCCAAACAATTCGAACAACTTGGCGGAATAACCGCCATTTTCAATAGTATAGAACATGTTTCTCATTTCTTCTACATCACAACTTCTTTCAGCACTACCGATTGTTTCTTGTCCATAAAGAATAACATCCACCTTATTGAATATGTTATTACCAGCGTGTTTCATATTCCAAAATGGATTTGTTCTAATTGGGAAGTTCTGTAGTGATACTGTTGAACCTTTTTCATCCCACATTCTTTGTTCATGTTCATTCTCTAATATGGATACATCACCATATTCAGAACATACTTCATCATAATTTACTTCAACTTCTTTGTCAAAACCTAAGTACTCTAACAACTCAGACTCTAGTTTCAATAGTTCCTTCATTCCACCTTTTGATTCAAATTCAAACATTGGAAAAATCAATTCATGTCTACCAGGGATTGGTTGTTTCTCTTCTCTATAGGATGTTGAGATACAGAATACTCCGTTCCACTCAGGGTTCCGTAGTAACTCATACTCCAACCACATCTGACCTGTTTGTGGTAATGGCCAAATCTCACCACAGTATTCAAATGTTTTTACTGAATGTGGATTTTCACATGCCGCCAAGATTGATAATCTACTTTGTGTAGGAACTTCTTTGAATCCTTTGTCCAAGAAGAAGGTTCTCATTTTCTGAACCAGTTCGTTGTAAGTTTGTGTGTTTTTCATTTTTCTTTTTTTGTTTTTATTTTGGTTATTTTTGGGCAAAAAAAAATCCGTCAATTGACGGATTAATTTTCACACCGAGTGTTTATTATATAAAGTTTTTGACTTTCGTTTTATCATAATTGATAATAAATATAATCACTCTATTCAAAATTCAAGACTTGTTGTCTTTTTTCTTCAATAAAAGCATTTACCCTCTTTTGAGCCACCTCAGAGTAGTTTGGACTGAGTTCAATACCAATCCATCTACGGTTCAAAGTCTCAGCCGCAACCAGTGAAGTACCGCTACCTGCGAATGGGTCAAGAACAATATCATTCTTATATGTAAGAATCTTTATCGCCTTTGTTGGGATGTCCATTGAGAATGTTGCCTTAGTCAATGAACGAGTGTCCGCAAAATATTTCCACTGACCATAGACAAGTTCAATAAACTCTTTCTTATCCTTATCATTATAAATCAATTTGTTTCTGAAAACACCAGGATTCTTATCATCAGGAACTTGACCATACTCACCAACCCATTCAGGTTCACCTTTCACAGTTTTGATGTGTTTGTTCTTATACGCAAGAATCACACATTCTTTTGGATTATAGATGTATGGTGCAGATGGACTCATCCAACTACCCCAAGCGGTTGTCTTTGAACGGTGTGGTGATTCTTCTTCCAAATCAACAATACCATAAAAACCCCAACCCATCTCTTTCATAATTTGCCAAACCTCTGACACCAAAAAGATTCTACCACCTTTTTTCTGACGATTGATTTCGTAAGGAATATTCAATGCAATACGTCCATCATCTTTCAATACGTGTCGAGCCATGTTCAACCAAGCTCGGGTAAAGGTTAGGTATTCATCAATCTCCATATCATCATCATGAATATCATATTCAATACCAACACCATAAGGTGGTGATGTTACAATCAAATCAACGGAGTTAGCAGGCATTTTAGCCATTACACCCATACAATCTCCATTTACTACACGTCCTATATAATCTTCAATATTACTCATTTTCTTCCATTACTTTAATTCTTCTTTCTAAATACCAAACCGCCTTTTTCAAATCCTGAATTGGTGGGTTGTCATCTTTCTTACCACTTCGTAAAATATACTTCAATACATTGAATAGGTAAGCGTCTTTATCTAACCCTGTTGCTTCGGCAATCTTTACAACTTCATAAGGATTATCTTCCCCCCCGTAATGGGAGGGATGATTTACCATCTTAATATACTTGCTCTGTTCTTCTGTCATAAATCTTAGTATAACACTCTTTACACAATTGTCCAGCCCCTTCGACATAATAATATCGATAATCAATGTGACGGTCAACAGGTTCAGTCGTTTTACCACCACAAGATACACACTTCTCGTACTCCTTAGTCTTCTCTTTCGATGTATTCATTTTCAATAAGTTCAAGTTTAGGTTTAGTTTCTGAGTACATATTGTGAAGTGTCTGACTAAGTGTTTGAGCGTAATTCAAAGAATCAGAAATCACTTTAGCAATTTTATATGGGTCACCATTAGATGCAGGTCGTCTGTCTTCTACATAACCCTTCCATTCTTTAGCGGTATTCAAAGGAACACGAATAGAAGAACCACGGTCAGAGATACCCCAACTGAATTTAGAAATGTGTTGGGTTTCGTGTCGACCTGTTAGACGTTGGTCATTATCAGAACCATAACAACTAATGTGTTCTTGGTGACGTGAATCGAATGTTGAGAAGATTGCCTTGAAGTAGTCTTCCCCACCCTCATTTCTCATTCTGTCATTAGAGAAGTTACAGTGTAGCCCTGAACCATTCCAATCACCTTTTACTGGTTTTGGGTGGAATTCAATTTGGAATCCATAATCTTCTGACATCTGTTGAAGAATGTATCGTGACATCCAAAGGTCGTCCCCCGCTTTGAGTTTACCCTTTGAGAATACCTGATATTCCCACTGACCTAACATCACCTCAGCATTTGTTCCTGTGATATCAATACCAGCCATAATACAGTTCTCCATGTGTTTGTCAACAAACTCACGACCATGTACTTGACCATTACCAACACCACAGTAGTACTTACCCTGAGGTTCTGGATATCCATTGGTTGGGAAACCCAAAGGTTTACCATCCTTCATAATGGTATACTCTTGTTCAAATCCAAACCACAAATCAGTTTCTTCTTCACCAATCAAAGAACGTGTGTTGGTATCGTGTGGTGTTCCATTAGGATTCATTACCTCACACAAAACCATAAACGAATCCATCAACCCCTTATTAATTGGGTTTGGGTAAAGTCTGACAGGTTTTAGAATACAGTCAGAAAAGTGTCCATCCGCTTGTTGAGTAGAAGACCCATCGAAAGACCATTCAGGACAAACCTCTAATGATATTCCGTGAAGTTGTTTACCATTCACCGTGTATTCAGATGAATCAACAACTTTTACTTTACTACGTAGATTTGGTTCTGGGTAATACCCATCTAACCAAACATATTCTAATTTAATTTTCATATTAATCTTCTAAACGATAATCAGTTCCACCATCTTTAGTATTGACCCATTCCCAGTCCATATCCATAGCTTGTTCCATGACCTCGTCCTGACCGTCTTCACCTGAGTTATAAAGTTCGACTTGTTCATCTGTCAATTCAACCGCATAAATACGGTAATCTGTTTCAATTTTAATTAACTTTGCCATAATAAATTATTCAATAGGTTCGCCATCATTATCATCAATCGATTGGTGACAGAACTGAAGCATCTCATCTTGTCTATCACCGATTGAATCCATAAATTCCATTTGGGCATCATCATAACCCTCATCATCCCAATCCATATCAACTGTTGGGTCTTCCATCTCATCATCTTCTTCATGATAATACATTGGATTACCTTCACTATCTTTCTTTACAACAAAAGCACCAATTGGGTTGTAGGTTTCATCTTCATACCTTACTTCAAGTACCGCTTCAGGGTCGATTGCACTCATCAATTTATAAAGATGAATAAAGAATTCTTTAGGTGCGTACCATGCAGATTCCATAACAAACTCACCATCACCCCAATTATCAGATAGGTAATTCCACTTAGAACCAAGATTATCAGTTGACCATACATTTAGGACACCAGAACCATCCTCAGTCAAACCAACTTCATCGAAGAAAGACGTTGCGAACTTTGTTACATCACTATAACCACAAGTTCCAAGTCTACTTTCAAGGTTAGCAATTGCTTCTTCGTTAGCAATTACCTTCACCATACTACGTAAATTATTAGCCATTTTATTTAGTTTATTTATTTTTATTACCAATCATTTTTTGGCATGTTATCGGCTTTCACTTCAAACCGCCCAACCTTACGATACTCATCGTTTGGTACACCAATCTCAATCCACGAATCCTCATACTTTTCTCGAGTATCAGAATATGGTTCATTGTATTCAGATTCTTCCAAAGTTAAATTATAAGCCTCATCCTCACCATACACATCACCATTAGTTTCACTCCAATCGTAGTTGTTGTACACATTAGTTTCTAAGTAATCTAACAACTCAGAATTACTGTCACCTTCATATGGTGGGTCGCACTCACGAAGTTTATCAACATCAATCTCAATAGGTTCTGTTGCCTGCCACACAGTGTAGCGTTCAACCTTTCTTACATAAATTTTTTCTGACATAGCTTTTTGTTTTTAAGAATAATAAAGGAAATTTATTGAATCAAGTTATGATACCCAATATGTTAGACAATACATTGTCATCAACACCAATGTTGTGATAGGGTATTTTATTTTTTATAAGGGTTTTCTCAATCAACCCATCAATCTCCAAACTACTTTCTAAAGATTGATACCTTTCTTTATCATTGTGAAAGGTCTTTGTATTTCTTTTGAGATTTATATTGATGTTGTCATACTCCTTGAACATCTCCAACACCAACTTATCAAAAGTTTTACCGTATAATTTTTGTGGGTAAGACTCGTCATTATCATACAGACTTTTATAAATCAATGAAAGTATGATAGGTGAGTCTAATATAATATAATCAACTTTTCCAAAACTTTTGGCAATACCCCTATGTTGATTAGCCAAGACGTACAACTGGTCTTTAATTGCTTCACCATTATTATCCCAAGCTAATAATTTTGGGAACTCATATGGGTTATCACAACTAATGTGTCGTCTTTTCATCTCATAGGTGAGTCCCGCAGCAATGGATGATTTACCAATACCAGGACCACCAAACAAGTTGATTATCTTAGTCATTACTTATTACTTGGAATTACATAGTACCCTTCGGTACCAGGATATTGTTCAATAATATTATCCTTTTCTAATTCTTCTAACACGGACATCGTTTCCTCGGTCGTCATTTTCAAGATGTACTTTGAAATATAACTAACGTGAACTGGTCTTCTTAGTTTTGCGAGAAGACTTTTTTGTTGCTGGTTGCTCAATTGAACTGTCATTTTCTTTGATTTTTGAGTTGTTGATTTTTTTCCATTCTGATTTGGCGCAGTACTCCCAACCTAAGTAACCTGTCAGTCGGTCAGCTTCTTTTTCATTCACTCGTTTGAGTTCACCCGTTTGTTTGTGTCTGATTGTTTTCATTTTCCAAATATAGTTTAATTTCTTCGTCTGATTTACCTTCTTTGAACATTTCGTAAGCAACTGAACTTTCTTTATCAACAAAGATAAATGCGTCAACATAGAACAACTTCTTTAGTGAACCACCGTTGTCAATACAACTTAGGATTGTGTTCAGGTCAAAATATCTCTTTACGAAACTCATGTTACAAATATAGAAAATTATTTCTTATCTAACAAATTATAAATTAATTTCCTTACTTCACCTCCTAAGATGAAATCATTTGAGTTCTCAACAACCATCTTTGTTAAAAGTTCGAATGTTACTTGGTCTTTAGAGGTAACTTCAAGATGGTCGGTTTTCTGTTTTTTTTGTGATTCTAACTGATTGTTGGACATAATTTGAAATTTTTCTTTTGAATATTGGGATTAGTGATTCTTCAAATGGAAATTCTTGGGTGGTCAAAAGTTCAAAAACCGGTAAGTATTTCTTCTCTTCATTATCTATCTCTTCAAATTTAGAAATAATTTCTGTAAACTTCAAGTTGTTTCCACCAGAATAAATCAAATCAAAAGTAGTTTTACCTTCAATTTCATTGTCTAACTGATAAAACCAAACGAAAACGTTACTACTACTCTCTTCTTTGTAAGCAGCAAACCCCTTTCCTAAACTCAACGTACCTTTATTTCTTTTTAGATTCACAGACGCCGATTCGTAAACAATACTCCAAATAGACTTACCCAATTGAAACATATCAAATAACTCGGGTCCTGAAAATTTCAATATCTTTTCAATCTCAGGATTATTAACCAAGTTTCTAACTCTCTTTGGTTTAAGTTCTTTCAATAATATCTCATCATCAGGATTAACAAAATCCTTACTAGTTTCAAAATATGTTTCCTCTTTTACTAAAGATTGAATGTTTGCCAAATGTAATGAGATTTCAATAAAATCAGGATAGATTTTATGGTTTTCAAAATTTTCATTACATTTTTTCAAATACCCAAGCAATTGGTATTGTTTGTATTCGAAATCTACTGGTTCGGATACAATCCAATTGGGGTCCAATTGAAAATGTGGGTGTGTCTTTTTCTTAACCATACACTTTCAATCATAAATATTTTTTTGAATTTCTAAAGTCTTCTGAGGTTACCCTCTAAGTAAGCTTTATAGTTAGGACCTAAAGTATAATAGAATTTTTCTTCTTTATTTTTCCCTTTTTTCAATATGACAATTCCAGCATCTTTTATGGACGCAAAAAACGTTGATAGCATACCAGGCGATTTAGGTTTACCTATGGATTCTAAGAACCCATTTCTTGTTGCAAAGCCAGGTTTTGTTTTTTTAATGTAGTTAGTAAAACTATCCGCTAACCTACTTCTTCTACTGAAAGAATATGTTGACTGTATATTTTTTGACCTCCATACTGGATACTCAGGTGGTGGTAATTTATTTAGGTGAACACCAAAGAATTCTCGTAGAATTGAATTCAATTTTTGAAATTTTAATTCATGTATGTTTTTGATAGTGAATTTTCTGGTAATAAGAATTGTTTGGTTTCTCCATAATTCTAAAGTAACAATTGCATCATTATTATCAATCATATCGATATTCTTTATAAAGACGTAATACATATTTTTTGCACCTTTACTATCACTAACCATGAACGCAATTTGTTGTTCTTGCGTTCCTACATATTTTATATTCCTACTATTAATTGTTGCATTGAATCTCAGATTGTTTAGTCCTGATAATAAAGAAATATATGGTGACTTACTCTTTTCGGTATCATCCACATATTCAACAATAGCATCAATCATTGGTTTTGTGATATATGCGGTTCCTTCCCATTTTTTGAATTCATTTTTACTTAAATTGAATAAGTTAAAGTCGGTTGCATCCCATATAGAGTATGAATCACGATGTCTATTATAAAACACCGCAACTTTACTTAATGGATTATCTCTATTCATCGATTTATTGATAATAAAAAATAATTTACCCCTTTGAATATAATTTGTGTATTGTGTATTGTTTTTTGCAGACACACACCATTTGGTACCAGCACCATAGTAACATGAAGCTTCATACGCCTTTGGTACAATAATTATGGTATCACCTTTATTAAAAATAACTTCTTTGTTTTGTTTGGCAATTTTCTCAGTTTCTTTTTTCTGAGCCCATTCTGTTACATCTCTCCAGTCTCTAATCAGATAGACAACACCTGTCCTTTCAGATGCATATTGATTGAAATCAGTGTACTTGAATTTAGTTGGGTATTTGTTATGTAACTTAGCAATGTCAATCATATCCTCACCCTTCTCAATCATCTCCAAATAACGTGCACTATCTTCTTTTTCATTTGGAGGATTACCCTCAGGATATTTTGATGTTGCGTAATACAACTTAATCAAAGGTTCCAAATACTTGAAATCTGTTTCTTCAATAAATCTATCATTAACCAATAAATCATAGAATGAAGCCGGTGCATCTATATTTGGTAACGTGTGTTTGGCAAGGTGATTTCTTTCAGCATCAATTTGACCCTGAAATCTTTTATACACGTCTTCTTTTCTCCCTTCTAAAACTATCATTTTAGTATAATATAATACACATCATTATCATAATAAGTCGCATGTACCTCACCATCGTAATTACTTAACATCCCAAACCCATCAGTCTCAACAACATGGTCCACAACCTCATCTATATCAATAAATCTATCTAAAAATTCATCACTATCATCCCACCCATAATCTCTCATGAAAGTATCAAAATCGTTTTCATATTCATCAACTCTATTTTCAATAATATCTGAAATCATATTCGTATCCGACAAATCAAAATCACCATCAGGTTCTTCATGAATCTCATCTATTTCTTTCTGTAATTCATCAACTAAATCATCATCATTGAGTTTTTTTGCGGCTCTAAGCTGTAAGAATAACCATTGAATTTCTTCTTCTTGTTTATCCGATAAACTTCTCATACTATCAGGTAACCAACCCTCAGGGTCGTCATATAAACTATCACTAAAGAAATCTTCCAACCAGTCTCTCCAATATCTTTTATTTATAAAACTGTCTCTATCTATATTCAAAGAACTAACACCATTTTCATCAATAAATTCCCTAACATTTTGTTTTGCACTATCTTCAGTATCATTATGATTACCAACGGCATATCCACGGTCAAATTCGCCTAATAATCTAAACGAATACATTTCGTAGAAGGTATCGTCAAAGACCAAATCATAAACATCTTTTTTATCTTCAGTCAACTCATCAAGCTCTTCTTCATAAACACCAATTGTATCAAATATATCATATTCAACATCTTCAGAATTATCAAACTTATCTTGGAGTTCCTTTATCTGCCCTCTAAGGTATTCAATCCTTTGCTTTTCTTCTTGGGATAAAACCTCTATTTTATCGTTATCTACCAACCAATCAAAAAGTATCCAAGCGTAATATCCAACATCATATTTAGTTAACTTATCTCTATCCCAATCATTACGCCTTCTTTTTTCACTTTGTTGTTCAGTCTCATCTTGGAGTTGTTTCGCCTGTTTTTTCTTACGTTCTTCCCAAAAATCATTATCCGCTTCATTAACTGAAGATTTATAATACTTGGGTATGAACCCCTCAAATAAGATACTCGACACTTTCATTATAAATAAATACCCCGATGGTCTTGATTTATAATTCAACAATATACATATTTATATAGAAACAATACTACCATGGGATGCGGATGTAAAAACAAATCAGGGGCTCAAAGCCAAACGAGTTCAAATAACACCAATAAAGTTGTTAGAACTCAAGTTCAAAATGAAAGTGTCAAGTCAGTCATCAAGAAAACTATAGAGAAATATTACAATAAGAAATAAATTTTTTTTGACTTGACTTAGGAAGGGGAGTGAATAACTCCCCTTTTTTATATTTATAAGGTAATGGCAGACAATCTTAGTAAACTAATTGAACTTTTTAACGAAAGTAACTATGACTTCATGGAATACATTAGTGATGACTGGGATGTTGCATTAAAAAAATTCTTAGAAATTGTACAAAGAAATGAACGACTTAATGAATTAGATTTAAATTCAATTTTAGACTCAGTAACAAGTGATGAAACAAATTACATCATGTCTTACTTTTACACTAATTCAAAAAACAAAGAAGAATTTATTGGTGAAATATGTTATGAATATATTAGACATGTAGAATACAAAAATGAACAGTTTTATTTTTACAAGCTTGATAACTCAGAATTATCAGTATTTTTCTGTGGTGGTAGTGGACGACATGATATAACAACACAAGAATTAGTAAAATCATATTACGAAGAGGATTGGTTCGAAAGATTTAATGATACTGTTTATAACATATACAATGATGTGATTGAAGAACTAAATGATGATAATAGAAAAGAACTACAGAATCATTTCATTGAAGAACTAAAATCTGAACCAATAGAACCTATAACTGATTTATTGGAAATGTTAAATGATGGTAATGATGTTATTGTTAGTCAAGAAAATATATCAGAGATATTTGCTGATGAAGAAACTGTTAAATATATACTAAACAACTACTTAGAAGAGACTAAAAGCAACTTATTTAGTTTACATTACAATTCGTATAATAACGCATATGAAGAAGAAATCGGTAATTTGATACGAAGCGAACTAAACACTTTATTTGATATGGATTCTTTTTCATGGGATGGTAATACAGTCCAATTTAGAAAAGAATATTTTATGAGTTTTATTGGTAATTATATTTTAGACACAAAATCAAGTAGCTGGTATGATTCAATAGTATATCTTGGGGATATTGAAAGAATTTGGGAAACCGCATCTGACTTAGGTATTGTAAATTGTTTAGATTTTAGAATCCCTGAATGGCCTGATAGTTCATTGGTAAGAAATTACCTCAACGAGTATTTCGAAATATAATTTACAGTACATTTTTTTTTAGGTATATTTTCACCATGAAATTATACAACACTCAATCTAAAGAAGGTTTTATAAATCTTTTTGCCGATGAAATACTAAAGCAATTTGGTTTAGATACACACACCATTATAAATGTAATAAACGTAGATAATTTTATTATAATCAAAGGAATCACAGATTCGAAAAAAATTATAGATATCCACGAGTTTAAGTTAAAGTATCATGAAGAAAATAAAGACTACCTAAACTCCATCGGTATTCAGTCACTAAACACAATTGAACTGATTGAATACAAAGAAAGTATACAACCAAAAGATTATCTTTGGTTCAAATATTATAAATCAGATAGACCTGTTTTTTCACAAAAACAAATTACATATAGTGGTGAGTATAATTCAATAGACCAGTCCAATTTCTTAGAGGTCTTAGGTAATAATACAACCGACGTAGAACCACAAAACTATTTGTACACATCATCTGAGTTCCCTTATGGATACAGTTTACCTATGGGTAGATTATTGATGTATTATGGTGAAATGATTTATTACAACACTAAATCATCTTTTCCAAGTGATAATGTTGCGTTCAAAATAACCACAAAAAAACACAGTGATGATTTTGCAATAGAATTCTCAGGTAGTACATCTCCAACCAAAACGAATGAAAAAATGAAATCATCAATCTTAGATTTATTTGATTTTGATTTGGAGAACTTCAGAAAAGTGTTAGATGGTTATGATGTGCAAGATGACATTAAAAAACAAGTGGGTCCAAAACCATGGCTAACCAAAGTCTTAGACCCACAAGACGTAATATTCTTTTAGAGAATATGTTTTTTGATTAATTCAACACCTTCAGTCAATTCATCAAAATCGTCTTCAGGACAATACGTTGTTGAGACGTATTTGTCACCATCTTGTTCAATAACTAGAAAAGCCGGTACGTATTCATTACTTGTCGCCTCAACAAATGCGTCGTAATCATCTACATACTCGTTGATATCTCTATCAGTATATTCAATACCATTTTCCTCAAGAAGCTCTTTCATGCTTACACAATGAGGACATCCTTCCATTGTGAATAAAACTACCATTGGTTTCATAATACAGAATTTGCTAAATCAATTAATTGACTTTCCTGTAAGATACCAACCTTGGTTTCCACTAACTCACCATCTTTGAAAGCTTTGATTGTTGGAATAGAACGAACGTTTAATTCTGTTGCTAATTGTTTGTCAGTTTCAATGTCAAACTTGTATACCCCAACACTTGAGTTCTCAGCCTCAAATTTATTGGCAACTCGTTCAACGATAGGTCCCAACACTCTACAGGGTCCACACCAATCGGCGTACATATCAACGATAAATGATTCTTTTTTTAGGATTTTCTCTCTTAGTTCTTGTGATGTTAATACTTTCATTTTTTTATTCTTTTTAGTTGTTTTATAAATAATTCGACTTCACTTAGTCGTTTAGGTTCAAATAAGATTTTCACATTATAATTTTGGATAATGTGTTGGTCTTGTCTAAAGTATAGATATAAACCATTTTTCTCATATAAATACTCAAAACCTTTGGTGACCCCATCGTGTGTGTTATGTGTACCCAACACAAAGTTCAATGTCCAACCAGCATCAACCACATCTGAATAAATAAGTTTTGATTCAGATAATATTATTTCAGAATAAACTCCAAGTGTTTTTCTTACAATTTCATCAACTCTTGGGCTGGTTGGGTATCTTTTTTCAATATTACTTCCTTCCATTAGAGATAAAATAAGTTATTATCTTGATAAATAAAGTCCGCTTTTGGTACTGATTCAATCTCCCAACCAATAGTCCAAACATCGTTAGGGTTATTATTATTTACAAGTAGATACTTAGTCTTCCATTCTCTCACAATGTCAGTATTGGGAATCTTTTTTGATATAACAAATTGTTCAAACTTATTTTTCTTGAAATAGTCCACAAATCTTTTGTCCAATATCTCCAAAGTTGAATCATATATGGAGTTTGGTTCTTCATTGAATTTGGCTCTTGTTTGTACTCGTTTGAATTCAATCTTATTATAGTGGTTGTATACTTTATATTCAATAGTAAGTCTTCTATCCCCAGTACTTGAAGACTCTCTAAGGGACACAATAAACGAACTTGGTGTCTTCATATATGTTCTCACACAATTATTCTGAACTGAACTCTCTTCGTTGTAGTCAGTAGTTGTTTTCAAAACAACAGGGTAATAACTAATACCTAAGAAATTGAATATTGGTTTTTCGATTTCATTAACCAAATTCTCATCGTATTTGCGAGTATAGTATCCATTACTGTAAGACTGGTGTAAATCAGTGAATAGAATATGTTCATCCCTAAACTCTCTTTTGTCACGAGCCTTTATCTTTATCTCACCACCATTTGTCTTTACGTAAGTATAAAAATTAACATGGTCAACCAAATCCCTTATGTTTATATTACCATTCAAAGACAACTTAGTAAGTTCAAGTAAGTTTTTCCTTTCTTGTTTACTCAAAGTTGATGAATCAAAATTTACATTACCAATGTAATTTTTGTATCTAGATTCATAAAACATCTTAGAATAAAACTCATCCGATTCTTGTTCAAAGTAATCTTGTCCTATCAAATCTCTAACACAACAAATAAAGTTTACATTGATGTTTTCCGCCGTGTGTAGAAACTTTTTAAGTTTACTACCCTTCAAGTCATTTGCATTCATGAACGAATCAACCAACTTGTTTTGGTTCTTTCTCAAGAATGTCTTGTTAGTATGATTTACTTTTCCAGTGTAGGTATCTGGAGTAAAAAATAACCCATAGTTGTTTGGATACTTTATATTATTTGAATCTAAATAAAACTTTATGAATTCTCTGTTATCAAGTTTATTATCTTCAAATCTAACACCAATATGATTGGCAAACACCTTCAAAGCGTTTTGGAAAATAACATATTCTTCAGAATCCTTAGGTAAACCATTGAACCAAACTGATTTACCTTTATAACTCTTAACTTCATTGTAAGCCATTCGTATAACGTTTGTAACGCTATTTGAAATTAAGTTGTTTACTCTAATTGATTTGACTCTTTTCTTTTTATTTTGGAGTTTACCTACATGACCAAAGTAAAAATTTTTCGTCTTTGAATTGTATGTGACATACAAAAGATATCTTGTTTTCTTGAAGTATTTTTTCGCTCTTGTTCTTACATTAGTATAAGAAAAAAATTTCAGTGAGGTTTTAGTATCATCACATTCAACAACAATGGTACCTCTCTCGTGTCTTACAAGATAATCAGTATCATTTAGTTTCTCTTTCCATACAACTTCACCTACATCCGAACTAATACCGTTCGACACCACGTAGTTTTCAAACACATGTTTGTAGAGTAGTTCCATGGGAACAAAGATAATAAAATTAGTTCAAATAAAAACCACCAAATTCAGTTGGGACGAATATTTCTTTTGGTTTGTCGTCTACCTTAGGTAACTTATCAAATAAGTCCTTACATATTTCAATGTATTGTGTTCTGGTCAATGGAATATCCTCACCATCTTCATAATTCTTAAACGCCATTTCTTTCACCATAACATAGAACTCATCATGTTGTGATGGGTGTACTAAATTATTTAGTTCACCAGGATTCTTATCAAAAAATGTTTTTAGTTGTGATATGTAAATTTCTACGTCGACATTCTTCATAGAACAAAGATAATGAATTATACGAATCTAGTCCATAGATTAAGATTCTTACCACCAGATTCTTCCTCCTCTTGAGTAAACCCTGCTTTTTGGAATGCAGGTGGAATACCTTTGATTGCAGTATCTGCAACAGATA
>Ga0222714_10000607_pt1 | contig 41203 bp, 37 predicted proteins | sample C33_3DmetaG_FD_165048 | JGI IMG/M metagenome (GOLD analysis project Ga0222714, IMG submission 165048) | Estuarine water microbial communities from San Francisco Bay, California, United States - C33_3D | ecosystem: Environmental > Aquatic > Marine > Unclassified | place: USA: California...
GGTGTTCGACGAAAGTGGTGTAGACCTGTGCAGCACGCGCTTCCCGATCCGCGTCATCAGGCAACAGACTGAGGATGGCCAGGCGTTTCGACGCGCCGCGCAGGCTGTTGATGGCCTGCGGGGTCACCGCCACGCCGTGCGCCGCCAGTGCCGACGTAAAAGCCTGCGGCACCTGCCCGGCGTCGCGCACCGTGGTGCCGGCCATGTCCAGCACGACCAGCCCGATAGTCGTCTTGGTCATTCGGATTCCCGGTGACTTCCGGCAACAGTCATGATCGGACCTGTTCCTTTGTCCCGGTTTTTCTCAGACCAGTTCAACGCCGAAATGCCGCAGCGCAAAGGCGAAGATTCCGAAACAGAAAAAGGTGATGAATACGCAGGCAAGCAGCGCCGGCCAGAATCCGAAACGCGTCAGCAATGCCGGAAATGCCAGAAACATCGGCAGGGTCGGGAGCACGTACCAGAACGTGTACCAGGCGTGATTGGCTATTTTTTCCTGGGGCTGGTTTTCCATATGCAACCAGATCAGTGCCAGCACCGTCACCATCGGTAACGCGGCGACAAAACCCCCTAGCCTGTCACTGCGTTTCGCGAGCTCGGAAACCAGCACGACTACGGCTGCGGTCAAAAAATACTTGCTGATGATCCACGCCATGAACAACCCCGTTCCTGGAAGACTCTCCAGAATATAAATTGTTTCAATAAAAACAACCGCTTAATTCATGAGGCCGGCTTTGCCGGGGATTGTACGGCAGGCCCGGCACAGGCGGCGCGGAAGGCAAGTTCACCGACGCTGCCCGGCTCGACCTTGTCCCAGCTGCGCTGGTCGGCGGCGCCGGCATGCACCTCTTCACCCCGGGCCATGGGTTCTGCGTAATAAAACGCAACCAGCACGTCGCTCATGCGCTTCGCACAATCGAAAATCCAGTGCACCTTGATCGAGCGGTGCGGTTTCCTGCCGGGAATGTCGTCCTGCGGCTTGTGGTAATCGTCGATGGTCCACAGCCGCGCTTCATTTCCCGAACGGGTGATCGACTCGCGATCCAGATACGCGATCAATTCATCGTCCTCGAAATACCTGGTGAAATCGGCATGCGCGGTCAGGGTAAAACCGGCGAGCAAGGCTGCAACAATCAATCTTTTCATGGGTGGTCCGGTAAATTGAAACTGATCGGCGAATTCGACCGCGGCTCAGCCTTCGATCTTTTTCTTCAGCTTGGCCTGATACTTGTCGAGATCGACGATAAAACGGTCATGATCGCATTCGCCGACCTGTTCGACATCATCAAACACCCTGATCCTGAAGCTTAGCCGGCGGCGGTCCATGCCGGTCAATTCCACCTCGGCCCGCACCCGTTTGCCCATCGGCGTCGCGCCCATGTGGCGAATCGTCACGACGATGCCGACCTGCCCCTGTCCCGGCTTCAGGTGCGGCGCTACCAGTTCGCCGGCCGAGGCTTCGCAAAACTGCACCATCGACGGGGTGGAAAACACGCGATAGTCGCCGCGTTTCGTGGTCATCGCCTCGACGACCTCCCGTTCGGCCGTGTGTTTCATGCCGACCTGCAATGTTTCCATCAGTGTCATCCCCACCCGGTCAATGTGGCCGGCATTCTAGCCGAGCTGCGCACGCCTTACATGCCGTATGCCCCATCTGGTTCATGAAAAATTCCGGCAGATCCGGCCTGCGCTCATGCGGCGCTACCAGCCCAGGCTGGTGGCCGTAATCAGCAGCCCGAGCTCCAGCGCCGGCAGGATCAGGCCGATCTGGAACGAGCGGCTGAAATGCGCGAATGAGGACTGCCGGGGGTAGGACTTGATCAGCGCAAAATTGAAAATGGCGGTCAATGGAATGCCCACTCCCGAGAACAGCATGGCGGCCAAGCCGACAAACGAGCCGCCGGGCGCAGCCTGGATGACTATCAGCGTCACCAGGCATTGCAGCAGGAACGGAATGCCCAGGCAGGCCAGGTATTTCATTGCGGGTTTTCCGGAGGGGTGATGGACGCGCCCGGAATGCGGGCCCCAAAGCCCTGGCCCGGCGCATCAGCAATCGGGTCTACTTCTCGGGGAAGGCGTCGAAGGCAATGGCGTCGGCATCGCAACCCAGCGCCTTGGCCATGCTGTTGAGGGTGTCTTCGGTCAGCGCGACAACCGCATAATCGGCCTCGATGCCTTTGGCTGCCAGGAAGGCCTTGGCCTTGTCGCCGGAAGTCCACGTCACAACGAGGTCGGCCTGACCCTCCCCCGCGCTGCGGCTGACCGGAAAACCATCGGATTTGCTGACGATCGCAAACATGTCTGGGCCCCCCTGCACAAAGACTGCGGTTCCGCTATCCCGGATTTTTATCATAGAACCCGGGTCCAGGGCACCGGTTTAACGGTTTCGGTCCGCAGCACCCGGGATTTCAGCCGCGCTAGCGGTAAATTTTGTTGAGTCCGGCCACACTGAACCCGTTCATGCGGTGTTTGCCGACAAAAATGATCGGGATACCCCGTCCCCTAAAAGCCTTGTAGGCCTGCCTCGCGGCAGCGTCCTTTTCGATGTCGTACTCGATGTAACGTATGCCCTGCTGGCGAAAATAATTGCGCGCCTGCTGGCAATACGGGCGCCAGCTGGTGGCGTACATCTCCACCTGCGGCTGTTCATATGCGGCCATTACCGGGCGCAAGAATCCGTCCGGTGCGGTTCCGGCATGGGCAGGATTCCACAACAGGCACGCCAGCAGGTAACCGTATTTCATTGCTGCAGATTACCTGACTTTGCAGCTTTGAAATATCCGGGCGCAATCGTGCCGGAATCCGGAGTGCAGCACGATCAGCGGTTTGTACCTCCGCTACCAGGCCGCTTCGAGGGTCGCCATCAGCGCCGGCCGCTCTTGCAGGAATTCGCGTTTCGGATCGGCGTTGAAATTCTTCAGGGAATTTTCGAGGATGGCAGCGAGGCTGTTGCGGGGAATATCGAGTGCGCGCAGCTTCACCGGCATCCCGGCATCGGCAAACGTGCGCTCAACGGCCTCGGCTGCGCGTTCATGGGCCGGGCCGCTGCCGGTCACGCCGAAGGCGTCGGCGATCAGTGCCATCGCTTCCGGATCGCGCATGCCGAAACGACGCATCACCGTCGCGGTGAGCGCCGAATTGGCTTCTCCCTGCCCGACATGGGCATGGAGGTTGAACAGCGCGGTCGCCAGCGCGTAGGTCACGCGCGCCGGCCAGTGCTTTTCGGTCAAAGCGCCGCCGTCGTCGGCATCGCGGTTCTGCAAGAAGGCCGCAGCGCACATCTCGATGCGCGCGCCCGCATCGAGCGGATCGCCCATGCGCAGCAACGCGCCGCGCGCGAGACGGAAAGCCTGCAACCGGTCGCCTTCCGAAAGCGGGCCCATGCGCGGCGCGCCGAGGTTCATGATGGCCCGCCACAGCACCGAGGTACCTGTGGTTCGCGCCAGGGACAGCGGAGCCGTCAGCAGCGCCTCTTCGTCCCAGAACAGCGAAACCGGGCGGGTTTTCGGATCGAAGAATTCCATGCGGTGCGGACGTCCCGGATCTTTCACCGCCGAACCGCCGCGATTCTGCGCAGTCGTCGCTGCCGTGGCGACATTGATGATCGGCAGTTTCGGCGCCAGCAGCTTCGGGCTGATGGCCGGCGCGTTGTCCGGATACTGCGTGATGAGCTGATCGACCGGCGCCTTTTCCGCCATGAGTATGGCCACCACCCGCGTGCCCTGGATCACGCTGCCGGCGCCGACTCCGATCAGCAGGTCGGCGTTCGCGGCGCGGGCCGCAGCGCAGGCTGCCTGCACCGAAACGAGCGTGGTGTCCTTTTCGATTTCATCATAGCGACCTGCATAGGCCGGACCGAGGATTTTCTCGATTCGGTCCACCAGATTCGTCTTGCGCGACACACTGCGGCCGGAAACGACGAACGCACGCTGCGACTTGCAGCGCTTCAGTTCCGCCGGCAGGTTTTCCAGTGCGTCTTTCCCGCTGTACAAGCGCAACGGATAAGCTGTTGCGCGAAACTGATGCTGGTAGGCCATCGAAGGGGTCAGGCCCGCGCCGCCTTGAACCGTTCGAACGTCGCCAGTGCCGCCAGCGGGTGGCCGGCATTGGCCATTTCGTCGTACACCGGCACGCCCAGCGCCACCGCCTTGTCGCGGAATTCGCGCTTACGCGCTTCCAGAGCTGGCTCGCCATCGGAACGCAGCACCAGGATGAAATGCGACTTGCCCGGGTGCTTTTCCTGCACCCGCATTGCCGCCGCGACGAGGTTGTCGAGCACTTCGGGCTTGGTGCGACCGACAAAGGCCGACAGGTTCAGATGCATCACCAATGCCTCTGGTTTGCCCTGGCTGTAGATGATATCGAGGATTTTTTCGGCAACACGCCCGTCGTCCTGTTGCAAGGTGCCCACCGGGCAGTCTACCGGGTTGGTGATGCTGGTGCCGGGGGGCAGCTTCATTTCCGCCAGCGCATCGATGACCCCCTGCGCAAAAGGCGTCACATCGAGTCCGAGCCGCGCGTAGTAGTCAGTGGCCAGTACGCTGGTGCCGCCGCCGTTGCCAAACAATACGACATTTTTCGTCGGCCGCTGCGGGCGCGGGATCAGCGACTGGAAGATCAGCAGGGTATCGACGAACTGATCAAGGGTGTCGACCAGCATGCAGCCGGTCTGGCGCGCCAGCGCCACCCATACGCGGTCGTCGCCGGCGAGTGAGCCGGTGTGCGAAGCCGCCGCGGCGAGTCCCTGCTGCGTGCGCCCGCCCTTGAGGATCACCACCGGCTTCGATGCTTTCGCGCGGCGCAGGATGTCGAACAGCCGCCGGCCATCCTTGGCGGTTTCGATGTACATGCCGATGACCCGGGTCGCTTCGTCGGCAAAATAAAACTCCAGCAGGTCGGACGGCGTGACATCGGCGCAATTGCCTACGGTCACCAGCCCGGAAAACTTCAGGCCGCGTGCCAGGCCGCGGCGGATGATGTCGGTGCCCAGTCCACCGCTTTGCGACACGATACCAACCTTGCCGACTTCCTTCGGCCCGATTTCTGTGAAAGTGACGCGGCCGCGCGGCGTGTAGATGCCCAGGCAATTGGGGCCGATCAGGCGCATGCCGCCTTCACGTGCCGCCGCCGCCAGTTCATCCTGCAGGTTTTTCCCTTCGTCGACTTCGCCGAAACCGCTGGAGATCACCTGCGCAAAACGCACATGACCTTTCGCCGCAGCCAGCATGCCGGGAATCTGCGCCCCGGAGACGGCGATGTAGGCGTAATCCACCGGTTTGGGGGTATCAGCCAGCGTTTTGTAAGCGGTGAGGCCGTCAATTTCAGCCGCGGCAGGATGGATCGGATAAATGTCACCGCTGAACCCGAACTCGCGGATACGGCGGATGAACACGTTTGGCAGGGCGTTGCCCTTGGTCGAAGCACCGATGACGGCAACCGTTTTCGGTGCGAACAGCGGGGTGAATTCTTCAATGATATTCATGTTGGTTGATCCCATGCTCAGCCGAGAATGAAACGCGCGTCAACGGCGACCGCCGCGGTCTCGGACACGATCAGTGGATTGATGTCGGCCTCGCTGATATCGGCGGCGTGCTGCATCAGCAAACCGTTTTCTCCGCCCACTTTCAGCAATACATCGATGATGGAGTCCATGGACGCTGGCTTGGTGCCGCGAGCGCCTTTCAAAATCGCAGCCCCTTTCAACTCGGCAATCATCTCCTCGGCATCTATGCGCGTGATCGGGCACAGCCGGAACGACACGTCCTTGAGGATCTCGACGAAGATGCCGCCGAGACCGACCATCACCAGAGGGCCGAACTGCGGATCGCGCAGACCACCGATCACCAGCTCATGTCCAGCGGGCACCATCTCCTCGACCAGGAAACCTTCGATGCGCGCGTTCCTGATTTTCGGCGCAGTGAGCATGCCTTCAATCGCCGCTTTCACTTCGGCGGCACTGCGCAGGTTGATTTTCACGCCGCCGGCATCGCTCTTGTGCAGGATGTCGGGCGACATCACTTTCACCACCACCGGAACCTGCAGGCCGTTCATCACCGCCTCGACATCGGCGACGCCTTTCGCCACGCGCGACTGCGGAACGCGGATGCCATGTGTTGCCAGCAGTTGCTTGCCGGCGCTTTCGTCGAGCGCGCCGCGGCCTGCGGCCTTGGCAGCGGAAATAACAATATCTATTTGATTTTTAATCATATTTTTCTGCCGGTTACTTCGCCGATGATGCCGGTATGCACGCGTCCCTCGCGGAACTGCGGCGAACGCAGGATGTTCACCACGGCCGGGATGTTGTGCTTGAGGCCCTGGATGTCGAATCCGCCCAGCGCCTCGACCAGTTTGTCGATCGCCGCTTCGCGGGTCGTCGCGCGGACGATGACCTTGGCGATCATCGGATCGTAATGCGGCGTGACGTCGCGGCCTTCGGCATAACCGGTGTCGACGCGGATGCCCTCACCCTCCGGCGGACGGAACACCGTCAGCTTGCCCGGTGACGGGAAAAAATTCTTTGGATCTTCGGCATAGACCCGCGCCTGGATCGCATGGCCCTTGATTTCGGCTTGGCCCGGCAGGATATCTCCGAGTTTTTCTCCAGCCGCGGAACGGATCTGCGCACGCACCAGGTCAACGCCGGTGACTTCCTCGGTGACGCCATGCTCGACCTGCAGCCGGGTGTTCATTTCAAGGAAGTTGAACGAACCGTCGGCGCCGAGCAGCATTTCGACGGTGCCGATGTTGTCGTAACCCATGCTGCGCATGATGCCGGCGATCTGGTCGGCGACGGCGACCGCCTTGTCGCGCGGGATCTCCGGCCCCGGCGCTTCTTCTATCACTTTCTGATTGCGGCGCTGGGTCGAGCAGTCGCGCTCGAACAGGTGCATCGCGCCGCCATGCTGGTCGCCGAGAATCTGGAATTCGACATGGCGCGGCCGTTCGATCAGTTTCTCGAGATAGACCTCGGTGGTGCCGAAGCCACGACTTGCCATTGAGCGCGAACGCTCCACCGCGGTCAGCAGTTCCGCCTCGTCCTTCGCAGGCAACATGCCGATGCCGCCACCCCCGCCGGCGGGTTTCACCAGCACCGGAAATCCGATCTTGCGCGCGGCGGCGATGATTGCGTCATTGTCATCCGGCAGCACGTCCGAACCGTGCGACATCGGCATGCCGTACTGTGCGGCAATCTCGCGGGCGCGGGTCTTGTGGCCCATGGTGTCTATCCATTTCGGCGACGGCCCGATGAAGCGGCAGCCGGCGTCGATGACCTTCTGAGCGAAACCGGCGTTCTCCGACAGGAAACCGTAACCGGGATGCAGACCGTCAGCGCCGGATCGTTTCAGCACATCAATAACGGTGTCCTGATTGAGATAACTTTCGCGTGCGGGTGCAGGTCCGATGGCGAAGGTCTGGCTCGCCATTTCGAGATAGGGCGCGTGGCGATCGGCTTCCGAATACACCGCGACCGAAGGAATATTCATGGCGTTCAGCGCGCGCAACACGCGCGCCGCGACAGCGCCGCGGTTTGATACCAGTACTTTATTGAACATCAGACACGGATTCCCGAAACAGGATAAAAAAGAAACGTGGAGCGCGACCGATTGGGTGTTGGGCGCGCGCTCCGCGTTTCACGAAGTCGTCAGTAACTGGTCGGCCAGCTGCGCATCAGGTGCTGCCCTACCCCCTTGGTCATGCGCAGCTTGTAGACGTCGAGCATGCGTATCAGGTAGTCGCGGGTGTCCTGCGGCTTGATCACCGACTGCGCGGCATACACTGCGGCGAGGCCCCAGACATCGGCGCCTTTGCGGATGTCGGCAAGCGCTTCCTCGAAACCGGGTTCGCCGATGCCGACGCCGTGCACGATCTTGGTTGCGAAGTCCGGGCTCATGAAGCTGACCTCCGCGGTCGGCCAGGCGCCGATTTCGTCGGAGTGGCGGCCACCGCCCATGCAGACATAGGCCCGGCCATAGCTCTTGCGCACGATCACCGTGATGTGCGGCACCGTGACCAGCGTCATCGCGTTCATGAAATTCATGATCTTGCCCGGCGCGCCGGCGCGTTCGGCTTCGGTGCCGATCTGGAATCCCGGGGTATCGACCAGCATCACGAACGGGATGTTGAACGAATCGCACATCACGATGAAATCGACGATCTTGCGGCAGGCATCAGCGTCGAGCGCACCGCCACGATGCAGCGGGTTGTTGGCGATGATCCCCACGCTCTTGCCGCCGAGCCGCGCCAGAGCAGTCACCGCGCTCTTGCCGAAGCGCGGCTTCATCTCGAACAGTGAATCCTTGTCGACGATGCACCTGATCACCCGCTTCATGTCGTACACCTGGGTACGGCTCTCGGGCAGTATGTCGAACACTTTCGCCATGTCGGCGCCGGACCCTGCCGGCACCGGCGCGTCGGCCGGTGTTTCGCGATGGTGATTGGGCATGTACGAGAGAAATTTCTTGATCTGGTCGAACACCTCTTCCTCGGTGTCGGCAAACTGATCGATCAGGCCGGTGGTTTCGGCATGCAGGCGCCAGCCGCCGAGGTCTTCGGCAGAAACCTTCTCGCCCAGCGCCATCGACACCAGCCCCGGGCTGGACACAGCCATGATCGCGCTCTTGTGCATGATCGCGAAATCCGACTGGCACATCAGCCAGGTCGAGGAACCGAATGAAGGACCGAAGGCGGCGGCGGCCATCGGGATTTCACGCATGCGGCGGAACTGGGTATTGTCGTTGCCCAGCAACAGCCCCATGCCGCGCGAACCCATCGCGTCGGGCAGTCGCGCGCCGGTGGATTCTCCGATCAATACCAAGGGCATGCCGCGCTCAGTGGCGGTGCGTTTCATGTGCGCGATTTTTTTGCTGTTGGTGGCGGAAGTGGACGCGCCCTTCACCGTGAAGTCGTTGACCACCAGGCAGACATCGCGGCCGTCAATCCGGCCAAAGCCGGCGAGCTTGCCGTCAGTCTGGGTTTCGTCTTCCATGTCCGGATAAACCGCCGAAGATCCGAACAGTCCGGATTCGATGAAGGAACCCTGGTCCATCAGGTAGTCGATGCGCTGGCGCGCATTCCAGATGCCCTTGGCCGTTCGCTTCGCGTATTTCTCTTCACCGCCACCGGCCAGCGCCTTGGCGCGGCGGGCTTCGTATTCCTGCAGCAATGCTTCGAAAGCCATTTTATATATCCAATTAAAACAATTAGTTATGAATCAAGGGCGAACGCCGGCGCGGCACTTCGGCCCGAGCTGGCTGGCCAGGCGCCCCTGCATCGCATCGATGAACTGGCACAGATAGGGGCGCGTCTCGCGCGGATCGATCAGGTCTTCAATCGCAAAGGCTTCAGCGGTGCGGAACGGCGAAGCCAGCTGTTTCAGCTCGGCTTCGATTTCGCGTTCACGTGCCGCCGGATCCGGCGCGCTTTCGATTTCACGGCGGTAGGCCGCCTTGACACCACCCTCCACCGGCAGCGAACCCCATTCGCCGGAGGGCCAGGCGATCTTGAAGTTGAGGCCGGCACGGTCGATGAAGCCGCCGCCCGCTACGCCATAACACTTGCGCACGATCACCGTGAACATCGGTACTTTCGCCTGACCGAGGATGTAGCGCGTGCGCACACCTTCGCGCAGGATGGCTTCGGCTTCGGACTCGCGACCGACCATCAGTCCCGGGATGTCGGCGAACAGGATGATCGGGATGTTGAACATGTCACACAGCTCGGTGAAGTGGCCCTGCTTGCGCGCCGCTTTCACATCCATGATGCCGCCGACCATCGGATTGCTGGCGATGATGCCGACGACCTTTCCGTTCATCCGCGCCAGTGCGGTGATCACGGCCTTGCCGAAAGTCGGCTGGATTTCAAACAGCGAATCGCGGTCGACAATCATGCCGACCAGCTTTTTCATGTTGTATGCCTGGCGGTTCGAGCGCGGCACGATGCTGGCCAGCGCGTCTTCGCAGCGATCCACCGGATCCCCGTTGTTCTCGACCGGCGGCAGTTCCCAGACGTTCTGCGGCATGTACGACAGGAAACGGCGGATCTGTTCGAAACAGTCCTGTTCGTTTGCGGCGACATTGTCGATGGTGCCTGCCGTGTCGACCGCGACTTTGGTGCCGCCGAGTTCGTCCTTGTGCAGCTTCTCACCGAAGGCGCGTTCGACCACCGGTGGACCCGCAGCAAAAATCTGCCCCGTGCCTTTGACCATGATCGACCAGTGGGCGAGGATGGCGCGCATCGAAGGACCGCCTGCGGTCGTGCCCATCACTGCCGACACCACCGGAACCATGCCCATCAACTCGACGGATCGTTCGATGCCATCCTGGCCGTAACCCGGGACGACGGTATAGCCCTTGCGCTTGGCGGTGTTGACCGTGCCGCCGGTGCCGTCGATCAGGTTGACCAGCGGAATGCGGTATTCATGGGCGAGGTCCTCGATGAACCCGCCTTGGCCACCTTTGCGGCGATCGCTGCCGAAACCGGTGCCGGCGCGGATGGTGTAATCCTCGCCGCCTATCGCTACCGGCCGGCCATTGATGCGGGCTATGCCCATCACATAGGGCGCCGGTTCAAAACCCGTCAGCTTGCCGGCGACGTCGTAGCTGCCTTTGCCGGCGAGTTTGCCGACTTCACGAAATGAGCCGGGATCTGCAAGTTGGGTGACGCGTTCGCGTACTGTCAGCTTGCCTTGGGCATGATGCCTGGCAACTGCTTCCGGGCCGCCACAAGCTTCTGCAAGCATGCGCCGGTGATGCAATTCATCGATTTCAGGCTGCCAGCTCACAGATCCAGTGATTAGAAAATATTAATTAAAACAATAAGTTATGATTTTTCGGAGCGCATGGGGAGAAAGTCAGCGCTTACTCTTCAATAATGGCAACCACCTGTCCCTCAGCAACCGGATCCTTTTCCTTGACGAGGATTTCCTTGACCGTACCGCCGTCTTCGGTAATTACCGGAATTTCCATCTTCATCGATTCGATGACGATCAATACATCACCACTTTCAACCTTGTCGCCTGGCTTGGCCTTCAGCTGCCAGACCGTACCGGTGATTTCGGATTTCACTTCTATGCGCGCCATGTAGATAACTCCTCGTGAGGGCTCAATATTCTTGCTGGATGCTAGTCCGGCCCCCGATTGTTGTCAAGAAGATTGTTGACAATCATACAATCAGTCCGTATTGTAGGGCTTGATATGGTCACCGCAGTCCCTCCATTGCCGACTATCGCGGCCTCGCACGGCGAACTGCCCGCTTGGCGGGAAGCGGCGTCACCGCTCACGCAATCACTGCCGGAGCAGATTGCCGCACGCCTGTCCGAGCGCATTGTGTCGGGCGCTTATGTTCCGGGGCAACGCATCATGGAACAGGCGGTCGCCGCCGAATTCGAAGTCAGCCGCGGGCCGGTGCGCGAGGCGCTGCGGCTGCTGGAAAAAGACGGGCTGGTGATCATCCTGCCGCGCCGCGGCGCCCAAGTCACCAACCCGACCATCGCCGAGGTCAATGAAATCTTCGACATTCGCGCCATGCTCAACGGTTTGCGCGACCGTACGATCGCAGAAAGTCCGCAGCGTGAGCCATTGTTGCCGGTGCTGGAACAGGAGATCACGGCACTTGCCGGTCATGCCGCGCTGCCCGACGGCGCCAGTTACATCGATACCGTGCTGCGCCTGAACCGTCTGCTGACCCAGGCCAGCGGCAACCGTCGCCTGCAGGCCATACTCGGCTCGCTGGCGGTGCAAACCGTGCGTTATACGCGCCTCGGCCTGTCGACGCCGGAACGCCGGCGTCAGTCGGTGCAACACTGGCAGGATCTGCTGCGCGCAATCCGCGACGGGAACGGCGACGCGGCAGAACGAATCGCGCGCCGGCGCGTGCTTGATTCGCGTGACGCCGCGATCGAACAACTGCTGCGGCAGCGCGCCGCCGCCGACGCCCAGTCCGCCGCCTGACCGCCGACTCCGCAACAGCCGGCGCTGTGTCCTTCCGGTAAACTGGCCGCCTTTGCATACTCATCCGGATACCACTGAAATGACCGCATTGCCGAAACTGAACGACGCGAAACTCGAACTCGACGGGCGCATCGCCGTACTGACCTTCAATCGCGACGACGTGCGCAACGCACTGACCAGCACCGAGCTGGTGTCGGACATCGTCAACACGCTGCAATGGGCCAACAGCACCATCGACGCTTCGGTGCTGGTCATCACCGGCGCCGGCAGCGCTTTTTCCGCCGGCGGCAACATCAAGACCATGGGTGAACGCGCCAAGGCGCCGCCGCACGAACTGCAACGCAACTACCGGCTGGGCATCCAGCGCATTCCAATGGCCATGCAGGACACCGATATCCCGGTGATCGCGGCAATAAACGGTCCGGCGATCGGCGCCGGCTTCGATCTCGCCAACATGTGCGACATCCGCATCGGCTCGACCGAGGCGCAGTTCGGCGAAACCTTCGTCAACCTCGGGATCATCCCGGGCGACGGCGGCGCCTGGTTCCTCAACCGCCTGCTCGGCTACCAGCGCGCGGCGGAACTGACGCTGACCGGGCGCATCATCAAGGCGGACGAGGCTAAAACGCTGGGCATCCTGCTCGAAGTCACCGAACCGGGCGAACTGATGGCGGTCGCAAAAAAAATGGCCGGCAAAATCGCCGCCAAGCCGCCGCAGGCCATCCGTTACGCCAAGCGGCTGCTCAAGCTCGCGCAGCGCCAGAATCTCGAAGAACATCTTGATGCCTGTTCGGCTTTTCAGGCTATCTGCCACAAGACGGAAGACCACCAGGAAGCCTTGCAGGCGTTCTTCGACAAACGCAAGGGCGAATTCAAGGGCCGCTGATGGATGCCGTGCGTCGCATGACCGCGGCTGCGGTCCTCGTTACTGCGGGGCTGGCGGCTCCGGTGCTGGCGCAGCAGCAAACCGTTCCACCGAAAAGCGGGGAACTGGTCTTTGCGCCGCGGGATGACGCCGCCTACGACCAGTCGTGGACGCGGTTTCGCGACCAGTTGCTCGAAGCTGTACAGAAGCGCGACCTTAAATTCGTGATGGGCATCGTTGACCCCAACGTGCGCAACGGCATAGACCGCCCGAACGGTCATCCGGAATTCCGCAGGCAGTGGCATGTCGACGACGAAGACAGCCCGTTGTGGCGCGAATTGCCGCGCGCGTTGCACCTGGGCGCTGTTTATTACGGCCACGCCCGCATGCCGCGCAGCCTGTGCGCGCCCTACGTGATGCCGCATTGGCCGAAGAATGTGGATCCGCGAAGTCACGGCGCGATCACGGCGCGCGAAACCGCGATGCGTGACGCGCCATCCGGTGCCGCGACGATCCTTGCCAGCCTCGGTCATTCGATAGTCCGGGTCGGTGACTGGGAAGTCGCGGATTCGGACCGGGAAGTGAAACAAAAGTGGGTGAAAATCAGCCTTGATGAGCGTGAAGGCTATATTCCCGAGGAACACATCCGCAGTCCGATCGAGCATCTGGCTTGCTTCCGCAAAAGCGAGGCCGGGTGGCGGCTGACGTCTTTCCTTGCCGCCGGGGAATGAGCGGCAACCATGCCCGTCTTCTGGTTACTGCAGTCCTGATGATCGTCAGCAGCGCAGTACCGGCTCTCGATCTGCAGGGACATCGCGGCGCGCGCGGGCTGCTGCCTGAAAATACGCTGCCGGCGTTTGCGAAAGCACTGGAAATCGGCGTCACCACGCTGGAACTCGATACTGCGGTGACCCGTGACGGCGTGATCGTGGTCAGCCACGATGCCACGCTGAATCCCGACATCACCCGCGACCGCGACGGTCGATGGATACTGCGCAAGGACATTGCCATCCATGATCTGACCTGGTCCGAATTGCAGCAATACGACGTGGGTCGCATCAACCCGGATTCGGCCTACGCGGCGCGGTTTCGGCGGCAGCAACCGGTAGACGGGACGCGCATGCCACGATTGATTGACGTGTTCGCACTGGCGCGCCGTGCCGGCAACGAACAGGTACGCTTCAATATCGAAACCAAGATTTCACCGGAACATCCGCAACGGACGTTGTCGCCGGAAGCCTTTGCCCGTGCGCTGATCGCGCTGGTGCGCGCCGAAAAGCTGGAGTCCCGCGTCACCGTCCAGTCATTCGACTGGCGCACCCTGCAGGTGGTGCAGAGGGAAATGCCGCAAATCGTCACGGTCTATCTCAGCGCGCAGCAACCCTGGCAGGACAACATCCGTTCCGGGGGGAAAACTTCGCCGTGGACAGCCGGATTTCATGTCAGCCGTTACGGCGGGTCGCTGCCGCAGCTGGTCAAGGCCGCTGGCGGCAAAGTATGGTCACCGTATTACGGGGAAATTGCCGTGGAAGCGGTGCGCGAAGCGCACCGGCTCGGACTGAAAGTGGTGGTGTGGACGGCCAACGATCCGAAGGACATTGCACGCATGCTTGATCTGGGTGTCGACGGCATCATCTCGGATTACCCGGACCGGCTGCGCCGGGCCGCGCGGGATCGCGGCCTGGCGTTGCCGGCGCCGACCCCTGTCGTACCTTAACCCGAAACAAAAGGGAGGCCGGCGGCCTCCCTGGTGCTGGTTCGACGCTTGGTGCCTCAGCGCAGCCCGGCGATGTATTCCGCTACGGCAGCAATTTCCTGATCGCTCATCTTCGCCGCCGCGCCGCGCATCATCTGCGCAGGGTCGTTGGCGCGCTGGCCGCCGCGGAACGCTTTCAGCTGCATTGCCGTGTATTCGGCATGCTGGCCGGCGATGCGCGGAAACTGCGCAGGGATGCCGGCGCCGTTAGGCGCATGGCAAGCGGCGCAGGCGGGAACGCCTTTCGCCGCGATGCCACCGCGATAAATGGCTTCACCCTGTTTGACCAGTTTCCCGTCGCGCGCTGGGCGCGGCTTGGCTTTCTGCGCGGCAAAGTACGCAGCCAGGTTTTTCATGTCATCTTCCGACAGGTTGGCCACCATGCCGCCCATCACCGGATTGACGCGCTCGGCGGGCTTGCCCCCCTGTGCCTTGAAATTCACCAGTTGCTTGTAGGTGTATTCGGGATGTTGCCCGGCGAGGCTCGGATTCACGGGAATGGCGCTGTTGCCATCGCCGCCATGACACGCGGCACACACCGTGGTGACAATCTGTTGTGCCTTGGCGGCATCACCCTTGATGACACCCTGGGCAAACACGGAAGATGTCAGCAGGGTGCCGGCCGTCAGCACCCAAAATTGCCAATAATTTACGCGGCGCAATCCCATGCCTGCTCCTTGATCGTACGGTCGGTAAAAAAGGCTTGTATTCTATAGCATTCCCCCGCCTGTTTCCCCCACTCGCCAGGAGCATACGAGTTGTCCTTGTTTTCGCAGCTGGAGTTCCGTTATGCCGTGCACCAGATTGCTGACATGCCGCCGGACCATGGCATTGAGGTGGCATTTGCCGGGCGTTCGAACGCCGGCAAATCGACCGCGATCAATGCGCTGGCGAACCGCAAAAAACTGGCTTTTGTCAGCAAGACCCCTGGGCGCACCCAGGCGTTGAATTTTTTTGAAATGGCCAATCGATGCTTCCTGGTTGACCTGCCAGGCTATGGTTATGCTGCGGTTCCCGGTCGTGAACAGGAGCGCTGGAGCGAGTTAATAAGCACTTACATTACACAGCGTAATGCCTTGAAGTTACTGGTTTTAGTGGCTGATGCCCGTCACGGCATCACGCCGCTGGATCATTATCTGCTGGACTGGCTGGCGCCGACCGGTAAACCGGTGCATGTACTGCTGACCAAGGCCGACAAACTGACCCGCCAGCAGGCCGACGCGGCATTGAAGCAGGCAACGGCCGACCTTGCACGCCATGCTGTCGAATCATCAGTGCAGATCTTCTCGGGACTGCGCAAAACCGGGGTGCGCGAAGCCCAGGTTGCCATTGCCAGGCGGTTGAAACAATAAAAAACCCCCGGTAAAGGGGAGTAAACCGGGGGCCAAAAAAGCCTTAATTAGGATTAAGGCACCCGCTCAGGGAGGAGAAGCGGGAGACAGCCTAAGCCATCTGCAAGCTGAGACGACTATAATCGGCAGAAGTTCCCGCCCTTGCAGGTTGCCGGAATCTCCCCGTAATTCCAAGGTGTTAGCGCCATGTTTCCACTCGGTCAGTATCCATCAGTACGCATGCGCAGGATGCGCAAGGATGACTTTTCGCGTCGTCTGATGCGGGAAAACCGGCTTGCTGCCGACGATCTGATCTATCCTGTTTTCATCATCGACGGCAAAAACCGCACCGAGGCTGTGGATTCCATGCCAGGTGTGCGGCGGTACACGGTAGACAAACTCTTGCAGCATGCCGCCGCCTGCATCGAACTCGGCATTCCGGCCGTTGCGTTGTTTCCGGCAATCGAACGCGCGCTGAAAACCGCGGACGGGCGCGAAGCCGTCAATCCGAAAGGCCTGGTACCGCGCGCAGTGGCCGCATTGAAAAAACGCTTTCCCGAACTCGGGGTGATTACCGACGTTGCGCTTGATCCCTACACTACCCACGGCCAGGACGGCGTGGTTGACCGCAACGGTTACGTGCTGAATGACGAAACCGTTGCGGTACTCGAACAGCAGGCGACCGTCTGCGCGGCCGCCGGGGTCGATGTCGTAGCGCCCTCCGACATGATGGATGGCCGCATCGGCGCAATTCGTGCCGCCCTCGAAAAGAAGGGATTCATCCATACCCGGATCATGGCCTACTCGGCCAAATATGCCTCCGGCTTTTACGGCCCTTTCCGCGACGCCGTCGGTTCTGCCAAACAGCTGGGCAAGAGCGACAAGCGCAACTACCAGATGGATCCGGCAAACAGTGATGAAGCCCTGTGGGAAGTCGGCCTCGACCTGCAGGAAGGCGCTGACATAGTCATGATCAAGCCGGGCATGCCTTATCTCGACATCGTTCGCCGGGTAAAGGATCAGTACAAGGCGCCTACCTACGTCTATCAGGTCAGCGGCGAATATGCGATGCTGAAGGCCGCTGCGCGCAACGGCTGGCTTGATGAGCGGACATGCGCGATGGAAGCATTGCTGGCATTCAAGCGCGCCGGAGCCGACGGCGTGCTGACTTATTTTGCGTTAGACGCCGCGCGCTGGATCCGCGAAGGTCGCGGCTGACTCTCCACCGGGATCCCGGCCCAGCAAAGCTTCCACTGCAGCGAGCCGCACTCGTTCGATGGCGCGGCCGTCGGGCGTCGCCCGGACAGGGGCACGCAAGTCGCGCAAATCGAATACCGTCAGTTCGACTTCGACGCCGTCGTAATCCATGGCAAACACTGGAAATACCCTTGCCTCGCGCCCGGCATAAAGCCGGATCTGCGTCGTGTGATAGCTGATGCCGCGATCGAGCAGAAACATCTCCAAGGCTTTGGCATTGTCAGTGAACAGTTGCAGGCGTATTCCGGCGTAAGGTCCGGCAATGCCGGAGAGCACGGAGCCTGTCAGATGCGGCTTAAAATCATCCAGTTCGCGCATCACCCGAACCGCCCGTTCACGCAGGCCGTTCACCCGCCGGATTTGGTCATCACCCTGATAAATATCCTGGTATTCGCGCAGCGCGGCATCGATTTCGTCGTTGGTCGGCAGCTTGCGAGTGTCCGGATTGCCCAGTTGCCTCGCAGCTTTGCGTTTGGCCAGGCCATAGTCCTCGATGCCATCCTGAGCCATCAAGCGCGCGGCTTGAATTGCAATCGAGCTGCGAATATCGTCGCGACCGCGTTCCCTGGACATAGGACACCCCCTGCACACCACTGACGTCCGGCCACCTGCGCGCGGGTCAGAATCAGAACAGCTGGTTTCTCACTTCATCAGGCAATTTTTCCCCGCTGATGGCTGAATCCGCAGACTGATCGGGGGCCGGGAACTCCTGGTAAAAATACTCGCTGATCCCGGTATCATCCTTGCTGCGCAACCCGGTCTCCGGATTTACCTGCATGGCAACCACCCCCGACGGGGGATTGAATGGCTCTTCAGGCAGGCTCCTCAGTGCCGGCCTCATGTATTCAATCCAGATCGGCAAAGCGGCGCTGCCGCCGGTTTCATTGCGACCGAGGGTTTTGGGTTGATCAAAACCCATCCACGCTATGGCCACCAGATTGGGCTGGAACCCGCAGAACCAGGCATCTACGAATTCGTTGGTGGTCCCGGTTTTCCCGGCAAGATCCGCACGCTTGAGCTTCAGTGCCGCCGTCGCAGTGCCTGCGCTCACCACATCACGCATTATGCTGGACATGATGAAGGCGTTGCGCGGGTCCAGCACGCGTTCTGCCGATTCCCCGGCAACCTGCGGCTGGTTGACCAGCAGTACATTGCCCCTGGTGTCTTCAACGCGCTCGACAAAATAGGGGGCAATGCGAAAGCCGCCGTTGGCAAAAACCGAGTAGGCCCCGAACATCTGCATTGGCGTGACGCTGCCGGCACCCAGTGCCATCGTCAGATATGGTGGGTGCAATTTCGGATCAAACCCGAAACGTGCAATATAGTCTTGGGCATATTGCGGGGTGATTGCCTGCAATACGCGCACCGAAACCAGATTTTTCGATTTAGCCAGCGCCGTGCGCAAACGCAGGGGCCCGTCAAATTTGCCGTCATAGTTCTTCGGCTCCCAGTCTTCCGACCCGGTTTGCGCAGCGGTAAAGGTCAGCGGCGCATCGTTGACCACGGTCGCCGCTGTAAATCCTTTTTCCAATGCAGCCGAATAGATAAAAGGCTTGAAGCTGGATCCGGGCTGGCGCAGCGCCTGGGTAACATGGTTGAACTGATTGCGGTTGAAATCAAACCCCCCGACCAGCGCGAGAATTGCTCCGGTGCGCGGGTCACCGGATACCAGCGCAGACTCTACCGTCGGCAACTGGGTAATCTGCCATCTGGCCTTTTCGTCACGGGCGATCCTGATTACGGCACCGCGGCGTATTCTCTGGTTTGCGGCAGCCCTGTCGCCGAGCAGGCGCCCGGCAAACCGCAGCCCCTCGCCCGTGATGGAGATGCGTTCGCCGCCGGACCGGTAAACACGCACCAGCTTGGGTGAGGCTTCCAGAACTATGGCGGCATAAATCTCGTCGCTGTCCTGAACGTCCTGCAATGCCTCTTCGAGGCGTTCATCGGTCAGCTCACCCGTGAGCTCAACATAGCCCTCGGGTCCGCGATAACCGTGTCTGCGGTCATAATCCAGCACTCCCTTGCGCAATGCCTCGTATGCGACCTGCTGGTGCGTGGAACGCAGTGTCGTGTATACCTTCAGCCCTCGGGTATACGCACTTTCGCCGAAACGCTCGAACATCTGGGCGCGCACCATCTCAGCAAAAAAGTCAGCACGCACGCCATACTCGTTAAGCACTTGTTTGACCGCCACGGGCTCTTTTGCCGCAGCCGCGAGTTGCTGGTCGGAAATCATTCCCAGCTCACGCATGCGGCGCAACACGTATTGCTGGCGCAGCTTTGCCCGTGACGGGTTGGCTATGGGATTAAAACGCGAAGGTGCTTTCGGCAGGCCCGCCAGCATTGCATGCTCACCTATCGACAGCTCGGCGAGCGGTTTCCCGTAATAAATCTGTGCCGCGGCGGCAAATCCATAAGCTCGCTGCCCGAGGTAAATCTGGTTGATATAAAGTTCAAGAATCTGCTTTTTGCTCAGACTGGCTTCGATCTTGAAGGCCAGCAGCATCTCGTTGAATTTCCTGGTAAGCGTTTTTTCTTTCGACAGGAAAAAGTTGCGTGCGACCTGCATGGTGATCGTGGATGCTCCCTGGCGCACGCCGCCAGAAGCAAAATTTGACAGTGCCGCGCGGGCCACGCCCACATAATCCACTCCGCCATGCCGATAAAAACGCTCGTCTTCGGCGGCGACTATGGCATCGATCAGGTTTTTGGGTACCTGGTCCAGTGACACGACTGCTCGGCGTTCTTCGCCAAACTCGCCGATCAGTTTTTCGTCCGCACTGTAGACTCTAAGAGGTATCTTGGGCTGGTAATCCGTCAACACCCCAAGCGAGGGAAGGGTCGGATAAACCATGACGGCCGTAAATCCGATGACCAGAGCGCCTGCGGCCGCAAGCAAAAACACAAGTAATAGTGGGATTGCCCACCAACGAGCAGACATCTAGTAGAAATTAATTTTTGTGAAAAAAGTCAAACGAATCTGTGGGTTACGCGCCACATCTAATGCAAAATCTTATTGCCTGAAATCAAAAAATCCTGCACAGTAGAACCTGACGCGGCAGCATTATATGCGGATCAACCCGCAAAGGGAACGCAACAAAAAGTCCTTACCTAATAAATGGTTGCTGTTATTGTCTAAAGTAAATTGTAGGGAGTTTGCCCTAAAATCATATGGCTAAAGGAAAATTCAGGCGAAATTTCGATGCCATCGAAGGCTTGTTCAAGCCCAAGATGCCTCCGCTGATTGGCGCCGACATCAGCTCTTCCGCGGTCAAAATGGTCGAAGTCGCCGACGCGGGCAAGGGTGGCTATCGTCTGGAGCGTTATGCCATCGAACCGTTGCCCGCGGAATCCGTGGTCGAAGGCAATATCAACAACCTTGATGCCGTTATCGAGGCCGTCAAACGCTGCCACAAAAAACTGGGCAGCAATTTCAAGAATCTTGCTCTGGCACTGCCCAACGCCGCGGTGATCAGCAAGAAAATTCTCGTTCCCGCCGGTCAGTCCGATGACGATCTCGGCAACGAAGTCGAACTGCAGGCCAACGAATACATCCCGTTTTCGCTGGACGAAGTCAATCTGGATTACCAGGTTGTCGGTCCCGCTCCAAACAGTCCTGAAGACGTCGAAGTGCTGATCGCCGCTTCCCGGAAGGACAAGATAGAAGACCGTGTCGCTGTGGCGGAGGGCGCCGGCCTGAAAGCACTCGTCATGGATGTCGACCTTTTTGCCGCGCAATCAGCCTTTGAATTGATTGAGATCGCCATGCCCGAACGCGGGCACGACCAGAATATCGCGGTTGTGGACATCGGTGCCTCAACGATGAACGTCAATGTAATGCGCAACGACCAGTCGATCTACATGCGTGAACAGCCTTTCGGCGGTGTGCAGCTGACTCAGGAAATCCAGAACAAATTCGGCCTTTCCGCCGAGGAAGCCGAGGCGGCCAAACGCGCCGGCGGGCTACCCGAGAACTACGAATCAGAGGTTTTGCAGCCTTTCATGGATTCCCTGGGTCTGGAAATCGCCCGTGCCATCCAGTTCTTTTTCTCGTCCACGCAATACAACAAGGTTGATCACATCGTGCTGTCAGGCGGTTGCGCGGCGATCCCCGGCATGGACGAAGCCGTCGCCAAGCGGACCCAAGTTGAAACATCCGTCGCCAATCCTTTCGCCAACATGGGGATGTCGTCGCATATCCGACGCAAGAATCTGGAGCAGGATGCGCCATCGCTGATGGTCGCCTGCGGCCTTGCCATGAGGAGATTCGACAAATGAGCGCCCGGATCAACCTCCTGCCGCATCGCGAGATGCGGCGCAAGCAACAGCATCAGCAGTTTATTGTCATGTTCGGCGCGGTTGTCGCCACGGGCGTGGCAATCTGGTTTAGCGTCCATACCTATCTCGATGGGGTCCTGACCAACCAGCAGGCTCGCAACACATATCTCCAGGGCGAAATCGTCAAGCTCGACAAGGAAATCGCCGAAATCAACAAGCTGAAGGAGCAGACCGCGGCATTGCTCAAACGCAAGCAGGTCGTGGAAACACTGCAGAGCAATCGCGCTGAGGTGGTGCATCTGCTTGATCAGCTGGTGCGTCAGCTGCCCGACGGCATGTACCTTAAATCGATCAGACAGAAAGGCACCAAGGTCTCGATCTCGGGATATACACAATCGCAGGCGCGGGTTTCGACTCTGATGCGCAACCTCGAAGGTTCCCAGTATCTGCAAAACGCCCATCTCATAGAAATCAAGTCTGCGGCCCAGGGTGGGCAGCGCATCAATGAATTCACGATGAACATCGATGTCACGCGCGCCGCTGAACCTGATCCCAAAAAGGGCGGCAGGAAGGGTTAAATCATGACACTCGACGAACTCAAACGACTTGATCCCAACAAGATCGGCAGCTGGCCGATCCTGCCCAAGCTTGGCGTGCTGCTGCTGCTGTTGTTGGCGCTGGTTTTTGCCAGTTACTGGTTCGACTGGCAGGACCAGATCGCGGAAATCGACAGCGCAAAGGCAAAAGAAGAACAATTACGCACATCATTCCTCGCCAAGAAAAAGCAGGCCGTCGCCCTGCCCGCCTACCGCAAACAGCTGGCAGACATCGAATCCCAGTTCGGCGCCCTGCTCAAGCAATTGCCGGGGAAATCCGAAATGGACGCGTTGCTGACCGACATCAACCAGGCCGGTTTGGGCCGTGGATTGCAATTCGAATTGTTCCGGCCCGCGGCGCAGGAAGTACGCAGGGATTTTTATGCCGAGCTGCCAATTACCGTGCGCGTGACCGGGAATTATCATGACATCGGTGCTTTCGCCAGTGATATCGGACGGCTTTCCCGGATCGTTACCCTGAATGACATCGGTCTCACCTCCGGAAAAGATGGGCTTAGTCTGGATGCAACTGCAAAAACATTCCGCTATCTGGATGAGAGCGAAATCTCCGCTCAGAAAAAGGCGACCAAGCCGGGAGCCAAAAAATGAAGGGCCGGTCCCTGATCGTTCTGACTTCCTGCGCGTTAGTGCTTTCGGCTTGCGGCGGTGAAGAACATTCGGATCTGAGGCAATTCGTCAAGGAATCCGACAAGCTGCCGGTTGGCCGCATTCCGCCGCTGCCGGAAGTCAAACCCTACGAACCATTTGCCTATAACGCATACGACCTGACCGATCCTTTCAAGCCGCGCAAGATCGAGCCGCCGAAATCGGCCGCCAAAGGCGGGCTGCAGCCGGATTTCAACCGCCCACGCGAGGCTCTCGAGGCATTCCCCCTCGAAAACCTGAAGATGGTTGGCACGTTGCAGCAAAAGCAGCAGGTTTTCGCGCTGGTCAAGGCCCCGGACAGCAGCCTTTACCGCGTTACTTCGGGCAATTATCTCGGCCAGAATTTCGGCCGTATCGTGGGTATTACGGAAACAGATATAAAACTCAAGGAAATCGTTCAGGACAGCGGTGGCAACTGGGAAGAAAAAGACCAGGCGCTGCTGCTGCAAGAACAGGAGGCTAAGAAATGAATCGGTTTTTCAAGTTGATGATGCGTGTTTCCGGACTGTGCGCAGCGACGGTTCTGCTGCTTTCAACCGCTACCGCCCATGCCCAAAACAGCATCGAATCGGTCAACGTCTCCGGGCAGCAGGGCGGAGCAACGCTGGTCAAAGTCACGCTCAAAAGCGCGCCTGCCGCAGCGCCGGCAAGTTTTGCGGTCAACAACCCGCCGCGCATCGCCTTTGATTTTCCCAATACGACCAATGCCTCCGGCAGAAACGTGCAGGAAGTCGGCGAAGGGGATGTCCGCCGCGTCAACATCGTGCAGGCCGGAAATCGTTCCCGTCTAGTACTCGAAATCGCGCGCCCCCTGGGCTACGACGCAAAAATCGAGGGCAACACCATCCTGATCACGCTGGGCGGAACTGCTACCGCTGGGGCATCCGCTCCGGCACCTGCTGCCCAGACTTTTGCCCAGGCCCAATCCGGAGATGGAAAACACAGCCTGCGGGATATTGACTTCCGTCGGGGTCGCACCGGCGAAGGCCGCGTACTTGTCGACCTCTCGGACAATCAGGTCGGCATTGATCTGCGGACCCAGGGTCGGTCGTTGATCATTGATTTCCTGAACACCGCTGTTCCGAAAAATCTCATACGCCGCCTGGACGTCGTTGATTTCGGCACCCCGGTAGACTCCATCGAGACCTTCGCCCAGGGCAGTGGCACCCGCATGGTGATCACCCCGCGCGGGGCGTGGGAACATTCTGCCTACCAAACCGACAACCGTTTTATCGTCGAAATAAAGAAAGTCGCCGAAGACGCAAACCGGCTCGTGCGGCCCGGATTTACCGGCGAAAAACTGTCACTCAATTTCCAGAACGTCGAAGTTCGAGCGGTGTTGCAAGTCATTGCCGACTTTACCGGTCTGAACGTCATCACCAGCGACACGGTGGGTGGCAGCCTGACCTTGCGGTTAAAGGACGTTCCCTGGGACCAGGCGCTCGACATCATCCTGACCAGCAAGGGTCTGGACATGCGCAAGACGGGCAATGTGGTCTGGATCGCGCCGCGTGACGAACTGGCCACGCGCGAAAAACTCGCGCTGGAAGCGCGCTCCCAGATTTCGGAGCTTGAGCCACTGCGCACCGAAAGCATGCAGGTCAATTACCAGAAAGCGGCCGATTTCCAGAAACTGCTGTCGGATCCCGCGCAGAAAATCCTTTCCAAACGCGGCAGTGCAGTGGTCGATGTGCGCACCAACACGGTGTTCGTGCAGGACACGCCGACCCGGCTTGAGGAAATTCGCAAACTGCTGAAACAAATCGACATCCCGGTCCGCCAGGTGATGATCGAGTCGCGCATCGTCGAGGCGAATGATACTTTCAGCCGCAATCTCGGTGCCCGCCTCGGATTTCATGATCAGACTGGGCAAGGGTTCAGGATCGGCAGCGGCCAGGGAACAAACGGCCTGATCGGCGGCAGCATTAACGACACCGGTTCCCATTCCGGTCAAATTGCCACTGCACCCAGTTTCACGGAAAGCCTTTTCGTTAACTTGCCTGCACAGGGTTTGTCCGGCGCGAACCCCGGAGTCTTCTCGTTCCTGCTGTTCAACGACAAGAGCACCAAGTTCCTGAACCTGGAGCTGTCCGCGTTGCAGGCTGACGGCAAAGGCAAGATCATTTCCAGCCCGCGCGTCATCACTGCCGACAAGGTCGAGGCAACCATCGAGCAGGGCACTGAAATCCCGTACCAGGCGGCGACTTCCAGTGGCGCAACCAGCGTTTCCTTCAAGAAGGCCACGCTGTCGCTGAAGGTCAAACCACAGGTCACGCCGGATGACAATGTCATCATGACGCTGCGTATCAACAAGGACAGTGTGGGTCAAAACACCCTCTCCGGGCCGTCCATAGATACCAAACAGATATCCACCGAGGTGCTTGTCGAAAACGGCGGTACCGTGGTCATCGGCGGGATCTACACCCAGGATGAGCGGTCTACGACCACCAAGGTGCCGGTTCTGGGCGACCTGCCTTATGTCGGTTTCCTGTTCAAGAACAACCAGAGGGTGGACGATAGACGGGAACTGCTGATTTTCATCTCTCCGAAAATCCTGAAGGATGGCGCCACCCTGCGCTGACGGATTCCGACCTGATCTGTTCCGGGGCGGCGCCTGCGCGCCGCCCTTTTTGTTTGCGTCATCGGGTTCGACCCGCGATCACCTTCCGCTAGAATCACGAGATGCCCCGTCATGCAGACCACCTGGAATCCCGCTTTCCCCTTCCGGACAACATTTTTCTGGTTGGGCTGATGGGAGCCGGCAAGACGTCCGTGGGTCGCATGCTTGCCCGGCGCCTGGGCAAGGTTTTTTATGATTCTGATGCCGAAATCGAACGCATTACCGGCGTCAGGATCCCGGTGATTTTCGAGATCGAGGGAGAAACCGGATTTCGCTCCCGCGAGGAAAAGATGATCGCCGAACTGACGGCGAAACACGGCATCGTCCTCGCCACCGGCGGCGGCGCCGTCCTCTCACCTGTTAACCGCGGATTGTTGAAGCAGCGCGGCCGCGTAATTTACCTGCGCGCCGCCGCAGAGGATTTGTGGCGCCGCACGCGCCGCGATCGCAGCCGACCGCTGCTGCAGACCGCCAATCCGCTGGCAACATTGAAGGAACTGCACGCCCAGCGTGACCCTCTATATGTGGAAACGGCCCATCTGGTCGTGGATACCGGCGCACAAAGCGTGGGCACGCTGACCTCCCATATCCAACGGCGACTGGCCGAATTCGATCCCCGGGATGACCGGGCTCACGTCTGATCCACTATTGCAACCATGGCCGAGCAAAATCCCGTCACGGTAATGAAAGTTGACCTGGCCGACCGCAGTTACCCGATTCATATCGGCCCGGGTCTGCTGAAACGCGCTGAATTGATTGCCAGCCATCTGTTGCAGCCGCGGGTCGTGATCGTAACCAACGACATCGTCGCACCGCTCTATCTTGAAACGCTGTCAACCTGCCTGCGCCAGCAGCGGATCACCGTCGAATCGATCGTGCTGCCGGACGGTGAGAACCAGAAAAGCTGGCAGACACTGAACCAGGTTTTTGATGCCCTGCTGACTTGTCGCGCGGAACGCAAGACAACCCTGATCGCGCTGGGCGGCGGGGTCATCGGCGACCTCACCGGATTCGCCGCGGCGGTATTCCAGCGGGGCGCGCCATACATCCAGATCCCGACAACCCTGCTCGCCCAGGTCGATTCTTCGGTCGGCGGCAAGACAGCCATTAATCATCCCCTCGGCAAGAACATGATCGGCGCGTTTTATCAGCCAAAAGCGGTCATTGCCGACACCGATACCCTGAAATCGCTGCCTGACCGCGAACTCTCCGCAGGCCTCGCGGAAATAATCAAATACGGCCTGATCGGTGATGCGGCATTTTTCGAATGGCTGGAAGCCAACATGGAGAGCCTGCTCGCACGCGATACTGCGGCACTCACTCATGCCATCGAAATTTCGTGCCGGAACAAGGCGGGTATAGTCGCCAGGGACGAAACGGAACAGGGCGTACGGGCGCTGCTCAATTTCGGCCACACCTTCGGTCATGCCATCGAATCCGGGATGGGTTACGGCGAATGGCTGCATGGCGAAGCCGTCGCCGCCGGCATGTCCATTGCAGCGCGGGTATCTGAACGCCTGGGATTGCTGGACCGCGCCGCTGTAGACAGGACGGTTGATCTGCTGGCGCGGGCGCACCTGCCCGTACAGGGGCCGCCCCTGGGCGCGGAGCGCTACATTGAACTGATGGGCCACGACAAAAAAGTCGAAGGCGGTGAGATCCGCTTCGTGCTGTTGAAGCGGATCGGCGAAGCATTTGCCGGTGCCAGCGTTCCCGCTGAAACGCTGGCCATCGTGCTGGCCGGTGAGGGAGCAAATGCCTGAGCTGGCGCCTTACGCGGCCCGGGCAGGCAATTCGCGGGGGCGCCGTCATCGCGAGCCGCAGCCGCGCGGCCGCAGCGAATTCCAGCGTGATCGTGACCGCATCATCCACTCCACCGGATTCCGCCGTCTCGAATACAAGACCCAGGTCTTCGTGAACCATGAGGGCGACCTGTTCCGTACCCGCCTGACGCATAGTCTCGAAGTCGCCCAGATCGGACGATCTGTGGCGCGCCACCTGTCGCTCGACGAGGATCTGACCGAAGCCATTACCCTCGCACATGACCTCGGACATACGCCATTCGGCCACAGCGGCCAGGATGCCCTCAACGCCTGCATGAAACCCTACGGGGGCTTCGAGCACAACCTGCAGTCCCTGCGCGTGGTCGACGTCCTCGAACAGCGTTACGGTGCATTCGACGGCCTCAACCTGACCTTTGAGACACGCGAAGGTATACTCAAGCACTGCTCGCTGAAAAACGCCCGCCTGCTTGGTGATGTCGGAGAACGCTTCATCCGTCGGCAGCGGCCCGGCCTTGAAGCACAGATCGCCAACCTGGCCGATGAAATCGCCTATAACAACCACGATGTCGATGATGGCCTGCGGTCGGGTTTGCTGGAGATGGACCAGCTGGCGACCGTCGCCATTTTCCGCCGCCACATGCGCGCCGCACTGAAAGCTTATCCGAAGATCGAAGGCCGGCGACTGGTCCATGAAACCGTGCGGCGCATGATCGACAGCCTGGTGACCGACTTGATCCGGCAAAGCGCAGCCAACATCCGTGAACATGCACCGGCTTCCGTGGAAGATGTCCGCCGCGCCCCGCCGATGATCCGCTTCTCTGAGCGCATTGAACGCGAGCAGGCCGAGCTCAAGCGGTTCCTGCGCGCCAATCTCTATCGCCACTACCGGGTCTCGCGGATGAGCAGCAAGGCGCGCAGGATCATCACCGAACTTTTCCAGGCTTTTCTGGCCGAGCCCGGCCTGTTGCCGCCGGAGTTCCAGGCGCGCGCCCGCACCGATACGCCGCGGGCGATTGCCGACTATATCGCAGGGATGACCGACCGCTACGCGATCGTCGAACACCGACGCCTGTTTTCTATCGACGTCGGCTGAGTTTTTCTCGCGGATTTGCGCCCCGCAGGCGGTTGTCGCAACCCCTTGATGCAGGTAGACTTATCGGGTTTCACTCCGGTTTTAGTGCAATGCACTATACAGGCTGCGGCGGCGCAACATAAAATGCTGTAACCTGTTGATAATAAACGGTTTTTTACGAGGTTGCTGATGGCTCACCCTAACCTGCCTCCCGCCCAAGGCCTGTACGACGGCGACCACGAGCACGATGCCTGCGGCGTCGGCTTCATTGCCAACATCAAGGGCAAGAAAAGTCACGACATCGTCGACCAGGGCCTGACCATATTGCGCAACCTGACGCATCGGGGGGCAGTGGGTGCGGATCCCAAGGCCTCCGACGGCGCCGGCATCATGATCCAGATCCCTGATGCCTTTTTCCGCGAAGAAATGGCGAAGCAGGGCGTCAAGTTGCCCGCAGCCGGCCAGTACGGCATCGGCATGGTGTTTCTGCCGCGCGAACCCGCGTCGCGTCTCGCCTGTGAATACGAAATCGAGCGCGCGATCAAGGACGAAGGGCAGATACTGCTGGGCTGGCGCGACGTTCCGGTCGACAGCGAAGATCTTGGTGAATCGGTACGCAAGGTCGAGCCCGTCATCCGCCAGGTATTCATCGGTCGCAGCCCGGCGATCCGCGTCACCGATGCACTGGAACGCAAACTCTACGTGATCCGAAAAAGCGCGGGCCACGCGATCCGCGCACTCAAACTGGCGCACGGCACCGAGTTCTGGGTGCCGACGATGTCGGCACGCACCATCGTCTACAAAGGCATGCTGCTGCCGTCGCAGGTCGGCACCTATTACAAGGATCTGCAGGATCCGCGCGTGGTATCGGCGCTGGCGCTGGTGCATCAGAGGTTTTCGACCAACACCTTTCCGACCTGGGACCTTTCCCATCCGTTCCGCATGATCGCGCACAACGGCGAAATCAACACGCTGCGCGGCAACGTCAACTGGGTGCGCGCCCGGCAGGGAGCGATCTCAAGCCCGGTGCTCGGCAAGGATCTCGACAAGCTTTGGCCGGTGATCTATCCGGGACAATCTGATTCGGCGTCATTCGACAATGCGCTCGAATTGCTGGTGATGGGCGGTTATTCGATCGCCCACGCAGTGATGATGATGATCCCCGAAGCGTGGGAAGGCCATGCCTTGATGGACCCCAGCCGCCGCGCGTTCTACGAATACCACGCAGCGATGATGGAGCCCTGGGACGGCCCGGCCGCGATCGCCTTCTCCGACGGCCGCCAGATCGGTGCCACGCTCGACCGCAACGGCTTGCGGCCGGCGCGTTACATCGTCACCGACGACGACCTGGTGATCATGGGCTCGGAGTGCGGTTGCCTGCCCATCCCTGAAGAAAAGATCGTCAAGAAATGGCGGCTGCAACCGGGGAAAATGTTCCTGGTCGACCTTGAGAAAGGCCGCATCATCGACGACCGCGAACTCAAGGAATCACTGGCATCCGCGAAGCCTTATGCCGAATGGATGGAGCGCATCCGCGTCAAGCTCGATGACGTCGAGAGCCAGAAGGTGCAACCCGAGCGCAGCGCGGTGCCGCTGCTCGACCGCCAGCAGGCCTTCGGTTACACCCAGGAAGACCTGAAATTCCTGCTGATGCCCATGGCTACCAATGGCGAGGAGCCGACCGGGTCCATGGGCAATGATTCGCCGCTTGCCGTTTTATCCAATAAAAACAAGAATCTGTACCATTACTTCAAGCAGCTGTTTGCACAGGTCACCAATCCGCCGATCGATCCGATCCGCGAAGAACTGGTGACTTCGCTGGTGTCGTTCATCGGCCCGAAGCCGAATCTGCTCGGCGTAGACGAAATGAATCCGCCGATCCGCCTCGAGGTCGGTCAGCCGGTGCTCGATTTCTTCGAGATGGAAAAAATCCGCAACATCGAGGCCTACACCGACGGCAAATTCAAGTCATTTGAGCTCGATATCACTTACCCGGTGGCCTGGGGCAAGGAAGCCATCGAGGCACGGTTGGCCAGTCTCGCGGCGCAGGCCGAGGACGCGGTTCGCGCCGGCTACTCGATCGCGATCATTTCCGATCGCCGCGTGAACCGCGAACTGGTCGCGATCCCGGCCTTGCTCGCGCTCTCCACCATTCACCACCACCTCGTCGACAAGGGCCTGCGCACCAGCGCCGGGCTGGTGGTTGAAACCGGTTCAGCGCGCGAAGTACATCACTTCGCGCTGCTCGGCGGTTACGGTGCCGAAGCCGTGCATCCGTACCTGGCGCTTGAAAGCATGCTCCACCTGGCTGAAAGCGGACAGCTGGGGACCAATGTAGACGGTTACAAGGCGATCAAGAATTACGTCAAGGCCATCGGCAAGGGTTTGCGCAAGGTCATGTCGAAAATGGGCATCTCGACCTACATGTCGTACACCGGAGCGCAGATTTTCGAAGCCATCGGGCTGTCGCGCACCCTGGTCGACAAGTATTTCATCGGCACCGCATCCAACGTCGGCGGAATCGGCGTGTTCGAGGTCGCTGAAGAAGCGATCCGCACCCATCGCAGCGCTTTCAGCGGCGATCCGGTCCTCGCCGGAGCACTCGATGCCGGCGGCGAGTATGCCTGGCGGGTTCGCGGCGAAGATCACATGTGGACGCCGGACTCGATCGCCAAGTTGCAGCACGCGGCGCGCGCCAACAGCGCGGCCACCTACAAGGAATACGCAACCCTCATCAATGACCAGTCGGCGCGCCATATGACGTTCCGCGGCCTGTTCGATTTCCGCTTCGACCACTGCGCGCCGGTGCCGATCACCGAAGTCGAACCGGCAACCGAAATCGTCAAACGCTTTTCCACCGGCGCAATGTCCCTGGGTTCAATTTCGACCGAGGCCCACACCACGCTGGCCGTCGCGATGAACAGGCTCGGCGGCAAATCCAACACCGGCGAGGGCGGCGAAGACCGCAAACGCTTTGCGCCGGCGAAAGCCGGCGAAACGCTGATGTCGCGGCTGGGGCAGGGACGCGTCGAGCATGACATCGAACTCAAGGAAGGCGACCTGCTGAAATCGAAAATCAAGCAGGTCGCGTCGGGCCGTTTCGGCGTCACCGCCGAATACCTGGCCAGCGCCGAGCAGATCCAGATCAAGATGGCGCAGGGCGCCAAGCCCGGCGAGGGCGGACAACTCCCCGGACGCAAGGTGTCCGAATACATCGCCGAGCTGCGCTATTCGACGCCTGGCGTCGAGTTGATCTCGCCGCCGCCGCATCACGACATCTATTCCATCGAAGACCTGGCGCAGCTGATCCATGACCTGAAGAACAGCAATCCCGCGGCCTCCATCAGCGTCAAGCTGGTGTCCGAAGTCGGTGTCGGCACGGTCGCCACCGGCGTGGCCAAGGCCAAGGCCGACCACGTGACCATTTCAGGGCATGACGGCGGTACCGGCGCCAGCCCGTGGTCTTCGATCAAACATGCCGGCACGCCCTGGGAGCTGGGACTCGCCGAAACGCAGCAGACGCTAGTACTTAACCGCCTGCGCGGCCGCATCGCCGTGCAAGTTGACGGTCAGATGAAAACCGGCCGCGATGTGGTGATCGGCGCGCTGCTGGGCGCTGACGAATTCGGCTTCGCCACTGCACCTCTGGTGGTCGAAGGCTGCATCATGATGCGCAAGTGCCACCTCAACACCTGCCCGGTCGGCGTTGCCACCCAGGATCCGGTACTGCGTAAAAAGTTCGCCGGCAAGCCCGAACATGTCATCAACTACTTCTTCTTTGTGGCCGAGGAAATCCGCGAACTGATGGCAAAACTCGGCATCCGCAAGTTCGACGACCTGATCGGACGCTCCGACCTGCTCGACACTCGCAAGGGCATCGAACACTGGAAAGCGCAGGGCCTCGATTTCAGCCGGATTTTCCACCAGCCGCAAATCGGCCCCGAGGTTGCGCGCTTTCACAATGAATCGCAGGACCACGGACTCGACAAGGCACTGGACCACCGGCTGATTGAACTGGCGGCTCCTGCACTGGAGCGTGGCGATAAAGTGGCCATCGACATGCCGATCCGCAACATTAACCGTACCGTGGGCACCATGTTGTCGGGTGAAGTCGCCAAGCGCTACGGCCACGACGGCCTGCCCGACGACACCATCCATGTGCGCTTTGCCGGTTCCGCGGGCCAGAGCCTGGGTGCTTTCCTTTCCCGCGGCATCACGATCGACCTGATCGGCGACACCAACGACTATTGCGGCAAGGGCCTGTCCGGCGGGCGCATCATCGTCCAGCCGTCACCCAAGTTCCGCGGTGATCCGGCGCAGAACATCATCACCGGCAATGTCGTGCTCTACGGAGCCATCGCGGGCGAGGCGTATTTCCGCGGCGTAGCCGGGGAACGTTTTGCCGTGCGCAATTCAGGCGCGCACGCCGTCGTTGAAGGCGTCGGCGACCATGGTTGCGAGTACATGACCGGCGGCACGATCGTGGTGCTGGGTGGTGCCGGCCGCAATTTCGCGGCGGGCATGTCCGGCGGCATTGCCTATGTCTACGACAACGAGGGCAGCTTCGCCGCGCATTGCAATACCGCGATGGTGACCCTGGAGCCCGTGCTGACAGAAGCCGAGCAGGATGCCAAAGTACCCCGGGATGTCTGGCACCTTGGGGACGCCGATGAAGTCGTCCTGAAACGGCTGATCGAGAATCATGCGAAATTGACCGGCAGCGCGCGTGCGCAGCAGATTCTTGCCGACTGGCCGGCCTCACGCGGCAAATTCGTCAAGGTGTTTCCGAACGAGTACCGGCGTGCGCTTGGGGAACTGGCTGCGAAGGGCAAGAAAATCGCGGCCTGAAGACATTTCAGGCACGCAAAAATATCAATGTTTGAACGTCCACAGGGACGGTGTTCAGGGATCGGACTGCCATGGGAAAAGTAACGGGATTTCTTGAATTCGAACGGCTGCACGAGGCAGCCGAGCAGCCACAGGCCAGACTCAAGCACTGGCACGAATTCGTCGATCATCTCAGCGACGAGGCTGCAGGTGTTCAGGGGGCGCGCTGCATGGATTGCGGCACGCCGTTCTGCATGAGCGGCTGCCCGATCAACAACATCATCCCGGACTGGAACGACCTGGTTTTCAGGCAGGACTGGCAACGGGCGCTGGACACCCTGCATTCGACCAACAATTTTCCCGAATTCACCGGCCGCGTCTGTCCTGCGCCCTGCGAAGCCGCGTGCACGCTCAATATCAACAACGATCCGGTCGGCATCAAGTCGATCGAACACGCGATCATCGACAAGGGCTGGTCTTCAGGATGGGTGCTGCCGCAGCCGCCTGCGGCCAAAACCGGCAAGCAGGTCGCGGTCATCGGTTCGGGCCCTGCCGGCATGGCCTGCGCCCAGCAGCTGGCGCGCGCGGGTCACGCGGTGGTCGTATTCGAGAAAGCGGATCGCATCGGCGGCCTGCTGCGCTACGGCATCCCCGACTTCAAGATGGAAAAGCATCTCATCGATCGCCGCGTCGAACAGATGCAGGCCGAAGGCGTCGAGTTTCGCGTCAATCAGGATATCGGCGGCTCAGTTCCGGCCAAAACCCTGCTTGATGAGTTTGATGCCGTGGTCATGGCTGGCGGCGCCGAACTGCCGCGTGACCTGCCGGTGCCGGGGCGTGAACTCGGCGGCGTACATTTCGCCATGGAGTTCCTGCCGCAGCAGAACAAGGTCGTCGCAGGCGACAAGGTACCAGGACAGATCATGGCCACCGGCAAGCACGTGGTGGTCATCGGCGGCGGCGACACCGGCTCGGATTGCGTCGGGACGTCGAACCGCCACGGCGCGGCCTCGGTGACCCAGTTCGAACTGTTGCCGCAGCCGCCGGCGCAGGAAAACAAGCCGATGGTGTGGCCTTACTGGCCGGTCAAGCTGCGCACCTCGAGCTCGCATGAAGAGGGCTGCAAGCGCGACTGGTCCGTGGCCACCAAGCGTTTCGAGGGCAAGGACGGCAAGGTCGAGAAGCTGGTGGCGGCACGCGTCGAGTGGAAGGACGGGAAAATGCAGGAAGTGCCTGGTTCGGAATTTACGATGAAGGCGGATCTCGTGCTGCTGGCAATGGGCTTTCTCGGTCCGGTGCCGGGCGGGCTGCTCGAGCAGCTGGGCGTAGCAAAAGACAACCGCGGCAACGTGCAGGCCAACACTGAGGTTTACAAAACCTCCGTCAGCAAGGTATTTGCCGCCGGCGACATGCGCCGTGGCCAGTCGCTGGTGGTGTGGGCGATTCGTGAAGGTCGCCAGTGCGCACGCGCGGTTGATGAATTCCTGATGGGAAGCAGCGAGCTGCCGCGCTGATGACGGCGCTGAAAAACGACACGTTCATCCGCGCGCTGCTGCGGCAGCCGACGGAATACACGCCCGTCTGGATCATGCGCCAGGCCGGGCGTTACCTGCCGGAATACAACGCCACGCGCAAACGCGCGGGCAGTTTCCTCGGGCTCGCCAAAAATCCGGATTTCGCTACCGAAGTCACGCTGCAGCCGCTGGCGCGGTTTTCACTGGATGCCGCAATCCTGTTTTCAGACATCCTGACCGTGCCTGACGCCATGGGCCTGGGTCTTTATTTCGCCGAGGGCGAAGGTCCGAAGTTTGAGCGCCCTGTGCGTGACGAAGCCGCAGTCCGCGCCCTGAAAGTGCCCGAGCCGCGCGAAACCCTGGGCTATGTACTCGACGCCGTGAAACAGATCCGCAGCGCACTCGACGGTAGGGTGCCGCTGATCGGATTTTCCGGCAGCCCCTACACGCTGGCCTGTTACATGGTCGAAGGCGGCGGCAGCGAGGATTTCCGCACAATCAAAACCATGCTCTACGCGCGGCCCGATATGCTGCACCATATCCTCGATATCAATACCCGTGCGGTCATCGCCTATCTCAATGCGCAGATCGAAGCCGGTGCGCAGGCGGTGATGGTGTTTGATACCTGGGGCGGTGCGTTGTCGGACGCCGCCTACCATGAATTTTCACTGGCCTACCTGCAGCGCGTCGTCAGCGGCCTGCATCGCGAATGGAACGGCAGTCCCATACCCAGCATCGTGTTCACCAAGGGCGGCGGCCTGTGGCTGGAAGACATTGCCGCGATCGGTTGCAGCGCCGTAGGACTGGACTGGACCGTCGACATCGGCGCCGCACGCCGCCGCATCGGCGACAAGGTCGCATTGCAGGGCAACCTCGACCCTGTCGTGCTGTTCAGCCCGCCCGCTACAATCGCGGCGCAGGTCGGCTCAGTGCTGCGCCAGTACGGGGCTGGAGCCGGCCACGTCTTCAACCTCGGACATGGCGTATCGCAATTCACGCCGCCGGATCATGTTGCCGCACTGGTTGAGGCCGTGCACGACCTGAGCCGCCCTTTTCACTGATTCTCCAGGGGCATAAGATCAAAAAGCTTATGCACAGCAACGGTTTAGCGCCGAGCGATGGAACCAGGACGTGCGCAGGCCTAGTCTTGTTTATTAAGTTGTTGTTTTTATTGATATAATTTTATTATTCGCACTGGTGGCCGGCTTGGTTCGCACTCTTGCGGACATTCCAGACAGGTGACCGCCGTGTTGATCAACAGGGTTATCCACAGGGTCGATCGCGCAAAATCCCTTGCTGGTAAACAGCTTGGCGAACATTTCAATAATGCCGGTGAGCTTCCGTTGCTAACTCCGCGACTCATCCAATGAGCCTGGTGCGCGTTGCCCTCGACGTACCGCTGGCACGACTCTTCGATTACCGATGCGACGATCGCGACGCAGCCGTCGGCGCACGTGTGCTGGTGCCTTTCGGGCGTCAGAAACTGGTCGGCATCGTGGTTGCTCGGCCGCAGCACAGCGAAGTGCCCGAAGCCAAGCTACGGCGGGTCAGCGCGCTGCTGGATGAAACGCCGCTGTTGCTGGCCGCCGACCTGCGTCTGCTCGAGTTTGCGGCAGAATATTATGTGCACCCGCTGGGATCTGTGGTCATGGCCACGCTGCCTGCCGCGCTGCGTCGCGTCCGCCAGCGCAATTTGCCGCCTCCAGCCTGGACATTGACTGCAGCGGGGCGTGCCGCGGCCGTCGACGTCCTGCCACCGCGCGCGCGCGCACAACGCAACCTGCTTACTCTGCTGCAGCAACAAACCGTCATCGACCATGCAGCCATCGCTGCTGCGGGAACGGCAACTCGCAAGGCGCTCAAAGACTTTATCGGCCGCGAATGGGTACGACCCGACAGCCGCGGCGACATTCCTGCAGCAGCCACTCCACCGACTGCCACCGTGCCGCCGCAGCTGACTCCGGAGCAGGCCGCGGCAACGGCGGAAATCATAGCCGCGCTCGGAACCTACCAGACGCTGCTGTTGTGGGGCATTACCGGCAGCGGCAAAACAGAGGTATACCTGCACGCCATGGCCGCGGCGCTCGCCCGCGATGAGCAGGTTCTGCTGCTGGTTCCGGAAATCGCGTTGACGCCGCAGCTCGAGCAACTGGTTGTTGCGCGTTTCCCCGGTGTTCCCGTGGCCACACTTCACAGCGGCCTCGCCGATGGTGAGCGTGCACGGCGCTGGCAGGCGGCGCGCAACGGAAAGGCGCGCATCGTGCTCGGCACCCGTCTTTCGGTGTTCACGCCGCTGCCGAAGCTGGGCTTGATCATCGTTGACGAGGAGCACGACACCTCCTTCAAGCAGGGTGAGGGTTTCCGGTATTCTGCGCGCGACCTTGCCGTGGTTCGTGCCCGCCAGGCCAGCATCCCGGTACTCCTCGGTTCCGCGACGCCGGCGCTCGAAACCTGGCGCAACGCCACGGACCGGCGTTATCGTCTGCTGAAGCTGACACGGCACGTGCAGGGAGCCCTTCCGGATATCGCCTGCGTCGACTTGCAGCATCAGCCGCAGGTCGACGGCTTGGCGGCGCCATTGATTGCCGCCATCGGCGCCTGCGTCGCCCGCGGCGAGCAGAGTCTTATTTTCATCAACCGCCGCGGCTACGCGCCGGTGCTGATGTGCGGCAGCTGCGGCTGGATTTCGGACTGCAGGCGCTGCTCGGCACGCCTGGTCGTGCACTTGCGGGAACGGGTGCTGCGCTGCCACCATTGCGGTCACGAACGACCGGTACCGGTCGCCTGCCCGCAATGCGGCGACGCCGATCTGGCCCCGGTCGGTCAGGGTACGCAACGCATTGAAGCCGCACTGGCTGGACAGTTCCCGGATGCACGCATCATGCGCATCGACCGCGACACGACGCGGCGCAAGGATGCCTGGCAAACCATGCGCGGCCGCATCCATGACCGCGAGGTCGACATCCTGGTCGGCACCCAAATCCTCGCCAAGGGCCATGATTTCCCGCACCTGAGCCTGGTCGGCGTAATCAATGCAGACAGCATGCTCTACAGCAGCGATTTCCGCGCTGCGGAGCGCCTGTATGCACTGCTGACCCAGGTGGCCGGGCGTGCCGGCCGCGGAGCCAGGCCGGGCCGGGTGCTGGTGCAGACCCGCTTCCCCGATCATCCGCTGTTCACCGCATTGCGCAGCCAGGACTTCGAAGCCTTCGCCCGCATCCAGCTCGCCGAACGGCGGCAGGCGGGTTTCCCGCCCTATGTGCATCAGGCGCTGTTGCGTGCCGAAGCACGCGACCTGGCCACCGCGCTGCGATTTCTGGAAGAGGCCGCACACGCCGCGCATGGACTCTCCAGCGAAGTCACGGTCTTCGATCCGGTTCCGGCCCAGATGATACGCAGGGCGGGGCGGGAGCGGGCGCAACTGCTGGTACAGGCGACGAGCCGGGCCAGGCTGCGCGGATTCCTGAAGGACTGGCATCCGTTGCTCGCCGGTTCGGCCAGTACCGCATCGCGCTGGTCGCTGGATGTCGATCCACTGGAATTCTGAGAGGGAAAAGACCCCTGCACCATGCTAGAATTCGGCACTTTTCGCGGCCCTGACCACCGCCTGTCTGCAGCGCGGATCTGTCGCCCGCTGCATTCACCATCCTGATCCGGAAATGACCACCGCGCCCGTCGACGCCCGAACCCTGCTTGCCGGACTGCTCCGGGAAGCACTCGGAAAAGTCGCGCCGGAAGGCACGGCTGCCGCCATCCATCTCGACCGCCCGAAAATGGCACAGCACGGCGATTTCGCCTGCAACGTCGCCTTGCAGCTGGCGAAGACGCTGCGCGGCAATCCACGCGCCATCGCCCAGCAACTGATAGCGGCACTGCCGGCATCGCCCTGGATCGAAAATGCGGAAGTCGCCGGCGCCGGGTTCATCAACCTGTTCCTGACCCGGGCCTACAAGCAGCAGGTCGTAGGACGCGTACTCGCCGCCGGCGAGCGTTATGGCTGCAGTGCTACCGGCCAGAACAAGAAAACCCAGGTGGAATTCGTCTCCGCCAACCCGACCGGACCCCTGCATGTCGGACATGGCCGCGGCGCCGCGTACGGCGCCAGCCTGTCGGCAATCCTAGTAGCCGCCGGGTTTGATGTCGCGCGCGAATACTATGTCAACGACGCAGGACGCCAGATGGACATAATGGCACTGTCCACCTGGCTGCGTTACATCGAACGCGGCGGGGAATCCATCCAGTTTCCGCCCAACGCCTATCGCGGCGACTATGTGCTCGCCATGGCCGATGAGTTGCGCGCCAAAAAAGGCGATCGCTACCAGAAAAGCTGGAGTGAAGCCGCGGCCGGCGCTGCGGATGTGAACACCGATCCCGAACGCCATCTCGACGACCTGATTGCCAACGCCAAGCGCCTGCTTGGCGATGCCTACGAACAGATTCACCGCTTCGCACTTGAAACACAGCTCGCGGATTGTCGAGACGACCTCGCCGACTTCGGCGTGATTTTCGACCGGTGGTTCTCAGAACGCTCACTGTTCACATCGGGACAGGTGGAACGCGCCGTGGAGGAACTCGGACGTCGCGGACACATCTACGAACAGGAAGGGGCGAAGTGGTTTCGCTCGACGGCGTTCGGTGACGAAAAAGACCGCGTGGTGCAGCGGGAAAACGGCCAGTACACCTACTTCGCCAGCGACATTGCCTACCATCTCGACAAGTTCGAGCGGGGACACGACATAGTGATCGACGTATGGGGCGCCGACCACCACGGCTACATTGCACGCGTCAAGGGCGCGTTGTCGGCTCTAGGATGTGATGCCTCGCGGCTGAACATTGCATTGGTGCAGTTTGCTGTGCTCTATCGCAACGGACAAAAGGCCCAGATGTCGACCCGCTCCGGTGAATTCGTCACGCTGCGGGAACTGCGCCAGGAAGTGGGCAACGATGCGGCCCGCTTCTTCTATGTCATGCGCAAGAGCGACCAGCATCTCGATTTCGACCTGGACCTGGCAAAATCGCGCAGCAACGAGAATCCGGTCTATTACATCCAGTACGCGCACGCCCGGGTCTGCAGTGTGCTGGAACAGTGGGGTGGCGACGAAAGCAGCCTGCATGGCGCCGACGTGTCGCCACTGACCTCGGATCATGAGGCAGCACTGCTGAAGAACCTGATGGAATATCCCGACGTGATCGAAAACGCCGCGCGCGACCTTGCGCCCCACAGCCTGGCGTTTTACCTGAAGGAACTCGCCGGCGAATTCCACAGCTATTACAATGCCGAGCGCTTCCTGGTCGATGATGCCGCCCTCACCGTAGCACGGCTGGCGCTGGCATTGGCCGTGCGCCAGGTGCTGCGCAACGGTCTGTCGCTGCTGGGTGTGACCGCCCCTGAAAAAATGTAAGATTGCCGCGTGAGCAGAGATTACAAAGGCAGCGAACGCAAGAGCGCCCCCCGCAGCAACAGCGGATCGCTGTTCATCGGCATCCTGATCGGGCTGGTGCTTGGCCTGGGCATTGCGCTCGGCGTCGCCTGGTACATCAACAAAATGCCGAGCCCGTTCCAGCAGAAGATCCCGTCCCCGCGAACGGAAACACAGAAACCCGCTGAGACGCCCAGATCCGCCGATAACGCCGGTAAGGCTACGGAAACAAAGCCGCGGTTCGATTTCTACAAAATCCTGCCCGGGGTCGAAGAACCGGCCACCGACCAGCAGCTGCGCGACGCGAAGTCCGTCAAGAACAAGGCCCGCGAGTCGTTTTACCTGCAGGCCGGCGCATTCCAGAACGCTCCCGACGCCGACAACCTCAAGGCCAGGCTCGCCCTGATCGGCATGCAGGCGTCGATCCAGACCACCGAACTGCCGGACCGCGGCACCTGGCACCGCGTGCGTATCGGCCCGTACGGCAATGTCGAGGAACTTAACCGCGCCCGCGACGCTCTGAAGAAAAACGGCATCGACACCACCCTGATCAAGGTGCGTGACGCCGAAAAGTGAAATTTTGCCCGGAGATTCCATGCAAACGAAAACCCTGTTCCGGCGTCTGCTGGCTGTCACCGCCCTGACCCTCGGTATTGCAGCAGCTCATGCCGCCCAGCCGGTACCGGGAAAAGAGTACGCGCCGGTGCGTCCGCCTCAGCCGACTGACAGCGGCGCCAAGATCGAAGTGCTGGAGTTCTTTTATTACGGCTGCCCGCATTGCAACAACCTGCAGCCTTCGCTGGAAACCTGGCTCAAGACAAAGCCGGCCGATGTCGAGTTCAGACGCATGCCGGCCGTATTCCAAAACGGCTGGGTACCGCTGACCCGGGCCTATTACGCGATTGAGGCCATGGGGCTGGTAGAAAAACTGCATCAGGACATGTTTGAAACACTGCACAAGAAGCGCATCCGCCTGCAGAATGCCGAAGCGATTTTCGACTGGGCGGCCAGCAAGGGCGTGGATCGCAAGAAGTTTGCCGACACATACAACTCGTTCGGCGTCAACGGCCGCACCCAGCGCTCCATCGAACTGACGCGCAAATACGATATCCCCGGCACCCCTGCGATAGCCATCGACGGCAAGTTCCTGACTGCGCCCTCGATGACACTGAAAGCAGACCGCACCATCGACTATGACCGCTTTTTCCAGGTCGTCGATGCGCTGATCGCCGAAGCCCGCAAGGCCAAAGGTAGCAAATAAGCGAATGA